>Ga0184615_10002259_pt1 | contig 10306 bp, 9 predicted proteins | sample PLM4_65_coex_FD_133134 | JGI IMG/M metagenome (GOLD analysis project Ga0184615, IMG submission 133134) | Groundwater sediment microbial communities from an aquifer in East River, Colorado, USA - PLM4_65_coex | ecosystem: Environmental > Terrestrial > Soil > Riparian zone | place: USA: East... | reverse complement strand
GGTCGGCGGCTCTCGATTGATGCATTCGACTATCTCCGTCGCGTGACGAGCGGCAGCCGTGTGCTGCTCGCGGGTGACGCCTCGGCTCGGCCGGCGGGGCTCGAGCGCGCGCTGACCCGCGCCGGCTTCGTCGTGACCGAAGCGCCGCCGGCCAACGACGAGCTCGCGCCCGACGCCATTCTGGTCACCGTCGCCGGGGCGGGCGACCTACAGGCGCGCGCGGCGGTCTGCGCGGGACACCCGGACTCACCCCCGGTCGTGGTGCTCATCGCCGCCCCGGACTCCGATGCGCCCGGTGCCGCGCTCGCGCTCGGCGCTGATGACGCTCTCGCCGCTCCCATCAATCTGCCGGAGCTCTGCGCCCGGCTCCACGCGCGGATCCGCGATCGCCAGTGTCCCCGGGGGACCATGCGCGAAGGCGCGGTGCGCCGGGCGCTCGACGGCCTCGTGGGCGAAGGTCGGATGACGCTCAGGCCGGACGAAGTCGTGCTGGCGCTGGTGCGACGTCTGGCCCGCGCATTCGATCTGCTCTCCTGCTGGTTCGTCGCCGTGGGGCCGGGCGGCGCCGACGCGCGCGTCGTCGCGGAGGTGGGGCCGGGTCCGGTCGCCGTCAGCGGCGAGAGCCTGCTGGATCCGGCCGAGCACCCCGAGATCGCCGAGGCGATCCGCTCGCGCCGCGCCGCCGCGCGTCCCGACGGCAGTGCCACCGCGCTCCCCGCGGTGGCCGAGGGCCGGGTGCTCGGCGTCCTGGTCATCCAGCGGCGCGACGAGCATCCCGGCCTGAGTCCGGCCCAGCTTCAGTTCGCCGAGAGCCTCGCCGAAGCGGCCGCGCGGGCGCTGGAGTCGGTGAACGGCGATGGCGATGGCAACGGTAACGGCACATCGTCTGGGCTCCGGCCCACCGCCCCGTCGGCCGACCAGCCGCTGGACCACCGCCTCCAGGAGGAATTCGAGCGCGCGCGACGCTATTCCCTCAGCTTCAGCCTGGTGCTCCTGGACGTCGGTGCGCGGGGGGCGGAAGCTGGCGACCTGGCGGAAACGGCGGAACGGCTGCGTCACGAGCTCAGGCTGCCGGACTTCATCTCACGGTACGGCGGCGGCGAGTTCGCGATCGTCCTGCCCGAGACCGGCCCCGACGGCGCCCGCCGGTCGGTCGCCCGCATGCGCGAGCAGCTCGCCTTGCGGTCGCTCGACTCCACCGTGGCCGATCTGCCCTTCAGTGCCGGGATCGTCACCTATCCCCATCCCGCGGTGACTCAGGCGGACGACATGTTCGCGCTGGTCGAGGCGGCGCTCGCACGGGGCAAGGCTCAGGTGGGCGAACACGTCGGCGTCGCCGAGTGAGCGTTCCCGCCTACCGCTTTCGGAGCCACTCCGCCGGGTCCAGCGCCACCTGATTCTCCCCCCGGATCTCGAAGTGCAGGTGCGGGCCGTAGTCGGAGTTCTCGCCGCCGACGCTCCCGATCTCCTGGCCCCGCGTCACCGCCGCGGCCAGCTGCACCGCGGCGGATTGCAGGTGTGAGTAGACGGAGTAGTATCCGTTCCCGTGCTCCAGCACCACCGTCAGGCCGTACGTGCCGAACTGTCCCACCAGCCGCACCTTCCCCGCCTCGACCGACTTCACCGGCGTCCCCACTCCCGCCGCGATTCCCACGCCGTTCCACCGGATGATCCCTCCGCTCGGCAGGGTGTCTCGCCCGAAGCGGTAGACGATGGCACCCTCGACCGGCCAGTCGAGCCGGCCGAGATCGGACGTCGTGATCGAGCCGGGTACCGGCGTCGCGCCGCGAAGGCCTCGGGACGCCTCGTCCCGGCGGGCGCGCTCGAGGGCCGCGAGGACGTTGTTGAGCCTTGCCTCGTCCTTCTGGAGGGAGTCGAGCCGCTGCTCGGTGCTCCGCGCCGAGCGGCGCAGCTGACTCAGCCGGCGCGCGCGCGCCTTGGCCAGCTCGCTGTACTTGGTGTATTCCGCCTCGCGCTCCTCCCTGGTGCGGTCGAGCTGCTTCCGGACATCGAGCAGGTCGTCGCGCTGGTCCACCACCCGGTTCCGGAGCTTTTCGACGTCCCCGACGAGCGCGCGATCCTGCCGGCTCGTGAGGTAGAGGTATTTGTAGCGGCTCAGGAGATCGCCGAACGACTCCGCCGCGAGGAGCGCCTGGAAGGTGTAGAGCGTGCCGCGCTTGTAGATGTCCACCAGCCGGCGCTCGAGCACCGCGCGCCGCTCCGCCAGGTTGTCCTCGGCGAGGATGAGCTCCGCGCTGGTGCGGTCGAGCTGGCCGGACAGCCCGCCGATCTGCCGCTCGATCTCGTCCACGATCTTCTGGGTGGACTCCCGCGGCCGCTCGAGGTGGTGGAGCTCGTCGTTGACGTCGTGGACCTGCCCCTGGAGGCGCTGCTGCTGCTCCTGGAGCCGGTCGCGCTCGCGCCGGATCTCCTCGAGGCGGCGCCGGCTTTGCTCGAGGTCCGGGGTGTCCTGCGCCTGGCTGGGCTGCGAGAGCAGGACGAGCATCATAATGGCCGCCATCGGCGGGGCGGCGGGGCGGCAAGGCAGCGAGGCCGCTACTGCACACCATCGGCCGGCCACCCGCCTGAGCCAGCCGCCCCGCTGCCCCGCCGCCCCGCCGCCCCGCCGATCACACATTCCTCAAATGCCTCCCCACGCTCACCAGGCTCCCGCCGAGGCCGAGGAAGACCCCGAAGACGAGGATGACCAGCATGTGCTCGGGGCGGAAAAAGATCAGGCCGGCGAAGGGGCCGCCCGTCGTGTCGCGGAAGAGGAGATAGCCGGCGTAGCAGAGCGCCAGCGAGAGGAATCCGCCGAGCAGTCCTTTGAGCGCGCCCTCGAGCAGGAAGGGGCCGCGGATGAACCAGTTGGTCGCGCCGACGAGGCGCATGATCGAGATCTCGCGGGCCCGCTGGAGGATGGTGAGCCGGATGGTGACGCCGATGATGACCACGGCGACGCCGGCGAAGGCGAGGCCGATCACCAGGCCCACCAGGCCGGTCACGTTGCGGAGCTGGTCCAGCCGCTGCACCCAGTCGCGCCCGTAGCGGACGTCATCCACGAACCCGAAGCCGCGGATCCGCTCCGCCACGCGCCCCACGCTCGCGGATTCGCGGAACCCCTCTTTCATCCGCACCTCGATCGACGCGGGCAGGGGATTCGCCTTGATGTCGCGGTAGGCGTCACGAAACTCCACCAGCTCGGAGCGGGCCCGCGCGAGCGCCTGCTCCTCGGAGACGAAGCTCACGTCCTGCACCTCGGGAAACGCCGCGATGTCCTGGGTGGCGAGGGTGATCGTTTCGGCCGGGGTGCCCCGGAGCACGAACGCGACGATCTCGACCCGCTCCTCGATCCCGCGCAGCGCCTGCCGGAGGTTGATCGCCACCAGGCCGAAGAGGCCGATCGTGAAGAGGGAGAAGGCGATGGTGGTGATGGAAAGCGCCGAGAGCAGCGGCGCCCGGCGGAAGGAGAGCAGCGCCTCGCGGGTCAACAGCCTCACGACGCCTCCGTCTCTTCCGTCTCGTCCACGGCGGTGTCGTAGACCACCGACCCCTCACGCAGCTCGATGGTGCGGTAGGGTGTCTGCCGGACGATATCGAGGTCATGGGTCGCCATGACCACGACGGTGCCGCCGGTGTTGATGTCGCGGAGGAGCTGGACGACGCCGCGGGTCGCGCGCTCGTCCAGGTTGCCGGTGGGCTCGTCGGCCACGAGAATCGCGGGGTCGTTCACCAGCGCCCGGGCGATCGCGACCCGCTGTTGCTCGCCGCCGGAGAGCTCGCGGGGATAGGCCCGGCTCTTGGCCGAGAGCCCCACCTGGGTGAGCACCCGGGTGACGCGGGCGGCGATGGTGTCCCGCCGCGCGCCGATCACTTCCAGCGCGAAGGCGATGTTCTCCGCCGCGGTCCGGTCCTCCAGCAGGCGGAAATCCTGGAACACGATCCCGAGGCGCCGGCGCAGCTTGGGCACCTCGTCCACCCTGAGCGCGCTCACGTTGTAGCCGGAGACCCGGACCTCGCCGGACGTGGGCTGCTGCTCGGCGAAGAGCAGCTTCATGATCGTGGACTTCCCGGCGCCGGAGTGTCCGGTGAGGAAGATGAACTCGCCCTTGCCGACCCGGAAGGAGATGTCCTTGAGGGCGAGGGCACCGTTGGGATACGACTTGTAGACGTGGGAGAAGCGGATCACGACCGGAAGGTAAACGGGGATGCAGCCATCAGCGAAGAGCTATCAGGATGACGCCTGACAACTGATAGCTCCTCTACTCCTTCCCCAGCGCCTGGCGCAGATCTTCGATGATGTCCTCCCCGTCCTCCAGCCCGCAGCTCAGGCGAAGGAAGCCGTCGGGGATCCCCGCCGCGGCGCGGCCCTCGGGACCGAGGTCGCGGTGCGAGGTGAGGCGCGGCTCGGAGATGAGGCTCTCCACGCCCGCGAGGCTCGGCGCGTGGGTGACCAGCTTGAGGCGCTTGAGCATCCGCTCGGCCGAGCGGATCCCGCCCTTGAGCTCGAGCCCCACCATCCCGCCGAAGCCGGCGAGCGCGGTGCGGGCGTGAGCGTGATCGGGGTGGGAGGGGAGGCCCGGATAGTGCACCCGCACGATGGACGGATGCTTCTCCGCCCACCGGGCCACGGCCAGGCCGTTGGCATTGTGCCGCTCCATCCGCACGGCGAGGGTGCGAAGTCCGCGGTCCACCAGCCACGCGGTGTGGGGGTCGATCGACTGTCCCCAGACCCGGAGGAGGCGATTCACCTCCTCGATCACCGAGGCGGAGCCCGCCACTGCGCCGGCCACGAGGTCGCTGTGGCCGTTGAGGTATTTGGTGGCGCTGGTGATCACCACGTCCGCCCCGTGCTCCAGCGGCCGGAAGTTGATCGGGCTGGCGAAGGTCGCGTCCACCAGCAGTGCTAGCCCGAATTCGCGGGCCACCTGGGCGACCGGCGCCAGATCGAGCACCCGCATGACCGGATTGGTCGGGGTCTCGACGAAGATGGCGCGGGTGGTTTTCCGGACCGAGCGGCGCCAGAGCCGGGGCTGCGCCGGGTCCACGAAGGTGACCTCCATGCCCAGGCGCACCAGTTCCTCGCCGAACAACCGCCGGGTGCCACCGTAGATCCAGCTGCTGCTGACCAGATGGTCACCGGGGCGGAGCACCGCGAGGTGCGCGAGCGCCGTGGCCCCCATACCGCTGGAGAGGAAGATCGCTTCCTCCGCGCCTTCCAGGAGCGCGTACTTCTTGGCGAGCGCGACCTGGGTCGGCGTGTTGCCGTAGCGGGCGTAGAGGACCTCCTCCTCGGAGCCGACCGGGTTGGTGAAGGTGCTGCTCTGCACCAGGGGCGGCGCGACCGGGGTCCAATCCGGGCGACGGCGCGGGAGGCCGTGAATCGCCAGCGTCGAGAGGCCGAAGCGGCGAGGGCTCATGCGACCAGCAGGGTGTACCGCAGATCGCCGTCGGGACGAACCAGTCTGTGCCGGGTCAGGGCTTCGAGCGCCTCGCTCGCCCTCGGCTCGGGCCAGTCGAGCGCCTCGGCGAGGTCGCCGGCGCAGGCGCGGCCCAGCCGGCAGACGCAGGCGAACGCGGCCCGGGCGTCGGGCGAGACCCAGCCGAGGAGCACCGGCTCCGCGTCCGAGACCAGCGCCGCGACCGCGAGCCGGTGGTGGGTCAGCACCTGCTCGATCGCGTCGTGCTGGTCGTCGCGAAGGCCGCGGAGCAGGACGAACCGGGGCCGATGCGAGGCCTGCGCCAGCAGGAGCTTGGCCACGATCTCCTCGGCACAGCTGAAGTCGAGCAGCTCGATGTCGGAGAAGTCCAGGAGGGCGGTGAGACAGTCGGAGCGGGAGAGCGCGTCCTCGATGCGATTCCGGACCGCCGCGCCGGTGGGGCGGGTGACGAGATTGCGATAGGGCGACGACGCCGTCTCGCGGAGCAGGTGACCGATCCAGATCGTCTCGATCATCTGCTCTCAGCCTCCTGGGCGGGGATGGTGATCTGCACCTGGGCTCCGGGAAAGAACGGTAGGTGATCGGCCAGGGGAAGGTCGTCGTCCCAGGCTGGGACGATCGACAGGCGCGCGGTGCCGCTCCGAATCGATATCTTGCCCTTCCAGCGGTCCAGGAACCCCTTGATTCCCGCGAGGCCCTGTCCGCGGCCGGGATCGCGAAACCGGCTCACGCCCTGAATCAGCGCGGCCTCCAGCGCCGCACCGTCGCCCCAGCGCTCGCCGAAGCGCTTGGCGTGGGTGCTCTCCAGCGACCGGCGGAACCCGATGCCGGCATCGCTGACGGCGATCACCGCGACCCGCCGGCCCAACCGGCGCCGGAAGCTGTACACCTGCACCGCCACCCAGCCGCTGGTGCCGGCGTGCTCCACAATATTCTGACACGATTCCGAAAGCGCCATACTGAATCGCATCGTCGCGTTCCGCTCGAGCCCCAGCTCGCCGTGGAGGATCCGCGAGGCGGTCTCGCTGATCTTCTCGACGACTTGGTGCACGTCCTCCATCGCCCTGACCGGGGTGACGTCGAGCAGGACGTCGCTCGGCCCCGTGGCGGCCGCCTTGGGCACCCGGCCGTGCAGCTCGAACAGCTCCGCCGCGTGGCGGAAGAAGCCGACCCGCGCCCAGTAGCGCTTGACGTCGTCGCTGTTCGGGACGGTGAAGAGCGGGCGCTCGCCTTTCGCCTCGGCGATCGCCTGGCCCGCGGTCAGCATGCCGATCAGGCCGTAGGGCGACGCCCACTGCGCCGCGCGCGCGTCCACCAGGAGCTTCTCTTCCGGCGGCCACGCGCCGAAGCCGGCGGCGAACTGATCGAAGCTGTGATCGTCGAAGTGCGCGGGGACTTCGATCACCCGGGTCACGGCGTCACCAGCTCGCCACGGAGGTAACGCGAGAGCCCGCCGGCCCCGCGGAACGCCGCGTTGCGCGCCGCCATGGCGTTGGCGTGACGGATCGCCGCTTCCACCGGGTCGCCGGCGAAGAGCCGGGCCGCCGCCGCCGCCCCGAACACGTCGCCGCAACCGGTGGGATCGAGGGCGCTGACGACGGGCGCCGGGATGAGGGCGGAGCGGAGCGTCGTGGCCGGCGGAACGGCGGAACGGCGGAACGGCGGAAGATCGCCCTGCGCAGGATCTCGGCTCAGAACCGCTTCCGCCGTTCCGCCGTTCCGCCGTTCCGCCCACCCATCAAACCCCGGCGCCGCCACATACGCCGCCCCCTTCGCGGCGAGCGTCACGATCAGCAGCGACGTGCCGGCGCCGATCGCGTCCGCGGCGAGACTCAGGGGATCGGGGGAGAGCTGGCGCATCTCGTCCTCGTTCAGCTGAACCACATCGAAGCAGCCCAGCCAGGCCGCGGCGTCCTGCAGCGGCCGCAGGACCCGCACCCCGTCGTGCTGCATGCCGAGGAGCAGGCTGTGGAGGTCCGCGTAGATCGGTCCGCGGAAGCCTTGCCGGAGCGCCTGCGCCGTGCCGAGCGTCAACTCGAAGCCGGAGATGAAGTTCAGGTAGATCGCGTCGAGATCCCGCACCATCGGTCCGAGCTCGCCCCAGGTCCACCCCGGCACTCCGCCGGACATCCGCTCGGTGCGGCGCTCGGTGGAGTAGTAGTGGAGCACGACCCGGTTGTTGGGCGCGGGCACCTCGACGCAGCGGCCGCCGGGCGTCAGCCGCTCGAGTCCGCCGAGAAACTCGCGCGCCTTGGGGGCGAGATCCTGCCCGACCTTGATCAGCGGCACGATCTCCCACCCGGGCGCGACGCTCGCGTCGAGGCTCGCGAGCGCGTAGGCGACACCGCCCCACTCCTCCACCGGCGCCGCCAGCGGGTCGCGGCCGTAGATCTGGTCCCAGACGAGGGAACCGAGAATGCCGACCTTAGGCATCCAGGAACGTCTTGGCCGCCCCGTACACGCCCGCCGTGCCCACCAGCTCGCCGGGCACGATGCGGCAGGCGGCGACCGCGGGCTTGAAGGCGCGGCGCGCCGTTTCCCGGCGCAGAGGTACGAAGAGATGGTCGCCGGCGAGCGTCACGCCCCCGCAGATGACGACCACCTCGGGATTGAAGATGTTGAGCAGGTTGGCGACCGCGGCTCCGAGAAACTTGGCGGTGTCGTTCACCACCTCGAGCGCGAGCTCGTCGCCGTCGTGCGCCGCTTCGTAGACCGTCTGGGCCGTGATCCGCGCCATGTCGCCGCCGACGTAGCTCGGCAGCCGGGTCTCGGCGCCAGCCTCGATCGCCTCGATCGCCCGCAGCGCGATGTTGGGGCCCGAGGCATAGGCCTCGAGACAGCCGTAGTTGCCGCACTTGCAGTGGCGGCCCTCGGTGTCGATGGTGGTGTGGCCGATCTCGCCCGCCAGGTCGGACGCGCCGTGATAGAGGTGCCCGTCGAGGATGAGCCCGCCGCCGATACCGGTGCCAATGGTGATGCCGATCGCGTGGCGGGAGCCGCGCGCCGCGCCCACCCACCACTCACCCAGCACCGCGCAGTTGGCGTCGTTGTCCAGCTCGGCGGGAAGGCCGAGCCGGTCGCGGATGATCTGCCGGAGCGGCAGGTTCACCCAGCCGAGATTAGGGCTGAGCAGCACGACGCCGCTCTTGGTGTCGAGCGGACCCGGCGCGCCCACGCCGACGCCGAGGATCTCCGCGCCCGGCAGCTCCCGGCGGGTCTGCGCGATGCACCGCTCCGCCAGCGCGACGAGCCGGTCCACCACGTCGCTCGCGCCGGCCTCCGCGTGGGTCGGCTCGGTCGCGAGCGCGTGCAGAGTGCTGCCGTCCTCGGCCACGCACCCGACCACCAGATTGGTTCCGCCGATATCAATGCCGAGGACGAATCGCACGGCGTTCCTCCGCCCCCGCCACCATGACCGTCGCCTCCGCCACGGTCTCGACCGGGAGCTCACGCATACATCGATGATGGCCCAGAGGACAGACCTTCGGGCCGTGGGTGGAGCAGGGGCGGCACGCGAGACCGGCGTGCCCCAGCGCGAGGCTCCGCGAGCCGCGGGGGCCGAACCCCTGCTCGGGCACGGTCGGTCCGAAGATCGCGACCAGCGGCGTGCCCACCGCGGTCGCGAGATGCAGCGGCGCCGAGTCGTTGGTGACCAGCACCCGCGCCCGCTTGATCAGCGCCGCCGAGGCCCGCAGGCTCAGCACCCCCGCGCCGCTCCACGCCCGGCCCGGGGCCGCGGCGACCACTTCGTCCGCCAGCGCGGCGTCGTCGCTCCCGCCGACCACCACCACCGGGCCCTCGAGCGCCGCCGCGAGGGCCGGGTAGTAGGGCCACCGCTTGGTGCCCCAGATCGAGCCGGGCGCGATCGCCGTGAATCCGGGCGGAATCCCGCGCTCGGCGAGCCAGCGGTCGGCCGTCGTCTCGTCCTCGGCGGTGAGAGCGAGGGAGACCGGCGGCGTCGCCCGGGTCCGGCGCCCCGCCAGGGTGAGGAGCCGCTCGACTTCGTGGCCTGTGGGTGCGCGCGTCACGCGCGTGGTATAAGTAATCGCGGCGGGACTATCCGCGAAGCCCGCACGGTCGGGCACGCGGGCCAGGAGCGCGAGCGCCGCCGACCGCCAGGAGCGGTGCGGCAGGTACGCCCGCGCGTACCGCCGCGCCCGGAGCGCGGCACCCATCCGCCAGAGGCCGGCCAATCCCGCGTCCCGGCCCTTCTTGTCGTACCGGATCACCTCGCGAACCGCGGGATGGCCCTCGAGCAGGGGCGCGGCCGCCGGGGTGACCACCACGTCCACCGGCCCGTCCAGTTCAGCCAGCGCCGAGAGCAGCGGCGTGGTGAGCACGACGTCGCCCAGAAAAGCCGTCTGGATCACCAGAGTGGCGGAACGGCGGAACGGCGGAACGGCGGAAGGTCCCTTGGAGAGCCAGCGGCCGCTGTCCCGTGCGGAGCCTTCCGCCGTTCCGCCGTTCCGCCGTTCCGCCGTCATTCGACCTGAAGCACGGCCAGAAACGCCTCCTGGGGGATCTCCACCGCCCCGATCTGCTTCATGCGCTTCTTCCCCTCCTTCTGCTTCTCGAGGAGCTTGCGCTTTCGGGTGATGTCGCCTCCGTAGCACTTCGCGAGCACGTCCTTGCGGAAGGCGGAGATCGTCTCCCGGGCGATGATCTTGTTGCCGATCGCGGCCTGGATCGCCACCTGGTAGAGCTGGCGGGGGATCAGCTCCTTCAACTTCTCCGCAATCTTGCGGCCGTACTCCTGCGCCTTGTCGCGGTGGGTGATGAAGCTGAAGGCGTTAATCGGGGCGACGTTGATGAGCATGTCGATCTTCTTCAGGTCGGACTCGCGGTAGCCCGCCATCTCGTAGTCG
>Ga0184615_10002256_pt1 | contig 10317 bp, 9 predicted proteins | sample PLM4_65_coex_FD_133134 | JGI IMG/M metagenome (GOLD analysis project Ga0184615, IMG submission 133134) | Groundwater sediment microbial communities from an aquifer in East River, Colorado, USA - PLM4_65_coex | ecosystem: Environmental > Terrestrial > Soil > Riparian zone | place: USA: East... | reverse complement strand
GCCGGCATCTGGCTGTCGATCGAGCAACGAGAACAGTTCTCGGCGTTCCTGTCGCAAAACAACGGCAACGTTCCGCGCCTCACGGCGCACCTGTCGACCCAAGCCCAACAGATCAACTCTGGCATGGCGCAGCGCTAAACGCTGCGCCTCTCCGACGCCTGTCTGAAAGCCCCGCCTATTTGCGCACGAGCTTCTTGTACTTGATGCGATGGGGAACCATCGCCGCATCGCCGAAGCGCCGCTTACGGTCCGCCTCATAGTCCTGATAGTTCCCCTCGAACCATTCGACGTGGCTGTCGCCTTCGAAGGCCAGCATGTGCGTCGCGATGCGATCCAGGAACCAGCGGTCATGGCTGATGACCATCACGCAACCTGCAAACGCCGTCAGCGCGTCTTCCAAGGCGCGCAGCGTTTCGACGTCGAGATCGTTCGTCGGTTCGTCCAGCAACAGCAGATTGCAGTGCGACTTCAGCATCTTGGCCAAATGCACGCGATTGCGCTCGCCGCCCGATAGCTGTCCGACTTTCTTCTGCTGGTCCAACCCTTTGAAATTGAAGGCCGAGACATAGGCGCGGCTCTGCATCTGGCGCTTGCCGAGCTCCAGAATATCGAGACCGCCGGAGATTTCTTCCCAAACGGTCTTTTTGGAATCCAACGTCTCGCGCGATTGATCGACAAAGCCCATCACCACGGTGTCGCCGACCTTGAGCGTGCCGCTGTCGGGCGTCTCCTGCCCCGTCAGCATACGGAACAATGTCGTCTTACCCGCGCCGTTCGGCCCGATGACGCCGACGATGCCGCCGGGCGGCAGCTTGAAGTTCAGATCGTCGATCAACAAACGATCGCCATAGGCTTTGTTCAGCGCCGTGGATTCGACCACGGACGAGCCCAGGCGCGGCCCAGGCGGAATAATGATTTGCGCCTGATCGCCCTTGGTATTGTTCGCCTCGGCCAACAAATCTTCGTAGGCCCGGATACGCGCTTTCGACTTCGCCTGGCGCGCCTTCGGACTTGCGGCGATCCATTCGCGTTCGCGCACCAATGTCTTGAGCCGCGCCTCCTCGCCCTTCGCCTCGACCGCCAGCCGCTTTTCCTTCTGCTCGAGCCACGACGAATAGTTGCCCTCGTAGGGAATCCCCTGGCCCCGATCGAGCTCGAGAATCCATCCCGTCACGTTGTCGAGGAAATAGCGGTCGTGCGTCACCAGAACGACCGTGCCCTTGTATTCCTTCAGATGATGCTCGAGCCAAGCGACGGACTCCGCGTCCAAATGGTTCGTCGGCTCGTCGAGCAGCAACAGATCCGGCGCTTCGAGCAACAAACGGCACAACGCCACGCGGCGCTTTTCGCCGCCCGACAATTTGGCCACATCCGCATCGCCCGGCGGACAGCGCAACGCGTCCAACGCCTGCTCGATTTGACTGTCCAAATCCCACAAGCCCAGCGCGTCGATCTGGTCCTGCAGCTTCGACATCTCGTCGGCGGTCTCGTCGGAATAGTTCGCGGCGATTTCGTTGTAACGGTCGACCAGCCCCTTCTTGTGCTGAACCGCGATCATCACGTTGCCGAGCACGTCCTTTGTCGGATCGAGCTGCGGCTCTTGCGCCAGATACCCCACTCTGGCGCCTTCCGCCGCCCACGCTTCGCCGGTGAATTCCTTCTCGATACCGGCCAGAATCTTGAGCAGCGTCGACTTGCCGGCGCCGTTCAGGCCGATCACGCCGATCTTCGCGCCTGGGTAGAATGACAGCCAAATGTCTTTCAACACCTGTTTGCCGCCGGGATAGGTTTTACCCAGCTGCTTCATCACATAGACATATTGGTAGGAGGCCATGGGACCGCCGTTTGTTAAGGTTCAGCCGTTTTTGACGGAATTGGCGCGGGTTCTAGCGAAGCGCTTACCATCCGGCAAGCTGCGCCATTTCAGCGCGAACGATTGCCCGAGTTTGGGGCCAACACTTAGACTATCTTGGTATCAGGTCACCAGGCGCAACGGCAAAGGGCTGAACAATTGGGCGCATCGATCACAGGATTGGGCCGCATCGGCGTCCGCGGCGAAGGCGGTCCGCATCCGGTTTTCGAGTCGCTGGCCTGCTACACCTGTCCCGCCCGCAAGAGCGACATCTGCGGCGGCCTCGACAACAACGAGATTCGCGATCTCGCGGCCGGCTCAAGCCGCATACAATTGAAAACCGGCGATACGCTGATCTGGGACGGCGATGCGGCCCAGAACACCTATGTCGTGACGCGCGGCACCTTGCGCGCCGCGAAGGCCAGCGACGACGGCCGGCGCCAGATTTTGGATTTCTTGTTCGCGGGTCAATTCATCGGCATCCCGTCGGACGCCACTTACCACTTCAACGTCGAAGCATTGACCGAGGCCGAAGTCTGCCGCTTCGACCGGCGCAAGCTCGAAGAGGTGATGGCGAAACACCCGGCCGTCGACAAAGGCTACCGCGCCGGCATGGCCCGTCAGCTGGAGAACGCCTACGACCACGCCTATGCGCTCGGCCGCCGCACCGCGATGGAACGTGTCGCCGCATTTCTTCTAGACCTTCAAGTTTCGAGCTGCCCGAAATCATCGGTGGGCACGCTCAAGCTGCCGATGACGCGCCACGACATCGCCGATTTCCTGGGCCTGACGCTGGAAACCGTCAGCCGCGCTTTCAGCCGCATTAAGACTCTGGGTGTCATCCGCCTCCCCTCGGCCCAGGAGGTCGAAATCAGGGATTCCGAGCGTTTGAAGGCACTTGCAGGCACTGGCGGCTTGTGACCACCTTGCGCTCTGTCTGAGACGCAAAAAGGCGCCCGGAGAGTCCATGAGTTACGTCAGCCGCACGCTCGGTTCAAAAGAAAAGATCTTGTTCCAGACGGGCTATCACTGGCTCTACTGGTTGGGCACCGCCGTCCTCCTCGCACCTCTCGTGACCGTGGCGCTCGTGAGGCTCCCTTACGACGGACTCGACTACCTCTATCTCGCCTTAAGTGCGTTCCCTTTCTTGTATGGGGTCTACTACTGGGTTCACGGCATGGCGCTTGAGGTTGCGGTCACCAGCGATCGTTTCGTCAAGAAAATGGGTCTCGTGTCGATTGAAACCGAAGAAGTCAGTCTCGACAAGATCGAAGAGGTGAACATCGTCGAATCGATCTTCGGACGCATCTTCGGATACGGCACCGTGGACGTTCACGGCACCGGCGCGGGTGCCATTCGCATCAAGATGATCAACGATCCCGTGGGGTTGCGCCGCGAAATCCAAAGTGCGCGCGAGCAACTCAGAAATAAGGGCGAATAGCCCTTACCACTGCGCCTTCAACGTCACGTAGCCTGCGACCGCATTCTCGCCCGCTTCGCCGCCGGCGTCCTGTTGGTACATCGCGTTCGCCTGCAAAGTCACCCCGTCATCGAGCATGGCCGTATAACCGACTTCATAATCGGTTTCCGGCGTCGAACTCGCGAGATTGATGATTTCCGTCGAGTACAGGATCTCGCGCTCCTCCGTCACGCCGGTCGACGCATGGATGACCGCCGAACCGTCCGTGATATGCAGCGGACGCGAGACGGCGAACCCGAGGGAATCCGTCTTCCCGAAAATGCCGGTCTTCGACAGGGCCAGACCGTATGCCTGGCTCCCGATGCTCGAAACGCTCTGGAACAAACCGCCGGCAACGGGCGACACCTCGGTTTCGCCCTGGCTCCAAGACGCCGACATCGCCCAATCGTCGCCCAAGTCGAACCGCGCGCCGAACCCGATCGAAGACGTAGCCGCATCCGCCGTCAGCGCCAGCGCCCCTTGCTCGTAAGTTCCCAGAAGACTGTTCTCTTCTTCGGTGTACGCCGCATTCAACCCCACGACGCCCCATGGCGCGAATTGCCAGCTCATCGCCGCAACCGTGTTTTGCGCCGAACGCAGATGCGCCGGATCTTGCGTCAGAGTCAGTTGCTCGTCGAGCGTCAGCACTTCATCGTCATAGGCCGCGGTGGCACTCTGCTCGCTTTCCGCGCGCCCGGCCGAGAATGTCACGCCGTCGCCGAGATCGATGGCGGCCGCAAGGAACGTCGCATCGCTCGTCAGCGCCACGAACGGAGAATTCAGGGCCGAGGCCGACATGAACAAGCCGTCGAAGGCATCGCTGGCGGCAAGGTCGAGTTGGTTGATATGGCCCGCGAGCGATGCGTCGCTACCCAAGGTAACGGACGTATCCTCACCGAACTTTGCCTTGATGACGACATCGCTGAGTTCGGTGTGCTTCTGCTCCGTAAAGCCGGCATAGGCAACCGCGTTCGGCGCTTCGTCCGACACGAAACCGGTCACGCTGAAGCCTTCGCCGAGAGCGGACACATATCGTTTGGCGGAACCGCTCTGTGCAACGACCCCGGCCAGGCTCACCGTGCTACTCGCCACCGCCGAGGACAGATCCGTGGCGTAGTCGCGGCCATAGGCGTCGAAGAAGACAAGCTTCTTGGCGACCTGCGAACCGCGCAAGCCCGCCGCCAACACGCCCGAAACACCGGCTTTCCCGACCTTACCCGTACCGCCGAAGGCGCTTGTCGTCGTACCCGAAGTCGCCACGCTCTGTGTGCCCAACGGCGCCAGCGCGGCCGTCAAATTGACCAAGCCGCGACCGTAGACCGCGTCGGTGCCCGCCGCACCCAAATCGGTCGCCGATTGCAGCAGAATGCTGACCACCTGTTTGTTCGTGAGATAGGGCGCGGCACCAAGCACGCGTGCGGCCACGCCCGACACATAAGGTGTCGCCATCGACGTGCCCGACATGGTGGCGTAACCGCCGCCCTTATAGGTCGAATAGATGCTTTGGCCGGGCGCGACCAGAAACACGTCTTTAAAACAAGTCGTGACGCCGCCCGAAGCCACGCAGCCGCCATTGCCCGGTGTTTGCGAGAACGAAGAAATCACATTCTGCGCGCTGACCGACCCCACGATGATCATGCTGCCGACGATTCCGGCCTGCGTCGCATAAGCCGCCGGATATCCAGGCGCCAATTTGTTCCCGCTATTGCCGGCCGCCGCGACGACGACCGAATTGGCTGCGGCGGCTTGCTGCAACGGCGCGATCAACGACGCCGATGCCGAACTGCCACCCAAACTCATATTGATGACGCGCGCGCCTTTGGAGGCGGCGTATGAAATGCCACCGCCCACGGATGAATAGGAACCGCTGCCGCTCGCGTCCAGAACCTTCACCGGCAAAAGCAACGCCCCCGGTGCAACGCCTGTGTTGCCGGCGCCGTTAGCGGCCGCCGCAATAATTCCCGCGACATGCGTGCCGTGACCGTGATTGTCGTCGCCTTGCGCGGCAAGACCGGGACATGCCCCAAAGCACGTTCCGCCCGCCGCGATGCGGCCGGCGAATTCCGGATGATCGAGATCGATACCGGTATCCACGACGGCCACGAGAATTCCCGCACCCGTATTGTTGCTCGCCGCGGGTGTTGGGGGCGGTGTTGGTGTCGGCGTGGGTTTTGGCGCCTTCGGCGGGCGCACGCGCGCATTGGCTTCAACGTCGCCAAGCTCGCTGTAGTCGACGAGCCAAGCATTTCTGCTGTCGGATTCCACCGCTTCGCGCGCCGCAACCCCGTAGACCCATTGCGCGTTCAACAGCGTTTCCGCGTTCGCCGTCAGAGGCAGCGCGCTCACGCCAAGCGCAAGCAATGCTATTCGGGCGGACATCGGCATGATTGGCTCCGGCGGATAACACGGGGTCGTCGCGTAAGGGCGAAAGCCCCACGCGCTTGACGTTCATCATGCCTGGAGGAGCGCTAACACTGGGTTCCGATGCCCGTGAAAATTTTATCTATCGCGTTCGCCCGAAGCGGGCGAACGCCGGAGTCCCTCATACTATCAAGGCACTACCAAACGGTCTTCACCGTGGCGAAGGCGGCGACCGCTTCGCTGCTGGAAAGTCCGCCCAAATTGAGTTGATAGATGGCGTTGGCTTGAAATGACACCCCGCCGGCAAGCTGCGCCGTATAGCCGAACTCGAAGTCGGTTTCCGGTGTCGCGCTGGCGAAGTCGATGGTTTCCGTCGAGTAAATGATCTCGCGCGATTTTGTGACCCCGGTCGAAGCGATAAACAAAGCGCTACCGTCGACAATGTGCAAGGGCCGCGAAATGCCGAACCCGATCGCATCGTTTGCACCGAAAAGTCCGCGTCTGGCCAACGCCATGCCGTAGGCCGTGGTCCGCAAATCCGACACGTTTGCGAACAATCCGCCGGCAAGCGGCGTGACGCGGCTGATACCTGCGCTCCAAGATGCGGACGCCGCCCAATCGCCGCCCAGATTGACGCGCACGCCGAGGCCCGTCGACACCGTCTCCGCATCCCCCGTCAGCGCCAAGGCTCCCGCCTCGAATCCGCCGAACAGGGCATTCTGTTCGTCCGTGTACGCTACATTCGCTTTGCACTTCAGCGCGGCGGCCGATGAAGGCCGCCGCACTGATGTGTGACCCAAGTCAGTTCAAGAATGCCCACGCGCCGTCGGGCTGACGGCATGCGCGTCCGTCCGCTTGACGCCGTCGGTCGATCCAGACGGTGTGGCGGTAGTTCGCGCAACGGAAGCCGTAGTTGTCGTAGTAGTAGCTGCGCACGCGGAAATCGCCGCGGTGGTTGTTGCGTGGATTGCGCCAGCGATAGTTCATGCCCGGACGCCCGCCATTCAAGCTGTCGTAGTAGGCGTGATACGCATAGCTGCGATCCTCGCAGTCCATATCGCGCGTCAGCGCCGCGCCGAGAGCGCCGCCGATGATGATGCCGGCGAACGTGGCGCCCGCGCGATCGTCACCCGCCGCCCGCCCGAGCAGCCCGCCGATCAACCCGCCGATCAGAATGCCCGCCGGGTCGGAGCGGCCGCGGCACTCACGATAGTAGATATCGTCGTCATAAGTGTAGGTGCGCGAATAGCGCTGCCGCCAATTGTAGTCGCGATCGTCGCGCCAGTATGTCTGGCGGATGATGCCCGTGCTGATCGCGACGAGGAAACAGTTGCCGCGCTCATAGCACATCCAGCGATAGCCGCGCGGCGGCGGCGGCAAATTGTTCCGCTGCCAATCAGGAACCGCGAACTGATCCTGGCGATATTGTTGGGGCAAGCGCTCGCCGCGCGACCAACGGCCGGGAGGTAGACCACGCTGACCCGCGGGCGGTTGCCCATATTGCGCGCCGGGCGGGTGGCCTTGCTGACCACGGGGCGGCGGGCCCATCGGACCACCGGGAGGTTGACCTTGCGCGCCACCGGGCGGCGGGCCCATCGGACCACCGGGAGGTTGGCCTTGTGGACCACCGTGCGGCGGGCCCGCGGTACCACCAGGGGGTTGAACTTGCTGACCGCCGGGTGGTTGAACCGTTTGACCGCCGGGTGGTTTGCCCTTCTGGCCGCGCGGAGGCTTATCCTTTTGGTCAGCTGGAGGTTGGCCTTGCTGATCGCAAGCCGGTTGATCGGGCTGTCCGCAGGCGGGTTGGCCTTGCTGACCGCCGGAGCCTGGACCACCAGGCTGCGCTAAGGCGGCCGTGCCGCTCATCAGCGACAAAGCAAATACCAAAGTCGTCACTCGTTTCATTGTTTCGCTCGCTTTCCCATTCCCATCAAAGGGATTCTTCTCTCGCATTTGGTGAAACGCACGAGACGGTCGAAAGTTCCCGCCTGAGCGCCCACTGCCTCACTCGACGTGTTGGTCTGCAATACGTGCTCCAAGCGCTTTCAGACGCCGGCCGAATTCAGCGCTTACCGATTGCAGTTCATGTGTCCGGGTCATAGCGCGCGACTTTTTCCGGCCACGCTGAAACCGAAACGATCGGACTGTGACCCGGATTCGTTTTGTAGGTGCTCGACGCTCTAGCGCTTGATGCGCGAGATCTTCGTGCCTTCGATGCTGACGCCGGCCATCAGACCCTGTTGATTGAAGATGAACGCGTAGGCGTCGTCCTTCAGCGTGCTGGTCGAGAGGTTTTTCGCAGCGCCTTCGTCGACAACAACGACGGTCGGTCCGACGCCGATTTCCCAACCCGAACTCTTGTCGAGGTAGTTGACGGCTTTGTCGTTCATCAGGAACACGACGTAGCCATAGGACTGAGCGCCGGCTTGCAATCCCCACGAGCCGGTGACGGAGTTGTAATAGTCGACCACACGCCCGCCCTTCATCAGCGTGCCTTCGCCGTATGCACCGCCGAACACAAGTCCTGCTTTGACGATGTTGGGGAAGACGAGAACGGCGCGCGCCTTGCGCGAAATGTCCGCCGCCGTGCGGTTCGTTTTCGTGAGATTGTCGAGTGCCTGGATGGAGTCCTTGTCCAGATCCTCAGCCGTCGCCGCCTGCGCGACGCTCGTGGCACCTAGCGACAGAATCGTCGCCACGGCAAAGACCGCGGCCACGAAATCTCGCTTTGTGTTTCTCATGTCGAAATTCCTCCGTTTCGCATTGCGCCGCCTTGCGCGTTGCGCCACGTGAAGCGACGAATGTACTCAAATAGGAATTCGACCGGACCGACACCTTGAGGCACGTCAAATCTTGGCGGAAAATTTCATTGCGGTTCGTGATTGGTTCGTTGACGACGTGGCCGGGCGGAAAGGCAATGAAGACCTGATTGAGAAATCAGGACCCTTCGGTTTGGGCTGGTTATTTCCGATCACCGGCGTTGCTTCCCAGCCCAATCTATTCGGTTCGCGGCCCCCGCAACGTCAGGACCAAGGGGGTCGCTCCAACCACCGCCGAGCACGCGGAACAGTGTGACCCCCGCCTGCAACCGCGCGAGTTTTGCCTGCGCCAGTTGATCCTGCGCGGAGTTCAACGACCGTTGCGCGTCGAGCACCGAGAGAAAGTTCTCGACGCCCGCCCGATAACGCAGCTCTGCGATACGGTAAGCCTCCTGTGCTTGGTCGGCCTGGATCTGACTTGCGCGTTCGCGTGCTTCCTGGCTTCCCACGGCTCCGAGCGCCACATCGACGTCGGAAAACGCCACGATCGCGGCCTGGCGATAATTCAACAGAATCTCTTCGCGGCGCGCCACCGCCGCGTCGTAGTTCGCCTCGTTTTGTCCACCGTCGAAAATCGTCTGCAAGAGCGAGGCGCCGATCGCGTAGGCGATGTTGCCGGGGTTCAGCAGGCTCGACAACGCCGCGCTCGAGGCGCCGAGCGAACCCGACAGAGAGATGGAGGGGAAGAACGCCGCGCGCGCCGCGTCGATATTGGCATCCGCCGCCGCGAGCTGCGCTTCGGCGCGACGCACATCGGGCCGGCGGGCGAGTAGCCCCGACGGCAGCCCGGGCGCGACCTTCGGCGCCTTAAGTGCCGCGATACTGATTGCAGTAACATCGAAACCTTGCACCGGCCGGCCCAGCAGCAACGCAAGGGACGCGCGCGTTTCGCGCTCCTGCTGCTCGAGCGTGGGGATGTTCGCTTCCTGCCCCGCCACATTCGCGCGTTGCTGCGCCAGTTCGAGCGGGACTGCGACGCCGGCATTGACTCGCGCTTCGGTGATTTTCAGCACGCCTTGCGCGTTCTCCAGATTGCGCCGTGCGATGGCGATACGATCGCGCAGGGAGAGCAATTGGAAATAGGCCGTGGCGACGCTCGCAACGACGGTGAGCGCCACGGTCTCGCGGTCGTATTGGCTCGCACGCAGAGACGATTCCGCCGCCGATAGGTTGGCGCGATTGCGGCCCCAGAAATCGACTTCGTAAGCGGCACCGAGATCGGCGCTGAACGATTGCTTGTTCGATCCGCCGTCGCCGAACGAGCCCGATTGCGACGCGCCGGCGCGCAGATTGACGCTCGGCAGCAGCGCCGATCCCGCGCCGCGCGCCTGCGCTTCGGCCTGCAGAATGCGCGCGGCCGCCGCCGCGAGGTCAAGGTTTTGCGTCTCGGCCGTGCTGACGAGCGCGTTCAATTCAGCGCTGTCGAAACCGCGCCACCAATCCGCGGCGGGCCAGATTTCCGCTTCCGCCGGGATGGGTGCGTCCCACGCCTGCGGCATGTCGGTCGAACTCAATCCTTCGCCGGGCTCGCTCGCGCACGCGGCAAGCATCAGCGCCACCGACAGAAAGATTAGGCGTGCCACGCTCATCGCCGCCTCACTCGCTCGCCAACGCGACTACGGGATCGAGCCTGGCCGCTTTGAGCGCGGGGGCAAAGCCGAACACCAAGCCGGTCGCCACCGAAACCGCGAAGGCCAAGACGATCGGCAGCAGCGTGAATTTGACCGGCATTCCGACCGCGGCGATGACCAGCGCGGCGCCGATGCCGCCGATGACACCGATCACGCCGCCAAGCCCCGACACGACGACGGCCTCGGTCAGGAATT
>Ga0184615_10002254_pt1 | contig 10320 bp, 7 predicted proteins | sample PLM4_65_coex_FD_133134 | JGI IMG/M metagenome (GOLD analysis project Ga0184615, IMG submission 133134) | Groundwater sediment microbial communities from an aquifer in East River, Colorado, USA - PLM4_65_coex | ecosystem: Environmental > Terrestrial > Soil > Riparian zone | place: USA: East... | reverse complement strand
GCAGCGTGAGACTTCTAGAGCGAAACTGATAATTGACAATCTAAGGTCGACGAATCAGACGGCGGGTTTGGCTACGACATAATACCCCTTGTCCCGTAACTCCTGGGCTTTTTCAATATTCGCGACAATGGTGTACCGTAGCACGCCATGGTAATAGACACATAGCACAAGCAAGATAACCTCCATCAAGACACATGCATTTACATACTTCATCGGTTTCTTGATTAATGACCCGAATTGGCTTTTAACTCTAAAGTTTTTGCATAGACTGTAGAGCTGAGCCTGCCTTAAAAAAGAAGCAAGAATCCTTCCAGATTATGTTAATTTTATATAAGTAATTATTTTTATTAATAATTTTTAGAAAGTTGTCGTCCCATCGTAGACTTTATGAGGAGCAAGGGTAAAATTTTCCGACAACTATTTTGCAAAATAGTATTTAAATAACCAGGAGTCGCTTGAAGCTACTCCTCTTGCGGCGCTGGTCACTGAATCAGTGGACGCGGCCTTAAACGTGACACAAGCAGCAAGACAGCGCGGCTGAATCGCGCTACGCTTAGCCTGCAAGTCACTAACCAAATACTAAACAAACCGCTAACAAGGAGGAGACATGAACAAGTTAATCGATAATATTGCTACAGCAGCAGCCGTGCTGGGTGTGACTCTGACCATCGGCTCCGGCCTTGCCAGGTTGCTGGGTATGTACCATCTTGGCGGTTTCCAGACGATAACCGTTTTCAACGGTGGCATGGGCCTGATGCTGATCGGCATCGTTGGCAAACTGCACACGCTAAAGCGCGCCCCTTAATTCAAACGATTTAGTGCCCGCTTGTCGAATGCTGTCCGTGACCACCGTCCGCTTTGAGGCTATGCAAGTATTTTTTTATGTCAGTGGCAGCTTTCGGGCAGGCAGTTAGCGGGGTTGAATAACTCTTTCGTGCTAAGAGATTCTATGGTTCAGGTCAAGATGTTTGTCAGGCGCGCAGGATCAAATTCGGTTTTGTAGGTGTATATCGACCAAGCGGTGTGGGCGATGCGCCGAGCCGGACATAAGCATTCGCATTGTGAAGCAGAGCGATTAAAAGCACAGGAGTAGCGTACCGCCGGTGCGAACCCGTGCCCAATGTCTGAGCAATTTTGGAGCGATGAATACAGTAGCATGATGGTAGACCATGGCGGATTTATCAAATGTCGAGAATTTTTACAGTATTGATGCAAGCCGAGACTAATATCTATATATATCTTTAAGTTGCATTAATGGCACGCTAATTGCTGCTATTAAAGCAAGATTTATTTTTTAATTCAGTAGGAAGCACCTCAAATGAAAAACCGCTATTCAATCAAGGTATGCATTTGTCTGCGCCGTGCTTTTAGCTTCGATAGCTCCCTTAGGCGAGCGCCGCGTTAATCAAGGGCGATTTTTTGAATCCCGGTGACGGCTTCCTTATTGCCGATGGCGCGACGAACCTAGAGTGGCTGACACCCTTTTACACGCGAGGCGATGCCTTTAATGACAGCACAGTTCAGAGCCTGATTACCTCCTATGCATTCCGATACGCAACGAGTACCGAAGTGCTCGATATGATCAACAACAATTTCAATCATCCAACGACAGTGTATGGTGGCGATCCAGCAGGGTTTGTATCGGCCCAGAGCTTTTTTGATATTTTTGGGATTAATGAATACATGATGTGCTCATCTTTTACTCCGCAGGACTGTCCACGAACACAAGGGCTAAGTTCTGATCCAGGTCCTGCCAACTCTCATTTAGCGTTTGGTATGATTCAGATCGAATTAACTAATGGATGGCTTATTGCCGATAACCCATGGCCTGATTCAATTGCCGAGACGCAAATGGGTAGTTGGCTCGTACGCAATCAAGTCCCCGAGCCAGGAACTTACTCCATGCTGCTGGCTGGTTTAGGATTGATTGGTTTTATGGCGCGTCGTATAAATGATCACACCGTGTAATCTAATTGATATTTAATTCGGAGCGGGGGCTTAGGCCCCCGTTTTGCTTTCTTGAAGGTTGGTGTGCGAACTTCCGGTTTGGGTCTATTGTGTTGAAAAACTCTTTTTGGCAATTCTAAAATCACTGCCTCAAAAACACTGACCTCATAGAACGCTCTACAATCGACCAACGCTACTAGGCTAGGGATTTGATGACCCCAAAAATTCCATTTAAAACGGTGCCGAAAGAGTTTTTCAACAGAATGGGTCGTTAGCCGACATCGACGAGCGACAGGAATCGGCAAAAACATACGGCCACAATTCGGGTTGTGGCTGGCTCGCCGAACCGGATAAATCATTTATCCGGATTATCATTGTATGATTCTCTGGAAATAGACTGTTTTTAACTCGTATATTTCGACTTTGTGATGCTGGTTGAAATGATACTCTAGCATTGTCCTGGTCTGCATGAACCTTATGGAGAAAACGTGTCCGCACAAATCGTGTGGTTGGTTGCTGTTCTGGGAGAACAATGTCTTGCCGAGGCAGAGGCAATTCAACTGGTGAGTGAGGTTGCAGGGATTCGGCACCTGCAACCATTTTAAGAAAACAAGGGCTATTCAATATATGGTGGGAGATGATAAATATATGAATGACCTGTTACAGCTGGCTGCTGATATCAAATCGCTTTGCAATGACAGTGAGCTGCTGAGCGAGACGCAGGCCATCGCCCAGGCTGGCAGTTGGAAACGCGATCTGGAGACCGGCGAACTGATCTGGTCAGATGAGATGTTCCGCATCCTGGAGATCGACAAGGCAACGACGCCCGCTTCACACAAGAAGTTCTTGAGCATGATTCACCCTGAAGACCTGGATAAGATAAAAACGGCCTTCAACAATTCGGTTACCAACCAGGAGCCCTGGGAAATGACGCATCGTTTACTCATGCCGGACGGACGTATCAAATGGGTGAACGAATGCTGTGAAACGATTTGCGATGAATTCGACAAGCCGATCTTCATCGCTGGCACCATACAAGACATTACCGGGCGCAAGCTGGCAGAGGATGCGCTACGCGAGAGCGAACAGCGATGGAACCTGGCTTTGGATGTCGGCGGGTATGGCTTGTGGGAATGGAACCTTCAGACAGGAGAGTTTGTTCTTTCCAAGGCTGGCAGGGCAATGTTTGGCTTTGCAGATGACGAGATTACCAGCAGCATAACCGAGTGTGAAGCACGGGTCCATCCGGACGACAGGTTGCATTGGAAAGAAATGCTGCACACATTGTTTCATAACAAGCTGGACAAGTTTTCCATTGAATATCGCATCCGCGGCAAGGATGGAAGCTGGAAATGGATGCTCGCGCATGCCATCGTAACAAGCCGCGCAGAAGACGGATTGGTGTTGCGCATGATAGGCACGCAAGCTGACATCACCTCACAAAAGAACACCGAGCAGGAATTGCAATTCGCAAACTCGGTATATCAGGCTATTGGTGAGGTGGTCATGATCACTGATAGCAGTAACCGCATCATTGCCGTCAATCATGCATTCACACAGTTGACCGGTTATGCACTCGACGAAGCCATCGGCAAGCCCATGAATTTCATGTTCTCCGAACGTCATGACGAGGAGTTCAAACAGGCGATATGGCATAAACTCAACGCCACCGGTATATGGGAGGGAGAAATATGGATCCGGCGCAAAAATGGAGAGGAACACGCCGAATGGCAGTTGATTCACACCATCTATGACAACAAAGGGAATGTGCTTAAGCGGGCTGCGCTGATTTCTGATGTTACCGATCAGAAGCGGACTGAGGAAACCATCAGGCGCCATGCTTACTACGATCCTCTCACGGGCCTGCCCAACCGCAGACTTTTCCTTGACCGCCTGGGACTGGTAATCAAGAAGGCAAATCGCGCCAACTTTCCGATCGCGCTGCTGTTTATTGATCTGGACCACTTCAAGGAGGTAAATGACAAACTTGGACATGAAGCAGGTGACAGCCTGTTGCATGAAGCTGCACGCCGCATCAGTGCCTGTGTGCGCGAATCAGATACGGTCGCTCGCCTGAGTGGCGATGAATTCACGGTTATCCTGTCTGAGCTTCCCGATACCCGTCACACAGATTATGTCGCCCAGAAAATCGTCACCAGGCTGGCAATGCCTTATCATATAAATGGAGGAATCGTTCATGTATCGGCCAGCATCGGTATCAGCATGTTCCCGAACGATGCCAATGAAATCCACGCCTTGATGAAAAATGCCGACCTGGCGATGTATGATGCCAAGAGCAAAGGGCGTAACCGGTTTAGTCATTTCAACCCTTCGCGGCAGATGGCAGAGCAACCCGGCTTCCACCTCATCAACGATTTGCGTGGAGCTATGGCAGCCAGACAGTTCAGAATCTATTTCCAGCCGATTGTTGATCTATCTACTGGCCGCATCAACAAGGCTGAAACGCTTATACGATGGCAGCATCCCACACATGGCATGGTCAGCCCGGAAGACTTCATTCCGCTAGCAGAGGATACCGGTCTGATTAACCAGATCGGAGATTGGGTGTTCAAAGAGTCTGCACGCTATGCGAAGCATTGGAGCAAACAATTTTCGGATGATTTTCAGGTGAATGTAAACATGTCGGCCGTTCAGTTTGACGCCGAATACAATAATTTTGCAGCGAAATGGCCGCGTCAATTGCAGGAGATCGGACTTGCCGGGAAGAATCTTGTGGTTGAGATTCGCGAACGGATGATGTTGAATGCAGAGCCCGGCTTCATGGACAAACTGCACTTATTTCGCGAGGCAGGCATTCAAGTGGCGATTGATGATGCTGACATGGACTATACGTCACTTTCCAAATATCAGAAATTTGATATCGATTATCTGAAAATCGATCAGCCATTCAGACTCGATAATATGACTGACCCGAACGGCCTTGCGCTATCCGAGATTATCGTGATGGCACATAAGCTTGGCTTCAAGGTGATTGCCGAAGGGGTGGAAACGGAAAGGCAGCACGAACTGCTGACTGCCGCAAAATGTGATTTGGCCCAAGGAAACCTCTATTCCAAGCCAGTTCCGCCGGAGGAGTTTGAAGCATTGTTACAGCAAAGTGTTAACGCGCAAGTTCGGGCAGAAGGTGGCGTAACGATCGAAACATCTGATGATTTACTCCTGACAGAACTCGAGGCCGCTGCCTTTCTGCAGCCACACATGCCCAGTAAGTCCGTCAAAACCTGGCTCGCTCATGACCGTCAGAGTGATCCTATCATTCCATTTTTTCTTATACAGGGACAGCCTTGCTACCTTGAGTCCGATTTGGAAAATTTTGTTACCCATACATTGAAAACATCGGCGCGATTTATCCGGCTCAACAACCGCCTCTATCCGGAACGTAGGAATTTGCAAGATCGGCGCAGACATGGCAACCACAGACCTTTGGGTGGGGATGATTCACAGCATGGAATCAAACGCCGTAGGCGGGGCGATCTGGGGTTGCGCCTGCACACCGATCTCGAACACCGCGTTGGCGTTGGCCTGGATCGTCGCTCCCGATCCAACCAGACTGTGCAGTAAATACAGGGGGCTGACTACTGTAATGACTGCAGTCCGATGGGTCGTTATTTTCCGCACCATACGAAGCACAGCATCCCACCCCTACCGATGGTGTCGCCGATCTGGGTGGCGACATCGAGGAACCGCAATCTGTATTCCGGTTTTCAATGCTGCTTGTATCAGTAGCAAGCGGAGTGATTATTTTCCTTTTTTGATGATTGCATGATTGACGAAGGTCATGCCGGGGAAGGTGCGGTTCAAGGTATTGCTTTTGAAGTCGGCGATGGTTGAGCCGGCATCAAACTGAATGATATCGCCCTTTTTGGCGGCGATCGTTGCAGCGGCTAGCCATCGAGTTTGGTTGTTCTGTTTGACTTCGATATAGGTGAATTGGGGAATGTCGATGATGCTGACTACAGTGGCTGTTTGCGTCTGGGCAGCTTCGGGCGCGTCGGCGAGTGTCGTTGTCTGATCTTCTGAATTCACAGGCGGGTGTCCGGCGGGTAAAGTGTCGGAAGACTCAAACACCGGGGTCGGTACAAAGGGTTCTTGTGACGGCTTTTTGTCGCACGCTGTGAGGGTAAGCATGAATATGGCTGTGATAAGCGCAGTGTGTTTCATTTGATTTCCTTTGAATGATGTCTATGTGGCTATGAGGGGCGTGATTATCCTTAAATTCAGCGTTGAACTGCAAATATTAAGTGGTGATGAATCATGCGGCTTCCAGCGTGATCAATGGTGAATCTGTGGGTACTGAGCAGAATAATAGTTCCTGCATCGAATTGATTTTTCTTAAACAAACGAATTAATCTTGTGCTCCGTTCTTTTGCAAATCAGAATACGCAACTATTCATTATCCGAGCGAGACACCATGACCAGGTTATCCGAACATTTCAACGAAGCGATTGCGCGTTTCGATGCGGCCAACGCAGCAGACCCAAACAAGGAGGTGTTTGAGGGCAAGGAATACCCCAAGGAATTGCTTTACGCACAACGCATGACGGCCTGGCTGGACAAATACCAGTCCGATGCTTCCGAGGCGTTGCGTTTAGCCACGCGCGCCCAGCATATCTGCCGCTGGAAGATCCCGCGCAGCGAATATCCGCTGGGACGCGATGGTTACAACAAATGGCGTACTACATTGGCGAAGATGCACGGTGATATCGCGGCCGAGATCATGCAGCAGGTGGGCTATGACGTGCAGATGTGCGAGCAGGTCAAAGGGCTAATGATGAAAGATCGCATCAAACTGGCAGGCCAGGATGGACAAACGCTGGAGGATGTGATCTGTCTGGTGTTTCTGGAGTTCTACTTTGTGCCTTTCGCGCCACAGTACAGTGAGCAGAAGTTGACCAGCATCGTGCGCAAGACCTGGAGAAAGATGTCGGAACGAGGCCACCAGACGGCGTTGACGCTTGCACCGGGCTGGCCGTCAGATTTGCTGGAGATCGTGCAGAAGGCGATAGCCTGATTTGCTGAGGCAATGCCTAGGGCAGAACCTTAAAAATAATATAAATCAAATGGTTGGCGCATTAAAACGCCGAGTTTCAGGCTGTGGCGTATAATGTCCGCGCTCGGGGAGGGTTGCCCACTATCATTGTGAAGAGATTAGAACATTGAGTACGATCAGTTTTGAAGAGTTGCAGCTGGCGCCGGAGATTCTCAAGGCGCTGACCGAGTCCGGTTACACCACACCTACACCAATACAGGCACAGGCCATTCCGCTGGTGCTGGAAGGCCGCGATCTGATGGCGGGCGCGCAAACCGGAACCGGCAAGACGGCTGCTTTTGTGCTGCCGATGCTGCAAAAATTATTGCCGCAAGCCAGTTCCAGCGCTTCGCCGGCGCGCCATCCGGTGCGCGCGCTGATATTGGTGCCGACACGCGAGTTGGCGATCCAGGTGGAAGCGAGCGTGAAGACCTATGCGAAACATACCAAGTTGCGTTCGCTGGTGGTTTACGGCGGGGTGGACATCAAGACACAGACGCCGCGTCTGAAGACCGGTGTGGAAATACTGGTCGCCACGCCGGGGCGCCTGCTGGACCACATCGAGATGAAGTCAGTGCAGTTGAATCAGGTGCAGATGCTGGTACTGGACGAAGCGGACCGGATGCTGGATATGGGCTTCATGCCCGATTTGAAGCGTATCCTGGCATTGCTGCCCAAACAGCGGCAGAACCTGATGTTCTCGGCCACGTTCTCGAACGAGATCAAGAAATTATCAGCAGAGTTCCTGACCAGGCCCAAGCTCATCGAAGTCGCACGCAGCAACGCTACCGCAGAAAACGTCACGCAAAAAGTCTATCTGGTCGAACAGGCAGACAAGCATGTGCTGCTCGCACAACTGTTGCGCGGCAGCGATGCGTCGCAAGTGCTGGTGTTCACCAAAACCAAGCTTGCTGCAGCTCGCCTTGCCAAGCAGCTACAACGTGATGGCGTGGCCGCTGATGCGATCCATGGCGATAAAAGCCAGTTGGAACGTATCCAGGCGCTTGATGCATTCAAGCAGGGCAAAGTCACCGTGCTGATCGGGACCGACGTGGCCGCACGCGGCCTGGATATCGACCAGTTGCCGATGGTGATCAATTACGAAATACCGCACGCCCCGGAAGATTATATCCACCGTATCGGCCGTACCGGTCGCGCAGGGGCGTCCGGCAAAGCAATCTCGCTGGTGTCGCCTGAAGAAGAAAAATACCTGAAGGAAATCGAGAAGCTGATCAAGTGCGAGATCGAAAAGGAAACCGCGGTCGTGCCGCATGCTGCCCATAATAGTACCCGGACCAGCAGAGCGTCGCGCGGCGAACATCACGAGCGTAGCCATGCACCGCGAGGTGAACATCATGAACGCAGCCGCGAGCCGCGTTCTGCCGCCCCGAAAATACCCAGCCATGATCCGTGGTTCGATAAACCTTACGAACCGAGCGCCAGCGCTACTACTGCCGCCCAGCCAGAACAACCAGCGAACAAGCCGAAGAAGCAAGTCGCGGCGATATTCGTGCGTCGGCCAAGTTGATTCGTAGGTCGGGCTACGCCCGACATCTTGATCCGGCGGGCTTAGCCCGCCCTACAATAATGCACGTTTGATCTAGAATCGGAATAAGAGCTTCGCGTTCGTTCAAGACGAGCAACTCACCTCGATCTGTTGCGCCCATTCCGGCGGCGTGGCGGCATAACTTTCCATCTCCGGCTGTTCGTCGAACGGTTTGACTAGCAAGTTCAGCAGAACGTCGATTTCGGAATAGTCGCGGTGTTTCTCAGCCCTTTCGATTGCGTTTTGTGCCAGATAATTACGCAGGATGTATTTCGGATTGACCGCGTCCATGCGCACTTTGCGTTCGCTGTCCGTGCCCGCTTCGTGTTGCAGGCGCGCACGATAGGCGGCGGCCCAGGCATCGAACGCTGCGCGGTCGATGAACTGGTCACGCAACAGATTGTTCGTCGCTCCCGACGCTGTGTTGAAATTCCCCAGGCTGCGAAACAGGTTGGTGTAATCGAGCTGGCTGGATTGCATCATTTCCAACAGCGAGGCTATCAGTTGAATATCATCCTGGGTGGCGCTGCTAAGTCCCAATTTGGCGCCCATCATTTTCGCATAGTGTTGGTGATAGGCCGGGGCATAGCCGTCCAGCACGACGTGTGCTGCTGCGGTGGGAATCAGTGGTGCAAGGGCTTGCGCCAGACAGGCGAGATTCCACAAGCCGACTTGCGGTTGCTGATCATATGCGTAGCGCCCGCGCGGGTCGGAGTGGTTGCAGATGTAGCCGGGATCGTAACTTTCCATGAAACCGAACGGGCCGTAGTCGAAAGTCAGCCCGAGTATCGACATGTTGTCGGTGTTCATCACGCCATGCGAGAAGCCGACTGACTGCCATTGCGCCATCAGTCGCGCGGTACGCTGGGTGACTTCATTCAGAAATAACTGGTACTTGTCTGCATCCCGATACTTGACTGAAACATCTGCCAGATCCGGAAAGTGTCTGGCGATGACGTAGTCGGCAAGGATGGCGATTTGTTCGTGTTGCCCACGATAGAAAAAGACTTCAAACGAACCGAAGCGCACATGCGAAGGTGCCAGTCGGGTGAGCACGGCGGCGGTCTCGATGGCTTCGCGATAGACCTCTTCATCGCTGCCAACGATGCACAAGGCGCGGCTGGTGGGAATGCCGAGCCCATGCATGGCTTCCGAACACAGGTATTCGCGGATGCTGGAGCGCAGCACGGCGCGACCATCGCCCTGGCGCGAATAGGGCGTGATGCCGGCACCCTTGAGCTGCACATCCCAAAGTTCACCGGCGCGATTCCGTATCTCGCCGAGCAATATTGCGCGGCCGTCGCCGAGTTGCGGGACAAAGTGGCCGAATTGGTGTCCTGCATAGACCATCGCCAGTGGCTCGGCACCAGCAAGAATACGGTTGCCTATGAAGTGTTCGGCGAAATCGGTGCGCGCTGCTTCATCGATATCCAGATCGATCAGGCGCGCAGCGTTCGCATTGAAGCAAACCAGATAGGGGTCGGGCAGGGGAGTGGGATACAGGCGACTGTGAAAGCTATCCGGAAGGCGAGCGTAGGTGTTTTCGAAATTCAGTTGATGGAGTTTATGCATGGGGGTTGGTAGTCGTAATTCCGATTTGCATTAAACACGACAATAATTTTGCCGGATGTAGGAGCGGCTTTAGCCGCGATGTATTTTGGTTTCGCGGCTAAAGCCGCTCCTACACATAATTTGTCCGGAAGATCAAACGCAGCCGGTCGGTTTCGGCAGGCCGCCGTATTTAGTGATGGGCTTCATCGGGCCGGTCATCCACAGG
>Ga0184615_10002253_pt1 | contig 10322 bp, 7 predicted proteins | sample PLM4_65_coex_FD_133134 | JGI IMG/M metagenome (GOLD analysis project Ga0184615, IMG submission 133134) | Groundwater sediment microbial communities from an aquifer in East River, Colorado, USA - PLM4_65_coex | ecosystem: Environmental > Terrestrial > Soil > Riparian zone | place: USA: East... | reverse complement strand
CGGCTCCGACTGGGTGATCAACACCTTCGATCATATGATGAAGGCCAGGACCTGCGCAGGCAACATATCGCAGGTCGTCCTCCAGTTCGATTCCGTCCTTGATGAGGACAAGGTCCGAACGCACGTGAGCCGGTTCGTGAACCAGTTTCCGGTATTGCGGGGGAGCGTGGGACGCGATCTCAAACTCGCGCCCTACTGGAGGATACCCCCGCAAGGCGGGCACGAGGTAACGTTTGTCGTCCAGCATGTGGACGACCGGTTGTCAGGCAGTGCCTTCCTGCCCTTTCTGGAACAGAGCGCGAATACGGCGTTTCGGGACGACAACGATCATCTTGCGTTCCATCTTTTCATCGGTCACGAACGAAGCATGCTCGCCGTGACCTTCGATCACCGTATTCTCGACGCACGCGGTGCAGAGCTGTTCCTGGACCTTTTCCAGCTCAGTTTGAAGAAGGGTACACCCGGGGTGTCCGGGGACATTGCCTTTAACTCATCATCAGCATTGACCCGGTGGTCGAAGCGGTTTCTGGCAGGCAGGAACGTTAATAGAAGGATCATGACGCTTTCGAAAACAGCCACACCGGAAGCCCTGCGGCTACCGTCTGGAAGAGACCGATGCTATCATTATCAGCTCCTTTTATTTAATGAAAAGGAGACCGCCGACATTTATGAACGGGCATACCGCGAGGCGGGGTATCTTATGGAATCGCCGTACCTGCTGTCCGTGATCATTCAAGGTATGCGCGAACTGTTCAAGGGCAGACAGGTAACCGGAGACAGCTACCTTGTTCCTGTTACCATGGACCTGAGGCCCGGCCTGGACCCGCTGCAAGAGGTATTTTTCAACTATGTATCATACCTTTTTTACCAGGTCCCGATTGTCAAGATCGATGATCGGAAGGGGCTGATTGCCTTGCTCAAACAGCAGATGTACGACCAGGTGAAGTCGGGTTTTCCCAAGGACCTTGTTGAGGCGAGCCTGCTGACCCGCATCGCACCGCTGCCCGTGCTGGGGAAGCTGCTGCACCTTCCAATGAAGGGAAAGATGGCAACCTTCGTTTTCTCCCATCTTGGGAAAAGCTCATACCAGCATCCCGAGTTCATGGAAAAGAGGATCGCGAATATGTTTCACATGCCGCGCGTTCCCGTGCCGCCCGGGCTCGGTTTTTTCAGCAATTATTACAACAAGCGGCTCAACCTGGTGATCTCGCATCTGGATGGGCTGCTCAGTGATGAAGAGGTCAGGCTGCTCGAAGAAGGTATTCGGGATCGATTCGGAGTTTCGAAAGCATCATGATGATTGCCTGCGATGTTCTCGTTATCGGAGCGGGTGTTGCCGGCGCGTCGGCAGCTGTAGCAGCGGCACGGGCCGGGTCACGCACGATGCTCATAGAGAAGGAACGCTATCTCGGCGGCAGCGGCACCGCGGGTATGTTCCAGTCTATCTGCGGTCTCTATCTGAATGGTGCGTCGGCACCGACCGAGACATTGAACCAGGGGATCGTGCGTGAAATTGTTGTTCTGTTGAACACGATGTCGCCGCGCAGAATAATAAAGAAAATAGGCCAGGTCTACGTGCTGCCCTATTCGAGCGAAGACCTGCAATCTGCGCTCAGATTGCTCTGCAGCGCTGAGAAGAACCTGACCGTGCTGCAAAATGCAGAGGCGGTCGCGGTCACGAAGCGTTCAACAAGGATCGAGAGCATCACGATTAAAGGTCCTGAAGGCGAACAGTCGGTCTCACCGCAGATGGTTATCGACTGTTCCGGAAGCGGGGACATCGCAGCTCAGGCCGGGGCGGAGTTCGATCTGTCAATTCCGGAAGAACGCCAGCTGGCCGGTTTCACGCTTCGCATACAGGGCCTGCAGGGCGCCGATGATACGCTTGCGTTCAAGGTCCCCTATCATCTTGCTCAGGCTGTGAGACAGGGGCTGTTCGCGCCTGCGGTAAAGTTTACGACCTTCACGCCCGGAGATGCGATTGGCGAGGGGTATTGCAAGCTGAGCATCGATGCTCAGGAGGGACCCGGTCGGGAAGAACAAACGAGAAAAGAGGCCGCCGCAGTGCACGCCTATCTCGCATCGGTTATCCCGGCTTTCGAGGCTTCCTCCATTGCGGGAACTTCTCTCAAGGTGCTTGAGCGCGAAGGCAGAAGGGTCAGGGGAGAGTATACGCTCACGAAAGACGATGTGCTTCTTGCTAAAAAATTCTCCGATGGTATTGTGAAAAATGCCTGGCCTATCGAGCTCTGGGACAGGTTGAAAGGGACCGTTTTCAAATACGTCCCTCGAGGAGATTATTATGAAATCCCGCTCCGGTGTCTTATGGTCAAGAATATCGCGAACCTGCTCACCGCAGGACGCTGCATATCGGTGACCCATGAGGCGCTCGGTTCGACGCGCGTGATGGGCGCTTGCATGGCGCTCGGGGAACAGGCGGGCAGGGCGGCGGCGTATCGGGTCAGGAACGGAAAATATCCTGAGAACGTAAAAGAATATTGAATCTAAGAATGTCGATTTGCCACGGTGACATACCCTGCACTCGTGCTGAGCACTCGTTAACGCTGGGCACAGGCGGAGTCACGGAGTTAACAACGAATATATGACATTGGGAAGATGAGACCGCGGGAAAACGATCAGGAATTACGTTCATAGCGTCCCATTTCTTCAGCTTCACATCTGTATGAATCCTCCGTGTCTCAGTGTCTCCGTGGTTAAAATGAATTTGACGTATCAGGGGGTATCAGTGAAAATATTACTCGTGAAACCGAACCCGCAACTGCTCGTGGCGAAGCGTTTGCAGGAAGGGTTCCTGCACCTTGAACCGCTGGAGCTAGAAATGGTGGCTGGCGGCGTGCCGTTGGAGGACGAGGTCGTTATCCAGGACCTGAGCTTCGAGAAGGACCCGATCCAGGGTTTTCAGGAAAAGGTGCGGATGTTCGGTCCGCAGATCGTCGGCTTTACCGGGTATAGCAGCCAATCGGCGCTGGTAAAACGGCTGGCTGCGCTTACGAAGGAGATAGATCCGAAGATCGTGACCGTGGTCGGCGGAACGCACGCTACGATCATTCCCGCGGATTACGCATTGAATGGCAACGGCATCGATATCATCGTGCGCGGCGAAGGGGGCACCGCGTTCGCCGAGATCGTCAGACGCTTTAAAAATGGCGAACCGCTCGCGTTCGGCGACGCTGTTCTCTCACCCAAAGATCCCGGATTCGCGGAAAAGGCCGCGGCCCTGCCGCCGGAATTTCCTCCCGTGGAACGGATCCCGCTGGCGCGCCGCGAGCTCGTCGACCGGTCGCGCTATTTCTGCGTCTGGACCTCGAGCACGGAGAAGAGGCTCGACACCATCTTCCCCCGGACCGCGAGCATGCGCACCTCGACCGGATGCGCTTTTTCGTGCTCCTTCTGCGTGGTGCATCACCTGATGCGCGGGAAGTATCTCCAGCGGCAGCCCGAGGACGTGGTGGATGAGATCGAGAAGATCGCGGAGGACCATATTTATTTCGTCGACGACGAAACGTTCCTGAACAGGGACCGGTTGACCAGGATAGCGAACCTGCTGCTCGAGAAGGGCATCAAAAAGAGATATATCAGCTGGGCGCGCGCTGATACGATCGTAAAATATCCCGATCTGTTCAAGCTCTGGAAGAGGGCCGGTCTTAGCGTGGTCTACGTCGGACTGGAGGCCATGGTTGGATCGCGACTCGACAAGTATAAGAAGCGGACGAGTGTGGACACGAACCGAAAGGCCATAGAGATCCTGAAAGAGATCGGCATCACCCTTCACGCGAGTTTCATGGTGGACCCGGACTTTTCGGTCCAGGACTTCCTGGATCTTGAAAAGGAGATCATGAAGGTCTGTCCGGCCGAGGTCACCTTCACCGTGTTTTCGCCATCGCCCGGAACCGAGCTTTGGCACAAACATAAGAACGATTATATCGTTGACCCGTATCTCTACTATGACTGCATGCACACGATATTGCCGACAAAGCTCGATATGAACAAGTTCTATGCCCACTTCGCGAAGCTGTCGAGGGTGGCACTTCAGGCGAACCCGCTGCGGGTGAACAAGGTCAAAGTACCTCTTCGGGAAACGATCAAGATCATCTACCATGGAACGCGGTACATTTTCGCCATGCGGAATATTTATAAGGATTATCTTGTGAAGAACAGGGTATGAACATATTTGATACCATAAAGCGCGAGACGGAAGCGTTCTCGCAGAAGATCGCGGTCATCGAGGATGATGACCGCATTGCCTACGGACAGCTGATTGCCGCCGCTGAAAAAGTTGCTGAAGCATTACGGAAGGTGGGCGTCGGACGACTTCACCGTGTCGGATTTCTCTGCGACGACAGCATTGACTACATCATCGTAAGCCTTGCTGTTCTGTCCCTTTCGGCCGTGATTGTTCCGGTTTCTCCTGAGCAGACGACGGAAGAAGCAGAGAACGTTATCGACAGAATCGACATTGATTTCCTGATCGCCGAACCGGATCTGTGGCAGGGGGGATACGGCGATCCGCTGCAGTCGGATGGTTTTTTTAAAAAAGAATTTACCATCGTGAAAAGGTCGACCAGAGAGCGTCCGAAGTCCGAATATTTCAGGGTCAACCCGGCATTTATCCGGTTTAGCTCCGGCACTACGGGCACAAGCAAGGGGGTGGTGCTGTCGCATGAGGCAATCATCGAACGGACCGATGCCGCTGACCGGGGATTGCGGATAACGTCAAAGGACATCGTGGTCTGGGTACTGTCGATGAGTTTTCATTTCGTTGTCACGATCCTCCTGTTCCTGCGTCGCGGCGCTACGATCGTGCTCTGCGGTCACAATTATCCGAAATCGATCATAGCAGGGATCATGTCGCATAAGGGGACGTTCATCTATGCTTCGCCTTTTTATTACAGCCTCATGTCGCGAACCGATGCGCTTCCGGGCGATGCCTTGAAGCAGATCCGCCTCGCGGTCTCAACAACCATGAAGTTGCCTGAGCAGGTTGCCGATGCATTTTATAAAAAGTTCGGTTTTGAGCTGACCGAGGCCTACGGGATCATCGAGGTCGGCCTGCCTTTCATCCGCTTGACCGGAGGAAAGGACAAGCGGTGTTCGGTAGGGAAAGCGCTGCCCGATTACGAGATCAAGCTCGACAAGAAGGATGCGGAAGGCGTCGGGGAAATCCGGATCAGAGGCAAGGGGATGCTCGATGCATACTACTCACCCTGGCGCGGCAGGGACGAAGTACTGATTGATGGGTGGTTCAAAACCGGTGATCTCGGGAAAATAGATGCCGATGGGTTTCTCACGATCGTGGGCAGGGAAAAGGACGTGATTAATTTTGTGGGCATGAAGATATTTGCCCAGGAAGTCGAGTTCGTACTGAACCAGCACCCGCAGGTGAAAGAGTCGCTGTTGTACGGCGCCGCGCATGCGGAGTACGGTCAACTACCGATAGCAAAAATCGTGGTACGTCATGATAGCGGCAATCTGGATGCGAATGACCTTCGGCGCTTCTGCTATCAGCGCCTGGCCCAGTACAAGGTGCCGAAGGACTTCGAATTCGTGGACAGCCTCCCTAAAACCGCGAGCGGAAAGATAAAGCGATGAAAATCCTGCTGATCAATCCCTTTGGCTCGAATTGGATAGAAGGCAGCGAGGACGTTACCGAGACCGCTATTCGCATGGCGCCGATCGGCATCCTGTCAATTGCCGCTTATCTGTTGGAAAGAGGGCATGAGGTGGAGGTTCACGACTGCCGGGGCGCAGTAAGCCGCATCGGGGCTGACGATGTCCTCTCCCGCGTAAAGTCCTTCAAGCCTGACATGGTCGGTTTCACGGCGGTGACATCGGGTTTTCTGAATGCCTATCGCCTGACGGAGGAGATCAAAAAAACAGTTTCTCACATCACGATCGTCTTCGGCGGTGTGCATGTCTCCGCCCTGCGCGCAAAGATCCTTGAATCCTATCCTGACATCGACTTCCTCGTCACCGGCGAGGGAGAAAAGGCCATGGCCGAACTTGCATCGGGCGCAAAGCCCGGGACGATCCAGGGGCTGGTATATCGCGACGGGACGGAGATCAGAGATAACGGCCTGAGGACAGATTTGTGCGAGCTTGATTCATTGCCGTTTCCCGCATACCACAAGCTTGAGGGGTTCCCGAAGAGGTTCGAAGCCGCGCTTTTCAATTACCCGAAAGCGCCGTCAGCGACGATCATTTCGAGCCGGGGCTGTCCCTACCAGTGTTCGTACTGCGACCGCTCGGTGTACCGCAGGAGCTTCCGATACAACTCTGCCGAATATCTCTATGATCACATGGCGTTCCTGAAAAAAGAATTCAACATCCGGCACGTATTCTTCTACGATGACCTGTTTACATTCAACCGTGAGCGGATCGAAAAATTCTGCGGACTCCTGAGGAGAAAGCCGCTCACCATGACCTACAATTGCGCAGTGCGCGTGGGGCATATCGATAACGAACTGCTCAAGATGTTGAAGGCATCGGGCTGCTGGATGGTGAGTCTCGGCATAGAGTCAGGCGCACCGGAGATCCTCGCACGGCACAAGACCAAGGTGGATTTCAACGAGATGAAGACCACGGTGCAACGGATCCAAAAGAGCGGGTTGAGGGCCAAAGGACTCTTCATGATGGGACTTCCGGGTGAAACCGAGGAAACGATAAAAGTGACGTCCGATTTTATTACGGATCTTGAACTCGACGACATGAACATGACTAAATTCACGCCCTTTCCTGGATCTCCCATCTATCAGACCATCCATGACGAAGGCGTGTTTGAAGAAAAGTGGGAACTGATGAACTGCCTTAACTTTGTTTTCGTGCCCAACGGCATCGAAACCAAGGAGAGGCTCGACGAGCTGTACAAACAGTTCATCAAGCGTTTTTACACCGGGAAGAACTGGACCCGTAAATTCGGTCCGCTGATGTTCAAGTCTCCCCACAGTACCTATCGAATTATCAGGAACCTGCCGACATTTCTCAAGATCAAGCGTGATTTTGAGCCTCATAAATAATCTTCCCTGTTTTTCGGTTTAGGTCCGGCTATTCCATTTTATTGACAAAACATGCTATTTCTTGTATCTTGAGGACGGTCTTTCGCTTACGGGTGAAATTGATCGAGTTGACGATGCGTAGTGAGTAGCAGGCATCGTGCTGGATTTAGTGGAGTTGAAGTTTGATCCCTTTGCGAGACATTAACCCGACTGAGCGCTTTGCCATTGTCACCTCCACCTTGATCATCCTGAATTGTGTGGTGTTCATCTATGAATTGACGCTGGGGGCGACGGGTGGAGAGGCGTTTCTCCTGTCTTTTGCGTTCATCCCGAAGCATTTATTTTACCCGGATGCCGTCATGGGCGGTACGATCCCGGTGGCAGCAACCCTGTTTACGTCCATGTTTTTGCACGGCGGATGGCTGCACATCGCGGGTAACATGCTCTATCTCTGGATATTCGGGAACAATGTGGAGGACGCCACCGGGAGGGTGCGTTTCTTCATTTTCTACGTGCTCTGCGGTCTTTTCGCCGCTTATATTCACGCGTTCATGCACCAGTCCTCGGTTACGCCCATGATCGGGGCAAGCGGAGCTATTTCGGGCGTGCTCGGCGCCTATCTGCTCCTGTATCCGCGGGCGAGGGTCGTGACGCTTGTTATTTTCGGTTTTTATATAAGAACCGTTGAAGTACCTGCGATGATCGTTTTGGGATTATGGTTTGTGTTGCAGTTTTTGAACGTCCTGATTGCAGGAGGTTCGGGTGGAGGCGTGGCGTGGCATGCGCATGTTGGCGGGTTCGTGGCAGGGATATTACTGATCGGGCTGTTTAAGCGCAGAGACGTGCCGTTCGGCGGCGGGAGGGGAGTTCCCTATCCATGATCGTTTCCTGTGAATGCGGCGCAAAACTCAAGATCGACGATGCCAAAATATCGGGCAAGGGCGTGAAGGTGCGTTGTCCGCGGTGCGGCAATGTGATCCCGGTCCAGAAGACTTCAGTTCCGTTAGTGCCATCACAGAAAACAGCAGCTCCACTGCCAGCACCTGCCTCATTATCAGACGCACTGGTGCTGGTTGCTCATGACAGCGATGTCGTCAGGAAGATGGTCGCCGATTTCCTGTCAGATGCCGGATTCCGGGTGGATACCGCAGCTGACGGAGTTGAAGCGCTCAAAAGGGCGACGGAGAACAAACCGCAAGGCATGGTGCTCGATGTGGGGCTGCCGGGCATCTATGGGTTCGAACTATGCGAACGGTTGAAGGGCAATCCGGCGACACAGTCGACCAAGATCGTTCTCCTTTCATCGGTGTACGACATGAGGAGATACAAACGAACGCCGACCAACCTGTATGGCGCAGACGATTACATTGAAAAGCACCACATCCCCGATTCTCTGGTCAACAAGTTGCGCAAACTTATTTTCCCGGAGCAGTTCGAAGCTGAAGTGCTCAGAACAAAAGAGCCTTCCCACCACGACCTCCCGGAGATGTCAAGGCCTCCGGAACGGGAGTTCGAGTCGTCCCTGCTCAGTCACCAGCATCCTGCACTGACTGAACGCGCATTGCCTGATGAGTTCCCTGACGCATTTTCGTCACGGTCCATTGTTCCGAAAACGGCAACGACAGACGGACAGGAAGGGTCCGCGCTTGTCCCCGAGACGCTCAGTCTTGAAGCCTCGATCTTTCAGAGAGAGGAGTGCGACATTCCACGGGTGAATGAAGCCGATCCTGAGGCTGTGGAGAAGGCGCGGCGTTTCGCACGGATCATCGTATCCGATATCGCTCTCTATAATCAGGAGGCCGTGATCGAAGGCCTTATGAATGGGACCTTTTATGATCTTCTCAGGAGGGATGTAGACGAAGGCAGGGAGCTCTACGAAGGGCGCATTCCCGGCCTTATCAGAGCGAAAAAAGACTACTATCAAGAAGCGTTCGATAACTTTATCGCAGCTGCACAAAAGAAGAATGTCCGTTGACATACGGATAGAGTTAGTATATTATTAGACGGTTTTGTCGGGGCGTAGCGCAGCCTGGTAGCGCACTTGGTTCGGGACCAAGGGGTCGGAGGTTCAAATCCTCTCGCCCCGACCAATTTTATTATTATAGCGGGCGGCAACATAGAGTACAAAGGAGCACCTTGAATCCTATATTTCCTGCCGCGAGGTGTTCATGAGTGAGAGGGAACGGCCGGTTGATGATCTGATAGGCTCAGATCCCTACAGCGACGAACGCGAGGAAAATAAAAGCAGCGATAAGCAAAGCAGTTCCGACTCCTCCGATAGCGCACCCGAGACTCCGGCATCGAAGGGCCTTGATGCCATCAAGTACTATCTCAAGGAAATCCGCAAGACCCCCCTTTTAACATTCGAGCAGGAACAGGAACTTGCCAAAAAGATCGAGAAGGGCGACCAGGATGCTCGCGCCAAAATGATCGAGGCGAACCTCAGGCTCGTTGTGGCGATCGGGAAAAAATATATCAATCGGGGTTTGCAGTTTTCGGATATTATCGAAGAGGGAAATCTTGGCCTGATCCGGGCCGTTGAAAAGTTTCAGTACCAGCGGGGTTTCAAGTTCAGCACTTACGCATCGTGGTGGATCAAACAATCCATTGAGCGGGCGATCGTCAACCAGACAAGGACGATCCGCCTGCCTGTCCATATCGCCGAGATCGTCAATTCCTATCTGCGCGCCGTGCGCCAGCTTACGCAGGCACTGGGCCGCGATCCTCAAATAGAGGAGATTGCCAGAAAAATGAAGGTATCCGTCGATAAGGTACGGAGCATCTCGCAGGTAGTTCGCGAGACATACTCTTTGGATATGCTCATCGGCGATCAAGAGGAAGAAACCCTCAAGGATATTCTTCAAGACACCAACTCGTTATCACCGGCAAGCGCTTCAGAGGATCTTCGAAGGCGGGAGCATATTGATGACTGGCTTCAGCAGCTTTCGGTGAGTGAACGGAAGGTTGTTGAACTGCGGTTTGGACTGGGTGACGGTGATCCAAAAACGCTCGATCGCATAGGCAAAGAGTTCGGTATCACGCGCGAACGGGTCCGGCAAATTGAGACCCAGGCGCTCAACAAACTGCGGGTCATCACGAGGCGGAAGAAAATCGATTTGGAGGAAATGCTGTAGCAATTTCGGATTTCGGAATGCGGATTGCGGAATGAATTGCAACAGCAAATTTGTTTTTTTCATCCGAAATCCTCAATCTAAAATCCGCAATCGACCTGCCCCTGTAGCTCAGGTGGATAGAGCAGCGGTTTCCTAAACCGCGTGCCGGAAGTTCGAGTCTTCCCAGGGGCACCAT
>Ga0184615_10002252_pt1 | contig 10325 bp, 18 predicted proteins | sample PLM4_65_coex_FD_133134 | JGI IMG/M metagenome (GOLD analysis project Ga0184615, IMG submission 133134) | Groundwater sediment microbial communities from an aquifer in East River, Colorado, USA - PLM4_65_coex | ecosystem: Environmental > Terrestrial > Soil > Riparian zone | place: USA: East... | reverse complement strand
TTAAAAGAAACTACTGATGCAATGGGGTCTGCGATTGGGCAGTTCCAAGAAGAATATCCCGATGGCACGATCTTTGATTTCCGTAAATGGCTTCAAAACAAATTTGGCGGATTAGATATTGACAAAGGCGGCAGAGAAGGTGAAAAAGCACGTGCCGAATTTAAACAAAAGTTGAAAGAAATTAATCCTGTTATCCTATCAACTGTTCATAAATCAAAAGGCATGCAGTTCCAAAGAGTTTATATTCTACGAGATGACTTATGGCCGCATCCACGAGCCAAACGAGAAGATGACTTAAGACAAGAGCTTAACAACAAATATATTGGTAGAACTCGGGCCGAAGATGAATTGCATATCATCGACCCTGAAACCGATCCTAATAACCCTAACAGTAAGAAAAACAGATCACGAGAATAGTCTTACTTCTTCCCAAATAAATCGCTCTTAGGATTCTTTAAAGTGCCGTTAGCATTGAGTGCTTTGGCGGCATCGTTTGTTTTAATTTGATTGGATGGCTTGTAGCTACTCTTAAAACTTCTATATTCCGGAAGTTCCTTTCCTTCAGATACAAGCCAATCTTTAAATTTAATCATATTATATTTACACTACCAAAAATAAAAGTAAAAAGATGGTCTTGGACGGGGAGCGGGGTAGTAGGGAGCATAGGGCTGTGGGTAATATTGGGGATAGTAGCCCGGATAATAATTTGGATAATAAGGTCTATAGGGATAAGGCTGAACATGCGGCTGAGGGTGATACTGAGGTGGTGCCGAATAACGACGAGGTGCAGCAGTAGCCACACATCCTATCGATAATACTAAAATTAATGCTATTAAAATGTTTTTCATATAATACTCCTTTTCTATTTTATCTATGACAAACTACGACTAATCTTTTCCTTGTAATACTAAATCATTTATTCGAAATATTTAGATTAATCTGTCATAAATACTTATGTTCACTCAAAGGAGAGATTTAGATGACAAGTTATACCGTAGATTTAAGCCCAGTTTTTGTCAACCCTAACACGGATGGGAGCCTGGATGCGTCTGTGCTTAGCGGATTATCGCAGCAACGGTCGCTATACGTTGAGTTCGGCAGTACTCGTAAAGTATATTCGAGAGTAATTGATGGACAGGTTATCACCGACACAGCCCAGACCGTAACTACGATGTGGGCAAATTTAGTATAATACAATTTTTTGTTAAAATTATATTATCAATCAATATATAACTATATCATATTTTAGGAGAAATTTAAATGACGACTTATACCGTAGACCTAACCCCAACACTATTGAATCCCAATAGCGAAGGATACCTTGATTCCGCAGTGGTTTCTGGTAACTCTATTCAGAGAACGATGTACGTAGAGATATTAAACGGTACTGCTCGTAAAGTTTATTCGAGAACTGCTACCGATGGTGCTTCGATTAACGATACAATGCAGACTCCTGTTACTTATTGGAGCAACCTTTCGTAGTATTGTTTTTATATAAAACTTAAATAGCCTCGTTTTTAACGGGGCTATTGCTATTTCAAAACTACTCTACTCTTCTCGCTCAAACACTTCTAATTCTTCTATTGCCTTTATTGTAATTCCCCGTCCACCACTATTTGTTTGCCAAAGTACAATGCCTACAATATGTTCACCCTTTGCATCAAATATAGGCGATCCGCTTCTACCGCCTTCCGGGTTTGGATAGAATGACATTATATTTTCTGTAGTATTATAAATATGACCGATAAACCCGCAAGGCCAAGCCATATTCGGACAACCAACAGAAAATATTACATCCTCTTTTTTGGCGTTTTCATACGCAATGGGAATCACGGGCGGAATCGGTTGCTTTTTGAACCAAGCTTTCTCGATAGTCATAACTGCGATGTCGTGCAGCATTTCATTAGCCAGTGTATCTTCGGCATTATAATTTATTTTATGTATTTTGGCGACTACGGCTGGCTGTTCTTTTCCATTTATATAAAAATATGCATAGAGCCAAGGATTGTCTTTTACAACATGCCCTGCCGTGAGTAACCACACATACTTTTCGTCTTCTCTGAAAGCAACTGCTGATCCCCTGCCCTCATTTTTATGATTATACATCTTGCAAACACTCTGAATAGCGTTAGGAAAGTCTGCAAATAGAGAATTCGGCAGTAGCAGCAGACAGAATATAATTAAGTTCCTCATCAATTAAATGAGAAATTATTTATAATAATAATGATGATTTAAATAGAGATTTAGTAGAGCAAAAAATATAATCATAATGGGAGCAAGTCTGGCGAGCCAAGTCCAAAAACTTACTTCAATTAAGCCCTTGTTGGAAATCCAAAATCTATACTTAAACTCTTCTTTGGGCCTGTAATCGGTGTAATAATAGCCAAGACCGGTTCCATCGGCCCATCCAAGATAAGATTCTTTGTCAATGTTTAATTCTTTTAGATCTTTAATTTTGAATGAATTGTGATACGACAAATTATTTCTAATTTTCCACAATAACCGATAAAGCTTCCAGGCCCGAACCATCCTAACTTTATCTATCGACTCAAAGTTTTTTCTTAAACCAAATTAAGCCTTTTACCGATAAGTAAATATGAAAACTATTACCGAATATTTGTGTGAAGGAATTTGTGATTGGAGAAAATATTCTCTTTTGGTTCTGTATGGAGTTTCCAGCTATCTCTTTGCATGGGCTATTTTCAATGTATGTGGCAAAACCAATTTAGATTTTTTCATTGGATTATGCCTCTTGCCATTTTATATTATAATTATTTTTCCTATGATATTTGGGCTATTATTTGATGCAATTGATACAACAGTTTCGTTCTCTATTCGTCAATTGCATAATATTTTTAAGTGGCTCAACGATTGGTATAATTCTAACCAAGCACAATAGACGAGTTAGTAGTCACTATCCCGCTTCCAAACTTCATATTATATTCATTTTTGATATCATCATCGACATCTGCTATGAATAAGAAATGTTCTCGGTTGATTTGAAACACATCTGCCTTAGCAAAGGGTGAAAAAGGAATAATGGCGGCCCCTCTTTCGGTAAGAGCAATTCTTACAGGGTCTTTTAAGGTATAAACGGAACCATTATCTTCTACTTGGGCAATAACTTCCTCACCAGATACGAACTTTAATAGTTTAATGTTACTCATAATTTAAATTAGTTCAGATTAGTATTTTAATCGTGATTAAAAAACGCAACATCATCAGTAACTAAATTCCCGTTCGTCCAATCTGAATAAGTTCTTAATTCTGCTGCTACAAGATAATCGTCAGCATGAACAATAACTCCATTCCAAGCACAAAAAATAACTCCATTAAGACTGAAAGGACCATTTACTATGTGAAAAGGAAACCAACGATAGGAAGTGCTTCCTGGGACTTGTACTCCATACCTTACCATCATAGGTACACCACCTGTATTGCCACTAACAGTGAATGTCAACCAATCAGAATCTAAAGCATCAACAAATCCATCGTTATGGGCCAATACTTCATTTGCGATAGTGATAGATTGTGCTTGTGCCGTCGATACAAAAAATAGTCCGATGGCAACAACTAATAAAACTAAAATATTCTTCATAAAACCTTTCTAAAAATAGATTAATTCTTATTATCGGCGGAACAAGAGTAAATACTTTAGAATGAAATTTAAACAATTTATATCTGAAGGCTATACAGATGAAATAGAGGTCTGTATTAGAGTAAGACCGAATAAATCTATGAATTCATATACTGCTTGTGGTAGATTTAAAGGTCATAATGATCGAGATGCTATTAGACAATTTCGACAGAGTAAAAAAGAATTATTTGATGGTAGCTATCAATTAGGTAGTTTTACGGTTCGGGATATGAATGGTTCAAGAAATTATTCGGCTCAAGATATTGATGACCCATATAAGGATTATTAGTATCTGACCCTTATATAAGTTGGGCATTTCTACGGAGTATCTAAATGCGCAACTTCTGGGCTATCACTACTTTCTTCAACCCAGCGGGCTATAAAACACTTTTAAATAATTATTATATATTCGCAGAGAATTTAGCCAAGCAAGGAGTCAATTTATTGACCGTAGAGGTAGCTTTCGATGGCAAAGAACATGAAATACCTCTTGATGAAAATGTTGTAAGAGTACGTAGTAATAGCATTATGTTTCTTAAAGAAAATTTAATTAATGTTGGCGTTAAGCATTTGCCAAGTGATTGTAAATATTTTGGGTGGGTAGATTGTGATTTAATATGGCAAGACGACAATTGGGTAGGCCAAGCGATTAATAAATTTGAATCCGGGGCAGATATATTACAATTGTATAAAAAAATATATTATTTGCCACCTAAAACATATAAATTAGACGGAAGTAAAATATTGGCAGTGCAAGGCGTGATTTGGCAGGCAAAAATTCACCATAATTGGCTTCAGCGCAGAAAAAGAAAAGATTTGCCATTCTCGGCTCCAGGTTTTGCCTTCGCCATGACTAAATCATTTTTTAACAAACTTAACAAAATTTATGATTCAAATATTGTAGGAAGTGGAGATACATTTTTCGTTGACTGCTTATTAGATTCGGAATCTATTCATGCATATTGGAACAGCATTACAGATGCGATGCGTAGCGATATGTCAGAGTATAAGAAAAAATTAAAACAATTAAACCCAAAAGTAGATTATATTCCACAGGATATAATGCATCTTTTCCACGGTAGCTTGTCGAATCGTGGTTACAGGTCGAGGCATAATATAGTAGTTGAAAATGATTTTGATCCAAAATTAGATATCAAATTGAACGAAGATGGAGTCTATGAGTGGAGCAGCAACAAGCCTCAGATGCACGACTCAATAAAACAATATTTCTTTGATCGTAAAGAAGACGAAGTTTAATATATAATTATATGAAGAAGTTGCTTAAACATTGTTGCTGTGATTGTGATGCCATCAAGAATGGTTTGGTATTAGGCTTAGGCTGGAGTTGTTTACTTTGCGGGCTGGTTAACAACTCTCTTGTATTCACTCTTGCGGGTGCTACTTGTTTAATTTTATTTAAATTGAATATTATACAGAGAAAAGTAGAAAACGGTGGATGCTGGTATTAATGAGTTGCCGAATAGGCAAAGTTTAATTTCACTACTTCCGCCAAACTCTATTGGGTGTGAAGTAGGCGTGGCCAAAGGCGAATTCTCTAAAATACTTCTAAAATCTAATCCTGCCAAATTACATTTAATTGACATATGGGACAGCACTCATCCCCACGCCAGCAAGAACGCTTCTTACGAACGAGTAGCGAAAAGATTTGAACAAGAGATTGCTTCCGGTCAAGTAACCATTCATCACGAAGATTTATTTAAAGTTATTCCGACTTTTGACGATAACTATTTTGACTGGTTGTATCTCGACGCCTGGCATTTTTATAATGAGATAAAATCTCAAATTGAACTATGTTTGCCTAAACTCAAGCAAGGCGGAATATTGGCCGGACATGATTACCAAGTAGTTCCCAAAACTCACAGTTGCGGCGTTTTGAGAGCGGTCACGGAAGCAGTTCAAGATGGACTTATTAAATTAATAGCATTTACCAATGAGAAAACCCCCGACTGGGTCTCAATTAAATTATGATTAAATTGTATAATAGCGAAGGAATTTGCTCAATTATAGATGCGAAATTGCCCGATTTCTTCTCAAATAAGATTAAATTAAATAAAGTACCAATTGGCAAGATAACGAATTTATATGCTGTGAGGAATACACTTTTATATGGCGAGTCTGACGGTTATACTTTAAATGACGGCTATATTGAAAATATAGATTTCGGCAATCATGATGAATTTGACGATTGTATTAATATAACATTAAAATTTGATAAAATAGTGAGGAAGTAATGCGTTTAGACCATATTGCATACCGTACGGCAGACAGAAATAAAACAGCTCAATTTTTCATTGATGCATTCGGATATAAAATTCAAACAGAATTTGATATAAAATTTGATGATGACTCAACAGCTAAATGTATTGCGTTAGAGCCGCCTGAGAAGACCAAATATAATTTCAAAAATTATGTAATTCCTTTTACTGCTTGTTCTGATGATACTATGTCCGTTGAATATCATCTTGCCCCAGAATTATTTGTATCGGACGGTGATCCTGAATCAATTGTCGGCAAGTGGGTAGCCGCTCGTGGCGGGATAGGCGGAATTCACCATATGGCCTACCAAGTAAAATCAGTTGAAAATATTATGTTGCAATGGAAACATAAAGGTTATGCCGAATTCACATCGGAGAAACCAATGACTTGTCCGGGACTAACTCAAGTGTTCACAAAACCATCAGAACTTACAGGCGTCATATACGAATTCATAGAACGAGAGGGAGCGGGTTTCTGTAAAGATAATGTAAAGAATTTAATGGTTTCAACTAAAGATTTGTAATATTAAGATAATATGCCAAAGCAAAAATGTATAATTGAAGATGTACAAAAATATTTTAATAATACAGGAAGCAAACTAATATCTTGTATTAATTCTAAGCAAATAAAGTTTATTTGCAAATGTGGGAAACATACTACTAAAAGATTAATAAGTATTGTTAAATATCCGTATTGCCAGACTTGCTCGCATAAATTGGGAGCTAAGCGTCTTACGACTCAACAATTTATAGAAAAGTCTATTGAAATACATGGTCCTTTTTATGATTATACTAAAGTAAATTATATTAATTCGAATCAAGAAGTGGAAATCGGCTGCCCTAAGCATGGAACATTCTTTCAAAAGCCAATTTGCCATACAATCGGTCATGGTTGTCCCGAATGTGGCAAAGAAAAAACAAGAAAATCGCAAATCAAGTCAGATGATTGGGAGACAACAGAAAAAATTATTAATGAAGCGATAAAGATTTGTAATGGCGAATTTCCGACACAAACTTTGATTAAAAAATATGACTTATGGGATGCTAATAGAGTTATCAAAAAACTTGGCGGTTGGCCAGAGGCAAGAAAAAAGTTTGGACATGGGCCTGCTCAAAAGCCTAAGGGCTATTGGAAAGACCCGGATAATGTTGTTAAAGAGTTGAATGAACATTTTCCTAAAATGATGGCAGCAAAAATAATTCCGACATCTCAAATGTTAAGAAATGTCGGAATCGAAAGTCAAATCACTAATCATCATGGTTCCATTGGACAAATTGCTAAAAAGTTAGGATGTGAAATATCAACAAGATGGATAACAAGAGATGGTGATATTGTCCTTTCTTACGGTGAATTACTTCTTGATGAGTATATGTATTCAAGAGAAATTACACATATAGCAAACATAATTGTTAAAAACGGACCTTATTTTTGTGATCAGTTTTTGCCATTAATTAATGGCTATATCGAATTATGGGGCTATCCACAACGTAAGCATAGAGTATTAGACGCTTACAATAAGAAACGTGGTAAAAAAGAAGAATTTTATAAAAAGCAAAAACTCAATCTCATAAGCATTGAAGGAAGAAGCCTTCAGCGAGGTCGAATAGAAGAAGTCGAAGAGTATCTTGATACATTGTTTTCCGAATTAGGATTTGACATTACCAAGAAACACGAATTTAACTTCAATGTTCTACACAAATGCTCCGGTTACCATATTAATGAACAATTAGTAATTGATAAAATTCAAAAAGAATGGGATATGCAAGGTGCTTTCCCAACACAAAGAACAAACACCACACCAGGATTAAATGACTTAGTACAACAATTTGGCGGCTGGCCTTACTTTAGAGAAAAAATGGGAGCAGAGCAATGGAAGCCAGAACATAAGTGGAGTTTAGATGAAATATTTAAACAACTTAAAAATATTTGCATCACATTAGGTAGATTTCCTAAAAGTTCTGAGGTGCCAAACGATCTTTTGACGGCTATTTATAATTGCCATTATATCGAAAGACATGATTTAAATTGGTACAGAGATAATCTTGGGTATAGCATAGAAAGAAAAAGTATTGGATATTGGGCAAACGATGATAATATAGAGTCCGAAATATTAATCTTAATTAAAGAATATGGTAAATTTCCCACAAATACCTTTTTAAGATCTATTGATAGATCGGATTTAGCATCGGCCATTCAAAAAAGAAAAAACGGATTCGATTATTGGCGAAATAAATTAAATCATCCAGTTGTTAGGCCAATAAAATGGAACGAATCGACGATTGAAGCAAATATTAATGAAATAATCAAACAATACAATCAATTTCCTACTAATAATTTTTTACGGAGTATAAACAGAAACGATTTGGCCGGGGCCGTTTCAAAAAATGGTGGATACCCATACTTTAGAAATAAAATGGACAAAACTTAATCTTCGTCATCTTTTTCACTATCGCCAGGATTGCCCTTTTGTCCGCTAGTTTGCCCGTTGTCAAATTCGTGTGAATCACCGGTCGAACCTTCGTTCATTCCGACTATAATATTGTTCGGATATTCAAATTGATACCAATTGGCGGAAGAATCGTTGTTGTTGTCAAAAAATGATTTAAATCTGGATGTAATCATACTCTATCTATTGACGCTAATTGTTAGAAATGCCTCAATATTTTTAAAATTAATTAAATAATATTGCAAGGGCAACCGATATATATTGTATGGAAAAAGAAAACGTCACACGAGATTTAAATGTTCGAGTTCATCCGTCGCTTTTCGGCGAATTCGCTGAGCAATGTAAAAAAAACTACAAGACCATAAGCGAAGTAATTCGTGAGATGATGGTCGAATATATTAAAAAGAACAAGGAGGAAAATGTGTGATAAGAAAGTAAAACGCAAAATATGTTATAATGATATTGTTGAGTATTTTAGAAATACAAAATGCACGTTAATATCTACCGAATATTTCAATTTAGAGCAAAAAATAGAGTTTATATGCGGTGATTGCGGGGAAAAAGGGAACAAGACATTTGAGCAATTAGAGAAATTAGCTTGTTGTAGCAAATGCGGACATAAAAGATCATCTAATAAAACACGTTTAAGTACTGATTCGTTTATAGAAAATGCTAAAAAAGTTCATGGCGAATTATATGACTATTCTAATATTAATTATATTACAAATAATTTAGAGGTAGAGATTATTTGCGGGAAGCACGGACCTTTTATGCAAAAGCCAAGATGTCATATAAGTGGAAATGGTTGTTATTCTTGCGGAAGAGAAAGAATTGCAGTAGCGAATAGTGACAGCGATAGTTGGGAAGAAATCAAAACAATAATAACAGATGCGATTGACAAATGCAACGGGCAATTCCCCACATACAATAGTGTTAAAAGGCTTAAACTGCTAAATGTAGATAGGGTTATGAAGAAATTAGGTGGTTATAATAAGGCCAGAGAAATATTCGGGTACGATAGTCTACAAAAGCCCGCTGGGTATTGGAAAAGCTTTGACAATGTATCTAATGAGATAAAAACTAATTTTCCTTTATTGATGGAAGCAAAAATATTTCCAAGCGACAACATGCTTAAAGCATCTGGGATTATTACTCTACACTTTGGCAACATCAGCAACTTAGCAAACCAAATGGGATGCGATATGGCAACAAGATGGAGAGCAAGAGATGGCCATTTCGTCATAAGCTATGCAGAATTAATATTAGATGAGTATCTCTATTCAAGAGAAATCTCACACGAACCAGAAGTAAAAGTAGACAGGTATCGTTGTGATCAAAAGGTTGGAGACTATTATATTGAAATATGGGGCTATCAACAAAACAAAAACTCCAAAATATGCAATTCATATAACGAACGTCGTAAAAATAAAGAAAAATATTATAAAGATAACAACCTTAATCTGATTTCTATAAACGGCAGATTATTACAAACAAATAACATTAAAGATATAGAATCTTATCTTAATAATATTTTCCAGAACATAGGGCTTGACATTTCTAAAAAACATGACTTTAGTCTCGATGTGCTACATGAAGTTTCAGGCTACAGATGGAATGAAAAAATGGTAATAGACAAAATACAAGAAATATGGGATCAAACTAAATCTTTTCCTACACAAAAAGCAGTAAAGACATTAGGTATCAAAGGGTTCGTAGATATAGTTAAGATTTTTGGCGGATTTAGATATTTTAGAAAAATAATGAATGGTCCTCAATATAATCAAAAGACAAAAATAGATAATATATGAAATTCAAATTGTTTATGGAGTCGTTAAGAGGAGAATTTTGGATCACGGATTCAGGCGATTTAATGTATGCAGATGGTGACGTATCAGATTATAATCACGAAAGTCACGTACTCCAGTTGCTACAATCTCATATAGTTGATCAATATCCTAATGGCCA
>Ga0184615_10002250_pt1 | contig 10331 bp, 13 predicted proteins | sample PLM4_65_coex_FD_133134 | JGI IMG/M metagenome (GOLD analysis project Ga0184615, IMG submission 133134) | Groundwater sediment microbial communities from an aquifer in East River, Colorado, USA - PLM4_65_coex | ecosystem: Environmental > Terrestrial > Soil > Riparian zone | place: USA: East... | reverse complement strand
TAGCCGACGAAGGTGGCGAGCGTCAGCCACATCGTGAGCGCATTGACCCACTGGTAGAGAATGGTGAGCCCCGCTCCGCCCACGATGCCGGCGAAGACGAGCGTCTGCAGCGAGGTCACCTGGCCGCGCGGCAGGGGCCGCGCGCGGGTGCGCGTCATCAGCGCGTCGATCCTCTGCTCGACCAGGCAATTGACCGCCGCCGCCGCGCCCGCGGTCAGCGCGATGCCGAGGGTACCCGCGACGAGCGCCTGCAGCGGCACCATGCCCGGCGTGGCGAGGAACATGCCGATCACCGCCGTGAAGACGATGAGCGACACCACGCGCGGCTTGCTGAGCTGGTAGAACTGGCTGAGCCGGGAAGCGAGCGGCTGGCTGGCGAAACTGGACGACATCAGCTTAAAGAAATTGACAAGATCGAAGACAAAAAAATCAAGATCAAGAACAATAGACAGGATTCACAGGATTAGATCAAAAACACAATCGAAAGAAATTGGGGGTTCTTGTTCGAATCTTGTTAATCCTGCTAATCCTGTCCATTTAGTCGTTTGAGGACGGCGAAGTTTAGCATCACCGGCGCGACCGCGAAAAGGACGGCGGGATTTCCGTTCATCCGATGCGCGAGGCCTTGAGCAGGCGCGAGAGATCCTTGATCATGCGCCCGGGTTCGGGATCGCGCGGAAAGCGCATCATCAGGTTGCCCAGGGGATCGATGAGATAGATGTGGTCGGCGGCCGCGCCCGGCGCCGGGAAGAGCTCCAGCAGCCCGGCTCCGGCGGCGCGCACCAGCCAGGTTCCCTGGTACGGCGCGACCGCATCGGGACGCGGCGCGACGTCGTCCGAGATCAGCCACGCCCGCTCGACGCGTTCCATATCCTTGCCCTGCGTGAGGCGGAGCTGCCGCATGTAGAGCAGCTTCCGCTCGCAGCTCTCGTCGCAGCGCCCCGAATCCAGGCTCACCAGCACCCATTTGCCCCGAAGCCGCGAGAGCCGGAACACTGTCCCGTCGGCGAGCGCGAGTTGCGGATCCGGCAACTGCCGCGGGTCGATCAACTCGCCGTAATTCACGGTCCGGGCGGGCGGCCAGAAATAATAGCTGAGATAGGCGGCCACGACTGGCGCCGCCGCCAGCCCGATGATGAGCCAGAGGCTAGCGTTGCTCTTCCGGGGGGCGGCGTCGGACATGGGTCACGATATAGAACACGAGGATGGTGAGGGCGAGCGCGAGCCACTGGAAGGCGTAGCCGTAGTGCATGTTGACGCCGAGGTCCGGCGGGTCCCACTCGCGCGCGAGGCCGTCCTCGAGCGGGCTTTCCTGCTGGATCACGACCGGCTGCAGGGGGATCGGCACCGCCTGCCGGTAGCGCTCGAGCGTCAGGTTCTGCCACACCCTGCCTTCAGCGGCGTTCGCGGACAGCTCCAGGAAACGCCGGCTTGGCGTGACCGCGAGGCCGGTGATTTCCACCGTGCCCGCCGGGGTCTTCACTTCGGGCAGCCGGCTGCGGTCCGCCGTGCCCGCGATCCAGCCGCGGTTCACCAGCACATGGCGGCGGCCGCCCTCGATAGCGAGCGGCATCAGCACGTGGTAGCCCGCCACGCCGCGCCGGATCCGGTTGTCGATCAGCACGGCGTACTCGGGCTCGAACCGCCCGCGCGCCGCCACCCGCCGCCCCTCCACGTCCGCCGCCCTCACTTCGGCCGTAGTCAACGACACCGCCGGTTCCCTGGCGAGCACCTCGACCCGCGCCGCGAGCCCTTCTTTCTCATGCGCGCGGCCGAGCTGCCAGCTGGCGGCCACCAGCGTCAATGCGATGCCTGCCGCGGCAGCCAGCGTGGTGAGGAGGCGCGGTCGGGCAAATTGGTAACGGCGGAACAAGGTGGTCACCGGCACACGCTTCGGCTAGACTGAAAGACCGCCCATGAAGATCGTCGTCATCCTGTTCCTGGTATTCATCCTCGGGAGCCTGTTCTCCGCGCTCTTCTTCCTCGTCCGCGACAAGGGCCAGGGCGAGCGCACGGTGAGGGCGCTGACGGTGCGGATCACGCTGTCGGTCGTGCTGTTCGTGCTGCTGATGCTCGGATACTACTTCGGCGTCATCGAAGGCAAGCTGTCCTGACGGCAGTGCTGAGTGCTGGGTGCCGAGTGCTGAGTTGAATCCCCAACATGCTCACTCAGGACTCAGCACTCATAACTCAGCACTCATAACTCATCACTAAAAAAAGCGCCGCGCTCGAGGCGCGGCGTCCGTTCCCCTACTGACGGGGTCCCCCCTTTGTTTTTCGTGCGCCTTTGTCGTGTTTTGTTGTGGGTGTTGTTTTCGCGGCTTATAGCCAGTAGACGAATATAAAGAGACCGAGCCACACCACGTCGACGAAGTGCCAGTACCACGCCACCCCCTCGAAGCCGAAATGGTGGTCGGGCTTGAAGTGGCCCGCGACGCAGCGGAAGAGAATCGTGGTGAGCATGATGCAGCCCACGGTGACGTGGAACCCGTGGAAGCCGGTCAGCATGAAGAAGGTCGCTCCGTACGCGCCCGTCGTGAGCTTGAGGTTCAGCTCGGAGTAGGCGTGCCCGTATTCGTAGATCTGGAAGCCGAGGAACAGCACGCCCAGGCCGATGGTCGCGAACATCCACGCGATGAGCTTGTTGCGGTCGTTGCGCAGCAAGGCCCAGTGGGCGAGCGTCACCGTGACGCCCGAGGAGAGCAGCAGCAGCGTGTTGATCGCCGGGATGCCCCACGCGCCCATCGGCGTGAAGGGATCCTTGATGCCCGGTCCCGTCGCCGGCCAGTCGGCCTTGAAATCGGGCCAGAGCAGCTTGTGCTCGAGGTCCCCCAGCCAGGGCACCGACAGCACCCGCATGTAGAACAGAGCCCCGAAGAAGACCGCGAAGAACATGACTTCCGAGAAGATGAACCAGCTCATGCCCCAGCGGAACGAGATGTCCACCTGCTTGTTGTACTGGCCGCCCTCGCTCTCGTGCGCCACGGTGTGAAACCAGCCGACCAGCATGTAGCCGAAGATCGCCAGCCCGGCGAACACCACGAACTTCCCCGGCGCCCAGCCGTTGAACCAGGAGGCGGCGCCCGATGCCATGCACAGCAGCGCGATGGAGCCCGTGATCGGCCAGGTGGATGGATCCGGAATGTAGTAGCGTGGCGTTTGATTCAACATCTTGTTTCTCCCATTCAACTGGTAATGTAGCGCACCAGCAGCACCAGGCTTGAAACGAGTATCGCCGCGCCGATCAAGCCCGCGATGATCACCTGCAGCGGCGTGATCGTAACGACGTCCCGCTCGTGCGCCGCGCGCTTGCGGATGCCGATGAAAGCGGAGAGCACTGCTTTCGCCACCTGCAGCGGGGTCGCCTTGCGCGGGGCTCCGACCGGCTCACTCACGACCATGCCCTAGCCCTTCGGCGCCTTTCCCTCCACCTCGAAGAAGGTGTAGGAAAGGGTCACTGTATTCACATCCTGCGGCAACTCCCGCTCGATCACGAACACGACCGGCATGCGCTTGACCTCGCCCGGCGCCAGCGTCTGCTGCGTAAAGCAGAAGCAGTCGAGTTTCTTGAAGTAGCGGCCCGCCAGCTGCGGTCCGTAGCTCGGGATCGCCTGCCCCGTCACCGTGCGGTCCGAGCGATTGCGGATTTCGAACATGACCTGCGTCAGCGCGCCGGGATGGACGCGCACGCTCTTCTCGAGCGGCGCGAAGGTCCAGGGCAGGTTGCTGCGGAGGTTGGCGTCGAACTCGACCGTGAGCAACCGTCCCGTATCGACCTGGGTGTTCGCAACGGTATCAACCTTGACCACGCTGTTCAGCCCCAGTGCATCGCAGATCGCGCGGTAGAACGGCACCAACGCGTAGCCGAACCCGAACATCGCGACGGCGACGACCAGGAGCTTCACCAGCGTCTGCTGGTTGGCGTGGGCGTGGCTCACCATATCCAGTGCCTGATCACGACCCCGATGAAGAATGCGAGCGCGATGGTGGCGAGCACGAGTGCCGTCTTCGCGTTGCTGTTCATGCCAACATGCATGTTGTTCCGGCCCCCGCCGCCTCTGTTACGCGATCGCAATATCCATGCCGCCATGTCGGCGGCCCTGCGTTCTTCGCGGGTCGCATCCCCACAAACGGGGCCCCTGCTCCACATTCCGCCGATCTCCGCTCCTCCGCTCATAACGCTACTTGACCACCGGCGGCGTCTCGAAGGTATGGTGCGGCGGCGGCGACGGCAGCGTCCACTCCAGCCCGTGCGCGCCATCCCACACTCTCTCGCCCACCTTCTCGCCCGCGCCGCGGATTGCCTTTACCAGGACGTACACAAAGATGAGTTGCGCGATCCCGAAGCCGAACGCACCGATGGTCGAAATCATGTTGAAGTCGGCGAACTGCAGGTTGTAATCCGGCACCCGGCGCGGCAGCCCGGCGAGCCCCGTGAAGTGCATCGGGAAAAAGGTGACGTTGAAGAAGATCATCGACAGCCAGAAGTGCCACTTGCCGAGCGTCTCGTCGTACATGCGGCCGATCCACTTGGGCAGCCAGTAGTAGGTGCCGCCGAAGATGGCGAACAGCGAACCCGCGACCAGCACGTAGTGGAAATGCGCCACCACGTAGTAGGTGTCCTGCAGCTGGATGTCCACCGGCGTGATCGCGAGGACGAGGCCGGTGAAGCCGCCCATCGAGAACACGAAGATGAAGCCGCAGGCGAACAGCATCGGGGTCTCGAAGGTCATCGAGCCCCTCCACATGGTCGCGATCCAGTTGAACACCTTCACGCCGGTCGGGATCGCGATCAGCATGGTCGCGTACATGAAGAAGAGTTGCGCCGACGCGGGCATGCCGACCGTGAACATGTGGTGCGCCCACACGATGAAGGAAAGGATCGCGATCGAGGCCGTGGCGTACACCATCGAGGAGTAGCCGAACAGCGGTTTCCTCGAGAACGTCGGCACGATCTGCGACACGATGCCGAAGCCCGGCAGGATCATGATGTAGACCTCGGGGTGGCCGAAGAACCAGAAGATATGCTGGAACAGCACCGGGTCGCCGCCACCCGCCGCGTTGAAGAAGTGGGTGCCGAAATGACGGTCGGTGAGGAGCATCGTCACCGCGCCCGCGAGCACCGGCATGACCGCGATCAGCAGGTACGCGGTGATGAGCCACGTCCACACGAACAGCGGCATCTTCATCATCGTCATCCCCGGCGCGCGCATGTTGAGGATGGTGGTGACGATGTTGATCGAGCCCATGATCGAGGAGGCGCCCATGATGTGCAGCGCGAAGATCGCAAGGTCCATCCCCGGGCCCATCTGGGTCGACAGCGGCGCGTAGATTGTCCAGCCCGCGGCGGTGGCCCCGCCCGGCACGAAGAACGACGCCACCAGCAGGGTCGCCGCCGGCGGCAGCAGCCAGAAGCTCCAGTTGTTCATGCGCGCGAACGCCATGTCGGGCGCGCCGATCATCATCGGGATCTGCCAGTTGGCGAAGCCGACGAAGGCCGGCATGATCGCGCCGAACACCATGATCAGCCCGTGCATGGTGGTCAACTGGTTGAAGAACTCGGGGCTCCAGAACTGCAGGCCGGGCTGGAACAGCTCGGCCCGCAGCATCAGCGCGAGCAGTCCGCCGACGAAGAACATCGACAGGGCGAACACCAGGTAGAGCGTGCCGATGTCCTTGTGGTTGGTCGTGGTGATCCAGCGCATCATCCCCGTGTAGTGGGGAGCGTGCGCGTCGTGACCATGACCGGTGTGTGCGTGTGCAGCTTGCATGTCGTTCTCCAGGATGCGATTCGTGGTGCCGCTTACTTGCGCAAGGCCTTGACTTCAGCCGGAGCGACCATGTCCCCGACCTTGTTCGCCCAGTTGTTGCGCGTATAGGTGACGACCGCCGCGACGTCCGCGTCGGACAGGTGCTTGAAGGGGGCCATCGCCGTGCCCGGCTTGCCGTTCAGCACCAGCTGGAGCTGCGCGTCCTTGGGCCCGTTGACGATTTTCGAGCCGGAAAGCGCGGGGAACACCTTGGGCACGCCCATGCCGGTCTGCTGGTGACAGGCCACGCAGTTGCCGGCGTAGATCTTCGCGCCGTGGGCCTTCAGCTCGTCGAGCGTCCATTGCTTCGCGGGGTCCACCGCCGCGGCGGCCATCTGTTTCTTCTGCCCGGCGACCCATGCTGCGTACTGCTCGGGCGCCACCGCCTCCACCACGATCGGCATGAAGCCGTGGTCCTTGCCGCACAGCTCCGCGCACTGGCCGCGATAGGTGCCCGGACGGTCGGCCTTGAACCAGGTGTCGCGCACGAACCCGGGAATGGCGTCCTGCTTGATGCCGAGCGCCGGCACCCACCAGGAGTGGATCACGTCGTTGGCGGTGGTGATGATGCGCACCTTCTTGCCCACCGGAACCACGACCGGGTTGTCCACTTCGACCAGGTAGTGCTCGCCTTTTGGCGCCTTTCCCTCGATCTGCTCGCGCGGCGTGGCGAGGGCGCTATAGAAGCTGATGCCCTCCTGCAGGTAGTCGTAGCTCCACTTCCACTGGTAGCCGGTCGCCTTGATCGTGATATCGGGATTGGAAGTGTCCTTCATCGCGATCACCGTCCGGGTCGCGGGGTAGGCCATGCCGATCAGGATGAAAAACGGGATGATGGTCCAGACGACCTCGACCAGGGTGTTCTCGTGGAACTGCTCGGCCTTGTGCCCGACGGATTTGCGGTGCTTGACGATGGACCAGGTCATGGCGCCGAACACCACGATGAAGATCCCCAGGATGATCCACATGATCAGCGTGTGCAGATCGTAGATTTCCCGCGCGATGATGGATTGCGGCTCTTGCAGGTTGTATTGGTTGGCCAGCGCCGCCCCCGAGGCGAACCACCCGGCCATGGCCGCCAGCGGTCGTAACCCATTGCTGATCATGCTTCCCTCACCTGTGAGTCATATCCTGATTTGTTGTCACGCCGGGTGGCGCTGTCACGAGCCCGCGCCCCGCAGCCGGCGCCTGAGCGCTTGCGCCAGCTCCAGGCGCTGCGCGCCGCTCAGGTTGCGGCCGATCTCGAACTCCCGCCCATGCGAGCGCAGCGCGAGCCTGTCGCCGTCCCGGCTGACCACTACCCGCGCCCAGTAACGGCTGAACGCCTGGCTGCGCGCGCATCCCGCCTCGAACCGCTCGACCGTCACCCGGTCGCCGTCGATCTCGATGCGCTCGTAGTCCGTTGCGTGACGCTCGATGCAGCGGAACGCCAGGTACAGCACCAGCATCTCGATCCCGGCGAACGGCAGGATCAGCCACGCGCCGAAATACGCGAACGCCGCGGCGATACCGACCGAGACGACAAAGATGAATGCGAAAACGAGAACCCGTCCGGTGGAGCTGAGCGAATTGTTGCGCCTGGCGACCCGCTTGAAATCGGTCGCGCGTTCCTGATCGCTGCATTCCGTAACTGCGGTCATCTTTTCTCGCGCCGACACCCGCGTCGAGCGGGTGGAATGTATCACAGGCCCCCGTCGCCAAGCAATCAAGACAACCGCGCAAGAACATCAGGCTTGCGCCGCGCCATCAGAGCAGTCTGCGGGTGTCCAGAAGGGGCGCGCTGGCCGCGACATCGGGGCTAGCGGCAAACGCGATGCGCGCGAGCAGCGGCGCGGCGATGAGCGTTTCCAGCGCCCGCACGTTCTCGTCCGCCGCAGCCATCTGCGGATCGAGGTGATTGGCGACCCAGCCGGCCAGCAGGAGGCCGCGGCCGGCGATGGCTTCCGCCGTCAACAGGGCGTGATTCAGGCAACCGAGACGCACGGCGACCACCAGCACCACGGGCAGCGCGAGCCGCGCAGCGAGTTGCGCGGTATCGGCGCCGGGGCCGAGCGGCACGCGAAATCCACCGACTCCTTCCACGATCACGACGTCCGCGCGCTCGGTGAGCGCGTCAAAGCAATGCCCGATGTGGTCCAGATCGATCGTTACTCCGGCTTTGGCCGCCGCGATGTGTGGCGCGATCGGCGGCGCAAAGCAGTAGGGATTGACGCGCTCGCGCGGGGCAACGACGTTCCCGGCCGCGATCAGCCGCTCGACGTCGTCATGCACGAGGTTGCTCCCGCCCGCGGCGGCGCCACTCGCGACCGGCTTCATGCCGACCGTCTTGAATCCGCGCGCCGCAAACGCCCTCAGCAGGCCGCACGCGACGAGGGTCTTGCCGACGCCGGTGTCGGTTCCCGTCACGAAAAAACCGTGATTCGTGATTCGTGATTCGTGATTCGTCAAACCCTCAGTCCTCTCAGCGCGGCTTGATGTCGATGACGGGGCGGCCGGTGGGGCCAACGCGCGGCGCGGGTTTCCAGGCGTGGCCGTAGATCACTTCGAAGGTTGCGGGGAGCCTGCCTTCGCGGCGCGCCGGTTCGTAGTTCCGCGCCACCTTCGCGAGCAGGGACTTGCCGGCGAGCGCGGCGGGGCGGCCGCGCGTCACGTTGTGAGCGCCGATCGCCTTCAGGTCGCGCATCAGCTCGCGCACGTCGGCGTAGGTCAGCGTCATGACCTCCATGTCCATGACCGGGTCGGCGAATCCGCAGGCGACCAGCATGTCGCCCACGTCGTGCATGTCGGTGAAGCGGTGCACGTGGGTATGCCGGTCAACGCTCTCGAATGACGCCCGCAGCTCCTTCAGCGTGTCCGGGCCGAAGCTGCTGAATAGGAGCAGCCCGCCCGGCGCGAGCACGCGGTGCATCTCGGCGAAAGCCCGCTGGGGCTCGTTGCTCCACTGAATCGCCAGGTTGGACCAGACCATCCCGGCGCAAGCGGATGCAAGAGGCAGTTGCTCGATGTCGCCGCACACCGCGGCGAGCCGCGGCCCGCTGCGCTGGAAGAGGGCGCGCCACCCTTCGACGGTGCTCAGGGCGGGCCAGGGGCGGCGGGCGCGGGCGCGCCGCGCCATGGCGAGCGCCAGATCGAGCGCGATGACGCGCGCGCGGGAATAACGGGCGAGCAGCCCGGCGACCGCATTGCCGGTGCCGCTGCCCGCGTCGAGTATGGTCGCGGGCTCGAGCTTGATGTAATCGAGCCGCGCCAGCATGCGCCGGCACACTTCGTTCTGCAACACCGCCGCCGCGTCGTAGGTCGCGGCGGCCTGCTCGAACGAGCGCCGGACCAGGCGCTTGTCCACCGCGAGCGCGTCACGCATCGAAGAACTCCCGCAGCTCCCGCGCCACCCGCGCCGGCTGCGACAGGAACGGCGCGTGCGCGCACGCCCGCAGCAGCGAGAAGCGCGCGTCGGGAAGCGCCGCGGCGAGCCAGCGGCCCGCCGCCGGCGGCACGATGCGATCGCGGGCGCCATGCAGTACCAGCGCGGGCTGCCTGACCCTCCGCAGGTCGCGCCGAAGATCGGCGTCGAGGAGGACGGTGAGCCCCGCCGCGAGCACGCTGTCGGGTGCGCTCCTCGCGCTCGATTGCGCCAGCACGCCGCCAAGCCGCAGCGCGCGCGCGTCGCCTCGTGCCTGCACCGCGATGAAGCGCGCCACCGTGCCGGCGCGGTCAGCGGCGAGCAAGCGCCCGAATTCCCGGAGCACCGCAGGGGCTGTCGCGCACGGCCAGCCGGGCCTGCTCGCGAAGCAAGGGGTGGTCCCGATCAGGACCAGGCGCCGCACCTGGTGCGGGGCGCGCCGCGCCCAGGCCAGCGCGACCTCGCCGCCGAGCGACCACCCGACCACGTGGCAGCGCCGGGGCGCGGCGCGCGCCACGGCGCCGGCCATCGCCTCCAGCGTGTAGGGCGCGCAGACCGGGGCCGCGCCGTAGCCGGGAAGATCGGGAACGTGCGCGCGCCATCGCGGCCCGAGCCTGCCCGCGAGGTCGTCCCAGACGCCGGCGGAAAACCCCCAGCCGTGCAGAAAAATGACATCCCTGCCCTCGTGCTTCTGTATCGGCATTCGGGTTTCGTGCAATTTGTTACCGGCCCGGTCCGTTGGCGTCGTGCGCCGGACCCGAGCTGGCACCTGAATCAGGAACAGCGCGCGCCATCTCGTTCAAGGTGGCGGCCAGCCGCTCAACATCATCGACAGAGTGCGCGGCAGAAAGTGAAATCCTCAAGCGCGCCGTCCCCTTTGGCACGGTAGGCGGCCGGATCGCCGGCACCAGCAGGCCGTTGCGGGCGAGATGCTCCGACACCGCGACAGCCTCACCATTGCCTCCGATGACGAGCGGTTGAATCGCGGTCGGCGACGCCGCGAGCCGCCAGCGCTCGGGCTGCAGGCGCTCCCGCAGCAGCGCGATCAGGTTCCGCAGATGGCCCCGCCGCCACTCGTCAGCGCGGATGAGGTCGAGGCTCTTCATGAGCGCCACCGACAG
>Ga0184615_10002249_pt1 | contig 10333 bp, 10 predicted proteins | sample PLM4_65_coex_FD_133134 | JGI IMG/M metagenome (GOLD analysis project Ga0184615, IMG submission 133134) | Groundwater sediment microbial communities from an aquifer in East River, Colorado, USA - PLM4_65_coex | ecosystem: Environmental > Terrestrial > Soil > Riparian zone | place: USA: East... | reverse complement strand
CGACGTGGCGCTGGCCCAGGCGAACGTGCAGACCTACCGCGATGCCGTGCAGCAGCTCGATCTCTCCTACCGCCAGTCGCTGCGGGCGCTCGAGACGCTCATCGGGCGCTATCCCGCAGCGGCGATCGAGGTGCCCCCGCAGCTCGCCGCGAAGCCGAGACCCGTTCCCGTGGGAATGCCGTCGGAACTGCTCGAGCGCCGGCCCGACGTCGTGGCGGCCGAGCGGCGCATCGCGCTTGCCTTCTACCGCACCGAAGAGGCGAAGGCGGCACGCCTGCCGCGCATCTCGCTGACCGCGGCGGTCACCACCATTTCGAGCGAGCTCTTCGTGCTCAAGCAACGCGACGACCCGCTGTGGAGCGCGGGAGCGAGCCTGCTGGCGCCCCTCTACCTCGGGGGCGCGCTGCAGTCGCAGGTCGAGATCCGCACGGCCGAGCAGAAGCAGGCAGTGGCCGAGTACGGGCGCGTCGGGGCGCGGGCGTTCGGCGAGGTGGAAAACGCGCTGTCATCCGGCTTCGCGCTGGATGAGCGCGGGACGATCCTGGCGCAGGCGGTGACGCAGAACGAGCGAGCGCTCGAGCTTGCCAATGTGCGTTTCCGCGTGGGATCGGGCGACCTGCGCGCGGTTCAGCAGCAGCAGCTCGCCGTGTACGGGGCGCGCACGTCGCTGCTCCGTGTGCAGAGCGAGCAGCTTGTGCAACGCGTCAATCTCTATCTTGCCCTCGGCGGCGGCTGGTCCAATTAGGGGCCTGTCGGGGCCCGGCAGTCTGTCGGAGTCATCCCCGAGCGATCGTGTGGATGGCATACTGGCCCTCTTTTGCAGGGAGCCGGAGAAAGCAGGCTATGAAATTCCGTCGCGGCGTCGTGCTGGTTGCCTTGGGTTGGGCTGCCTTGTCATGGAACGTGACGGCGCAAGCAGCCCCCTTGAGCGACAAGGATATCGTTGACGCGTACCACTACTTTCTGGGACGGCTGTTGGTGCTGCGGCAGGAGCACCTCGACCTCCAGGGAACGGGCCGGTGGAATGTCGTCGTCCATCGCGACGCCGGCGGCGTGGCTTCGGCCAATCCCAACCTCGACGTTACCTACAGCGAGGCGTGGATTGCGGTAGACAAGGGCAGCTGCACGATTGTCGAGCTGCCGGTCATCAGGCCGCGCTACTACACGGTACAGGTATTGAACGGCTGGGGCGAGACGGTCGTCAACATCAACGAGCGCAACTTTCCCGAGCGCCCCGCGGGCAGGTTCGGTCTGTGCCTCAGGGGCGTGGAAATCGCGCTCCCGCCGGGCTCGCTCCGCATCGATTTGCCGGGGAAGAAGTTGCGCGTCTTGATGCGAGTCGAGCTCGGTGCCAACTCGACGGAAGCGGTCAAGCTGCAGAGCCAGATCAAGCTCTACCCGACCGGCAAGCCCAGGGTGGAGCCGGCGGTCGAGATCCAGATTTTCGAGAACGACCGGCTGCCCCGCGTGGAGGCGTTCAACCGGGCGGAGGCGATCCTCAAGAGCGAGCCCGACATCAATCCCGGCATGGGGCCGCTCCAGGCCAAGGTGCGCGCCGTCGCCAAGGCCGCGGGTGACGTCGAGGAACTCAAGCGGATAGACGAGGTGATCGTCAAGCAGGCGATCCCGCGGCTCCAGCAGGCAATCGCAAGACTGGGCACGACGAAGAATGGTTGGTCGCGACCCGCGACGATCGGCAACTATGGCCCCGACTTCCTGACGCGGACCGCCGTGAACCTGGCCGGCATCTGGGCGAACAACAGCCGGGAGGTCGTGTATTTCAGTTCGCACGCCGACAGCAAGGGCGTGCGGCTCAACGGCTCGAACGTTTACACGCTGACGTTCCCGAGATCGCTGCGTCCCGAGTCCCTGGCCCGCCACTTCTGGTCGGTGACCGCCGTGGATTCGGTCAAGTACCGGGTGATCGACAATCCTCTGAAGCGCTATCTTCTCAACGACCAGTCGAAGCTGCAGCCGAACAAGGACGGCTCGGTCACGCTCACCTTCGCGGCCATGCTGCCGGCCGGCGCGCCCGAGCCGAACTGGCTGCCGACGCCGGCGGGCCAGAATTTCAACCTCACGTTCCGCTTCTACGGGCCGAGCGAGAGAGTGGTCTCGGGCGGCTACTTCCCGCCGCCGTTGATCAAGGAGCAATGACCGGCCCACGAGAGATGATCGGTGACAGGGTGCGAACGCTCGCCGCCGCCGCTGTGTTCGGCATCCTCGGCGTCGCGTGCGTAACCGCATCAATTGAGCTGCCCGCCGGGCTTTCTTCACCGGATCATGGCGTGGTCTGCAACAGCCAGCGCGGGGTGTGTTTCGATCGCTTCGGACCGAGCATCGGGCTTACCGAAGTCTTCCTTGGAGCCGACGCGGCGCGCGCGCTGACGGCCGCCTTGCGCGGCGTGCCGCCTGATCGCAGCGCTGAAGCGGAGTTCTCGCCCGGCGGCGATATCGCGTGCCGCCGCGAGACGGGGCCGTGCCGCATCGGTGGAGTCGTGGACGAAGCGCTCACGGCTGTGCTCTACGGTCCGCGCCCGGCGGGGTCGCGCAGCGCGGACGTCGCCGCCATCGTGGGTGTCGAGTGGATATGGGTGGCGAGCCGCTACAGCAACGACACCGAGTCGCGGCCGGCCGACCCGGCGCGATACCGCTTGCGCCTGCAGCCGGACGGCACCATGGAATTCGGACGCTAGCGCGCGGCGGGCTTGCTACGCCGCGGCGGTTCTTGGGAACGAGCTATTGCTCTTCGAGATCTTGCTTCGAGGCGCGCTCGAGCGCGCGCACCCCGAGCGCGACGATGAGGCCCACGAGCAGCACGCCGGTCAGTCCGATACCGATGGCGAGGACGCGCGAGAGCGGTCGCGTCGGCACGAGGTCGCCGTAGCCGATGGTGAGCCCTGATACGAACGCGAAGTAGACGGCATCCAGCAGTGTCCAGTCTTCAAGCAGGCCGATCACGATTCCCAGAGCCACCATGACGCCGAGCAGCCCGAACAGAATCGGCCAGGCCACCTTGATTCCGGTCACCAGTTCGGCAAAGAACTGCCGCCTCAATTCACTTGGTTTCATGCGATTCGCATTCTCGAGGCCCTACTTTATACCGGACAACGTGAACGTGGACCAGTGCACCGGACGCGGGGCGGAGCATTCCGTCCACGGGGGCTGGGAACCGGTGAATCGCGCTTGATCTGGATCAAACGGGCCGTTTCTGCGGCTCCAATATTGATAACATAGTATGTCTTGGAGACCGTCGCCGAAGACCGACGTTGCGACGATCTCTTCCTGAGCGATGTTGACGGCAAATCACCCGATGCGGGGAATTGAAATGAGCGGCATATCGAAAGTGATCGTGACATGGGCCTGCGCTGCGGTGATGCTGGCACCGCTGGTCCGCGCACAGGACGCGGCGCAGCCGGCGCCGTTCAAGACCGAGGAGATCGAGCAGCTGGTCGCGCCGATCGCGCTCTATCCCGACGCGCTGGTGGCGCAGATCCTGATGGCTTCGACCTATCCGCTGGAGATCGTCTCGGCCGCGCGCTGGTCCAAGGCGAATCCCAATGTGAAGGACAAGGCGCTGGAAGACGCGATGCAGAAGCAGACCTGGGACCCGAGCGTGAAGTCGCTCGCAGCTTTCCCCAGCGTGCTTGCCATGATGAATGAGAAGCTCGACATGACCCAGAAGCTGGGCGACGCCTTCCTGGGCCAGCAGAAGGAAGTGATGGCTGCAATCCAGCAGCTGCGCGCGAAGGCGGAGAAGGCGGGTAATTTGACGTCGAGCAAGGAGCAGAAGGTCTCGACCGAGCAGGAGGCCGGGGCGACCGTCATCAAGATCGAGCCGGCGGACCCGAAGGTGGTTTACGTGCCAACCTATGACCCGATGGTGGTATATGGGCCGTGGCCATACCCCGCGTATCCGCCCTATTACTATTACCCGCCCGGCTACGCCGCGGGCGCTGCGTTCTTCACGTTCACCGCCGGCGTGATAGTGGGCAACGCACTGTGGGGCAACTGCAACTGGGGCGGCAATAACGTCTACATCAACCACAACACTTACAACAAATTCAACAAGACCGATATCAAGACCGGGGACTGGCAGCACAAGCCGGAGCACCGTAAGGGAACCCAGTATCGCGACCAGGCAAGCCAGCAGAAATACGGCGGGGGGCAGCGGGCTGGGGTGGATTCCCGCGAACAGTTTCGGGGCCGGGCCGAGGAGGGGCGGCAGGATATCGCGCGCGGCGACGCCGATAGCTTCAAGCGAGACGGCGGAGCCGGCGATCGCGCGGGAGGCGCCGGTGACCGCGGCGGCGGGGTCGGTGACCGGAGTGCGGGGGTCGGTGACCGGAGTGCGGGAGCGGCTGACCGTGGCGGTTCGCGGCAAGCGGGCGGTTTCGATGGCATCGGCAGTGGCGGGCAGACCCGCGCGCAAAGCAATCGCGGAGCGTCGAGCCGTGCGAGCGCGAGTGGCGGTGCGCGTGCTGGTGGCGGTGGTGGACGCGGTGGCGGCGGCAGGCGCTAATAACTGAAATGGAACTGCTGATAAACGCAGATAAGCGCGGAGCAGGAACGACAATGAATTCAAATCTGGGCGGACTTGCAATGGCGCTCTCACGCGCGATTGGCATGGTTGCTTTGGTCTCGATGCTCGGGGCTTCGTCAATCGCGCTCGCGGCGGAGGCGAAGCAGAAGATATACGCAACGCCGGAGGAGGCCGTGAAGGAGTTGATTGCCTCGATGAAGTCCGGAGACGCGAAAGCAATGATGGCGGTCCTGGGGCAAGGTTCAAAGGACATCGTCCAGTCCGGGGACGCGGTGGCCGACAGGGCGGGGCGCGAGCGCTTCGTGAAATCCTACGAGGAGGCGAACCTGCTCGAGAAATCGGGCGACTCGAAGGTTGTTCTCAGCACCGGCAAGGACAACTGGCCTTTTCCCATCCCGATCGTGAAGGATGCCGCGGGCTGGCGATTCGACGCGAAGCAGGGCAGGGAGGAAATCCTCAACCGGCGCATCGGGCGCAATGAATTATCCGCGATACAGGCGGCGCAAGCCTACGTGGATGCGCAGCGCGAGTATTACCTGAGCAATCCGCAGCGCGACAAGCTATCGCACTATGCGCAAAGGATTGTCAGCACCCCAGGCAAAAGAGACGGGCTCTATTTCCCCACCAAAGCCGGAGAAAGACCGAGTCCATTGGGCCCAGGGTTCGATAGAGCCAGGGCCCAGGGCTATGAAAAAGCCAAGGACGCCGCCGGCAAGCCGGTTCCCCATCACGGCTACTTCTACCGGATCCTGAATCGGCAGGGAGGCGACGCGCCGGGCGGCGCCTACGATTACGTTGCGCAAGGAAAGATGATCGGGGGATTCGCGCTGGTTGCGTGGCCGGCGTCCTACGGCAGTTCGGGCGTCATGACTTTCACCGTCAATCACGAAGGGGTCGTGTACGAGAAGGACCTTGGGCCGGACACCCCGACCGCCGTCAAGAAGATCACGAGATTCAACCCGGACAAGAGCTGGACGCGTCATTGATCGGGCAGGGTCCCAAGGGCCTTGTTTGGCGGCTGTCGGGTGAAACCCTTTTCGTGGACGGCGGCGTGAACATCATGGCTTGAGCGCGGGCGATACCGCGCCAGGCGGCCAGCGCAAGGCCCGCAAGGATTTTGGAATGAAACTCTGGATCGGAAACATCGCGCCGGGAACGCCCGACGAGGAGGTGCGCGAACTCGTCAAGAAATACGCGCCGGACCTGGAGTGCACGAAAATCCAGCGGGTGGAAGGGGACGGCTCGCGCCCGGCCGCGGTGCTCGAGTTCGCGGATACACCTTATGGCTCGGTCGAGAAGATTTCCATGCGCCTTCACGGGATGCACTGGAAGGGGCGCGAATTGTTCGTTCAGACCGTCGCCCGGTAAGCCGCCATGCACCGCTTGACGTCGAAGAGCTTTCAGAGCTTTCGGGTCGCGGGAGCGCAACAGGCGGTCCGCGTGTTCGAAGAAGCGCTTCTTGTCCCGCGTCATCGTGGTGGGGCGGATCAGGATTGGAGTGGGTTTTCCCAGCGCAGCCCTTTGAAGCGCGCGAAGTCCGCGTCGCACGAAACCAGCACCGCGTCGTGGCTCAGGGCGAGCGCCGCGAGATGCGCGTCGGTCGTGAGGTTTCCCGCACTGCCGCTATCGCGCAGCAGCGGCTTCAGCGTTTGCCAGTGATTGTCCGTTTCGCGCACGACCCGGATGTTTTCCAGGGACAGCCACCTGTCGACTTTGGCACACGCCGCCTCGGGAGCGAGAGGGCGTGGAAGCACGCGGGGGTTGGTGGACACCCGCAGGAACCCGAGCAGCACGACCCATGCAAGGCCCACGGTTTCCTCGTCGTTCACGGCTTTTTCCCACCATTCGCGCGCGCGCTCGTGCTGCGCCGCGTCCGAGTTCACCGCGTAGAGCAGGACATTCAGATCGACGATTTTCACTTGCGCAGTGCTAGTTCGCGGACGATCTCCTCGTCCTCCAGTGCCGCGGCCAGCGCGAGCGCCTTGTCGAGCGCAATACGAGGGGTTCCCAGGGAATGGACTTCCTCCCGGTAAATCGGTTGCTTGCGACGGCGTGCGCCACCCCCTTGGAGCCCCGCCCTCAGGGCGCGGTTGAGCAGCCGCGTCAGGCTCACGTTTTCCTTGCGCGCCTGCGCCTTGAGCCGCTCGAGGAGTTCGTCATCTATCCGTACCGTGGTACGCATGAATGGCATCATAGCATCACATTGACTGATGCCCAAGCATCCTTTGGGCTCGAAATCGCGTGCGTTATACTCCGTCCGCGCCCGCAAACGGTGGACTGGACTGATATCTAACGATGGCAAGACGCCGCCAGAAGTCCCGCCAAAGTACAACCCCCGCTTCGCCTCCTTCCTCCGGCGCGCCGGTTGTAAGTCCGAACCGATCGTCCGGGAAATGGGGACTCGCGCTGGCTGGACTCGGAGTTGCCATCGTTGCCGGCGCACTGCTGTTCTGGCAGACGAGGGGGCCTGTCGGGGTGCCCCCCGAAATCACGGTGCGGGCCGCGTCGCAGTTCGGGGGAAGCACGGCCTGTTCCGGCTGTCACGCGAAGGAAATGGAAGCGTGGCGCGGCTCGCACCACCAGCTCGCCATGCAGGAAGCGAACGCATCCACGGTGCTCGGCAATTTCGAGAACGCAAGGTTCAAACACTTTGGCGTCGAGTCCAGGTTCTTCAGGCGCGACGGGAAATTCGTGGTCCGCACCGACGGGCCCGACGGCAAGCTCGCCGATTTCGAGATCCAGTACACCTTCGGCGTCTGGCCGCTGCAGCAATATCTGATCGAATTTCCCGGCGGGCGCTACCAGACGCTCGGCATCGCATGGGACGCGCGGGCGAAGAGCGAGGGCGGGCAGCGTTGGTTCCACATGTATCCGAACCAAAGGATGGATCACCGGGATCAGTTGCACTGGGCCGGGTTGTATCAGAACTGGAATCTGCAGTGCGCGGCGTGCCATTCGACGAATCTGAAGAAGGGGTATGACGCCGCAAGCAATACCTACAAGACGACCTACAGCGAGGTCAACGTCGCCTGCGAGGCCTGCCACGGGCCGGGCTCGCGCCATGTGGATTGGGCGAAGCAGGCCCGGCCGCCATACGCGTCGCAGGGCGACAAGGGCCTCGTCGTTCTGAGAAGCCGCTGGAACGAGGCGTGGAAGTTTCCGGCAGCAGGCGCGAAGAACGCGCAACGGGACCAGCCCGCCGCGGATGCCTTGATGAACGTGTGCGCGGCTTGTCATGCCCGCCGCTCGACAATTGCCGAAGAAGGGCGGGCCGGCGCACCGCTCGAAGAGACGCACCGGCCTGCACTGCTCACGCAGCCGAACTACCACGCAGACGGGCAACAGCGCGAGGAGGTGTACGTCTGGAGCTCGTTTCTGCAAACCAGAATGTACCAGCGCGGCGTCACCTGCATGGACTGCCATGAGGCTCACGCGCTGAAATTGCGCGCCGAAGGCAATGTGCTGTGCGTGCGCTGCCACGACGCCGCTGCGTTCGACACGGGGAAACACCACTTTCACAAGGCCGGCGCAGCGGGCGCCCAATGCGTCGAGTGCCACATGCCGGCGCAGAACTACATGGTGGTCGACGCGCGGCGCGATCACGGCATACGCTCACCGCGTCCGGATCTGTCCATCGCGCTCGGCAGTCCGAACGCCTGCACCCAGTGCCACACCGACCGCAAGCCCGCCTGGGCCATCGCGGCGATGGACCAATGGTATGGCAAGGCCTGGCGCGAACGCTCGCACTACGGCACGACGTTGCATGCCGGCGCAACGCAGGGCGCGAAGGCGCTGCCCGCGCTGCTCGCCCTTGCGGAAGACGCGATGGCGCCGCCTATCGTGAAGGCGACGGCGGCGACGCTGGCCGGTCCCTATCTGCGGCCGCAAAGCCTGCACGCGGTGCACAAGCTCCTTGCGAACTACGATCCCGCGATGCGCATCGCAGCGCTCGGCCTGATCGAGCCGTTCGAGCCGGCCGTGCGTGTGCGGGAGGCCGCGCAACTGCTCGCGGACCCGGTGCGCGGCGTGCGCGTCGAGGCCGCGCGCGTTCTCGCGGATGTTGCCGACGATCAACTCTCAGCCGATCAGCGCCGCTCCCGGGAAAAGGCGACGAGCGAATACGTCGAATCCCTGCGGCTGGATGCCGACTGGCCGACGGCGAACGTGAATCTGGGCAACCTGCGGATGCGCCAGGGCCGTCCCGAGGAAGCGATCGCGGCGTACGAGCGCGCCCTTTCACTCGATGCGCGGTTCGCGGGTGCGTACGTCAATCTCGCCGATGCCTACCGCCAGCAGAAGCGCGAAAGCGATAGCGAGAAAGTACTGCGCCGCGGCCTCACGCTCCTGCCGCGAGCGCCCGACCTGCATCACGCCTTGGGGCTGCTGCTGGTGCGCAAGGGCGACAAGGGCGCGGCCATCAAGGAACTTGCCGTGGCGGCGAAGCTCGCCCCGGACAACGCCCGCTATGGTTTTGTGTATGCCGTGGGGCTGCATTCCGCCGGCAGGCGAGGCGAGGCGCTCTCCGTACTGCGTGCCGCCGAGGCACGCCATCCCTACGACCTGGAAATTCTCGGGACCCTCGTTTCCATGATCCGCGAGGCGGGTAATCCTCGCGAGGCGCTTCCCTACGCGAGGAAAATCGCCGAAGTCCTGCCCGGCGATCCTGCGGTGAAACGCCTGCTGGCTGAGCTGGAGCAGGCAAACTGACATCCCAACGCCGAGGTGAAGAAAGGGGTCAAGTGAAGAAAGGAGTGAAGAAAGGGGTCAACGCTTTACCTTATAGGATAGGCGCATTAGCATCCCGGCATGTCCCGTCCACTGCGTTTAGAATTCGCCGGCGCGTTGTATCACGTCACCGCGCGCGGCAATGCGCGCGAAGACATCTTTCGCGATGATGGGGACCGCGCAACGTTTCTCGATCTGCTCGGCCGCGAGATCGCCCAGCAGCGCTGGCGACTCTACGCCTACTGCCTGATGGGCAATCACTACCATTTGCTTATCGAAACCCCCGAGCCCAACTTGACACGCGGCATGCAACGGCTCAATCAGATCTACACCCAGCGCTTCAACCGGCGCCACCGCCGGGTGGGTCACGTGCTACAAGGTCGCTACAAGGCGATCGTGGTCGACAAGGACAGCTACTTCAAGGAGTTGATCCGCTACGTGGTGCTCAACCCGGTACGAGCGAAAATGGTGAGACTACCCGAGCGCTGGGCGTGGTCGAGCTACCGTGCGACTGCAGGGTTAAGCACGGTGCCGCTGTGGCTCGCGGTGGATGAGGTGCGCGGGCAGTTTGGCGGACGCGGCGCAGTCTACCGCCGATTCGTTGCGCAGGGCATCGGCCTGCCCTCGGTGTGGGAGGGTTTGCGCGGGCAGATGTGGCTCGGCGATGAGACATTTCGGGACAGGATGCAGCGCCGTCTCGGGGGCAAGCGCAGCGCGGATGTCTCCCGCGCCCAGCGCGAGCCCGCCCGCCCGAACCCGGACGAACTGCTTGCAGAAGTTGCCAAGGCATTCGATCTTCCGCGCCATGCGGTGCTCGACCGCCGTCACGCGCAGGCGTATCGTTGCGCGGTTTATCTGCTGCGGCGGGTGGTGAACGAACCAATCGCCAAGGTGGCGCGGCGTGCCGGCATATCCGCGCCACGGGTGTCGCAAATTCAGGCCGAGGCGGAAAGCGCCAGGCCGCAAGGGCCGATGCGGATGCTGTTGGATTGCTATAAGGTAAAGCGTTGACCCCTTTGTTCGAGGGATTGGATTGCTATAAGGTAAAGCGTTGACCCCTTTGTT
>Ga0184615_10002248_pt1 | contig 10337 bp, 10 predicted proteins | sample PLM4_65_coex_FD_133134 | JGI IMG/M metagenome (GOLD analysis project Ga0184615, IMG submission 133134) | Groundwater sediment microbial communities from an aquifer in East River, Colorado, USA - PLM4_65_coex | ecosystem: Environmental > Terrestrial > Soil > Riparian zone | place: USA: East... | reverse complement strand
CCACTTCCACGGCAGGGTGCGCTGCCACCTGCCCCATCTATCCGTCCACATCGGCTGGTAGGCGCTTGCGGCGTGGTTGGCTTGGTCTGGCCCTGACACTCACCCTCGGCGGGTGCGGCAACCTGAGCAGCCCGTCTGCTGACGGGCTGCTCCCCGTCGACGAAGTGGCGGTGCACATCGCCAAATCCAACCCCGTCCAGGTTTCGGCCCAGGTGGTGGGCTACTTGCCCGACGGCTGCACGTCCCTGGGTGAGATCACCCAGAGCCGCGTCGGCAACACCGTCACCATCGTGATCACCACCCACCGCAGCGGCGGCTATTGCGTTCAGGTGATCGAGCTGGTGGAGCAGTGGATCACCCTCAAGGGCGCCTTCTCCGCGGGCGACTACCTGGTGCAGGTCAATGGCCTGGTGCGGAGATTCCGTGTCGGCTGAGGCGTCCCCGGCGACCCGGTGAGATCCGGCTAGCCCCTGGGGGCGTAGTAGCCGACGCGGTGACGAATCTGCAGGTCGTCGCGGTCGGGGGTGCGCACGACGATCCGGCGCCACTTGCCATCGCGCTTGCGGTTGGAGGAAACGTAGCCCAGGTTGTACTGGGTGCGCAGTTCCTCGGCGATGCGGCCGTAGACCGCGTCCAGTTCCGAGAGCGAGTTGGGGAAGAACACCTGGGCTCCGGTGTCGCGGGCCAGGGCCGTGAGCAGATGGGTGGCCTCGCTGAACTTCAGGCTGGTGAGGTCTGGAGTCACCTTGCTTCGCAGGCCGATGGAGTAGATCCCGATCTCGGTCTTCAGGGCCAGCTCCAGGACCTGATCATCGGTGATCAGCGACAGGCCGCTGTCCTCCCCGTCCGACAGCAGCACGATGGCTAGACGCCGCAGGTCGTCGGCCTTCTTCTGCTTCTGCAGGTCCTTGAGGGCGACGTACAGCGCGTTGTAGAGGGCCGTCCCCCCCCCGCTCCTGGTCTTCCTGATGGCGGCCTCGAGCGCAGCCTGGTCCGCGGTGAAGTCCTCGAGCGTCGTGGACCGATCGTTGAACTGGACCACCCGCGCCCGGTCCTGGGGTCTCAGGGTCTTCGAGAAGCGGACGGCGGCCTCCTGGGCCACGCTCAGATTCTGATCCATGGAGGCCGAGGTGTCGACCATGAGCACCAGGGAGATGGGAAGCAGCTCGTGCGTGAAGAGGGTGAGATCCTGCCCGATGCCGTCTTCGTAGATGAGGAAGTCCTTCTTCTGAAGGTCGGTGATGTAGCGGTTCTGCCCGTCGGTGATCGACAGGTTGAGGTTGATGACCTCGATCCCCGCTTCGAAGCGCGGCGGTCGGGGGGTGGGGGAGGGCGCCTGGGCGCGGGCCCTGGTCGTGAGCAGCGCCGCCGCGGCCAGCGCCGCCGCCAGCAGGCCGGCACGGGAGAGGCCGCTCATGGGTTCACGGGGCCCACCCGCACCTTCACCTCGGGCCGCGTGACCTCCACCTTCAGCTTGCGCTCCTTGCCGGCCGGAAGACTCCGGTAGCTCAAGCGGTACTGGGAGGCAAGCTCGGCGGACACCGCTTCCAGGGCTTTGCCGACACTGCTCACTGACAGCGTGCGCTGGTAGCGGCCCCCGGTTTCTGTCGTGAGACGGTCGAGGACGAAATCGTACTCCCGCCGGCCCACCTGGTCGACGTCATGGCTCTGGGGATCGTCAGGCCAGCTCTCGTCGAACTGCACGGCCAGGAACTGGGCGCGGCTGGCCCTGGCCTTCTCGACCACCTGGAAGCGGTCCCAGCCGCTGAAGCCGATGCCAGAGCCGGTGACGACCACCACGGCCGAGCGCTCGCCTTCGCGCTTCCTGAGGTCCTGCGAGGCTTCCACCAGCGCATCGAGCAGCGTGTTGCCGCCGGTGGGGAAGGCGCTCTTCAAGGCCTTGGCGGCCTGGGCTGGGTCGCTGCCAAAGTCGGCCACCTTGGCCGGCCGGTCGCCGGTGGTCCAGACCGCGAAGCGGGCGCCCTCCGGCAAACGGCCCAGGAACTGAGTCACGGCGTCGACCACGACCAGGCGAAAGGGCGTCGCCATCGGCCCGCTGTTGTCCACCACGATGGCCAGCGTCAGGGGTCGATCGTCTAACGCCAGCTCCACCACCTCCCGGGCCACGCCGTTCTCCAGGACCACCGCATCCGCGGCGGCCAGGCCACGAACCGGCGCCCCCTTGCCATCGGTGGCCACCAGGGTGACGGTGCGCAGCTCCAACGGGGTGGAGGCCTGGAGCAGCAGAACGGCAAGGACAAGTGAGAGCATGGTGTCTTGTAGGAGCTTTCACCTTTCACTATAGTGGCCGCCTCCGATCGGCGTCAACGAGAGACCCCTCGGTCCCCATGCAAAAGGATGCGACCGCCACCGTCATCACCGTGAGCGACTCGGCCGCCCGAGGAGAGCGGGAGGACGTCTCCGGGGCCGAGGCCTGCCGACTGTTGCGCCAGGCGGGGTTCCTGACCGAAGGGCCCCTGCTGGTGGCCGACGACCGCCCCGCCATCACCGCCCTCATCCGGCAGGCGGCTTCGGTCTCGCGTCTGGTGGTCACCACCGGCGGGACCGGCCTTGGCCCCCGCGACGTCACGCCCGAGGCCACCCGCGACGCCCTGGAGCGAGAGGCGCCAGGCCTGGCCGAGTTGATCCGGGCTCACGGTCTCAGGACGACCCCCCTGGCCGCCCTGTCCCGGGGCACCTCGGGGGTGCTCGGTTCCTGCCTGGTGGTCAACCTGCCCGGCAGCCCCCAAGCGGTCCGGCAGGGGCTGGAGGCGCTGTCTCCCTTGCTGGGCCACGCCCTCGACCTGCTCGCCGGGCGAACCGGCCACGAGCAGGACTAGATCTGCCCTGCCAGCGGTGGCGATACGGGACCGCTCTCCGGTGAGCCGGATCTCTTCTCGCGCAGCCGAGCCTGGGCCGCGGCCAGGCGCGCGATGGGCACACGAAGGGGCGAGCAGGAGACGTAGTCCAGCCCGATCTGGTGGCAGAATTCCACCGACGACGGGTCGCCCGCGTGCTCCCCGCAGATCCCCACCTCCAGGCCTGGGCGCCTGCGCCTGCCCAGCTCAGTGCCCATCTGCATCAAGCGACCGACACCCTCCCGGTCCAGCACCCGGAACGGATCCTCCGGCAGGATGCCCCGCTCCACGTACGTCCTGAGGAACCGCGCCTCGGCGTCGTCGCGGCAGATGCCGAGCACCGTCTGCGTGAGATCGTTGGTGCCGTAGGAGAAGAACTCGGCCAACTCCGCCAGCTGATCGGCGACCAGGGCGGCTCGCGGGATCTCGATCATGGTCCCGAACAGGTGCTTGATCCGCACGCCCGACTCGCGAACCAGTTGTTCCGCGGTCCCGGCCACCTGCTCGTGGATCACCCGCAGCTCGTTCAGGTGGCCGACGAAGGGGATCATGATCTCCGGGACCACCGCAATGCCCTCGTCGCGGGCCAGCTCGATGGCGGCCAGGAGGATGGCCCGCACCTGCATCTCATAGATCTCCGGGTGGAGTATGCCGAGGCGGCAGCCACGCGTGCCGAGCATCGGGTTGGCCTCCCGCAGCTCCTCGGCCCGCCGGCGTAGGGCGAGGAGAAGCTCGAGTCGGGACGGGTCCTGGCCGCTGGTCTCCAGGCCGGCGATCTCCTCGGTGAGCGCTGCGGAGGGCGGCAGGAACTCGTTGAGCGGCGGGTCGAGGAGTCGGACGATCACGGGCCAGCCGGCCATCTCCCGGAAGAGCCCTTTGAAGTCGTCCTTCTGCATGGGCAGGAGCCGCTGCAGCAGGCCGCGCCGCGCCTCCTCCGTGGGGGCCATGATCAGGTCCCGAAAGACGGCCTGGCGCTCGCCTTCGCCGAACATGTGCTCCGTGCGGCAGAGCCCGATGCCTTCTGCTCCCCGTTCCCGGGCCTCCCGGGCGTCGCGGGGGTAGTCCGCGTTCGCCCTCACGCGGAGCGTCCGCACCTGGTCGGCCCAGCGCAGCAGCTCTCCCAGCTCTGCGCCCAGGCCTGGCTCGGTGAGGCCGACTGCGCCGAGCATCACCGCCCCGCTGTTGCCGTCGATCGTGATGACCTCCCCCTCGCGCAGCGAAGCCGTGCCCACCCTGAACTGCCGCGCCCTCTCATCGACGTGCAGCGCCTCCACTCCGACCACCGCCGGAGTTCCGATGCCGCGGGCCACGATGGCCGCATGGCTGGTCATGCCTCCCCGGCCGGTCAGGACGCCCTGGGCCACCCGCATCCCGCGCACGTCGCCGGGGCTGGTCTCCATCCGCACCAGGATCACCTTCTCACCCCGGCGGCCCCGCTCCACCGCTGACTCGGCCTCGAAGACGACGCTGCCCTGGGCGGCGCCGGGGCTGGCCGCCACTCCCCGGGCCAGCACGGTCTTCGGCGCTGCCGGATCCACCTGGCGGTGGAGGATCCGCTCCAGGTCTCCGGCATCGACGCGCAGCAACGCTTCGTCCCTGCCGATCAGTCCCTCGTGCGCCATGTCGACGGCGATCTTCACCGCGGCCCGGCCCGTGCGCTTGCCGGCGCGGGCCCGGAGCACATAGAGCCTGCCCCGCTCGACCGTGAACTCGACGTCCCGCACGTCGCGACAGTGACGCTCCAGGAGGTCGAGCACCCGGACCAGCTCCTGGTAGGCCTGTGGCAGCTCCCGTTCCAGTCGGGGCAGCGGCCTGGGGGTGCGGAGTCCGGCCACCACGTCCTCCCCCTGGGCGGCGAGCAGGAACTCGCCGTAGACCGCCTTCTCCCCGGTGGCCGGATTCCGGGTGAAGGCCACGCCGCTGGCCGAGTCCGTCCCCAGGTTGCCGAAGACCATGGCCTGGATGTTCACTGCGGTGCCCAGGTTGTGCGGGATCCTGTGATGGTCGCGGTAGGCGGTAGCGCGGGGGTTGTCCCAGGATTCGAAGAGGGCCAGGATCGCCATCTCCAACTGTCGCATCGGATGGTCCGGGAACTCCTGCCCGCTTCGCTCCTTCACGAGGTCGCGATGCTGCCGGACCAGGGCGCGCAAGTCATCCACGCCCAGCTCGGCGCCGGGCCCCAGCGCCCGCGCCCGCTTGAGGTGCGCCGCCGCTTCTTCGAAGTGCTCGTAGCCGATGCCGAGCACGACGGTGCCGAACGCCTGGACGAACCGGCGGTGACAATCGTAGCCGAAGCGCGCATCATGAGTGGCGCGGATCAGCCCCTCGATCGTCTCCGGCGTGCTGCCCAGGTTCAGCACGCTGTCCATCATGCCGGGCATGCTGAACTTGGCACCCGAGCGCACCGACAGCAGGAGAGGGTTGCCCGGATCCCCGAACCCCTTGCCGGTCCGTTCCTCGAGCATGCGCAGCCCCTGGCCGGCTTCATCCAGCAGGTCGTGGGGAAGCCGCCGACCCGCGCCGACATAGGCCCGCCAGGCTTCGGTGGTGATGGTGAATCCCGGTGGCACCGGCAGGCCGATCCGGCTCATCTCGGCCAGGCCGGCGCCCTTGTCCCCGAGCAGGTCACGCATCTGGGCGTTGCCCTCCTCGAAGAGCCGAGTCCATCGGCTGGCGGTCATGTCGGGAAACTTCTACATGAGGTCGTGGAACGGGACCTCGGTGGCGTCGTAGAAGTCGCCGAAGGCACCGGGGTCATGAATGGGCATGCGGTACTGGCTGAGGAGCGCGTTCAAGGCGCTGTGCGCGTAGGCCAGCGCGGTGTCCAGGTGGAGGGTCGTCTCGGATCCCTCGGGATCCGGATCGATCCGGGCGAAGGCCTCGCGAGCCTTCCCCAGGGCCCGCTCCGCTGCCGTCGCTCGCGAGCGGTCGATCTCCCGCGCCAGGGCGTCCAGGTAGCGTCCGGTCTGACGGTAGGCCCGGCGGAAATCCAGGGTGGTGGCCGCCAGGCTTCGCCACGCGCCGTAGTAGAGCCGGTCGTGCGCCTCACGCAAATGGGCGAAGGGCAGGTCGCGATAGGGCGGGCCCGGCGGCGCCTCCAGCTCCACGGCCCGCCGGTGACAGGCCTCGAGGTTCTCCAGGTGCTGCTCTCGCATCTCGACCAGGAAGGCCCGCGTCTCCGGATCCAGGTCTTTCCGGAGCAGAGTCTCGATTCGCTTCACGACCCAGGCCTGGCCCCGGGCCAGGAGGCTCACCCGCTCCCCTTCGCTGGCCAGGGCCAGCACCTTCCCCGTGAAGGGCCCGGTGCGCTCCGAGGGCGGGCCGCCGCTACGGAGGATCGCCTTGCGCAGGCCCCCGCACGCCCACCCCTCGTCCTCGGCGAACTTCTGCAGCTCCCCGTGGCTGAAGCCGGGGGCGTCCGAGGAGCCGAGTTCCATGGCCGTTTCCACGCCGGCGCGCTCGCACTCGAGGAGCTCGTTGAGGCGGTCGATGATCTCTTGCGACATCGTTCATCCGCCCTTCACCGCTGGCGCGCTCTCACTCGTCCCCGTCGCCGGACGCGTCATAGTACCTCGCGAACGCACGGGACACGTGGTTTCCCTCTCCCTTCGCCCGCAGCAGGCGGTCCAGGACGCGATGGCCGTAGGACAGGGTGTTGTTGATGGCCAGCAGGACGGCCGCGCCCGAGGAGGACTCCGGCTCCACCTGGCGATAGACCTCACGCGCCTTGGCCAGGCACTCCTCCGCCCCCGGGGGCCTGGCCTGCTGCAGCTCCTGCTCCAACGCCCCCAGGAAGTCCCCCAACTGGCGCCGCGCCTCGACGAGGTCCACCAGGGCGGGAGACGAGCCACGCCAGGCCCCGAAGTAGATTCGATCGTGGACCTCCCGCAGGTGCGGATACAGGAGGTTCCGGTAGATCTCCACGCGCTTCCCCCTAGCGAAGCGCCGCCCGGAGGCGTGTCCGCCCGAGCGCAGGCAGCCGGTGAAAGCGACGGCTGGCTGCTGGTTCCGGAACGAGTTTCCACAGGTCTTCTTTAGCCAAATCGCAGGAGACGAGGGACATCTAGAGGCCCAGTTGGCCGGCGATGACGACCCGGTTGATTTCCGATGTTCCCTGGAAGATCTCGAAAATGCGGGCGTCCCGGTAGAAGCGCTCCAGCGGATATTCCTTGCTGAACCCGTAGCCGCCATGGATCTGGAGCGCCCTGTGGGCGACCCGGGTCGCCATCTCGGAGGCGAAGAGCTTGGCCATGGCCGCCTCCTTGGCGATCTTCTCCTTCTGGTCCGCCATCCAGGCCACCTTCTGGATGAACACCCGGGCCAGCTCGATCTCCAGGGCCATGTCCGCGAGCTTGAAGCTCACCCCCTGGAACTTCCCGATGGGCTGTCCAAACTGGGTCCGGGATTTCGCATACCCCAGGGCCTGGTCGAAGGCCGCCTGGGCGAGCCCCAGGCAGGCCGCAGCCAGGGCCACCCGCGTCATGCTCAGGGCCTCCATGAGGTAGTAGAAGCCCTTGCCGGCCTCGCCCAGCAGCGCGTTGTCGGGCACGAATACGTCGTCGAGGGTCAAGCTTCCCGTCTCGGCCCCCATGATGCCGAGGCGGGGGAGGTTGGCTCCGCGGCTGACTCCGCGCGCATGGCTGTCGACCAGGAACAGGCTGATGCCCTTGTGTCGCTTCTCACGGTCCGTCGAGGCCACCAGGGTGATGAGATCGCAATACGGACCGTTGGAGACGAACATCTTGGAGCCGTTGATCCGCCACCCCCATCTCCCCCAGCTTTCGGAAGACCTCCACGGGGAACCTGTCGGTCCCCTCCATGGTGCTGACGTGCTTGGCCAGCTCCTCGCGGGCAAAGCGTGCCACGGTCGCACGGAACATCTCGTGCTCCTGGCTGAACCGGAAATCCATAAGCCACCTCCCCGAATGCCGCCGCTCCCTGGCCGAACGTTAGGTCGCCAGCGTCACCAACCGCCATGACACCGATCATATCGGAACCGCTCCCTGGCGGATCGTGGATCAGCGCTCGACCTCCGGCGCCGGCAGCAACTTGTCGACGGTAACAGGTTGCCAGCCGGCCATGCGGCTCAGCAGAGCCGCTGGTTCGCTGTCCACGAGCAACGCCGAGCGATGCTCGGGCCGCACCAGACGCTCGCTCACGGCGCGGTCGAGGAAGGCCAGGAAGAGATCGAAATAGCCCGAGACGTTGAGGATGCCGGTGGGCTTGCCGTGAAGCCCGAGCTGCGCCCAGGTCAGGATCTCGCACAGTTCGTCCAGCGTGCCGAGTCCGCCGGGCAGGGCGATGAAGCCGTCCGAGAGGTCCGCCATCAGCGCTTTCCGGGTGTGCATCGAGTCGACCAGGCGCAGCTCGGTGAGCCCTTGATGGGCGATCTCCCTGCGGGCCAGGGCCTGGGGGATGACGCCGATCACCTGGCCGCCGTGGCCCAAGGCCGCGTCGGCCAGGATCCCCATGAGCCCCACCCGTCCCCCGCCGAACACGACGCCGATGCCGGACCTGGCCAGCAGGCTGCCCAGAGCCTGCGCGGCCTCGCCGAAGCGGGGATCGGCGCCGGGACTCGAACCGCAAAAGACGCAAACCCGCCGCATGGGCCTGCCATGGTAGCGCGAGTCGGCCCGGCTGGCCCCGCCAGTGGGCTCGACCTATTGACTGGCGCGTGCCGGCGTAGCCTCTCTGGGGAGGTTGCCATGAGACGGATAGCCGCGTTGGCGCTGATCGTCCCCCTCATTCTCCCCTGCGCCGCGTTTGGCGGGAAGAAGAAGGACCATGAGGACGGCCTGCGGGTCGCCATCACGTTCACCGACGACGACCGGGAGACCGCTTGCCTGTACTTCGTGGAGAAGCACGGCCGCGGGAACTAGGGGGCGACTGGCTTCCCTGGTCGACCAGGATCTCGGCTTGACGTTCCGAACGCGCGGCCTATAAGATTCGGCCGGTTCGGGGGCCATGCGCCCCGGCGCCTCGGCCTCCTGCCATGAAGCCCTTCATCTACCTGATTCCTCTCTTTCCGCTCCTAGGCTTCCTGTTCAACTTCATCGTGGGCGTGCGTGTGCTGGGAAGGCACGACACTCACGACGGCCACGGTGACGTCGGCCCTGGCGACAGCCACCAGGGGCCGTCGCCGATCGTCAGCCTGGTGGCCTGCGGCAGCGTGCTGGCCTCCTTCGCGGTGGCCGTGATGGCCGCCATGAGAGCCCACCACGCTCCCGGCCATACCCTGATCGAGGCGCTCTGGACCTGGATTCCTGGAGGAGCGGCCGAAACCGCCGGCGGGGCCGTTTCCTTCCACCTGGACTGGGCCTACCAGGTTGACCCGCTCTCCTCGGTGATGATCCTGGTCGTCACCTTGGTGGGCTTCCTGATCCACGTCTACTCCGTGGGTTACATGGCCCACGACGCGGGCTACGCCCGCTACATGTCCTATCTGAACCTCTTCATGTTCGCGATGCTCACCCTGGTCCTGGGTGCGAACTACCTGGTTCTGTTCGTGGGCTGGGAAGGGGTGGGTCTGTGCTCCTACCTCTTGATCGGCTTCTGGTTCCAGAAGAAGAGCGCCTCCGACGCGGGCAAGAAGGCCTTCATCGTCAACCGCATCGGCGACACGGGTTTCGTGCTCGGCGTCCTCCTCATCTTCACCACCTTCGGCAGCCTCGATTTCGGGACGGTGGCTGCCAAGGTAGCCGAGCTGCCGGTGGACTGGGCCTGGGGCGGGACGCTCACCGTGATCGGCCTCTTCCTCTTCCTGGGGGCCTGCGGCAAGAGCGCCCAGCTTCCCCTCTATGTCTGGCTTCCCGACGCCATGGAGGGCCCGACCCCGGTCTCAGCCCTGATCCATGCCGCGACCATGGTCACCGCCGGCGTCTACATGGTGGCTCGGTCCTCGGCCATCTACTCCCACGCCCCCAGGGCCATGATGGTGGTGGCCATCGTGGGTGGCCTCACCGCCATCTTCGCCGCCTCCATCGCCCTGGTGCAGAACGACATCAAACGAGTGCTGGCCTACTCCACGGTGAGCCAACTCGGCTACATGTTCCTGGCCTGCGGGGTGGGCGCATTCACGGCCGCCATCTTCCACCTCGCCACCCACGCCTTCTTCAAGGCCCTCCTCTTCCTGGGCTCCGGCTCGGTGATCCACGCCATGTCCGGTGAGCAGGACATGCGGAACATGGGCGGCCTCCGGCCCAAGTTGCCTTGGACCAACCGCACCATGTGGGTGGGGTGCATGGCCATCTCCGGCATCCCGATCTTCGCCGGCTTCTTCTCCAAGGACGAGATCCTGTGGTCGGCCTTCAAGGCGGCGGGCTATGGCCGTGTGCTGTGGGTGATCGGCTTCCTGACCGCCGGCCTCACCGCCTTCTACATGTTCCGGCTCTACAACCTGACCTTCTCCGGCTTCTTCCGTGGCACGCCGGAGCAGGAGAAGCAGGTCCACGAGTCGCCGGCCTCCATGATCGTGCCCCT
>Ga0184615_10002247_pt1 | contig 10337 bp, 10 predicted proteins | sample PLM4_65_coex_FD_133134 | JGI IMG/M metagenome (GOLD analysis project Ga0184615, IMG submission 133134) | Groundwater sediment microbial communities from an aquifer in East River, Colorado, USA - PLM4_65_coex | ecosystem: Environmental > Terrestrial > Soil > Riparian zone | place: USA: East... | reverse complement strand
TCGTTAATTTTCGTTAAGCTTTCCCCCTTTCGGCACGCCGTTTGCATTGCAACCAAATTTCCCACCCCCAAATCAATCAGAATACACTTGACAACCGGCACAGAGTTTGCGATGATACAGAAAACCCAGTACCCCGGTAGCATGTAGTCATTCTGATTCGGAGCGTTGAATTATGGCACAGAAAAATCCACAACAGGTAGCCCAGAAATGGAGTCGGAATCTCCAAGGGGCGGGCGAATCAATCCGACAAGGGATTGACGCGGTGACTGAGGCACCGTCGGTGAAGGCAATCCGTCAACAGGATGTGATGGTTGCCAATTTCCAAGCTTCGGTTGCGAGCGGGAAATGGGCACGCAATCTCAGCAAGATCGGGCTGGCTGAATGGCAAGACAAATTCAAAACCATCGGAATTCCCAGAATTACAGCAGGGGCAGCGGCGGCGATCCCGAAGATGGAGAGTTTCCTCACACAGTTCCTGCCGTATTTGCAGCAGGGCGTCAACGCTCTCCAACAAATGCCGCGTGGCAGTTTGGAAACCAACATTCAGCGAAGCGTCGCCATGATCCGCCACAATGCCGCGTTCAAACGACAGTGAAATTGAGGGCGTCAAGCTGTGCGAGCATTCCTATGTATTCGTACCAGCCTCAAAGTCTTTTTGGGTAGAACGTCTACCCGAAAGTGATGATACCCTCTATATCCGACGCTGTTTGAAGTGTGCGGAAACAACTCTTATTAAGATTGGCCCCAAAGCGTACTTCCAAAAACCTCTACACTGTTTCGCTATCAACTGTGATTGCACACTAAGAGGGCAATGCAAGTACGAAGAAATAGCTGTTGAAAATCTGTTCGGATTTCTGCGTCGAAACAATCCCTCTTTATAAGGTGTTAACAATGTTTCATCTTGCAGCCTACAGCACGATTGCTGTAACTGCTGTTGAGACCGATTTGCAAGCTGTAGTCGATACGATCATGCCAATTAGCAATGGGCATTTAGTACCGCAGCAGTCTGCCGAATTGATCTTCGCGGCAGCAATGGCAACGAATCTTACGCTAGCACGTTTGCAAACTCCCACACTCGTGCAGCAAACGACACCCTATATCCGGGGTGTTATGTCGGGTCTAGTCCCGACAAGTCCGACACAGCTTGCGACGTACTTGTTAAGTCCGCTGGACTTGACAAAGTTGGAGGAGATTCAAGTTCTCGGCACTCAGACAGCCGGAGTTAATCAGCGGATTACGGCGATACTTGGATTGCAGTATGGTCCAGCATCGCCGGCGTACGGCAACATTTACACCATTCGCGGAGTGTCCGTTACCGCCGCTGTTGCGAATGCGTGGACTACGATTGCGATGGTTTGGCAAAACGCACTGCCGAACGGGAGATATGCAATCGTCGGAATGCAGCACCTCTCCGCCAACGGCCAAGCCGCACGGTTGATTGTGCAAGGCTTGTTTTTCCGCCCCGGTTGTCTGTCGTCAATTCTGGTCGGAGACATTCCCCATCCGTACTTCCAAAAGGGAGCGATGGGTCAATGGGGTGTATTTGACAACTACACGATGCCGAACGTTGAAGTTCTCTGCAACGCGGCAAACGCGGCCCACGAAGTCTACATGGATATCATTCCTCTGTAGCATGGGACTCAGCACAAACCCAGCTTTGTTAGTTCCCGAATTCAGCAATCGCTCACGGTTCGTTGTATCGGCCGGAGCGATTGTTGAATTATGTCCCGCCGATACAAGTCGCGTTCTGATTGTGATTTCATTGGCTGGAGGATTCGTATCAATCGGTCTCAATCAGCAATTCATACCAACGGCCCCTCTAACGATTCCGGCAGCGATAACACCGTATCATCTTACTTTCGCCGACTGGGGACCAACTGTCGGTCAACAATGGTGGATGACGGGTGCTGTTGGATGTTCGGTTTATGAAGTCTTTTGGCGGCCCAAATCTCGCACTAGGAAATAACTATGTGCTGCGAAGATATACAAGTCGGCCGACGGACAATCTCCGTCGCTCACACAATTCGGACACTGGCTACGGTTTATCCGGTCTTACCAGCGAATCCTCACCGAACCGCGATCATCTTTCTCGGGTCAACGTCAGCTAACAATTGTGTGAGTATCAATCAGCCTACGGCAGTCACCGACGGATTGAGAGTCTCGACAACGTCGAATCCATTCGCCTTGACGTTAGCCCAGCATGGCGACTGTGTAACGAAGGCATGGTATGGGCTGGCGGGTGTAGGCGGATTGATGCAAGTCATCGAAACCTCACTTTCTGGGATGTGCAATGACGACCCCTCAGACGATATCGTTGTCAGACGTAGGTCTTAGCTTCGATCAAGCGGCGAAAGTTGATTCCGCCCTGCGAGCACTTCAAAACCTGAAACCAATTCAGGACAAGATGGAAGCTTGCGGAATTGACTGCGTAGGCTTTGAGAATCTGCGTCAGACTTTGATGGGCAATCTCACAGCAGTCAAGCAGCATTTCGGCACGAAGAATCCATTGATCCTCAGTTAATACCTCTACTATCGCGGGGGTTTCTGTTGGGTTTCTCCCGTGATTGGTAGGTTAGCGTCAGAGGGGAATCCACAAATTTCCCTCTGACGTTTTTTCATTAAGAGGTTTAATAATGGCACGCAAGAAAAAACCAGTTGTCGAACCGATTGAAATTGAATCGGAAGTGATCCCAACATTTGATCTTGGATTTGATTCACCGGAAGGTATGGAATGGGCGAATCAATTCGACACTGCTGCTACGAACTATGACGAAATCAGACAATCGCTAGGGGCACAGTATCGGGGTAAGTTGTCCGAAGCGGACATTACTTTGAAGATGATACAGACGGACTTACAGAAAGCTTTGAATGATGAATTGATGCAGCATCAAAAGACGCTGGACGATGCGAAGCAAACAATCACAACTCAATATGCAAGCCAGTATGGAGCGGTTGCGGAAATGGTTGCTCCGGTTATGCCGGACCATCCGGTGATTCAGGCTTTGCTTAACCCTGAATCAGTAGACGTTGATTCCTCTACTCCGACGAATCTACAGCAATCATCGTTGTCTGCAATCACGCCCGGACTATCAACTACAGCAGCTAAAGATAAGGGTGTACCCGACGGATTTGTTATGCTTTCCGACGGGTCAATTGTGGCTGCAATTGGTCCGTTGATTGATCCGAAGTTAGTGACTAAGCCTGTTACGGGCGGAGCAATCATCGACCTCGGAACAGGTCAAGTAATCAAACCTCCACCGAACTATATTCCCCCGCCCGTAACGCCACCACCTACGTCGCCCCCTGCAACTACTCCCGCTCCGACTTGTGATCCGATCTTTGATCCGAATGGAGCGTCATACGTTGTATCGGTTGACTATAATAACCCGCAACCTGTTCCGGCGTGCATGGAAGGTTACGCGGTATCACAATCATGGCCTAGTGGTAGCTATGCTTGTCAACAACTTAAACCCTGCAAGCCAAACAGCACGATTCAGCCCGCTCCAAACTGCATCAAACTTTGCGAGCCTGATTGTCCTACTCCCGACTACGATATCTATTGCACAGAATTAAGTGGTATCGTCTATGTTGTCGAAAAGGGGGTAAGCCCAAAGAGCACGGCCGACAAACTAATCGCCCAAGGTGATATCAAAGGTATGGATATCGCTTCACTCTGCAAGATGTGTGCGAAGCCACCAAAGCCGGGCAGCGAATCAGAGAATAATGCAATCAACGTCCTGCAACTCTTAATTGCAGGCTGTACAGAATTCGGGAAAGCCCCCGGAATTGTGATACCGAATGGTCTGGCAAACTACTCCGAAGTAATCGGGGTTCGCAAGCCGGACGGTACTCTAAACGTGCCGCAACTGTTCGGCGGAAACACAAATCCGGTCAATCTATTGGTGAACAATTTAGTAGGCTTCGCTGCCAATGCGATTGACGCTGCTGCAAAGGTAGTGCAATCATTAGTGACAGAATCTGGATGTAGCTCACCACAACAAATCTCATTAACTCTTAGTCGCGGGCTGATTGGCTTCGTTCGGCAATGGTTGGGGATACCGCTGGATTTCATTGATACTCCGCTCGCACAGCAGAGCAATTATCAGTGTCCGACAATTCTACCGTCGCCACCCGAAGCAGCAGGGGCGTATCTCGGGAACACAATTGACGAAGCCACGCTAGAATGCTGGACTCGTGCGGCGGGAGTTAGATACCCTGAATTCCAACGGATCGTAGACGCACAGCGTACTAAGTTGTCACCTACACAACTGGGGGTACTGCTTTTCAGAGAATCAATCGGCCAACAAGAATACGATGATCGGATACGCGAAAGTGGTATGATCCGTCCAACTGACGGGCAGAACATCCTAGACTTGCTCAAACAAATCCCGACAATCAGCGATATCATTCCAATGATGATTCGCGACGTTGAGGATGAAATCAACGTTGACTGGACGGAATCAGATACGATATTCAAAGACAAATACAAAGGACAACTAGAGACATGGGGCGAACAGAATGGGATTGCCCCTAACTTTGCTAAATATGCGTGGCGTGCTCATTGGACGTTGCCAAGTCCGACACAACTGTTTGAGTTCTATCGACGCTTGCGGCATACCGGGGAATTCGGGTCGCCGGACGAAGTTAAGGCGGAGATTCGCAAGACACTGATCCAACAGGATATCCTACCGAAATGGGTCGATTACTACCTTGCCATAACTAACAATCCGTTGACGCGAGTTGACGCTCGACGTAGCTATGAAATCGGAGCGTTGACGGAGCAAGGTCTTAAAGAGGCTTACTTAGACGCAGGCTATAACGATAAGAATGCGGCAACATTAGTAGAGTACAATAAGAAATTAGTCAAAGACAAGTGGCTTCGCTCCCCTCTTATTAAGAGGTTCGCCAAAGGCGAAATCACGATGGGAGAAGCTAAGGACCACGCGATACGTCAAGGTCTTAAACCCGAACATGAGGCGGAATTTATTGACGAACTAGACTTCCAACTAAGATCGAATCGGCGGTCAATTTGTGTGCTTAGTTACCGCAAGCGATTCATGGTTGGGGAACTAGATTCGGAGCAAGCTTACTCCCTGATCTTTAATCAGGGGCTAGACGCTCTACAAGCGAAAGACTTAGTAGCGGGCTGGGAATGCGAACGTGCCGCACGGGGGAAGGAAATTCCCGCCGCAAAGCTAGTGGATTGGTATCTGTTAGGCGTGGTCGATTCGGCCGAACTATTCCGGCGACTGACGAATCTCGGCTACCTTGCCGACGACGCGGCGGGCGTGATTGCCGAAGCAAAATCACGGCAGAATATCAGGACCACTAAAGACGAGATAGTGAAGCTTGCCCGCGAGAAACGGGAAGCGGAGAAGATTGAAAGGGAGAAGAAAGCAATCATCCGGGCGATGACAGCGGCGGCCGAAAAGCAAGAGGCAAAAACTACAAAGATGCGACTGCTTCGGGAACGACGTCAAAAGCTGTTGATTGAGGCGGGGGACAAATTCAGCAAACAATCGGGGCTGACAATTGCCGACGCGGTGTTCGGGATAAAGAAAATCATTGAGAAACAGATAGCGATGGGTATTTCAACCATCGACAATATCTATACGGCGGCGGTTGAGGTTAGTAGTTTGCCGGAAGTTATAACCTTGGATCAATACTCGGCAAGTCTGGCTGATTTGTTGTTGGCGGTAGAGGCTTGAATCCTGATCGACAATTAACCTCTATGTTTTCGATTCCCAAACCGCAAGCCAATTCAAACATCTTATGTATAACTGCTATGGCGACTTGCAACCTCACATCTTCCATGTGGGCGACTTCCTCACCATCCATGATGATTCTGACCATTCGCACAATCACGCTATACCTCATTAAGAGTTAAGGGTGTCACCCATCCATCGTCACCAATAATCCCGCGTGTGTATTCTTTTCTGTAATGCTTGATTACCGGCTTAACATGTACACTCCCGTCGGGCTTGCGTTTCAAGGCTGATTCTAGACTCTCAAATTGTAACTCCACAACTGACCCATCCGGCTGTTCGCGGCCGGATTTTTTACGACTACCCTTAACTTGACGGTCCCCGATTTGATAATGATGCAGGGCTTCAAACGTGGCTGTATCGGCTGACGCCTTAACTTTGAGCAATCCCAAAGCTGAATTGTGGATTTGCCCCGCTATGTCAAGGTTATCATAGCCAGCCTGATTAACAAATAGAGCGTCAGTAGCGATATAAAAACAATTCCGAAAACCTGCAATAGAACGAAGTGAAAGCATCCTCTCGCGGGCGTAGCTTGTGACGTAGGCTGCGATTGCCGGGAAGGCATATTGATGTTCCTTTTTGCCAGTGAATTGTTGCACACATTGACCGATGTTGCGGAATAGTTCGCCCGATTGGTCGGAATCATAGACGTTTAGATAGTCACCCATTGAACCATCGGCCATAAGATCGGGGCGGTCAATCCATGCTGCGGTCTTTTGTCCGAACTTGCCGTACAATCCATTCATGACTAATTTAGCAAGTCCCGCTTCTAACTGACGATTTGCCGCTAGCATTTCGGCTCGATATTGCCAAAAGAAATTGACAAACGGCGTGAACAAATCCGCCATGTCAAATTTGATCCATTGTCTCACCTCTTGGATTGCTCCCGAGTCTCTGGCACGTATTAGTTCTGGCCCCGCTAACGTCGTCCAATATTCTCCCACGGGATAGATAGTACCCTGTGTCGGGACTCTTTTAGGAAAGCAATCTCTTGTTTTAAGTAGGATTTCCGCCACTGTGTCAAGCTCGATTTTACACGGTGCAACTCTAGTATGAGTTGCAACCGTGCTAAACGACGCGATCTTACGGGGGTAAAAATTATCGGCCATAACGGAAGGGTACAGACTGGTAACGTCGAGTTCATAGGTTTTCTCATTTGTTTCCCCTATATACCACGCCTCTAATCGACCCCCATAATATGACTGTCTCTCGAATGTCCGCAAGGGGACGTTATCGTGACAGACAATCTTAGGGGTCAGAAATCTATGTCTTAATGATGCCATTGCCATTGACGGGGCGGTGTATCTAAACTTTCCTAGGTTATTTTCCTTGACCCATCCGATCAATCCTAAGACAGCTTTCTGCAAGACTCGCACATCGTTTTCACAGTAATCATACCAGTTGTCGTCTGATTCAGAGACAAGCGGGATTGTTGTTTTCGGTACACCAACCATTTCCCCGATCTTAGCTAATGATGAAGTCCAATAGTTGAACGTATCAATTACGATCAATTTCCAGTCGTCGCGATGTGTGCAAGCAATTATGACCGGCGGATTTTCAAGACAGAAGAAACCTTTATTATGGTCTCGTTTTGTTCTTAATATCTCCGTCCCTTCCGGCTTGGATTTTGGATCGAAGATTCGGAATTCTCCATTCCATAATCGCTCTGGGAAACCAGTCGTAAGCAAATCGTAACCGACGTTGTGAGCGTACAGACTAACAGGTAAACGAGGATGACTGCGGCTAGCAACGAATTCCCAGAAAGTTCGTGCGTCAGCAAAACGACATACTTTCTCACGAGTCCACCGACCCCCCTCAAGTCGGCCCGCAATTGCGACCCCCAACCGAAGCTTGTGATACTGTCCTGTTTGATAGGCTGTATCGGGATCATAATAAGACTCCGTGTCAAAGAATATTATATTGCCGGGGGATGCAGCAGACTTGTTTGCGGGTAAGTTGTAATACTGCATAATGCTAGTATCTGCGGAATGCTGATGTTATATCTAAACTACCCTCTAAGAAATCAATCTTGTATTCGTTTTTCTTTGAAGCTTCCATCCATTTCAGCTTTTCTAGGATACGTTCTTGAATCTTCGATTTGATGTATTCCATATCATCTAGTTGACCCGTCCAGAAACTACCCTCATGTGTTTCAACCAAACCCGTCCGATTAGATCGGGATTGGAATCGGAAGTTAAATAGATAACGATCGTCGGGGGCTTCGCGAAACTTTAAGAAATAGTTTCGCGGCATAACGTCATCGGGAAGGGTGTCCGCTAGAGGTATGGTTTGGGCCATGCGTCCTGCGGCAACCCCCTGTTTCGCGAATTGATGCAGATACGAGAGCAGCCCCATAAACTCGGCTTGGGTTTGTCTCGGGTCCTTCGGGAATTTCTTCCGCATCAAATTAAAGAACGGCAGACCGGGGCCAGATTCCGCGAAAGCTTTCATCACAACTCGTGCAAATCCCGCTCTAAAGTGTCCCGCCAGAATTGACGGTACTGGTTGCGGGCTGTAGCCGAATGGCATTGCGTTTTTTCCTTAACTGGCCGCGAGACCATCGAAACCCCGAACAAATCCAACGCCAGTATTGTTTGTTGCGAACAACGCTAGGAGGGAGTTCTTTGTTTCCAAGTTCGCGGTATCGCTTGACGGCCCGGAGTGCAGTCTCGTAACTATCCTCTAGGTAGAGATCAATAATGTTGATTTCGTCGATGGTTAGGTGTTGAAGTCGAATTTTCCGGGCAAGTCGATCCATGATGCCTACTACTGTGGTAGTAATTGAGTGTCAAAAAATCCCCCTGCCGAGTGCAACGGCAGGGGGAACTACCCTTCAACCGAGTAGACTACGAGTCTTTCGGGGTAGTTGCGATCAAATGGGCGGGGACCAACATCAGGAAATCAGCACCCTTGCCGATATCCGTACCTTGCAACCGCATCCGAATCGGCGGGATGAAGGGAACGTCGGCCGCAAACTGGCGGAGTATGTCAATACTCTTGACCACACCCCTTGACGTGCTGCTGTAGCTTCGTCCTTGCGGGTCGATGATAGTTGTTCTCACGACCCGTTTCGGTCCTTCATCTTGCCGTCCGGGAATTGTTGTCTTTTTACAGACCCAATACTTCACATCGAATTCCTGCCCGAGCATTTCCTCTGTCCGAATGTCTGAGGGACGCTCGGCAGCGAACACGACGGTCATGAGTTCCACCGAACCTAGCGGGCAATTGGTCAGAAATGCGTCGTCTTCAACTTCCGTATTCAGTAGCGACATTGCTGTGATTTTGACGGGCTTGACTTCGGTTTCGTCGGGTGACGATTCCGGGGTTTCCTTCGATTTTGCCATTGTGTGTATCCTTTTGTGGTAGGTTAAAAATGTAACGACGATCAGACTACTTAGCGGAGTAGTATTCGTCGATCAAACGCACGATTTGACGCAGCGTCGGAGCAGTGATCCGCTTGCCTTGCGTCGGGATGTTGACATAGCTCCCGAGCGGTGTATCAATGAATTCCAGACCGGGGAATTCAAGCCGTCCGTATTTGGTTGAGATCGGAGCGTCAAGCGGGTTTCCCGTGGCGGCAAACTTTGCCGCGTCATATTCTGACGCGATGATTTTGTCATACTTGACGGGCTTCGCACGGGGTCGCTTTTCGGGCATCACGACCGGATTATCGGGCGTGGCAGGGGCGACGGTTGCGGGCGGGGGTGTGGTTTTCTTGCTTTCATTTGCCATGATCCTATAGTTCCTTATAAAGAGTTTGAGAAAAGCTTTTAGATTGTCTTCAGTTTCTTGCGGTATGTGATCGTATGTTCCGGGGGGTTCTCCCTTCATTGTTATTATTGATTTAGATAACCCGACCGACCAAACCAGAACTCAATCGTGCAATCTGATCGGCCGGGCTGTAGCATCGTCGCTAACTTCCGGTTAAGCAACGATGACTAATACATCAATGAGATTCGATACGGCCCTCGTGGAATAACCCCATCTTTCTCGGCAAACACGACAGCCTTAGATACAGCCTCAGCTTTTGATTTTGATTCTATGTCGTATTTAACCCAGTATTCGCAACCCCAACCAAACACAAACAATTCAACGTTCCAATGGCGTTTGTGTGTGTAAACCTCTTTAGTTATTCTCATTTGAAATTGTGGGTTAGACCTACGACGGGGGAGATATCAAAGAACGTAAGGATATGGCTTTCCGTGTCAGCCGTTACGCACCATTGCGACATGGGTAAACCCTCCGGCAATGTCCGTCTGCTCTTGGACCCGTTACGACCCAACACTTGCAACAACTCCGCTACGGCAAGCTCTCGGATTGCTGCAAATTGTAAGACCTGAATTACTTCGCCGGGTTCGTTTTGTACGATACATAATGTTCTCATTTTGATTTGGGTTTCTTTCTTTTGGGGGTCGGGATGGGACGGGAAACGGGGTCGATATCTGAGGTCTCATGAATTGCAATTACGACACCAGAGGCACGGAAGTCACCAACATAACAGAATTGAGGTGAGTATCCGCACGTAGGACACTGTTTCGGAAATAGGTTGTGTAATAGGTTGCCGTCGGAAGG
>Ga0184615_10002246_pt1 | contig 10343 bp, 6 predicted proteins | sample PLM4_65_coex_FD_133134 | JGI IMG/M metagenome (GOLD analysis project Ga0184615, IMG submission 133134) | Groundwater sediment microbial communities from an aquifer in East River, Colorado, USA - PLM4_65_coex | ecosystem: Environmental > Terrestrial > Soil > Riparian zone | place: USA: East... | reverse complement strand
CCTGGCTGTGCTGCCCGTGACAGGTGGAACATACAACTACATTGCTGAATTCTGTCATCACAGTCTTAAGAGCAGGATTAATGAGTTCAGAAGCGGTCCTTAATCCATAAGCATTATCAGGGTTGGAGGCTGCAAGATATAATGGAGCAGCGCCCGGTGTCATATCCCTGTCCCAGCGGTGAGAACTGCCCGAAATTCCGGGGACCGCCTGATCAGATGAATCAAACGGCCAATTCTTGGCAACACCGCCGAGGAAATGGCAGCTCATGCAGAGGTTTGCATTTGCGCCCTTTGTCAGACTCGGACCGTAATTGCTGCCAAGCTGGGCATGCGGTGTGTGACAGCTACTGCAAAAAACATTTTCCGGGTCTTTATGCGGCGCGTCAGTGGCCCCTGCAATCCCAAGGAAGGCCAGAGAGACAAATCCTGCCAAAGCGATTATTATTTTATATATCTTCAGCATATTAAGTCCATAACCCCTTTTACTTCTTTTTAACAAAATAGGGGTCACCTCCCATTTTTTCTTTGACGGTCGTACCATTGCCTTTCCATCTTTGCTTTTCGTTCCCACAATATTACCTCTTTTGAAAAAATAAAAAATTCACAAATATATTTCATTCGCTTCTAAAAAGGCTTTGCGCTTGCCGTTGCTCCTGATGACATATTCCCTGCTCCGTCTATTGCACAGACCCGATAATAGTAAGTCGTCGCCTTGTTAAGACCCGAATGGATATAGGTCGTGTCCGTGCCTGTATAAATCGTTGGGCTGCCCGCACATGAGGTATGAGCGACGCTTGTTGCATATACCACCTTATAGCCTGCTATACCGCTTGTCGCGTCGCTAAACCCGCTCCACTTCAATGTGACCTGACCATTACCCGGCGTACCGGTAAGCGTTCCGTTTACCGGCGCTGTCGTGTCAAGGATTATCGAGGCCGAATAAGGGGTTGGATTTGCATTGCCCCACCCGTCCTTGAACCATACGTTAACTGTCTTTGCCCCGTCCCTCGTGCTCAGGGCCCAGGTCTTTTTTGCTGCAAATGCTGTCCAAGAAGTACAGCTCGTTGTGTTGCTTATGCACATCTGGATTTTCCCACCGCTATAATCGCTTGCTGATAACGTTAATGTGACTGTTGCACTTTTGGTGACTGTTGCACCTCCATTGATTGTTACGGTGCCAGTGGGCGGTAAGGTATCAATACCGGTACCTGTCAAGCCAACTGTCAGAGGGGTTTTCAGAGTATCATTTGAAGGTATGCTCATATTTGCACTCTTTGGGCCCTTTGACAGGGGTGTAAAAGCCGTCTGAACCGTGCATGATGAAGAGGGCATAATTGTTTTTCCGGAACAGTTGTCGTTCTGTATTTTAAAGTTATTCGGATTCGCTCCCGTAAGTGTAATGCTTCCTATAGAAAGGTTTCCCGTTCCTCCATTGCTGATTGTAATTGTCTGTGCTGAGGAGGTCGTTCCGACATTCTGATTATCAAAGTTCAGGGATGAGCAGGATGCCGCGATGTTGGGGCTAAGTACGGCCCCCGTCCATAGCTCCTTCAATGTATAATAGACTGCCCTCGGAGTCACAATGTCCGGATTGGCGCCGTTCTTTGCTATTTTCATTATCCCCCACCATTCTTCGTTTGAGTATCCGTCCGGTTGTGAGGTATCGTCAAAACCGCAAGTGCCATGGTATGCGGGATCAATGTCTGTACAGTTAGAATCAGTCGAATATCTGCTTTTCCACCATTCGTCAGAGTATTCCGCTATTGAGCCGCCGCTACAGACGTCAGAGTTTGCAGCTATCTCATTCCACAATGCCTTCGCATAGTCTGACTGATAAGCTTTGCCCATATTTTCGTACTCGGTTTTGTTTGCGTTGTCATAAGCATCTATTCCGTATTCGAGTATGACCAAAGGCTTCCTGCTTACAGCCTCATAGTCATTAAACAATGTCCCGAAGGTGTTGCCTCTATAAACATTTACGCCCCATATGTCGAGTGAGGGAACGAACGCGTTATAGGTCGAGATGGTGTTTATTAGGTCGCTGTCTGGCAGGGACCCTGCAACGGGATGGTAGGCGGTCCCCTCTTCCTTATGAGCGGCTTCCGCCATCTCGTTTACAAGACTGAAGAGGTCATTGAGATTCCCCCCATACATCGAATCTGCGTTATTGTCGACCTCTATCGACCACAGGAGTATTGAGGGGTGGTTCTTGTGCGCAGCCACCATTTCTCTGAAGTCAGCCTTGATCTGTTCTCTTACATTGTCAGGCGAAGCAGTCTCTATGTTAAGTCCCGTTTCGATCCAATATGTAGCTATGACATAGACAGGATTTACGCCGCCATTGTATGCTGCATCCAGAAAGTCATGGTGGTCTGCTGCGTTGTCCCAGGATATCAGCCTCACCGTGTTCGCTCCCATCTCTCTTAACAACGGAAGGTCACGGTCATAGACAGCACTATAATTTGATGTAAAGTAGTCACCATAAGGAGCTGTTGTTTCAGGGTCAGCTCCGATTGGGATGGGTGAGTAGCCAACTCCTTTTATGGTGAAAGGAGTCCCATTGAGCATCATCTGCCCGCTGCTTATTGAAACAGCGGACGGCTGCCTCTTATAAACGGTTACTGTTATGCCTTTGCCGGGTGTTTCCTTATTATCGGCCATATCGGTCGCGCAGGAGTTAATGGTATAAGTTCCATCTGTCGGAATGTTCCAGTCATAACTCCAAGAGGTTGTACCAGTCGCCAGTGCGTTGCATGTTATTCCGCCATCGAATGAAAGTTCAACTTTTTTAACTCCTGTTCCTGCTCCATCATCCGCAGCACCGGTGATTGTGACAGTCGTAGCCATTAGGGTTCCGCCTGTCGGTGAGGTTATTGTTGAAACCGGCGGAGTAGTATAAGTAAAGGTGGCGGTACACGCCATGTCCCTATCAAGCATCGTTACGCTAAACGGACTCGTTGCCCCTGAGCAGTCTTCAGACCAGCCCGCAAAGGTCGAGCCGGTGCTGGCCATTGCCGTCACAGCATAAACAATACCATAGTCATATATACCTCCGCCGCCTACTGTTCCGCTTCCGGTCCCGGCCGTAATCACCGTGAGAGTATGCTGATTGGGTGCAAAGGTAGCCGTCACTGCGCAATTTGATGTGATAGCGCCGGTCGCGTACGAATAAGACGCGTTATTTGCCTGCAGGCCTGGGTCTGATCCGTTACAGCCTGATATCGAGGTAATGTGAAACCCGCTGTCGGGCTTCACAGTAAACGATGTGCTTGAGCCGTAAATGACCGTCTGGGCCACACTCGGGCTAATGCCGCCGTTTGATCCCGAGGTCACTGCGACCGTATAGGTCTGAATATTAGCTGAGCAACTCGCGTCCGAGCCTCCGTTTGCGCCTGCGCACAGCCATGTCCAGGGGCCGGCGCCGCCCACAGTGCCCGGCGTCCCTGCGCTGCACAGATTGCTCGACGGCGCTGATGCGAACGATCCGCCGTTGGCCGGTCCGCACGCACCAAAAAGCTTTTGTGGCTGTTGCTGTGAAACGATCAGGTTCACAGAAACAGGATAATCAATTCCATTGGCATGTAAGGCTATCGCTCCGGTATACGTGCCGACGGAAAGACCCGAGACATCTATCTCCACCTCCACCTGCCCAGGAGCAGTCCCGGACGATGCGCTCAGGTTAAGGCCAAAGGGAGCAGAAACCGTAGCTGTCCACGGTACCCCAGACCAGGTGGTCGAAGGGTTTATCCAGACCGTCTGGAGCAAGGGGTTCGCACCGGCGTATGCCGTAAAGGAAAGGTTTAACGGGCTGACGTCAAGCCCCTGCGGATCGCCGATCTCAAATAGCTCCATCCTGCCGTTATCTGAATTGGCGACATAGAGCGTTGTGCCGACCATCATCACATCCATGGGGATCCTCAGGCCGCCGGGACCGCTTCCGAATGTTCCTATGAATGCGACAAAATTACCGGCAGTGCCAAAAACCTCTACAGTGCTCAAGTAAGCGTCGGATACATATACCTTTCCGTTAGCAACATGGATGCCCTGCGCCCTTGTCAGCCTGCCCTGACCGGAGCCGTAACTGCCGAAGCTCCTTTTGAAGACGCCGTCGGGACTGAAAACCTCCACCCTGCCGTTTGTCTGATCAACTACGTAGATCTCGTTGTTTGCATCGTCAGAGCATATCCCTGCCGGGAATATCATCTGGCCTGGCCCCGTCCCGTATCCCCCGAATAAAGACCTGAAGGTCCCGTCCGGGTTATAGACCTTGACAACGTTTTGGGAACTGTCTGTGACATACACAAGCCCGCCAGAGGAAACCGCAATATCACCCGGCATACTGAACTCGCCTTTGCCTTGTCCAAGACTGTAGAGGACCTGCCCGTCGGGCCCCACTACACTCACGCTGCCGTCCATATAATCACCGACAAACACCTTTCCAGTGTTGTCCACGGCAACTGAGAGGGGTTTTTGAGAAGCCGTAATAACACCTGCAGGAGAACCGTCCTGGAAAAACTTGAAAACCTTTCCGGCAGCCGGCACCGCAACATAAATAATGCCTTCTGAGTCAGACGCGAGCCTGATCGGGGACCCGCCGGAAATTTCGATCGAAGAGATATAATCTACAGCAAGGTCAGCGCAGGCCGGACCGCAAAAAGAGAATAGAATAAAGACAGCGGAAGCCACCACAAGAGGTACTCTGATTCTATTTAATTTCAGGGCCGTCTTCATCACGTATTTTCTCCGGCAACTTGTTCCGACCTCGATGTTCTGCTTTAAGGTCATTTGTTTGTTCCTTCGAAACCTGGTGCCCCATGGCGATTTCTCTCCACTGGCAAAGCACCATTTATTCTTATTCTATTCTTCACGAAGCAAGAAGCAAAGGGGTTACAATTAACTAAACAATAGGGAGGAGAAATAGCTATTTTTTGCGCTCATAATTTCGATTATTAAAAGAATTACCGCTTTTATATAAAGCAATTAAGGAGGAAGGAAGAAGATTCGGATTGGGTGAGGTGAAATAATTATCAGGGTCACACTGAAAGCATGTTATTAGGGAGGGATGGATTTAGAATAAAAGTCTTGACCTGAGTGTTTCCCCCTTTAATCCTCAATAGTTTCGGCTTCTCAGATCTGTTTTTTGTCGGTGAAAGTGGTATCCGTCCGTGCAAAAGTCGTGAGGGCAATATTTTCATCGCTGCTACCATCCAATATGGCAGATGATGCATATTCCGGGATGTTCAACGGCCAGGTGGAATTTTCCCGGATTTATCAAATTATGACAGGATATGCAAGTCACTTTTCCATTTACGATTTTTACTCCCTGTGCCCTTACTGCATCAACAGAAGCATAGAGTTTGCGATTTATCGCCGGTGGGTAATCTGTCAGAATCGAGTGCGAACTCATAACATTGCATTTCACGGTACAGGAGGTGACACCGCCTGCCAATGCCGAGTCATGACAAGATAGACAATCGTTTGCTGACCCCTCGGAGTCAACCATAAGGCCGTGGTGCAATATCTGCTCAGCGTATAATCTTAACGGGGAAAAAGCACACAGTGCTACAATCAGTACCATTTCAAATGCATAGAACCATTTTTTCATATGTGTTAGTACCCGGTTCAGTTTTTCGAATTCCGGTGATTTTGTGCTTTATTCTTACAATAAGCTGCGTCGCTTTCCGTCCCCTACTCATGGAAGGTTTGGCTTTATTGGGAAACCCACTTTATAGATCAATTCATACTATGAAGTAAAGCGATTGTCAAGTTCTCTATTGAAAGCTCAATCGCGGGAACATCGGATCTTCCATCATCTCCTTCCTGAAGAAATCGTTAGATATTCTAAAGATGGAAAATCCGCGGCCTTGAAACATCAATAACGCTCCTGGGTCCACATTTCGCTGCTGAACCTCATCACCCTGTTTCTCCCCGAATCTTTCGCTTTATAGAGCGCCACGTCAGCGTACTTGATCGCTTCCCAGAAATTCTGGGTGTCGCCCGGGAATTCGCTGATGCCGATACTTATTGTTTTCTTGACAACACCGCCCGCCACCTTGACCTGGGTCTCTTCTATGGCCGCTCTTATCTTTTCCGCCGAGGCTACGATGGCTTCCGGGGCTGCGTCCATCAGCAGCACGAGAAACTCCTCGCCGCCGAACCTTACCACCACGTCCGACTCCCTGACGCTCTTCCTTATTACGGATGAGGTTTCCTTCAGCACCATGTCGCCCACATCATGGCCGTGAATATCATTGGTCTCCTTGAAGAAATCCAGATCACACATCAGAAGGCCCAGTGTGGTATTTCTGCGCTGGATGCCCGCTATAAGCTTCTCGCAACATTCCTCAAGAAACCTCCTGTTATAAAGCCCGGTCAGTCCGTCCCTTAATGAGGATTCCTTCAGCGTCTTCATGAGCCTCTTGGCCTCAAGGACCGGTTGGGCCTCCCGCACATACTGCTGGGCCTTGGCAACCTTCCTTTCGAGGCTGGCCTTGTCAAACTGGTCCATTCCATTACAGACAAGCTGCACGACTCCCCCCACTTTGCCCCCCATAATGACAGGAAGGCAGAGATGGCCGTCGCCATTGCCCCCGGCATAATACTTACATACATCGGAAAAATCCCGGGATGTGACCAGGAGGCCGGTCCTCTTCGCTCTGCAAAGTTCGCAGTCCAGCAGAACGTCCCTCCTGCAGTGCATCGCTAAGCCCTGGGCGCCGGGAGGATAGGCAATATCCATGGTGTTTTTGCTGTTGGATACTTCATATATAATGCAGTCATCAATGCCGAGCTCGTCCCTGAATATATTCCCGAGTCTCAGATAAATATCTTCGGAGCTCTCGTCGCCTTCTATGATCTTTTTGAAGGTGCTGATATGTCCAATAGCATCCATCAACCTGTTTAATTCCCCCGAAAGTATGCCCAGTTCGTCCTGTGATGTCTGGTCGATCTTCTTCGTCAAATCGACTTCACCGGAGGAAAGTGCCCTGATCTGCATGATAATGCCGTTTAAGGGCTTTGCAAAGGAGCGGGCTATAAAGACCCCAAAGAAGACCGAAAGGACCAGCGTTATGCCCAAGACTGCGATGATGAGCAGTTTTGCATAGTAGTACCGCTGCTTTACCTGCGAGGTGAATTTTCCCCATTCTCTGCTCACGCTTAGCGAATAGTCGTTAAGGATGCTCACTGCATCCCGCGTGAGGTTGTCATACCGTGATATCTCCTCCATAATAGCATTTCTTGCACGGGAACCCATGGCCGCTCCGGACCTTGCTTCCTTGCCTGAAACCGTAGTGAAAAACTCGTCGGTGAGCACCTGGAGCTCCCGTATCTCGCTCCTCACCTTCTCAATGGTTTCCCTTCTTTCGGCGTCTTTCACCGGCAAAACGCGGTAAGGTTCAGAGAATTGTTCGGTGGCAAGCATATGGTCCGTTATCTGTCCTCCCTGCAAAAGCGTATTCAAATAGGTGTGCGAATCGCGCAGGGTCTCTCTGGCCCTCCGGTAGTCGGAATGAATGCTAACGGGATCGTTGAAAATGGCCATGTTGTGTATGGAGATATTCGCGCCCCTGAGTTTCCTTATTACGATGTTTGCGGTTTTTTCCTGGGGCCAGATATTCTCGACCATCTGTTCCGATTTGGAGCTCATATCGAACATCGTCATAAGGCCGATAGCCGCTATTATAAGGACCCAGAAAACTGAACCTGCGGAAAACAGAAGAAACTTCTTCCTGACGGGAAGGTCGTTAAAGGTGACGAAATTCTTTATCCGCCTGACTTTCTGTGCAATACTGCTTTTGTCCGGCATTTTACTGTTGCTTTGAGACTCGACATTGACATGCCTGCCATTTCCCCCAGATTTATCTTTCATCTCTTCAGATGCCCCTGTTGGCAAGGCGTCCGCCTCCACATGTCCTCCGTTCATAGAAGGAGAATCTCCGGCGTACTCATGATGCGGGTCTCCATTGACTTCATCTGTAGATCTCTCTTCATAGGCCCCGGGAGAGTATGCAGACGTTTTCCCTGCTGTTTTCTTCCCTGTGAATAATGAATCAAGCCCGTTCTTCATTTACTGCCCTTCCTTCCTCTTAAAAAATACCAGTCATGCGGCTTTTCCCCTGTGCTTAAACGGGTAAGAGCTGTTGTGATCCGGCATGAAATAACCATGGGTCCTTCTCCTGCAATTACTGTCATCCTTTTTTGCTCCCATCTCTAATTGGAATATAGCATTTGGGGCTGAAGACTTAAAGTAGCTCAAAATAGCGGCAAAAGAGGGACATAGAATAGCTACTTCCTCAATCCGGAAGGTTCTGTCCTTTTATGCAGCGATTACAAACAGTTTTTCGTAAAAGTCCCTTGCTCTTTTAGCAATGAACGATATATTTACTGTTTATTTTAACCCATTTTAATCATTAATTTCATGGGCACTCAGCAAAATTAGGAGACTGCCGGGTATCTCGATGTTGCGGAAATCACCATCAGACGATAGGTGAACAAAGGGTCCTAAAATCGCGAAAGGATGAATTCTAATTCTTATGACATCTGTTGCAAAAATCGTATATACTGCCCTCGTAAGAGACAAGGAGCATGCTTGTATTGGAGACATGGGGATTATGGCAGCTCGCGCAGCTGAGTGTCTCTCCCGGTCTGCTTGGGTCCTTGACACCCTTTGTCGGATGAGGGCTGAGCACAATTGCAAAGGTCTTCAAAACGTGGCCCTTTTTGGCCATGTCTTCATGGCAGCTTACACAGAGGTTCCATGTCGGCTTTCTAAGCCAAAAGGCGTTATCAGATGCATGAGGGTTATGACACACCGTGCATTTCCCCGTAGCTGTCGGCCCGTGGACATAATTTTTCCCCTCCCAGGCAGCCATTGCATCGCTGTGGCAACGGAAGCATGAATCCTTGTCAGGCTGCCGCGTTGCAAATATTGAAGGCCTTGAGTCTTTATCATGGCACTCGAGACAGGTCCACCTGGACGCCGCGCCATGCACGTATTTAAATGACAGTATCTTCGAGTGGCACTTGTAGCACATGGAAGCCTCCGGCTTTTCGGGTTTCAAATCCTTTTGAGTCACTTCGATTCTATGGCACGGCCTGCACGCTTCTCCCGCTCCTTCCCGGTGAAACGGCCTCCGACTGAACCCCGTAGGGACTTTCATGGCCTTTTTCGAAAGATCAGACCTTAAAAAAACAGCAGCTTCTTTCGAGTCCACAACCCTGTCGCCTGAAAGGGCGCGTACCTCTATTTTGTTAAGTCCAAACTCAAGCGCGATAGTGCTGCAGAAATATTGCCTGCCTTTAGCGACAGTTATATTTCCTATTTCCTTTTTATTATTCGTTATGACAACTCTGTCGATTTCGTTTTGGCCCAGGTCTATTACTACGGAAATCAACTGTCCTCCTACGACACTCTTGTCCCCCGGCCCAATCAAAGAGATGCCCCCGGTGCCGGCCCCCGCGAAAGGAGCGCTGCAAACAATAAAAAACAAGAAGGAGAAAAGAAATAGAAAGCGCGTCATTGTTCCCTTGGCAAAGGGAGGGCAGGAGGGATTTTATAATTCAATGTCTTCACTATTATCAGACCGTTAAATGGATAACGAGCGTATTCCCCGTGGTCTTGCCACGGGGTTAGCGAGCGAATGTAACAATAAAAAACTCCTTACATTAGATTCCCTGCGGTTTTGCCGCAGGGAAGATCCATATATACACCGCTTTTTAGCGCTGCTTTTTCTACCGGGCATTTTTCTCGGTCTGGTTTTCGTTTTCGACCGGCGTCTCCTTATTCGATTCATTCTTTTTTACAGGTCCCTCTTTGCTGGCCGGCTCCGGTATTTTCATTAATTCCGGATGACTCTTCTTCCACTTCTCGCCGAGATACTGAAAAATCTGGATCCTTGATGCAAATTGTTCTACAACATAAATCCTGTCCTCTCCGTCAATCGCAATGCCTGCCGGGAGGGCAAACTCACCTGGACGGGTGCCGCCAGAGCCCACGAAAAGGAGCAGCTGTCCCTCCTTATCGAAAATCTGAACGTTCTGAAATGCGGCATCAACAACATAGATATGGCCTTCGGAATCTATCGCTATCCCCTTCGGCCGTGAAAAGTTGCCGGGCACATCTCCTAACTGGCCGATTGTCCTGATCAGTTTCCATTCGGGGTCAAAGACCTGGACCCTGAAGTTCTGTGTATCGACAACATAAATATTGCCGCTGCTGTCGAGGGTCATAAATGAAGGCTGATTGAATTGCGCAGGCCCATTTCCCCGGCTCCCTATAGTCTGAATAAGTTTCCCCTCAAGACTGTATACACTGACAGCATGTTTTTTTGAATCGACTACAT
>Ga0184615_10002245_pt1 | contig 10345 bp, 12 predicted proteins | sample PLM4_65_coex_FD_133134 | JGI IMG/M metagenome (GOLD analysis project Ga0184615, IMG submission 133134) | Groundwater sediment microbial communities from an aquifer in East River, Colorado, USA - PLM4_65_coex | ecosystem: Environmental > Terrestrial > Soil > Riparian zone | place: USA: East... | reverse complement strand
GGTATCGAGGAATCCCAGGACCCGTGGATTCCCTGGATCGCTGACGTCAAACAGTTCGACGCCCCGTCGGGCGGCCTGTGAATCACGGCACGATTGCAGGCCTACGGCCAGCAGATCGCCTCGGAAGCGGCTGTTCTCCAGGCGGCGGACCACCATGGCTTCGGCGCTGGTGTTGGGATGGCTTGCGGCACGTCCTACCAGACGCGGGGAGGCCGGGTCGCTGATGTCCACGATCTTGACGCCCAGCGCCGGACAGTTGGCCGCGCTGCCCCAGGTCCCTACGTAGGCTGCGTTGCCGTGTACCCAAACTCCGGCATTGAAGCCCGGTCCTAGGGGCAACTGGCCTACCAGTTCCAGGTTGTGCCGCCCCGGCGCCGCCCACAGGGGCGCGGTCACCAAGGCCAAGAGCAGACACCACCGCATGTTAATAGATTACCCCAGTTTTGCCTTTTAGCTTACCAAGAGGGTACTATGTCGCCATGCCGGTGAAATCAGATCGTTGGATTGAAAAAGCGGCCCGCGAACAGGGCATGATCGTCCCCTTCCTGCCGGAGTTGATCCGCCAGGTGGACGGGCGGCGCATCATCAGCGCGGGAACCTCCAGCTACGGCTACGACATTCGCCTGTCGGCCGAGCACGGCTTCAAAATCTTCTCCCCGATCCATGCCGGGATCGTGGATCCCAAGCATTTTGACGACCGCTGCCTCGTAGACGCGCCCATGTATAAGGAAGACGATGGCTCGCGCTACTTCCTGATGCCGCCGCACAGCTACGGCCTGGGCCTGACCAAGGAATACTTCAAGATCCCGCGCGGCGTCCTGGGCCTGTGCCACGGCAAAAGCACCTACGCGCGCTGCGGCGTGATCGTGAACACCACGCCGCTCGAACCCGAGTGGACCGGCCACCTGGTCCTGGAGTTTTCCAACTCCAGCGCCACGTCGGTCCGGATCTACGCCGAGGAAGGCGTCTCACAGGTGATCTTTTTGGAAGGCGATGAAGTCTGCGCCACCAGCTATGCGGACCGGGCAGGGAAGTATCAGGATCAGCGGACAATCGTCTCTGCGAGGTTGTAGTTCTTTGTGCTCTTTGTGCCTTTGTGGTTAGGTCTGCAGCCTGAACCACGTCAGCTTCCCGACCTTGACCATTCCCTCGCCCTCCACCGCCACCTTGGCGTTGGCGTTGCTGATCTTCACGCCGTCCAGGCGGACCGCGCCTTGCTGGAACAGTCGGCGCAGGTCGGAGACGGAGCTGCCGGGTAGCTGCTTCTTGAGCAGTTCGAGCCATGTGATGCCGGCGGTGAGCGTCACCACCGGCGCGTCGGCCGGCGCTTCCTTCTTGCTGAAGGTCTGGATGAACCATTCGCGCTCGGCGTCGGCGACGTCCTGCCCGTGATAGCGGGCCACAATCTCCGTGGCCAGGCGGTGTTTCCACTTCATGGGATCTTCCACCGATGTCGCACGCAACGGTTGTAACTCCTCGAGCGCGACTGTGGTGTAGACCTCGAAGTAGGAAAGCAACAGGCTGTCGGGAATCTTCATCACCCGGCCGTACTTGTCGCGCGGCGTGTGGCCAAGGGCGATGTAGTTCCCCAGGCTCTTCGACTGCTTCTCGATGCCGTCGATGCCCGGCGTGATCCGCGTGGTCATCACCACCTGCGGGGCCTGCCCGAACTTCTCCTGGTAGAAGCGGCCCATCAGCTCGTTGAAGAGCTGGTCGGTGCCCACGATGGTCAGGTCCGACTGCAGCATTACCGAGTCATAGCCTTGCAGCACGGGGTAAAGCATCTCGTGCATGTAGATCTCTTCGTTCTGGGAGAGGCGGCGCTGGAACATCTCGCGGGCGATCAGCTTGGAGTGGGTCACCAGCGAGAGCAGGCGCAGAAACTCGGCCGTGCCCATCTTGTCGAACCAGTCGGAGTTGCGGCGGACCTCGAAGACCTTGGGGTCGGTGCTCAGCACCATCGACACCTGGCGGATGAATTCCTGGGCGTTGGCTTCAATCTCGGACTGCGGGATCACCGGGCGGACCTTGGAGCGGCCGGTGGGGTCGCCGATGCGGGTGGTGAAATCGCCGATCAGGAATTGAATGATGTGCCCATGCTCCTGCAGCTCGCGGAACATCCAGAGGTTGACGGCGTGTCCGATGTGCAGGAACGGCGCAGTCACGTCGACGCCGTACTTCACCTTGAGCGGCCGGCCGGTGTCCAGGCGCTCGCGCAGCTCGTCGAGTGCGTAGACCTCTTCGCTGGTCCGGGCAAACTGGTCGAGGATCGCTTGCGTGGATGCTTTCATGAAAGGAGTTAGTGTATCGCAAGTGGGGCGCGGCAGGAGGGCTGCCCTCCAGGGATAGCTTATGAACCAATAGTCCATTTAGCACATTTATGCCAACGGGCTGGTTGGTCTACCGAAACGCTCTGTCAGGAAGGTCAAGAGTTCTCGTGGCGGGAAAGGAAGAGGGAGGAAGCGATCTGCACCACTGCGAAGTACATCCTTCTCGAAGTCCGGTGGAAGCCATCCACTTAGGGCGATGATTGTGGACGAGCCCCGGTCTCGCAGCCATGGGATGAGGGCGAGGACCTTCCTGATACGCTGCTCTATGTTGGGGGCATGGGACACAACGATATTGTTCATTAAGAGAAAAGCGCAGTGGAAGCGTTGCTGCGTCCAGAGGAGACGAATCTCCTCCTCGCGGAACGCCCAAACTGGGAAGACATGCCTTTTCGTTCCTATGGCTTCCATCACGAGAGCATGGCAGATGTTCCCAATTCCCTCATCCATCGTCGCGTAAAGCACGTGGAACGGTGGGCGTTCTGGGCCAGACGGCGGCTCGGACAGGAGAGCAGCTAGGTCATCGAGAGCGCGCCTGGCAAGCAGGGAGGGCCCTTTTTTGATCAATCCACGGCGCACTCTCACGAGCGATGACGACCCGCTTTGTTCCATGTTCGCCATGATCAGTCACTTTAGTGACGCAAGCTGTTGACGCGCCTGTGTGATGCGGTGATCTAGGTCTTGCACCATTTCGTTCAGCATGTCCCTTCCGCTGAGATCAGCTTCGTGGACGGCAACCATCAGGGAGTGCATGTCCGATGTCAGAATACCAGCCAGAGCTTTCTCTAATTCCGCGATACGCCGCTGGACTTGGGAGATCGACCGGACGAGTCGAACGAGCTCGGCATCGGGACCCACGCCAGAAACGGCCTCCGGATTCTCCTGCCACTCAGCCAGAATCCTCTTCATTCCATCCATGTCTCGCTTGGCGTAAGCGTCGTTTAGCTCCGCCATCAGCCGCGTTCGGAGTTCTTTGTCCTTATCGTCGGGCGACTTGTCAGGGTGAATGATAGATGCAATGTGGCGGTAAGTGGCTTTGCATTCGTCGGATGCTGGGACCGATGAAGAAATCGGTTCCTTGGTCTCCAAAATGTCTTCGAATTCTCTTGCGGTTTCTCCCGCTTTGGTGCGGGCCTGTTTGGCCGAGGCCTGCGCGGCCTGATTATCACGATCCGTCTCAGCCAGAAGTTCCTCGATCTGTGCCAGTAGATCATCGAGAACAACGTACTTCTCTCCAATTGTATGAAAGTAGCGCCGGTGGAAGTGCCGAAGCGAGAGCCTTGCTTCCTCAAGGTCAAGTTCCTTCTGCGCGAGTTCCTCAGAAAGGCGAGACAGCTCCAGCCTCTTAGCGAGGAGATCCTGCTCCCTAGCAGATACCGACGGTATCAGGTCTTGATCCATGATAATACCTCCTGTCCGGCTGAAGCTGGGGAATGGCCTGCGTGGATGCTTTCATGAAAGGAGTTAGTGTATCGCAAGTGCAGGTGTGGCAGGAGCCTGGCGGGCACGCGGGGCGGGTTGGGCATTTTTCAGTTAGCCTGCTACACGGCTAAGTGTGGCTGGTCTCGTGCCGGAGGGGCAGTCCCTTGCCGTTAAGGACTAGACGGTCTTGCCCGCTTCGTCGAGTTTGCGGGCAACATCAAGCAACCTATCAAACGTCACGATGTCGTAGCCTCGCTCGTGATAGGTGCCGCGTCGTTCCTGGTCCTCTTGCCTCAAATCCTCGCGCCGTCCGATAACAACGTGAAACTCCTTATATAAGACCGTGCGGGGATCCCGAATCTCCGTTTCCGCCGTTGTGTGGAGATCGAGAGGTGAGCACATGGACGGAATCTGATCTCTGGCAAGGTGTCGTGCCAGAGTCTCGCGCAGTAGGCTCTCATGGCGGTTGACCCAACGGCTCCAGTCGTCGAGCTGTCGGAGCACGGTGTTTAGTGCCTCCGAGGGCAAGCCCTTCGCGGTGAAGAGGCGAGCACGCGGAGACTTCAGTTCGACGAAGACAACGTGCCAAGCACCCGAATGCGCACTCACAATTAGGTAGTCAACTCGATAGTCGGACCCTAGCCTGAACTCAGGCAGAACATCGACGTAGTTCCAAGCCCAAGCGTTGAGCGCGTTACGTATTATGACGACATTCTTCCGGAGGAACGTCTGGATCTTCTGTTCGTTACCTGCGTCGTCGAGGGCTGCGCGGAATGAGGACTCTAACATTCATCACCGACGTTGACCCGGGCGTCGACTTCCTCTCGGGGAGGCGCTTGATCTAAGTTGTCCCTCACGTTCGTCTCAGGCGCCGGCAAACATGCTCAAGGGTAAACCCGGCGCGCCTAACTGCTTCCCGCCCATTGACTCGGATCCCCGTGCCGTGACTGCCGCCAGTCTAGCCTTGAGCCTCTCTGCCTGCCTCGGGTGCAGGCGTCGCATCTGGCCAACGTGGCCGGCCGCTCGTCGGATTATGGCGGGCAGTTCCGGGGAATAGGGGTTAATTGCCGCAAGCACCTCGCACCGATGTACAAGCGCACGTGCGGTCCCGCGCTTTGCCGGTGGTATGCTCGCGCCAGGGCCGACGTTGAGGCCGGTGACTCTCATCTTCGACTTTTCCTTGGCGGAGGCAGAACGACGAAAACGCGAGGCTGGAGCACCAGCCCTGGCGATAGAGTGTTTCTTCCGCTTCAGGTGCTGTCCACCGCGCCGAACCATCGATACGATCTCGGAAACAGCGTATTTCAACTCGCTAGCCGTGCAGTCCCTGGCGCAGGAGACTGCGAGATCGTCTACATATCTGCTGTAGCGAAATCCCTTCTCCGCCAGCTTTCGAACTAAGTAAGGTTCTATCGCCCAGAATGCTAGATTAGCCAAGTGGCAGCTCGTCCTAGCTCCTTGGGGAAGGCTCCCCCCCTTGGTTGTGAGGGCCGTGAGAAGGTCGGCGACTTCTGGAGAGAAATGGAAGAAGTGGCGCCAGATTTCACGGACTGTCTTCCTCGAGGTTGAAGGGAAGAAGTTTGAGACGTCCTCGCCAATAACGACACGCGCGCCTGTGTGCAACTGTGCGTTCCGCACATAATCGCGAGGGTTGTCGGGATCGCCCACACCACCCATCACGTAGCTCGGAAAGCGAACATGAGCCAGAATGCGGTGCTTGATCAGGCCCTGTATCCGTTTCAGCGGTTTCAGAGCGTCATAACAGATGCGAGTAGAGCCATCTTTCTTCTTTTTCAGCCGCTCCTTGTATAGCCTCTCCGCGGCTGCAGCGAGCCCTCGCAATTCCTCTGTGCCGCAACTAAGTGTGCGAGCCAGCTTGTCCAGGCTCGAGATTGGGCCACACGGATAGACAGCCCGATTCGCGTCAGCCCCGCTGGGCATTCATCACCCCCAGCGCCGCGGCCGCGAGCTTGTCCTGGGTTTCCTGCGGCAAACCGCTCAACTCTCCTGGACTCGCCGCAAGAAAGACCATGATACTTAGCGGCACGTCCAGAGCATCAGCGATCTTCTGGATGGTGGAGAGGGCAGGGTCCCGCTTCCCCATCTCAATCAGGGAGAGATAGGACGCGGACATCCTAATCTTGTCAGCCAGTTGTTCCTGGGACAAGCCACGAGTCACGCGACAGAGCCGAACAGCTTGACCGACATTCATCTGGTTTCACCCAAATTCCTGATGGGATAAGTAGTTTGTTGTGTCACTGCCACATCCGCGAAATCAAGTCGGAGACATCGGTGTAAAGCTTGATGATCATCGCCACTACATCTAGCGCTTCTCCCAACGCTTTACTAGATGACCCGCCGTGACCGGCTTCCGTACAACGCTCAAGACGCAGGATCACGTCGTCGAGCTTAGCCTTGACACTGGGATCCTGGTCAGCATGCATGTCTGCGCGGAGTGCCTTTAGGGCCTCGACGCAGCCTTTGACTGATTGCATTTGGTCGACTCCTTTCTGCCACATGGGCAGTCGTCAACCACGCGGCAAGGAGTAATGACCTGACCAGAATCCCCAAACCACATTTCCCGGGTGTTTCAAGCAGTCGCCAGCGTTAAGCCAACGATAATGCAGAGACCTCTCGGTCTCGCATCTCGTCGTCCTTGCTATGCCTGCCGAATGGCCCCGGAGGGGCCAGCCCCTTGCGGGGCCTACTACTCAAACCTTGCCGCTTGCACAGACTGAGTTGTCAAAGAGCATATGGACGATCACGTCCACTCACAAACAGTGTCGCATAGGAACGTCTCATAGTCAAGAAAACTTACTGAGAGTCATGGCGGGCAGCCGGCCCCTGACGGCGGACCTCGAAGACCGCCGGGTCGGTGCTCAGCACCATCGACACCTGGCGGATAAATTCCTGGGCGTTGGCTTCAATCTCCTCTTGCGGGATCACCGGGCGGACCTTGGAGCGGCCGGTGGGATCGCCGATGCGGGTGGTGAAATCGCCGATCAGGAATTGGATGATGTGCCCATGTTCCTGGAGCTCGCGGAACATCCAGAGGTTCACGGCGTGCCCGATGTGCAGGAACGGCGCGGTCACGTCGACGCCATACTTCACCTTGAGCGGCCGGCCGGTGTCCAGGCGCTCGCGCAGCTCGTCGAGCGCGTAGACTTCTTCGCTGGTCCGGGCAAACTTGTCGAGGATCGCTTGCGTGGAGGCTTTCATGAAAGGAGTTAGTGTATCGCAAGTGGGAGGTGGGGAAGGAGACCGCGTGGCGTCGGGCACCCACGTCACCCTTCATGTCGAAAGCACACTCTCCACATTTCACGATCGGCCATTCAATTGGGATTGAATAGGATTGGACGCACGACCGCGCGCAGCCGGTCAAGCTCCGTGGCGTTGTGTCGAAGAAGGTCATGCTTCCAAGTCGTATCGGTTTCCTCGCGGCAATCCCTCGCCAACGCCTTGCCGATGGTCTCGAGTGAGCCGAGGTTTGCTGGGAAATCTTCGGGCCTTGTCTTCACGCCGAGAATAAAGACTCTTTCAATTAGATGGGCGGGAATTACGTTCTTCGCCTCGTCCAGCCGGGTCAGGATGCCGTCGAAGTCAATCAAGAAGACCATGAATCGAGTCGGGCAAGCATCCATCTCTCTGGCGTGGATCGATCTGAATTGCTCCAGGACGTTCCTCCAACCACCGGCAACCTGGAGCACCTGGAACTGCCGACTCAACGCCTGAGACAAATCCAGTCGAAAGCCGGTGGCTAGTTGGCGGTTGGCATCGTCTTCCGGAAGCACCATGACGTGAGGTCGATATCGGCTGGCGCTCATGGTTCCACGTCGCCGCGAACCAGTGCGCCGACAAGGTCTCCCTTGATGTTGCGCCGGAGCTCGCCCAGCGGGCGGACGATAGTGGGCTCAAGATGGTTCTTCCTGTAAAGGAGCAGCGTGTTCTCGTCGGAAAAAGCCCGGATGGCCTCGGGATTGTGCGAGGTCGCGATGAACTGGCCGCCGGATTGAAACCCTTGACGAAGAGCAAGCACGAAGTCGCCTACTTCTTGCAGCGCAAGATAGTTGTCTGGTTCATCCCAGAAACAAAAGATCGGGCCGTAGGCATTGTTAGCGGCAAGCACTAGCGCACAAATCATAAAACACTTTTCGCCATCGGAGAGGTCGCGGAACGGCAGGCTCATGCTTTCCTGGCCGTTGGCGAACTGGACTGTCAGGCTTCGAGAGTCTTTGCCAACCAACGGATTCTTGATGTCCTTCAAGTCCGGCATGACAAGCTTCAGATACTCGTCGATCCTGGAATAGGCCGCGGGCGAATGAGCCAAGAGGCCCGAAAACCATGCGCCAAAATCGGTGACCTCCAGATTGGGCTGCAGCGTCTCTTCTTCGGAGTCTCCTCCAATCAAGCTGGGTACCGGCCGAAGGATGAGGATGCGAGATAGCCAACGCTTAAAAATGGCTAAGGGGTCCTTCGCGGACTTCTCCTGAACAATCGGCAGCGCCACCAAGTGCCAGTCAATGCGAAAGCTCGCCGACGTATCCTGACCAGTCTTTGCGAGTTGCACTTGCGACATTTCTCGCGTGTAAATCGGCTTGCCGGCGACAGAGAGCTTCTCTTCGAGGACGCGCAGTTCTTTGAAGCCCGGCGGGAACTCAAAGGCGATCGCGTACTCGTATGTCCCTCCTTCCAGTTCGACCTCGATTTCAAATCGGATCGGCACACCCGTGCGTCCTCGAGGGAGGTCCTTTGGTTTCACTAGGTTGTCTACCCGATTAACTCCCCGTGCGATCCTCTGTAGAATCTCCAGCGCAAGTCCGACCGTTGTCTTGCCTGCCCCGTTCTTTCCAATAAGCAAGGCGGACGGCTGGCCGGAGATGGGCAACTCGAAATTCTCGAGGCAGCGGAAGTTATGAATGTATAGTCGCCGTATCACAATCGGATCATACTGCGCTTCGGGGTAGCGTTGAACCAGAATGTTGCATTCCTGGATTGCTGTGTTGATACTCGATTCGCCCGAGACGCGCAACGGACTCGTTACAGAGTTGCGACCCACTGAGCTGACCGCCAACTACTTCCGTTGATCCTTCCCTGGCGCGTCGTACGGCGCGCCGGTACCGGATGAGCCGAGGAAGAATTTCTGGCCGTCTGGCAGAGTCACGTCTCGTCCATTCGCGCGAGTGGTTCGGTCTTTGGCCTGATAGCCGTCAACAATAACCACCTGTCCCACCTTCACAGTGTCCCGCTTCAAGCCGCGCCGCAAGAGGCTGTTCGGGGTCCCGCCCTCGACCATCCAGACTTCCTTTTTCCCGTCCTTGTTCGTGACCTGGACATGAATCCAGGTGTGCGGGTTGATCCATTCCACTCGGACCACGGGGCCCTTCAACAACACAGGAAGGTTCGGATCGAACTCCGCCAAAGGCATGGTGAGCGGACACCCGCGAGACTCCCGCGATACCCAGCTCTTCAGTCCCGGCGGGCTCTTACTTGCGACGTGGCGGAGCCCATACCGCGTCCGAGATCGCGGTAGAAGAGACCTTCGGGGAGGCGTTTGGTTGTTGCGTCGGCGGATCCCCCAGACCCATAGGGTATAATCTATTGACATGTTAATCATCCATAGGCTATGCTCTATGGAGAAGGGCAACAACAATAGGCTATAACCTATGAAGACGCCTCGCCTCACTGCCCAAGCCCGCGCCCGCCTTGATAAACGCTTCAAGGAGATGGGACCGGTCAAGCAGTTCGCAGTGCCCGTGCGGGGATGGATCAAGGCCATCCGCGAAGCCCTTGGCATGTCCACAGCCCAGCTCGCCCAGAGGCTCGGCGTCAGGCAACCTTCCGTTGTCGCCATCGAGCAGTCGGAGGCTGCGGGCACGATTGAGCTGGCGACCCTGCGGCGCATCGCCCAGGCGCTCGACTGCACGCTGGTCTATGCGCTGGTCCCCAACCGGCCGCTCGAAGGCACCATCCGTGAGCGGGCGCGGCGGTTCGCGAGCCGCCGCCACGAGCCGGTGGAGCACTCGATGACGCTTGAGGATCAGAAGGTGGCGCGCAAGGACACGGAAGCGCTGATCGACCAGATCGTGGGCGAGACGCACCCGCGCAAGTTCTGGGAATAGCCGGTGAGCGACATCTTCGATCAGCCCGACGATGCGACGCCCCTCACGCCGGAGGAGATGCGCAATCTCATCCCGACGCACATCGCTGACCGGAACGACCTCAATGAGGCCGAGCAGGAGAACATCATTCGCGGGCAAGACTGGGCGCTTGGCCGCCGCCGCGACCTGCTGAGCGAGAAATTCATCAAGGATCTGCACAAGCACATGCTCGGCGAGGTGTGGCGGTGGGCGGGGGAATTCAGGCAGGGCGACCGTAATCTCGGTATTCCCTTCTATGAGATCCCCGCCGCGATCCGCCATCTGCTCGACGACGTGAAGGCTTGGATCGAATACAAGTCCAATCCGTCCGGCGAAATCGCCGTGCGCTTCCACCACCGCCTTGTGCAGATTCATCCGTTCACCAACGGCAACGGACGGCACGCGCGGCTGATGGCCGACCTGCTAGTCATGTCACTGGGAGGGGAGCGCTTTTCATGG
>Ga0184615_10002244_pt1 | contig 10353 bp, 9 predicted proteins | sample PLM4_65_coex_FD_133134 | JGI IMG/M metagenome (GOLD analysis project Ga0184615, IMG submission 133134) | Groundwater sediment microbial communities from an aquifer in East River, Colorado, USA - PLM4_65_coex | ecosystem: Environmental > Terrestrial > Soil > Riparian zone | place: USA: East... | reverse complement strand
TCAACGCCTGGAAGCGGCGCTGCTGGTCGCCCGTCATCTGCACCAACCCATCGGGAATCCCCGCCATCGTGCGGATTCCCTCGCGCAGCCTCCTGTCGCCAGCATCCAGAATCATGTCCTGCAAGCGCCGCAACTGCTTCGGCTGCAGGCCCGGGACGCGGCGCTGAATCTCGGATATGTCGGTGACGCCCGTACGGCGGATCAAGCGCTGCGCCTCGATTTCCAGCGGCACGTTCTCCTTCTCGTCCGTCGCCCGCATGAGCGAATGCAACTGATCGAAGCTCATCACGCCCCGGCCCGCCTCGATGATCTTGTTGCGAACGACATCACGCGCTGGACCATCCGGCATCAGCCAATACTTCGCCGCCAGGTCGAATACATCGTTCTTCGCCTTGTCCTCCGAATCCTTGACCGCCCGCTCAGTCAGCGTGTGGATGCGGCCGGCCTCCTCCATGAAGTTCTTGCGAACCGCCTCCTGTTCCTCGGCAGGCATCGACTTGTAGAGATCGGACATCGAGCCCAGGTTTCCAGCGCGGATTCGAGTGAGAGCCCCCGAAGGATCCCGCATGAATTCGTCCTGAGAAACGAAGCTCGATACGGCATTGACCCGCGCCCGCGAGACAGTCTTGTCGAACTTATCCATCGCCTGACGTGCATAGGTGTCGTCTCCGATCTGCGCGAGTTGATTCATCAGGATCGGCTTCAGTGTGTCGATCCGTTGCTGGGGCGTGATCTTGCCGCCGCCCGGATCGAGCGTTGCGCCAGCCTCGATGTGCGCCTGAATCATCCCCGGCAGCACGTTATTCAGCCACGCATCGACTCCGACCTTGCGGAGCTCGTCCTGCTTCTTGAAGTAGGTCTGCGTGATCTTGAGAAAGGTCGAGTTCGCATCGGTCGCAAGCGCCGCCCGCAGCCTGATCGAGGTTTTTGGGTCAACCTTGATGAGCGCGTTGCTGTAGCCATCGAGCATTGATTGGATGTCGTTTCGCGCCGCATCCAGATCGACCTCTCCGCGCTCGACACCGACGATGAGCGCCCCCATCTTCGACTGCGCTTCGGCCTGAATCTCGGATGCGACCGACGCCACCTGCGCGGCGCGCGCAGCCTCACCGAACACCGTGCGCCCGAACACACCGCGCTTGCCCTGAAACAGCGTCTCGGGATCGCGCCCCGAAGCGCTCGCCTCCCGTATCTGCTCGGCCGTCACCGGATTCTCGGCACCGTACTGCAGCCCCTTCTCGCGGGCCTCCTCCTCGGCTACCCCGAAGGCGAATTGCGACATGCGGTTCAACGTCTCGGTGAACTGAGACTGCAGCCGCACCTGCTCCCGTCCCGCGGCGAAGTCGAGCCGCGGCACGTCTCCGAGGAGAGCGCGGGAACGGTAGCGGGGGAGGGACTCAGCCATCAGAGTTTTCCGTAACTCGCAACGCCCTGACCGATGGCGGTGGCGGCACCCAGCAGCCCCCGGCGGCGCGCATACCTGCCCGCATCCTCATAGATCGAGCCCTGCGTCGCGCCGCTGATACGGGAGAGTTCAGCGTTGTCCTGCATGATCTTGAAGTCCTCCAAGCCTTCCTTCGCGCTCAAGTCCTGCACGAAGCCAGCCGAGCCGGAGAACGGATCGACGCCACCCGCCGCGGCTCTGGCGCGCGCCATCGCCTGCGTCTCGAGCGAGGCCCGCAGCATCCGGTTCGCCTGCTGCTCGTATTGCGTGGCTTGCACGCGCCCCTGAAAACGCGCCTGCTCGGCCTGCTGGCCGTAGAGCTTTTTCTCCTGCTGGCCTTGGCTGTAAGAACTGTAGGCTTGCAGGGCAACCGATGCGACAGCGACCCAAAGCATGGCTATGTCCCTCCGTGAACGGCGACGCGGTAATCCACGCCGAGGATGTTAGCCTTCAGCGGCACGGTGCGCGAAAACGTGATCTGCGCTTCCAGCGAATAGCCGAGGAGCCCACCGGTGCGCTTCGTTCCGGTGAACTCGGGAACCGCGACATCCAGAAGCGATGAGCCGAAGGTGCTGAACGCGACTTCCTGACCATTGACCGTGAGATGTTGCGTATCCTTCACCATCGTATTGACCTGCGGGATGCGCTTCTTGAAGCCCACGCGGGCGCCAGCCGCGAGCCGCGGCTCGGCCGGCATCGTCCGCACGATCGGAATCCACGGTAACCCCAGCTCGTAGGAGGTCACGGACGCCCGCGGGAAGGTGACAACGCCGGAGCCGTCCGCGACAACCTGCTCCTGCACCATGCCGTCGAGCTTGAGATCAACCGTCTCGCCGGTGTAGGGGATGCCGCTCGCCGAGGACGCAACCGCCCCCGTGAACGCGCAGTCGGTGTTGAGATCAAGGTCGAATACCTCGACGTAATACTCGAACAGCGAGCCGATCTGGCGCTCGACCACCGTGTAGATCGTGTCCACATCGACCGCGACATCGAGAAACGAACCTGCGGTCGTCCACAACGATGGCGCAATCACGTTCTGCGAGCGGAGCAGCATCCACGCGCCCATCGTGCCGTCGGTGTCGTTGGTGATGAGCAGCAGGTCGCCATCGTCGGTTGAGGTTGCGCGGCGCAGGGCCATGCGCGTCGGCTCCCGCAGCAGATGCCCGGAGAGCAGGCTGATCTTGTTAGAGATGTAGGCGAGCTCCACGTCGTTGAATAGGAACTCCTGCAGCGCCTTGCCCTCGCGCTGGACGTAGAGCGTGCCGGATTCAAGTTGCTGCACGCGCACTCCGATTCTGGAACCGTTCGCCGTCGCAGTTTTCAAAAAGAAGTTGTCTGGCGTGATTGGCTGGCTCTCGATCTGCGGGACGAAATACTCGCCGCCGGTCGTAAATATCTGCAGATCGCGCCCGCTGATGATGTCGGTCACGGCGTTGAATCTACCCGATCCGATCGTCGCTTCCACCGCATCGTCGGCATATCCGGTCGAGGCAGCGAAGTCGAAATAGAAGCCGACGTTTGAGCCCCATATCGTCGAGGGACGCGACTTGGAGCCGCCGAAGAAAAGCCGCCCTTCGTGAAACACGCAGGTGCGCGGCCAGCCGCGAGTGCTCGACCACACATCCTCATATCCGCCCTCCAGATCCCATGAGCCTGCAGCAATCGCTGCGGTGGAAAAGAAGCCAATTTCGACCACCGCCGATACTACGAGATTGCTGGTAAAACCGATAATGCGAGCGCGCCCGGCAGGCTCGGCGTTTACGTACTTTCCGACATCTCCGGCAGCAAACACTGCGCCGCCTGCGGTCAACGTGATGTTCCCGGTGGTGGCGGATGGCGTGAGCGTTTGCGCCGGTTCGTTGATCGTGGTCGTAGTGAACTGGTAGAGCGGGATCGAATCGAACACGATGTCCGTGATCGTCCAGTCGGCATCGGACACTCCGCGCACGATCTTCTTCGGCGGCATGTCCTTTTCGACCACGACCAGCGTGTCCGCAGATTGCGTCCAGCTCAACTCGGCGAGCATGGCTGAAGTGATCGTCGTGACGAGATAGTCCTGATCGGTCACGCCGTTGATGTCGGTGATGAGCACCTTGTTCTTGAACACGTACATGCGCTCGTTCACGAACGCCAGCATGTAGGAGTCGTCGACCGAGAACTCGAACGGAACCAACAGCACGCCGGACTCAGGCGCTGCGGCGGCCGGCAACTGAAAGATGAACTTCGTGCCGGGGCGCCAGCGGAAACCGCCCTGCGGCTGAAAGAGGACATCGCGCCCCAGTTCGCAGGCATTGTAGTACTGCTGCAGGTCGAGCCGAGCGCGCACCAGCGGGTCGATCTCGCCGACGCTGAAATTACTTTGAATATTTACGAATCTAGCCATTGCCACGCAGCTCCCAATAACGAATTGTCGCTTGCGCGCACCCATATTCGGATGCAAGTTTCCGCCTCGACTCGCCGTTTAATCTTCTCGTTCTAATGCTCTCAACATCTTCTAATGGAATGCGTCGCACCAACCTTCCTACAACAGACGAAGATTTCATGTTCTCTTTGCCAGTGCCAACAGCCAAGTGCTTTGGATTGGAACATTCAGGGTTATGACAAAGGTGAATTACCAGCATCCCGTCTGGTATCTCTCCATGCGCCATTTCATAAGAAAGCCTGTGGGCGTAGCAATTCTTGTGTATGGAGTTTCCGAAAATGATTCCATATCCGCAGTTATGCTTTACCCCGCGCCAGCCCCAGCAAGCATCGTCTCCGCGCCTGATGACGTGCTCTCTATATTTGGATTCCGCAGTTCTGGGGTTTGTTGACATCAGGCCATCCTCACCGAGATGAGTTCGTCGGAGTTGATCGCCTGGTTCGGATGCCCGCGCCCGTCAATGCCGGTAGCCGTTCGGAAGTAGCCACCGCGCATGTTCTCCGATGGCGTTCCATAAGCGACATCGTGCCAGTAGCCGGCCTTGGCAGTGACCTCAGTCACCGGCTCGGCGAAGATAGAGGCCAGAACGAACACGAGAAGCTGGACGAAATGCTCCGGCAGCAGCGACTCAGCTACGTTGTACTGGTAGTCGAGCCAGATTTCCGTGTGATTCGTCAGGAGCTTGCCGCCCTGAATGTCGTAGAGAAGCGTAGGCCGAACGCCGACACCCGAACTCGCGAACACCGCGAAGGTCTCGCCCACGCGGTCGGTCGGCATCGTGTACTGGTAGGTCCACCCCGAAATCGGTGCGGTGACGAGCTGGGCAAGCTGCACCTTTTTCTTGCTGAACGCCCACGGGTAGGCCGCGATCAGCGCCGCCTTCTGCGTGGGATAGAGCTGCGCGCAGGTGCGGGCAGCGTCAGAGTCCTCGGTGAAGGATGCAATTGCAGGCTGCCCCAGAAGGATCAGCGCGGATGAGCAAATCGAGATATTGGTTTCACCGGCCATCGGGCGCTCCTAGTCGTCTGCGGGTCCACCCGCTCATGCTCTTTATCCCAACCGCGTTCCCCAGCACGATGTCGGACTCGATGAAGCGCTGGTAGCCGCGAATCGCGTTGTCGTTCGCGAACGGCTCGCCGCGGGTGCGCGAGGCACCGGAGCGGTTCGCCGCCGCGAAGATTTCAGGGTCGTGGTAATGATCGCCATGCTTCGCGACCTCCAGCGGACAGCCGCACATGATCACCTCGTCGTAACCCAAGAGTTTTCCGAGCTTCGCGGCGCCCCATGCAGAGGTTCCGCCTGTGCCGGAGAGTTCCGGCCAAGCGCGATCAACGAATTGCTTGAACTGCTCCATTACCTTGCGCTTCGGCATGTGGATCTCCACCTCATCCCCCCAGCGTTCGCGGTGTATGGCCTTCATGCGGGAAGCGTGCTCGGCGTGGTGCGTGACTGCTATGCGCGAATAGACGATAGCTACCGAGAACTTGACGGCGATCACTTCGGCCCACGGTCGTAGCCGCATTGCAGACTCCAAGTCCTCGCGCACGCAGGGAGCCGAGCCCACGATCAAGACGGTTTTCATATCCACGCATGGCTCACCCACGGATCGCGCACGGTTGAGGGCTTGACGTTTCCGCCGAACGCGATCACCGCTGTCCCGGCCGGCACCCCGGCGCGGCAATGCTTACGGTAGGAGCGCACGAGCCCCGGCGGGATATGATCGTCGATGAAGTCCACCTCGCGCTTGAGCGCCTCCCAAATGAACGCCTGGTCGCCGCAGTAAGGGCCGCGCCGCATCGTGGCGTGATGCTCCATGTGATAGTCCGGGCGCTCGGCGAAGATCGCGTATACATCAGCAGGCGGCTCCTGCGCGAACCACATGATCGAGGAACCGGGCATGTGCGGCTGGTGGAAGTTCCGCATCATCGCGAACTCGCAGGGGAGGGCGGTAAGCGCATCGAGCGCGCCCACGATCAGCGTGTCGAGATCGAGATAGAGCGTCGGCGAAGTGATGACTCCTGGACGGAACAGTTCAAGTTTCGACCACCACCCTGGCCACTTATGCAAGATCGGGATGCGCTCGCACGGAACGTCCACGTCCGACAGACAGGCGAAGCGATGCGGGACGCTCATGTGGCGAGCCACCGCGTCGCGTAGTTTCCGCACCCACTCTGGCCTGTAGATGCCGCCGGACTTTAGAACGCAGAGAACGGTGATCATGCTGGCACCTGGAGGCTGATGCGATCAAAGATGCGATCCCAAAACTGCCGGGGTCCGTGCTCTGCGAAGATCCGTGCTCGCAGCCGTTCGCCCATCGCCTGCGTCTCGGCGTGGGCATCGCGGAAGAAGCGCACGAGCTGCCGCGCGTCCTCGCCCGTCTCGTATTCCAGAAACTCGACGCCGCGCTTGAACCAGGTCGAGGTCGGGGAACCGCGCTGCTCCAGCAGCATCGCACCGGCGAGGCCCGTCTCGATGACGCGGCCCTTGACGTGCATGTGGCGGCGCGAGCCGGTATGCCCGAAGTTCGGCACCATGCGGCAGCGCCCCAGGAATGACGAAAACTCAGGATATGTCTCCGCGTCGCCTTCTCGAATGCGAACCTGGAGCCCGAATTCCCGCATTTCATCAATGAGCCTTCTGCGGATGTCCGAGTTGTGATTGATCCTCGCCTTTGAGCCCCCGTTGCCGGCGAATCCGAACGCGATGTCGCGCCTCCCGTGCGGGAGCGGAACTGCTGGAAAGCATGCCGGATCGAGCGGCGTCAGCGCCGAGAGTCCCTTGTCCTTGAGCGGCCACTCGCGAACGCCATCAAGCGCGACTTGAAGCGAGAACGAATTTGCGCGCTCGTACTCCTCGAGGAACGGCCACCACGGGTCGTCGGCCGCGTCTGAGCAGAAGTGGACGGTAGGCGCGACATGCGATCTCAGCCGCTCGAACAGGTAGGGGGATGGCGTATTGCCGCCGCATGCGCCGATGTAGACGATGATGTCGGGGTTATATTCCAGCGCCGCGCGCCAGATTTCCTCATCCAGCGCCGGACCTTTCGCCCAGCCTTTTTTGCTGGAGATGTGCATGTAAATGTAGGCAATCGCCTGCGTCCCTGGCAGCGACAGAAAAGACCTGCGGTGATTCGGAACTTCGCTCGTAGTGGTTTCAATGAAAAACGCCTTCACGCCGCGATCCTTTCGCATTCGTACCAGTCGACCTTCGTCATAATCGTCCCGCTCTTGCGGCCCCACATCAGCGTCTCCACCGCGAAGCGGCCCTTGTCTGGAAACTGACGGGCGTAGACCGTCATGGTCTGGCAGCCGCGGCGCAACGCAACCGGGTTTGAGGTGAGCAGGCGGTCGAAGTATTCGGGGATGTTCCAGTCGAATGTCCTAACTCGCACCGTGTCATCGTGCGCGGTCGGGATGCGAAGCCGCTGGTAGTCGATCACCTCGCGCAACTCGGCCTCGTCGTGCGCGATGTCATTGCATTCCAAGTAGGAGCGCGTGAGCGCCAGCAGTTCAGCGTAGAAAGCATCGGCGTTTTCTGAAATCCGCAGGAAACTCGCTTCCTCCTCGTCCCAATAGATCGGCGCGTATCCGGTCATGGCACGCCCGCGCCCCTTGCCCGCGATCAGCCGGTCGATCTGAGCGTTGAATTCGCGCAACTCGCGGTCGATATGCGGGAATGCGTTTCCGTAGCGCATAACGAATTCAATGAAGTCTGTAAACGACTTCTTGTGGTGGTGAGTGAGGTAGAGCGTCACGAAAAATGCGACCTTCAACGAGTGCATCACCATCGTTAGCCACGAGAACAGCAGCATCTCGCGCCACATCGCGAGCGGCATCGCATCCGTCGTGACGATTACGTCCTCGTATTCGGTCACGAGATCATCCGTGCGGATCGCTCCATGTATTTCGTTCAACTCGATGCGCTTGGTGACGATGCCGAAGCGCTTTTGGTACTCCGGGTCGGCCATCTCGGTGTTCGGGTAAATCTGGCAGAGGTAGATGAAAAGCTGGTTCTTCAGCCCAGCGGAAAGCATCTTCTCGACGCCATCCTTCCACGTCTCGAACGTCTCGCCCGGCAACCCGAGGATGAGTTCCGAATACACCGGCACGTTCGCCTCGTTGAATTTCTGCTGCAGCCGTTGATAGGATTCCATGCTGATGTTCTGGCGCTGGATGTTTTTCAGCACGTCCTTGTTGTTGCTCTGGAGCGCGAGCGTGATGCCCTTCTCCAGGTCCGCCGCGTGGAGCTTCGTCGCGATGCCGTATATGCGCTCGTCCGCGTTCTTGCCGAAACAGGTGCGGAACTTCTCGGGGAAGCCGTACTCGCGCTTCACGTCCACAAGAATCTGCGCGATCTCCTCGTCGCGCTTGTGCATGCCGAAGTTGGAGTCGGCATTGAATACGTAGCGAATCTTGTTCCTGGCGCACCACTCAAGCTCCTGCTTCACGCGCTCGACGCCGTGAAATCGGTATTTCCGAGAGAGCCCGCCCTGACCCCAATAGCAGAACGAGCAGGGGAACGGGCAGCCGCGGTTCGTCTCGATGATCGCCTGCAGGTTGAGTCCAGTCGTCAACGAGTCGGCCATGATTGGATCGAACAGCCCTTCGAGGTAGGGCGAGGGGTACATGTCCAAGTCCTTCGGCTGGTGCGACTCCACCGTGTTTCGGATGCACTCGCCATCCTTGCGAAACGACACGCCGGTCAGACCTGAGAAGTCACGCGATTCGAGGTTCCGCAGCAGGATCTTCGCGAACGCCTCCTCACCCTCGGCACGCACCGCTACGTCGATGAACGGGTAGCGCCCGAAGTATTCCTGCGGATGCTGCGGCACTTGCGGGCCGCCCATGACGATCAGGCAATGCGGCCAGTGAAACTTCACTTCCTCGGCGACGCGGAGGTTCAACTGCTCGTTCCACATCGACACCGAGAACGCGGCGACATCCGGGGCATCGTACTGCGGCAGGATGTTCGCCATCGAATCGACGTGGTAGAGAAAGGGCGAGAACTCGTAGTTGGCGCGCACCTCGGGGATCGTCTCGGCGTAGGCACGAAGCAACCCGGTCGCGATCGGCAGGTAGGCCGAACGCTCCATGCGGATGTTGTACTCGTTGAGAAACACTTTACGCATCCGCTCGATCGCTCACGAGATGAAATACTGTCGCCTTCTGACGCCCACGATTTTCCGATGACAAATTCTTGAACTCGACCCCGTAATGGAGATTCGCGTTCCTCAAGCCCACGAGCGCAATCATCGCGAAGTCGTAATCGAATCCCTTGTCTTGCAGGAAATCAGCCGCGGCGAACGTCCCGCTGGCCGCTTTGATCTGCAGCGCTTCTTCCATCACGCTCATGCAGCCACCATCGCGGCGCGCATCCGCTCGGCGATGCGCTCTATCTCTGGAAGCTGCTCCTGCATGCGCTGGCCGTCGCGCCGTGACATACCGTTCCCGCGCTTCGCGGAGTAGGTCGCGTCATTCGGCGCCTTCCCGTACTTGTAGTGCATGTGCTCGGTCACGAGGTCTCGCAGGAACACCGTGCGGCCGATGGCACGCCCAAGCGTCTCGACCCATTCGTCGCCGTAGAAATGCTCGAAGCCCGGCCAGATGAGATCGCCGGTGAATTTCAACCAGCGCTGGCTTACCGCAAAGTGCAGGCACTTGTCGCGGTCGAGTCCGTCATTGGTATAGGCCACCAGTAATCCGTCCGGGTAGCGCTCGAAAGCAGCCTGCAGGATGTCGTCCCAGCCCTGCGTGCGGAACAGGATGTCGTCGGAGACCGCGAACAGAATGTCCTCGTCCGCGCGCCGGGCGAGTTCGTTCAGGAGCTCCGGCACCTTGCGGCCAGGCACCATGTTCGGGTGCCATACGGTGCGATGCGGCGGGAGCTTCAGGTATTCATCGAACTTCGGATCGTCGCAGTCGGCCGTGAGATAAAGCATGACGCGATCCGGGTAGCTGGCCGTCCACAGGGCGGAGTGCGCCATGTCGGCGAAGCGCTGCGGGCGCCCACGGGAAGGGCAGAGGAGGGCGATTTTCATGCCGGCATCCCCAGGACACCCCGAGTCCAGCCGCTCATGCTGGTGATCCCAGCCGCCCTCCCGTTGGCAACGAAGGCAGCGACGACATCCCGCCACCGCGCCAACGCCCTGGTATCAACGAACGACTTGCCGCCATCGCCCCGCATCGCCTTGAAAGCCGCGATCTCGGGAGCGTAGCCGCCCGGCTCGAGCGGCACCCCGCACAGGATCACCTCGTCAAACCCCATGCCGTGCCGCGCCCACAGCGCCGCGGCGAAGCCGCTGCCGCCGTTCACCCATTCAAGGGTCGGCCACACATAATCGACACCCTTCTCGGTGAGATCGGGCAACCGCCTCCGCTGGTGAATGCGGCTGCGGGAGTGAATGAATACGCGCCTGCCTGCGCGCGCCCGGATGTCGGCGGCCTGCTCGATATGCTGCGTCCACACGTGCTCGATCTCCTGATACAGC
>Ga0184615_10002241_pt1 | contig 10363 bp, 10 predicted proteins | sample PLM4_65_coex_FD_133134 | JGI IMG/M metagenome (GOLD analysis project Ga0184615, IMG submission 133134) | Groundwater sediment microbial communities from an aquifer in East River, Colorado, USA - PLM4_65_coex | ecosystem: Environmental > Terrestrial > Soil > Riparian zone | place: USA: East... | reverse complement strand
GGGCGGATTTGCTAAAGTTAGAAAAATTAGCCCGACGACTCGTGATGCTTTTCTAACCTCCGGCTTATTCCGAAACTGTGAGACAAATGACCCCAAAGTGTATGCGGCTGATGTGACCGGAGAAGATATTGGAACTCTTCACTGGGTAAATGTAACCGGTGAGCAAGCGGTCCAACAAGATGCCAACTTCTTTAAAAAAGTTTTCTGCATTAATAATAATGAATTCAGTTGGTATCCGAAATCACCCGTGGTCTATACCTCACTGTCGCAAGTGCCTGCCTATAGCCGTAGCAATGCGGTTATAGCAGAATAGTTATATGTCTGATAACCCATTCTTACATGAATCATATTTCTAGATGGCGATTTCTAGGCATTCTATTAGTAGGGATAATCATAATATTTGGAAATGATACGTATGCCGGTGGCAAACCGACTAGTGGTGTTCGTGGAGGATTTCTCGGTTCGAGCGGCACTATTGTAGCAAGTATTTCTCCACGCGTGAGTGTAAGTGCTTCACCTGGAGTTTCGGCATCAGTATCGCCTAGTATAACCGATGATTCGGAAAATACTGGTCCCTTGAGTGATAATTTCCTAGGCTTAAGCGGCCGAACCTGGCTTATCATATTATTACTAGCCCTGATCGCTCTGATCTTGGCCTGGTTGGCTCGCCGTGGAAATAAAGAACCGGAAGATATGCCTCCACCGCCGCAACAACCGATAGTGTAACGCAACAAGAGCCGCGAAAGCGGCTCTTGTGTTTTGGGGTTCCGTGTGTTATTATTTCGAGACTTATTTATACCGGGTAGTAGAATTTCCAGTTTTTGACTTCTCGTGTCGTGAGGGAAATGCTATCCAGGTAAGCCTAGAGTATTTATCATTAGTTTTATTATCAGCTATAGATCGTCAAAAAGACGACACGGCTGGAAATTTCACTACCCGGTATGACACATACCCAGCAAAAAATAGAACTCAATGCCCAAAAGCGAGAAATCGTGGGCGGTCGCGTGCGCCATCTTCGAAAATCCGGTCTCATTCCGGCAGTTTTGTACGGCAAAGGCCTGGAGAGCATCTCTCTTCAAGTGCCCAATAAAGATTTCTCTAAGACGCTCGCCGCAGCCGGAGAATCTACCTTAGTATATGTAAACGTGGACGGTCAATCGTTCCCGACGATCATTCACGATGTGGTCCGTGATACCATGACCGATGCCATTTTACACGCTGATTTTTATAAAGTCCGTCTCGACGAGGCGATCAAGACTACGGTTCCGGTCGTCTTCGAGGGCGAATCGCCAGCCGTGGTGGAATCACAGGGCATCTTCGTCCGTAACGTGAATGAATTGGAAGTTGAAGCGTTGCCGCAGGATTTGCCTCACGAAATTACTATCTCTATCACTTCACTGAAAGCTTTTGGCGACCAGATATTGGCCAAAGATATTAGCCTTGGCCCCAAGGTAAAACTTATGGCTGACCCGGAGGAAATCATTGCCACGGTCCAGGAACCTATGTCTGAAGAAGAATTTAAAGCATCTCTTGAAGCACCAACCGCAACCGTTGAGGAGGTTGAGGTAATTGAAAAGGAGAAAGCTGCGGTTGAAGAGGAAACTCCCGAAGAGGGAGCTGCTCCCGTCGAAGGCGAGGCTCGCCAAGGGCGACCTGCCACTCCTAAGACCGAAGAGCCCAAGAAAGAATAACCGTTCGTCCTAGGCACGCAAACACGGGTCAAAAATCCCAGCGTGATTTTTGCCCTAACTCTCACCTCGCTTACCATGCCGCTCGGCTCCGAGGTTGTTTGCTTAGCCTAGGACTCACTAAGCTTTTCTGAAGGTAATCAAAAGAGTCCCACCAGGGACTCTTTTGATTTTTATCTTACTCTGTTTGAGTATGTGCTTCTTGGAGGTTCTTTATCACTGGATCAAGGTTGCCGTCGAGTATCTTCTCGATGTTACCCCAGCTCTTTTTAATGCGGTGGTCAGTAATGCGGTCTTGAGGGAAATTATAAGTGCGGATTTTTTCGGAACGATCACCGGTACCGACTTGCTTGCGGCGCTCTTCGGTGATATTGCCGGTTGATTCTAAGCGCTTGATTTCGGCTAACTTGGAACGGAGGATTTCCATGGCTTTCTCTCGATTGCCATGCTGGCTACGCTCTTGGCGGCAGGAAATAACGATACCAGTCGGCTTATGGAGTACGCGGACGGCCGTTTCTACTTTATTGACATTCTGGCCGCCCGGCCCGCCGGCTCGGGAAAAGGTGAATTCTATTTCATCAGGTTTGATTTGAACCTCCTCCTCGGTGGCCTTGGGCAGTACCGCTACCGTGGCAGTCGAAGTGTGAACCCGACCTGATTTTTCAGTCTCTGGAACCCGCTGAACCCGGTGAACACCGGATTCATATTTCATATGGTCAAATACATTCTTACCCTTGAGTTCAAAGACGATAGACTTAAAACCTCCTAAATCTGTCTGGTTCGTATCTACCACATCTACCTTCCAGCCTTTTGCTTCGGCATAGTGCTTATACATCTGAAAGAGTTCACCGGCAAAGATAGCGGCTTCTTGACCACCAGCTCCGCCCCGGATCTCAATGATCGCTTCAGAGAATGAACTTCCTTTTGAAACAACATCATTCGAGCTCTGTTGTTCGAGGGGTCCGTATTTCCCTTTTTCTTTTTTCCAATCGTAGGTCATCTAGACAGACTTCTTAGTCCTTTTGCCCTTAAGAGAGGTCTTCTGCGCTGTTTTTTCAAGTCGTTTCTTGAATTTTTCAACGCGGCCGCGAGTGTCTAAGATCTTTTCTGTACCGGTATAAAAGGGGTGGCAGTTTGAGCAGATAGCCACTTCCAAGTCCGGTTTTACAGAACCGGTCGTCCAGGTATTGCCGCAAGCGCATTTCACTTTTGCTGCGGGGTAGTATTGAGGGTGAATGTTGGCTTTCATGAAATGTGAATATATCAGGTTTTTTATGATTTGTCTAGCGCTATTGGGAGTAAACACGGGTCAAAAATCCCAGCGTGATTTTTACCCTAACTCTCGCCTCGCTTACCATGCCGCTCGGCTCCGAGGTTGTTTGCTCTCAATAGCGCTAGATTACACATTTAACTCAATTGGGCTTGATTAATAGGGCGAAATACTGTATTCTTACCCCCTAGATATGTCTACTATCCAGAGCCCTCTTATTCCTTACGAGGATATGTTAAAAGCCGGCATGCACTTTGGCCGGCGCCGAACCGTATTCAATCCGGCCATGAAGTCGTTTGTTTTTACTGTTCGAGACGGTATTTGCATCATTGATCTACTTAAAACTCAAGAAAAACTATTACTCGCAATCGAATTCCTTCAAAAAAACTTAGAAGAAGGAAAACTGCTTCTTTTTGTCGCTCCGACCAAGCAATCTGAAGAAGGTGTCAAAGCACTCGCTGATACCCTGGGCATGCCTTATGTTTTGAACCGCTGGTTGGGCGGTACTCTTACTAACTTTAAGATCATTAATGCCCGGGTGAAGCATATGGAAGAAATGGAACGCCAGCAAGCCGCGGGTGACTGGGAGAAATATAATAAAAAAGAAAAACTTGGACTTGAACGAGAACTCAAAAAAATGGGAACTCGCTTTGGCGGTTTGCGTAAATTGACCCGCATTCCGGATGTAATGTTTGTTTCCTCAGTGAAAGAGGGGAAGCTGGCCGTTGCTGAAGCTAGAAATCTAAAGTTGTCAGTAGTAGGCATTGTTAATACCGATGCCAATCCAAAGGGCATACAGTACCCAATTCCGGCCAACGAACGCTCGAAAGTTTCACTTGACCTTATTTTAGATGCTATTAGTCTCGAGCTTTCAAAAATTAAGAAAGCTTAATCTCAAAAATCTATCGAATGGCAGGATCTAATGACATTACGAAAGTAAAATCGTTGCGTGAAGCGACCGGTTTATCATTTGGGGAAATTAACCGGGCTTTGCAGGAAGCTGGCGGAGATGAGGAAAAAGCCAAAGAAATTCTCAAACAGTACGGTGCAACCGTGGCGGCCAAGAAAGCTGACCGGGAATTAAAGGCTGGTATTGTTGAATCATATATTCATAACACCCGGAAAGTCGGAGCGCTGGTGGAGGTATTGTGTGAGACCGATTTTGTGGCTCGTAATCCTGAATTTCTAGAATTAGCCAAAGATATTGCGATGCATATTACAGCCATGAAGCCGGCTGACAACGCAGAATTGTTAGCTCAACCGTTCGTAAAGAATCCGGAAGTAACGATTCAGGAACTCATTAATCGATCCGTCGGAAAAATCGGTGAGAATATTCAACTCGGTCGTTTTGTAGTGTTCGAGCTGTAGAGAAGTTATTTTAATTATTATGTTTTGGATTTTACCCAGTCTTCTCCTTATTACCATTGCGTTTGCCGGCGTCGTAGTTATTGCCTGGCGGAAATTTCCCTATTTGCGGAGGCTCGCACCAGAAGCGCATGAAGTAGGGGAAACAGTGTGGCATGATCTGTTCCCAGAACTTTTTGCTTGGTATCGAAAGATACCGTTTCAACATATGCGGGAAGCTCGGCTTCGGGAAACCGAAAAGCTTCTTCGGAAGATCCGTCTTATGTTTTCAAAGATCGATAGAGTTTCAAACTCTATGATCCATCAGGTACGTCGAGAACAAATCAATCAGCAACCTGACGATTCAGAAACAAATCCAGCCATAACAGACATGTACGCTCATCCCAAGACGGAAGTAGATATAATGGAGGAGTTTAAAAAGGATGAGCAAAGACTTATTATTGAAATTGCTAAAACACCCAAGGATAGTGAACTCTATTCTAAGCTCGGTGATGTCTATATGAGCATGAGTAATTTCATAGATGCTAAGGAATCATTTGAGGCAGCAATGGAATTAAACCCCGACAACATATCGTTGCGTCAAAAATTATCGGCAGCTCTCCAAAAAATCGCTCAGATCCCCGTCTCGTAGTCCGAGTAGTAGAAGTTCGGCTAGCTTCGCCGCCGAAAAGTACCGAACTTCACTACCCGGTGAACCTTCCAAAATCGGCTCATTTCTGGTATAATAGATTGACCGCAAGCTTACTTTGGCTTGCCGTCCTAGCTCAATGGCAGAGCAACACTTTTGTAAAGTGAAGGTTCTGGGTTCAAGTCCCAGGGACGGCTCCGTGTTGAAAATTGGGGGTGTACTCAAGCGGTCAACGAGGGTAGACTGTAAATCTACCGGCCTTGTGCCTACGCAGGTTCGAATCCTGCCGCCCCCACCATGATTAAGAAGAGAGGAAGTTATTGGTATGTGTTATCGGAAAAGACCGGACGAAGCTTCGGTCATTATCGAACAAAGAAAGAAGCAACGAAACGATTGCAGCAAGTTGAATTTTTTAAACACCGAGGTAAGAAGGGGGGAAAGAGATAATGCCGAAGTAGCTCAGAGGTAGAGCAACTCCATGGTAAGGAGTAGGTCGTGGGTTCAATTCCCACCTTCGGCTCACGTAATTACGAGTTGCCAATTACGGTAACTCGTGTTATTCTTATTAAGCTTAACTCCAACATATTATGCCGCAAGATAATTTACTAAGATTAAAGTGTACTATTTGCAAACGAGTAAATTACTACACTTCTAAAAATAAAAAGAAAGTAGAACGTAAACTCGAGTTTCAAAAATTTTGTCGCTGGTGTCGTAAGCGCACAGTGCACAAAGAAGCTCGAATGACCGGATAAAACTTCTCTGCAAAGGCCGCGGAGTCCCACATGCAGTAGGGGACTGACCGCGGCCTTTGTCTTTCAGATTTGATCAATCTCTTTGTTGCAAGTTCCAGTCCTTCTTCGTCATAGTTCTACTATGTCTCAGTCCGGGCTTCACTTGCGCCTCGAGCTTGGTCAAACAGAAAAGTTTTGATAACATTAAATAGTTTTTATGGGGGCATCGTTCAACCTGCCTGCCGGCAGGCAGGCGGTAGCCCAGCACCTTTCGTAATTGGGAGTGTCGTTCAATGGTAGGACTCTTCTCTCCAAAAGAAGGTATCCCCGTTCGAGTCGGGGCACTCCCGCAATATGAAAGATATGAAACTCATTTATCCTGCGTTTTCAAAACGTCTCTTCTATTTCAGAATGCACATTTCAAAATACGTACTTGAGAACAACGGTGTTCCTCTTAATCCATTTATGATCCATGATTATTTCTTACTGGATACTATTAAGCGAGACAAGGTTAGAGCATCCAATAACATGCTTGTAAGAAAGGCTGATGAACTCTGGGTCTTTGGAGAAATCAGTGACGGAGTTATGAGCGAAATTAAATTAGCAAAAAAGCTGAAAAAACCAATTCGATATTTTGAGATTATTGCTTCAAGAGATATTAAAAAAATATCTGAAAGAAAAACGAAACTGGAAAATTAAAAAACTACTCTTCAAAAGAGTGGTTTTTAATAATCTTCGATCTCTATTTTTCTACTTCGAGTTGGAACTTGCTCGATCCTTCGGAGTAAACCTTCGACGTCTTCTACCTTATACATCCGATAGTTATTCACAGGGTTGCGGTAGGCTACAAGCTTTCCACGCTGGTCCCAGTTGCGAACCGTCAAGGGGGTAACACCCATTAATTTAGCGACATCTTTTACACTGAGGAATTTTTTAGGCATAATATTTTTTCTAAATTTTTTTCTAAATTAATTAGAGATAGATTACAAAAAATTACAGGTAGAATTTGATTAACTGTTCACCATATCTACCAAACTTTTCTTATGTAAGATTAGTAACCTTTATGGTTATTCTATAGTTATAAGGGTGGGGGGTCAATGTTGATAATAGTCTTTTTTAAAAAAAGGTAAAATTGATTAGGAATAAAGCCACCGGACGATCTTATTTTAATTTTTAGTTTGATTTTATCAACACTTTTTAAGACTCTGATGGTAGAATTAAGTATCGATTTTCTTGGAAATTCAGGGATAATCCTCATCCGATATTGTATCGGATAATGGTTAGAAATTCTAAGGGAAATTAAAACCAAAATCCCGCAGGGAAGCGGGACCTTGGGGAATGCACAGTCCTTCGCTTGTCGTGTAGAGAAACAAACTCAGGACTCTTTTAATTCTAGCGCAATTTTCTTGAATTTTCAACGTAAAAATCAAGAAAACAAAAGAGTTCTGAATGATCTAAATGTCAGACCACCAGAACAAACAATTAACGACTGAAAAAGTTCCATCAGAATATATTTCGATGTTTGAAGCATCGAAATTGTGTTCTTATTCTCAAGAATATCTCAGTTTACTGGCACGACGCGGTAAGCTTTTTGCTAAAAAGATGGGACGCAATTGGTATACTACAAAAACATCGCTCAACGAATATCTTTCAAAGCAAAGTATTGTCATCACGGTACCAAAAAATATTTTTTTCTCGCCGCATGACGAGACACAACAAATTTTAAAATCTAATTTTGGAAAACCCGCCCAAATTTTTCACAGTAAAACTTCGGCGGGTAAGCCAGTTCTCATCGCAACAGAAGGAGAAAAAAAATCTTCTCCAACTTATGAAGAATTTTTAAAACTTAATCAACAGTCTGAATCACCAGAGATTTCACACCAACCCGCAACCAAAACTCAATTAACTCCAGATCAATCTGTCCCGCTCGCTGCACCCATTGTGTCACCGAACTCCGTGATAGTTCAAACAGAAAATCAAGAAAAGATTTTATCTCTCTTGAGTGATTTACAAAATCAATCCCAGGTCCATCAAAAAACAGAGCTGACATTAGTAGAACAATTGCAACAGGTAGCCGACACACTACGAATTCATGGCGAAAGCGGATTAACTTTAGAACAAAAAGAATTACTTAAGAGACAAGCACACTCACTTCCAAATCGAATTAGAAAATATAATCGATTTACAAAACTCATTTCCAATACGCCTTCACACATTACTGCCTTAGTAATCACTGCTATCGTAGCAATCTTTTTACTGGTCGGTGGATTTAGTTTCGGAAACGCTGATAAAGTTTTATATCAAATTAAAGAAGCGCTCACTGACGCCGATACGCTTCAGGGACATTTTCCCGGTACTCATGCCAATGAAATTTTATTGCTCGATAAGGCGGGTAATGTTTCTATCTATGGTCATATAGAAACCTAGGGTCAAATTCGTTCAGGCGTACCGGCCGGAGTCGCGCCGATAGTTGTTGATTCGGTAACGAAAATAGAAAACCTTAATACGGATTATTTAGATGGATTAGACTCAAAAGATTTCACCCTTGCATTCGTAACCCAACAAGGCAATATAACCTATGAAGATGTAAAACTTGAAGGAAATGTAACCGTAGGGAAAAATCTTACTATTAAAGGTGCTTTTCAACTTACTGACTCATTGAATGTCTATGGTAGATTGGGAGTGTTTGACGAAGCAGTGTTTGGTAAGAATATCCAACTTACAGCTGGAAATTTAAAAATTGATAAAGGAACAATTGAAATAAATAACTCGACGCTCATTAAAAATTTAAATGCCGAACTGTTACAAGGACAAACCCCGAGTCAAATTAGACAGGGAGTCACGCTTGATGAAGTGGTGAGCAACGGCAATTCAACCAGCCGGGTAGCATTTTTTAACGGCGGTATTTACGGTGGCCAGGGTGCCTTTGCTACTCTGGGTGTTGCGGCCAATGCTTCATTTGGTTCAACTGAAAATCAAAGCAATATTCGTTTTTCAGTCGCGGCCAATAATTTTTCCATCACCACGGCCGGTAATTTAACTGCTATTGGGAGTGCGTCAGTAGGGAGCTTGAGTGGAGCGGGATTGACTGATTGTAATGCTGCAACAACGACCGCTCTTCAATGGGACGACACAACGGGGAAATTTTCTTGCACTATCCTTGATAGTGGTTCCAATGCGTTGCACGTGCGAGAATTCGGTGTCTTTGATGATTTAGCCGTGGCGACCATTTCATTTGAACCTGGCCACTTTAGTTTGACGGCTTCCGGCTCAGAGGATGTGGTAGTGAAATTAGATTGGGGCAATGGCGGGCCAGCATCACTTTCCCAAGATGAGACAGTGACGGGAGTATGGACCTTCTCAAATGGCGCCACGATTTCATCTCGTTTAGAAATACCCACCACCTCTGGTATTACGGCTTCTATTTCTAATACCTTATTTGTTGATGCGACGAATCAACAGGTGGGGATTGGAAAAACTAATCCCAAGAGCGCACTCGATGTTTTTGGAACAATTACTGTCGCCAGTATTAGCGGCACAAGTAATATAGCGCTTTATAATTCAGGAAATACATTTAATATTGTGAGCTCTGTTTCTGGTGCTGGAGGCAATACCACGCTGCAAATTATTCCAGGGAATGGCGGAGCAGCAACAGCACTCAATTTGTATTCGTTACCCAATTCCGGAGGCAATAGGTTTTTCTTTCAGAGTAATGATTTTAGTCACCAGTCCATAATTAGTACAGTCCAAACAGCGACTGCTACTGTTATTCATCCCTTGATAATTCAAACCCAGGGGACAACATTGGGCACTGGCGTGGAACGAATGAGATTTAGTGCTGGAGCCGCGATTGGCTCTGTAAGTTTTAGCAACGTTAATGTTGGCATCAATACTACGAGTCCCAATACTAAATTCGATGTCCTTGGCGCTGCCTCTATTTCCCAAGAACTAAAGATCGGTGATGCTCTCCAAGTCGCCAATAATGGCGCCACCGTAAGTTATTCACGTTTTGGTACCGATGCGACTACACATGGTAATTATATATCTGTCGCTAGTGATCTATTAATTGGTGGAGATTTAGAAATTAATGCTTCGGCGGCATTTGACAGTCATGTGGTACTTGGAGATGCGACTGATGGAACCGATGTCCTCATTATTAACGCCCAAGTAAAATCAAATATAATTCCGTTTGATAATATCCGAGACTTGGGTTCAAGTACTAATCGTTGGCGAACAGTGTTCGTGGACAAGCTTGATGCTACTGAAATATCTGGCGCCTCGGTTTCCTTCGGTGGTACTACGAATGAAACGTTTACCATCAATTCCGATAACACTACATCCGATACCGAAAACTCTCAATTTGTCTTTGAACGTGGTTCTCCGACCACCAATGCCCAACTTCAATGGGATGCGACAAATAAACGTTTCAACCTTAATTTCCCACTCTTTATTCAGACCACCGATGCGTCAGAACCGGCTAATAACTTCACCAAACTAACCCTGAAGGGTACCACAGATCAGAGCTCTAATGATTATTTTGAAATTCAAAATAATAACGCTTCGCGATTATTCTTTATTGGCACTGGTGGGAATGTTTATGCTTCCGGCTCTGTCGGCATCGGCACTGTCACTCCTGATTCTAAACTGGACGTTACTGGTAATATCCTCGCTTCTTCATCAG
>Ga0184615_10002240_pt1 | contig 10369 bp, 12 predicted proteins | sample PLM4_65_coex_FD_133134 | JGI IMG/M metagenome (GOLD analysis project Ga0184615, IMG submission 133134) | Groundwater sediment microbial communities from an aquifer in East River, Colorado, USA - PLM4_65_coex | ecosystem: Environmental > Terrestrial > Soil > Riparian zone | place: USA: East... | reverse complement strand
GGAGACAATTGTGAAATTGACCGGCAGGAGAGTAGTATTCTTTTCTACAAGGGCTCGGGAGGGGGGATGACCGAAATGATGCAGCATGTCTTTGGGATATCCGGGCGAAGGGTTGGCGACTTTCTCCTGTTCGGCGTCACGTCGGCGGAGCTGGCCCTCCTCTTTTTCCTGACGCCCACCTTCACATTCGTAGATTGGATTTACGTCTTACAGCATTTACTGGTTCTCGGTATCGCCTTCACACGGCGTCCGCCTGAGGTATATAATCACTCACTCCCGTCCAGCGCGGCCGTCGTCGTAGCGTATGCCTACCCCTATGCCCAGGTCGCGTATCTTCGATGGGTTCCCGGCGACCCTGCATGGCCTGCGGGCGGGTTCCTCCTCGTGACGCTCGCGGCTTGTCTCAGCCTTGCCAGCCTTCTCAGCCTGGGCAGACGGTTCGGGGTCTTCCCGGCCTTGCGGGGTCTGGTGACGAGAGGACCCTACCGGCTCGTACGCCATCCGATGTATCTGGCCTATGTGATTGCGGACATCGGGTACAACCTTCAGGAATGGAATTTCGGCACTGCGCTGCTGGTTCTGGCGGGGTGGGTATCTCTTATTTACCGTATCCAGGCCGAGGAGTGGATACTCTCTCAAAGTGCGGGATGGTCTACCTATGCCGCATCGGTGCGCTACCGTCTCCTCACAGGCATCTGGTAGGGGGAGTAGAGGTTCGTTCCCACTAACCGGGAGTCGTTGCACCTGCCAAAAGGACCGCGTCATTTGCAGGACGAAATCTGTTGTCCAGGGAGAATCAATGCTATAAAGCCTCTTTCGGACAACGCTTCTTCCTGCATCCCTCACATTTACATCTTTTTTAATAACGTTGGTCTTTCAACAATATTTTTTCTCGACAAATTCACAGCAGAGAAAAAACTTCGACATATGTCGCAATAATGTCGTGACATTTTCACGACATGAAAAAAAATCAAGGACCTACAAAACCTTGTAAGTCCTTGATTTTATTGGTCGGGGCGAACCGATTTGAACGTATTGCCTCGTTTGTAACTCATTGATAAATAAGATGAAATATACACTTCTTATTTATTACAACACCGTCACAACACGGGGCTGGCCAAGAGTTCATTTTTTGTCTCTTCTTTCATTCTTAGTTCTTTCCCGATTATTAGAGTAGACATTAACTGCTAAGTCAAATTAAGACAACTACTTGAATGAAATCAGTTTGAAATAATGGGGGATGCTGCCAGTAATTATTAGAGGGGACTACTGGCAGCATCGAGGGATTAAGATTAATTATAAACCCTTGGATGGGTTTTTGTATAGGGTTCAATTAAATCGGTGCAGACATTGTTTTCTAAGTCAAATTAGGCGGCAAAAGGCAAAAGAGAATCAAGGGACGCGAACCGACATTCAGTCTGAGATTGGCAAGGTTGGGCGTATCTTTCGGCCCTGTCATTATCAAACTGCTACTAAAAGGTATTGCTAATTCTATATCGGATTTGGGGTGCTATAAAAAGCTATACAACCACCAAATGCTCTGGTACAATTTATAATATAGACGACTTCTGGCGTTCTATTATTAACAGGTTTAACAAAGGAAAACATGAAACTGCCAAAAGAACGGAGGCAAAAAAAGAGAGGCCTGATTTCAGTTCCGGTATCTTTTCCGGATCCGGCAGAAACACCGGCTAAAAAGAAGAGAATCCTCAAGGATACAACAGAAGACTTTAGCACCTCAGGTCTCGGTATCTATTCTGACATCGAACTCAAGCCGGATACTATACTGGAGATCGAATGCCGGGACATGTGGGATGCTCCAAAGAAATTCTCTGTGCAATGGTGCAACAGGATTAAATATAATTTCTACCGTATAGGGCTTGAAGTTAAGGATGAGAGTTAAAGTGATATAATGAATGCTGTTATATTTTTCAGATGTGTTTAGTTCATTTGGATTCTATGGTTCTATTCATCGCCCACCCGATTGCCGAAGTTCGAATGTCCTGACCATCAGCCATGGAGATATAAAATGTCTATTGAATATAACATCATAATGGACAAAAAATTAGTACTGGCAAAAGGCTCCGGTATGATTACTGGTATTGATGTAATAAGACATCTTGACGCCTTGTCCGTGGACGATAGGTATAAGGCGCCAATGAAAAAGCTTGTCGATTACAGAACTATTGATAGCATTAGAATTTCATTGAAAGAAGCATATTCAATCGCTCAGAAGAAGATAAAGCTTGTCAGTATATTTAGCGGCGAGAGATGCGCTTTTGTGTCGCCGAGGGGGATGTATTATATGTCAGCTCACGAGTGCATCAGGCACTTATTGATGGCGCTGGCCTCAACACGGCAGTTTTCAAGCGCATCGAGGACGCTCTGAAATGGCTTGATGTTACATTAGACATGAACCATGAATAATGGCTAACCAAATGCCGGTAGAGAGTTGCCTTGGATATCCGCAGCAAAAAATTAACCATTTCTTTTTTTATTTTCGCCCGCTGAGAGTAGTATGCATAGATATATACCTATCACAGGAACTCCCTCTCCCCCAGGACATACGACCCAAACAATGAGGAGCCGGAAAGCGTCACATAAGGAACTTTTCTATAGTCTTTTCAGCAACTGAGTGAACATTTTCAGATGGCCACATTTTGCACAGGAATTTGCGGTATTTTTAATTTTTGATAAATGAGGTGTCCCCCTTGTACCTGACATCAGCGATGTAATTTGGAGACTGGTATGTTACGGATGTTATTTAACAGGAAATAGAAGAGGAAAGGACTTCAGATTATTCCTGAAGTCTGCAACATTGGATGGCAGAAGCCTACTGCAGATTATTTTCGCAAATCAAGAACGCAGGTAATTAGGCATAAAGCAAGCCCTTTCAGAAAATCGCAATGCATACCCCCCGTCCCGTTTATTAGTACTGAGAGGATTTCTTGCAGATTGTAAGCCTTTGTTGTTCCCTGTCGTGCCTTATGAAATACTAGATCAGAGCTTTTCCCAGTGCCTTGCCATAATCCTGGCAAGCACGTATCCCCTCAGGTGTATTAACCATTTTTTCTCTAAGATCAAAGGAACCCAAATTAGTCATTTTCATATTGAAAACAAACTCCATCGTGTCGAAAATAAGTTTGGGAGCCTCTCCAGTGTGGGTGCTTGCTCCGAATGTCCCTCCGATCTTGTCCCGGAGATTTCCCTTCTGTGCCAGGAAAAGAAAGGTCTTGAAGTTGTCCGTCATATCTCTGTGGTAGGTGGGACATCCAAATATAAACCCGCTATATCCCTCAAAATCTTTCTCATTTTTAATTTCAGAGATTTTCTTCATATCGGCGTCATTGCCGCTAAGCTGAATTTGTCCTTGACAATGCCAGGCATTCATAATAAATTTAAATATCTGGGTTGCCTCTGAAATCAAAACAAGGAGGATTCTAAATGATGGACAAATGGAAATGCACTGTCTGCGGATACATCTATGACCCTGAGATAGGGGATCCAGACGGAGGTATCCCTTCAGGTACCGCTTTTGAACAAATTCCGGAAGACTGGGTCTGTCCTATCTGCGGTGCGACCAAAGATGTGTTTGAGAAAATATAATATATCGCTGATAGGAGTTCACGAAAGCTAATCGCCTTGAGCAACCCTTAACGAAAAGAGAGATCAATGGCTGAAGAAATGTGGCAATGTCAGACCGCTAATTGTGGGTATATTTACAATTCTGCCAAGGGAGATAGAAAAGGGAAGAGAATTATAAGAACTCTTTAACTACTCCTTCCTGTGCTCTATACCTTCAAGTATCTTCTGCAGCCTTCTGGTTACCCCTGTTGTAACTGACACGGCAAACGTCCAAATGAATAGGTTCAGATACTTCCTGTAGCCCGCATTTCTAAAAAGCCTCAAAAAATAAAGATTACAACCGCAAATCGTTAATGCATTATTAACAAAAATTAATAGAAAATTCACAATATCTTCATTTCGAAACTGTAAGATAATATAAGTGAGTTCTCCCACCTTGGGAGAAAGAAAAAAAGGAGGGATGAATCAAATGAAAAAGACTATTTTAGTATCGATGTTAACCTGTTTGCTTACTTTCGCTGGCAGCGCAGGTGCGTTGATGGGCGGCGGTGGAACGATGGGAACTTTTATGCAGATGCCAATGGCTCAAGAGATGTTCGAGTATGGTCCCATAACTACCCCCATAATGGGGACAGACATTTCCACTACAATGCCTATAGGTGTTGGTCCTGTTGCTATGGGTGGCGATATTATTACCGTCAATGTAGCACTCGGAGAATTCTCAAATCCTATGGATATGTACCTCACAGTCTATGCACCGGCAGCTAATCCCTTTACTATCTACCTGGTGCATCCAGACGGCACTTTAAAGCCTGCATCTATGGGTATTGAGCCTTGGATGGCAGGCGTTACCGATACAGATCAGACTGTTACTAATATGCCTACCTCATCGCTTGAAAAGGGGACATATACGCTTGGTCTTATGGCAACACCAACAGGGGGCAATAGGTCTACCTACTATATGTGGACAACACATTTTGTAGTTCAATAAACTCAGCTCAACAAATCTGACCAAAGCAGCAATATTCATTAATGGAAGGAGGTGATTTTATGAAGAAGGCATTAGCTATTATCGTATCAGTTCTCATTGTTCTCTCCGTTGCGGGACTCTCTTTTGCAAATGATAAGGAACATGCAACGCAGGAGATGCATGTTTCTGGCGAGGTGACGGCAGTTGATACAGCGGCGAATACCCTTACCATAAAAGGTAAAAAGGGCGAAGTTGTGCTCACTACTACTGACAGGACCAGGTTTGCCGAAGGGAAGACCCTCGCTGACGTAAAGGTTGGCGACAAGTTGAGCGCCAAGTACTCAGAAAAAGATGGCAAGATGATGGCATGGAAAGTCATGACTAAGGAAGATATGAAGAAGGAACATAAGGAGAAAGAAAAGGATTAATTTCTATTCTCATATTTCCCGAGGGGGCGAGGTTAAATATCTCGCCCTTTTTTGTTATGTTTATTTCATCTGTTAATCTTCAACTTTTATTACAGTTTGATTCTGAAGACTTGTCGGTGTTCTTTGCATCCTGCCATAAAGCATGTTTATTTCAGAAAGTCTCGACAGCTTAAAAGCCTGAGACGTGTTGGTTCGGAGATGAAGTCGAGACAATGATGTTCCCCTTGAACTAAACTCAGTTAAGATCAAATCCAATGATGCTGTGTACAAATGGTATTAAATACTTTTGACATTCATTGAAAATTTGATTCCTTCCTGCAATCTGCGACAGTTTCGGCTTGAAATAACTGTTTTATACCTGTCGTAATGTATACATTTCAAAAGGAACATATCCGTGATAAGATGATTTTGAGGATAATGGACTGGACACATCTTTGGGTTTAAGTGTGCAGGTGAGAAATAGTCTGAGGGAATATCAGCGTATCAGACCCAATAATAGCAAGGACAGACGGCAGGCTACTGGTACATCTTCGTCAGCAGACCCCTGTTTCAATTTATCTTTAGCTGTTCAGGATGACCTTGCCCCTGTCTTCAGCAGGATTGAGCAGGCTAATGCCATTATCTTGGGTTCACCTATTTATTTTGGTGATGTGTCTGGGGAGATGAAATCATTCATGGAACGTCTGCTATTCCAGTATCTCACCTATACTGAACCACTTGAATCACTTTTTCCCAATAAGATTAAGACAGGATTCATCTATACAATGAACGTCCCAGAGGAGATCATGCAGGAATGGGGTTATGCTCAGACTTTCAACCGTTATGAAATGTGGCTCAGGAGAATCTTGGGGGAATCTGAATATATGTCTTGCTTTGATACCTATCAATTTGATGATTACTCAAAGGTGCTATCAACCCGTTTTGATCCTGTGAAGAAAGCGCAGAGACGCAAGGAAATATTCCCAGAGGATTGTGAAAAAGCCTTTGATATGGGGGTTAGATTTACCAAAAGTGTGGGGTAATAGGAATTGAGAAGATTTTGAAGGCTCTGGACATATTTTAACGGCAGTCATCATTTACAATAAACTTAAGACAAGAAAATAGCTGGAGATAGATGGCAGAGAGATTCAGCCCTGAGATTTAGGTTATTATACGGCGTGAACAAACTTTCTGACAGACTGAATACGGTTGAATTCATCACCAATCGACAGATCTATGAGAAGGTCATCTGTGAAGCTATCCCTTCCGCATCCTCATTTGTTTGGCTTGCCACATCAGACCTAAAGGATTTGTATGTCGAGAAACGTCGCAAAAAAATGGTGCCGTTCCTGGAAATTATCGCTGATTTGCTAAAGAAAGGGGTCAAGGTTAGGTTGATCCATGCCAAGCAACCAGGTCCGGCCTTCCGCACTGATTTCGACCGCTACCCTGAGCTGTCTGAAGGATTGGAACGGCTGCTTTGCCCACGTATACATTTCAAGACTGTGGTGGTTGACGGCACGTTTGCCTACAGCGGAAGCGCCAACCTTACCGGTGCAGGCATGGGAGCAAAAAGTGATAATCGCAGGAATTTTGAGGCTGGCTTAATAACCTCGGCAAAACCCCTTGTCGATCAGATCGCCAATCAATTCGATGAATTATGGATGGGAAAATTCTGCCGGACTTGCCAAAGGAAACAATTTTGCAAGGACTTCCGCGAAATGATTTGATCCCAAGACCCACAACATCTATTTGCCTGCCGTACAATTTACTCCACCAAAGGTGCCAACGGCAGAAGAACCGAGGCCACGCCCTACAATGATCAAGGGCAGCTTCTCAGTTCTGGTTGTTGGAAAATGATAAATTTATTGAGAGTTATGTGTGCTTTTAATCTCCCTCATCCAAGACTTAATATAATGCCCTGATTTTGATATACTGTATGCATTAACCGCAGAGATCGAGCGGGATGAAAAGGAGAAAATAAAATTATGGCAAGTCCAAAAAAAACAGCTATTAAGAAGGTTGTTGCAAAGAAAACTCCCGCTAAGAAAGCAGTGGCATCTAAATCACCTGCCAAAAAGACGGCAACTGCGAAGAAACCCGTAGCAAAGAAAACAACAAACAACAAACCGGTAATAAAGAAAGGCAGCAAGCTTACTTGCCACGTTTGCGGGTTTGCCATTACTGTGGACAATATCTCTGGCATCGTGGAAGAGGATCTCTTGATATGTTGTGATACGCCTATGCATCACAAGACAGCAACAACTAAGAAGAAATAGGCCCTAATTTCTCGGCTTTTTTATATTAGCTGAGTTGAATTCCGTTTAAGGCCTAACCCAAAAGATGTGCAACTGGATGCGGGGGAGAAGGGTCATTACTGTTTTGATTTCCTCTTAGCCCGTTCTTTCGGTTCAACCCCAAACCTCTGATCACCTATTCTTATCATCTCTACAATATCCATAGCCATCGATTCAAAGTCCTCTGAGGCTTCGGGCAGATACAACCATTTTTTCAGGACAGGATGTTGAACAACATAGGGGAAGTCTTTCTGGATATCATCATGGAACTGATGGTCTGTAGGGATCAGCAAACCGTTCCAAGGTTCTTCTCCTGAAGTAAGTACAAGAACCAACTGCCCATAAAGATAACAGGCTTGGCATCCGAACATAGGCTTTTCAAGATAGCTTGGCTCATCCTGAAGAGATTCCACAACCCACATGAGTGGGTGTTGTTTGGGTTTTGTTTTCTTCTTGCCTGAAGATGTCATAGAAAAATTATCTATACCGTAATATTCAATAGGTTTTGGATAGACAGCATAATTAATTTTAGCGTATTCAGCTACCATGGACCAACATCTTTTGTTAATAAGTCATGGAGAACAACTATCATCTTTAGGCCCCTTGAGGATTTCTCCAATTTGCCTGAAGAATGAACACATAATATTGGGGTGAGGAGAGCTGATCAAAAAGAAAGTTGCGACAAATCTGCGGCAGCAGAAAAACCAAAGGGGCTACATTTTCATGTAACCCCTTGATTTTATTGGTCGGGGCGAACCGATTTGAACAGGCGACCACTCGCACCCCAAGCGCTATTAAATACACTATCTATTTGATTTTATTATGTTTTTCTTGTCCTAATTTGCCTATTTTTGCACTATTTATCATAATTTTTCCGACATTCTTCCGACATGGAAAATGCCTGCCTTTCACGACTCATATCTCGACCCATTTTGCTACTTTTTCAATGACCGGGCACCCTATTCTGCCGCCCATTCTATACGATGTATCTTACCAAATTGATTCCATAAATGGGAATCGCCCTACCCCTTCTTTAATGTGTCGCCACATTCAAAACATGTTACGCACACTTGGAGTGTCACCCTATTTTCTCAAATCCTTGATATCATCATCTGGTCGTTAGCACAAGAACAGGCTAGTAAAAAAAGGCCTTCTTCTGTCCAGTCCCCATAGTCTTGTATGCCCTTCATCCAATTTCGAGGTTTCTTCCCAGAATCTCTTTCAATCACCGATGCTGCTGGAGGCAAGAAAGACCAGTACTGCCGTTATCTATGTCGAATTCCAAACCTCTCAAAAAACTTCTTGACAGAAGATGTCACTCATTAATAGAATAACCCATATGACATTAATTCCATATGGGTTATTCTATGCTTGATTATTTCTACAGGAAAGACGATCAGGACATATTCACTGGAAGAAGGAAGGAACTCTCCCTGATAGCAAGGCACCTTCTCGGAGAGAGGCCCGCCGACATACATATTTCCGGCCTAAGGCGTATCGGAAAAACAATGCTTCTAAAGGAATTCATAAAGAGTCATATCCATGATAAATCGGTTCTCCCTGTTTATATCAATCTTGAGGAGATAGCGGAAACTCCAGAGGATTTCGCCCTAAAATTTGTGGGTTGGCACATTTACTGGCATTATGCAAAAGGGGATAGGCTTCCGACTACTTTTCTGCATCTGCCATCGCTCCTTTTTGAAGTGCCAGATAACGACCTGCGAAATGCCTTAATGCCGATCACCCACGAACTCGAAAAGGGGAAGCCCGACAGGCAACGGCTACTGCAAGAGTGCTTTGGTTTTTCAAGTGTGCTTGCCCGATTTACGAAAAAGCGGGTGATACTTTTTCTTGACGAGTTTCAGGAGATCCAGACTCTTAGAAACTTCGATCAGACAAAGAACATCCTGAAGGTAATGCGTGGAATAAAGGACAGGGCACAAAATGTAACTTACTGTATCAGCGGCTCGATCGTCTCGGAGATGGAATACATAACCCGTGACGGCAAAAGCCCCCTTTTCAACCAGTTCACCCATATCCCTCTTCTGCCGTATTCAAGAGAGGAATCGCGGGAACTTATAGATAAGTTCCTGCGGACCATCGACAACAGAAATGCCGGGCTCCTGCACCATTACAGTAACGGATACCCCTTTTATCTGGTCCAGATGCTGATAAAGGTCAAGATGTTTCTCGAAAAGGGAGAAATGCTTTCAGAAAATCTCGTAAAGCGGGCATTCATATCCGAAACGCTTTCGCCAGGCGGACTGATCCATTCATACTGCAACTACCTCTATAACATCTCCCTGCAGAAGGCCAGGGGGTATGGTGTGCTGAAATCCCTGCTCGATACAATTGCACTTGCAGAGGAGCCCCTGACACAGTCAGAGCTTGCAAGGGAATTAAGAATGAGTCAGGGCCCGGTCAGAATCAATCTCAAGGAGCTTGAAAACATAGGATTGCTGTTTGAGAAAAACAGGCGGTATTTTTTCACGATCCTCTTCTCAGATACTGGGTTGCCTATGTTCAAAACGGCATCGAGGTTGCCGACTTTCCCAGGGAGAAAGACCTTCTCGACATCATCGAGGATCTGGACAAAAAATATCAGCTTGTTTCCGCTGAGCTCGGAAAGGAAAAAGAAGAGTCAATAAAGGAACTCATGAAGCTCTTTACATATCAGAACATTGAAGGCAGTCTCTTCGGTATAAAAAGCCCTCTTACTCTTTCTAAGTTTAGGAAGATCGATAAATATATATCTGCAGACGGCAAAACTGAAATTGATATTCTTGCTGAAAATAAAATAAGGTGGGCCGTCGAGATCAAGTGGAAGACCAAGGCTGCCGGTGTAAAAGAGATTGATTCCTTTTTCCGTAAGGCGTCTCCCCTTGCAGAAAAATGCTGGTATATTTCCAAGGCTGGATTTACGGAAGAGGCAAAGGCCCTCGCCTCCCAAAAAGGTATTTTATTTTCAGCCGAAAAGGAACTGCAGATTCTCGAAAATAAGTTCGATAAAACATGACAAAGTTCTCTGCAGCCAGGAACGCGGGAATCGAGAAGAATGTGACACCAAATATGTTAAGGCATACGTTCATCACCCACTTGTTTATGGCAGG
>Ga0184615_10002238_pt1 | contig 10371 bp, 10 predicted proteins | sample PLM4_65_coex_FD_133134 | JGI IMG/M metagenome (GOLD analysis project Ga0184615, IMG submission 133134) | Groundwater sediment microbial communities from an aquifer in East River, Colorado, USA - PLM4_65_coex | ecosystem: Environmental > Terrestrial > Soil > Riparian zone | place: USA: East... | reverse complement strand
GAATCTCGGTCGCGTCCTGCGTCACGGTGCGCGCCGGCTTGCCCGCGTCGAGCGCCACCTTGATGCGCTCGAACAGGCCGATCTGCGCCTTCACCTCCTTGTCGCCGCCGCGCGCCTTCTTGGCGAGCGGATCGATGCGCCGCTCCATGCTCTCCAGATCGGCGAGGGTGAGCTCCGTCTCGACCGTTTCCGCGTCGTCCACCGGATCGACCCGGCCCGCGGTGTGGATCACGTTGTCGTCCTCGAAGCAGCGCAGGACGTGGGCGATCGCGTCGACTTCGCGGATATGGGCGAGGAACTTGTTGCCGAGCCCCTCGCCGCGCGAGGCGCCCTTTACCAGCCCGGCGATATCGACGAAATCGAGCCGGGTCGGCGTGATCACCTTCGAGCTTGCGAGCTTCGCCAGCGTGTCGAGCCGCTCGTCCGGTACCGCGGCGCGGCCCGTGTTCGGCTCGATGGTGGTGAAAGCATAGTTGGCCGACTCCGCGGCGAGCGTCGCCGTGAGCGCGTTGAACAGGGTGGACTTGCCTACGTTGGGCAGGCCGACGATGCCGCAGGAAAAACCCATGAACTATGCTTCTTCGTTGCCCGGTTCAGCAGCCGTTTTGGGCGGCGGGGCGAGCATCGCGACCCGGCTCATGAACGCCGCATCGTCGCCCGCAATCAGCACGGGCAGCGTGTCCGACACCGCGCCGATCATCGCACCGGCCCATTCGCGCTCCTCGGCCGTGAAGTCGTTGAGGACATGCCCGAGCACGCGCTCCTTGCCGGGATGGCCGACCCCCAACCGCACGCGGCGGAAGTCGGGGCCGATATGCTCGATGATCGAGCGCAACCCATTGTGCCCGGCGTGGCCGCCACCTCGCTTGGCCCGCACCTTACCGGGCGCAAGGTCGATGTCGTCGTGCAGCACGATCACATCCTCCGGAGCAATGCGATGGAACCGCACGGCGGCACCGACGGCGCGACCCGACTCGTTCATGAACGTGAGGGGCTTCAGCGCGAGTACTTTTTCCCCATCGACGGTGCCCTCGGACACCTCGCCCTCGAACCGGGAGCGTGCACTCGCGAAGCCGTAGCGCTTGCGGATGAGCTCCAGCGCCATGAAGCCGACATTGTGCCGGTTATAGGCGTAGCGCGGCCCGGGGTTGCCCAGGCCGACGAGAAGCAGCATCGAACCGCGCTACTTCTTCGCGCCCGGAGCCGCACCCCCGGCAGGCTTCGCCGCGGCGCCCGCGGCGGGCTTGGCCCCGCCCGCGGCCGGCGCAGCGCCACCGGCAGCGGCCGCGGCACCTTCGGCCGGAGCGGCCGCGCCCTCGGCACCCGCCTCAGCCTCGGCCGGCGCCATCGCGGCGGCAGCCGCAGCCGCAGCGGCAGCGGCGGCTTCTTCGGCGACGACGGTCGGCGCGGCGATCGTGGCAATGGTGAAGTCGCGGTCGGCGATTGTGACCACCACGCCCGCCGGCAGGACGAGCTTGTCGGCGTGGATCGAGCCGCCGATTTCGAGCCCGGTCAGGTCGACGGTGAAATGGGTCGGGATCGAAGCCGCACGGCAGCGCACCTCGACGGAGTGGCGGACGATGTTGAGCACGCCGCCGCGCTTGATACCGGGCGCCTGGTTCTCGTTGACGAACCGCACGGGCACGTCGACCGTCACCTGGGTCTCGTCGTTCGCGCGCATCAAATCGACGTGCAACGGCGCATCGGTGACGGGGTGGAGCTGGACCTCGCGCGGCAGCACGCGGTGCTTGGCGCCGTTGACCTGGATGTCGATCAGCCGGGTGAAGAAGCCCGGCCTGGACCGCTCGGTGTCGAGCAGTCGCCGATCGATGTTGATCGAGACCGGGTCCTTGGCTTCGCCATAGATGATCCCAGGAACCTTGCCGTCGCGCCGTGCGGCGCGGGCGCCGCCGGTACCGGCTCGGTCGCGCAGATCGGCGCTCAGGGTTGACACCTCGGCCATGACTCGTCTCCGTGGGGTTTTCGCCCGCAATAGGGGTTGTACCCCGGGCACGGGCGGGAAAGGCCGGTTTTTAGCGCCCCGAGGGGTGTTTAGTCAAACAGGCTGGAAACCGAGGAATCCTCGTGGATCCGGCGCACCGCCTCGCCCATCAGGGGCGAGATGGTGATCTGGCGGATGTTGTTGGAGATACGCACCGCCTCGGTGGCGAGGATCGAGTCCGTGATGGTCAGCGTCTCGAGCGGGGAGGACGACACCCGCGACACGGCGCCGCCGGACAATACGCCATGGCTTACATAGGCCGACACCGACTTGGCGCCCTTGTCCATCAACGCCTCGGCCGCGTTGCAGAGCGTCCCGGCGGAATCGACGATATCGTCCACCAGGATGCAATCGCGTCCATCGACCTCGCCAATGATATTCATCACCTCGGAATGGCCGGCGCGCTCGCGCCGCTTGTCGATGATGGCGAGGTCCGCGTCGAGCCGCTTCGCCATCGCGCGCGCCCGCACCACACCGCCGACATCGGGCGAGACCATGGTGAGCGCGTTACCGTTGAACCGCTCCTTGATGTCGCGCACGAATACCGGCGCAACGAACAGGTTGTCGGTGGGGATATCGAAGAAACCCTGGATCTGACCGGCGTGCAAATCGAGCGTGACGACGCGGTCGGCACCCGCCACCGTGATCAGGTTTGCCACCAGCTTGGCGGAAATCGGCGTGCGCGGGGACGATTTGCGGTCCTGGCGCGCATAGCCGAAATAGGGGATCACTGCGGTCACGCGTCGCGCCGAGGCGCGCTTCAGCGCATCCAACGTGACCAGCAATTCCATCAGATTGTCGTTCGTCGGATAGGACGTGGATTGGATGACGAACACGTCCTCGCCGCGCACGTTCTCGAGGATCTCGACGAAGCACTCCATATCCGAAAACCGGCGAATGCTCGCCTTGGTGATCGGCAAATGGAGATAGGCGGCGATCGCCTCGCTCAACGGGCGGTTGGAGTTACCGGCAATCAATTTCATGGCCGGAAATTACCAGGAATCGCCGAGTCCGCCATAAAGAATCCTCATTTGGCGGATCGCGAGCCCGGCGGCATGAAGCCGATCCTCACCCATCGACCCGCGCATCAGGCGGAAGGTTATCCACCGTTCGGGGTCGAGGGCGCCTCGGCGCGCGCCGGTAACCGGCGCACAAGATCGACGACGCTCGGCACGGCCGCATCGGCGATGATTTGGGCGAGCTCGCCCCAGTCGCCATCGAGCGTGCCTTCCTGGACGGCGTTGGACTGCGACACTTTGGCCACCTCGCGCCCGCTGGAATCGAGCACCGTCCACACGATTTCAACCTGTTGGCGGCCCTTTTCCGGCGGCATGAGCCGCACCGAGCCGGCGATCACCAGCGCGTCATCATACATTTCTGAGGTCGTGGGCAACTTGGCCGCACGCAGCGCGACGCCCATCGCCTGGCTGAGAGCCCTCCCGCCATTGCCGGGCGCTCCCGCGACCGGCCAGACATAGAACGGACGTGTTTCGGGTTCACGCGATGCCGACGTTGGCTGCGTCGTCGGATCGTGAACCAGGGCGGCGATCCCCGTGACGGATCGTTCGGCCAAAGTTGCATAGGGTTGCTTTCCCGCTACCCCCCACTGGCTGCGCCGGACTTCGGCGGTCGCGCGATGCTCCCCGACCACCTTTCCGTCGGCATCGCTGAGACGCCAGTCGAGCTCGACCGCGAGGCGTTGGCCGTCGATCGGCGCCGTCCGCACCACGCCATCGAGGAAAAGCGTCCGCCGGTTCGTACCCGAAGCGCCCCTGCTGGCGGGGATTTCCAGATGATCGAGGCTCGAGACGAGCGAGTCGGCCAGATCTCCTTCCGTGCCGTCCGGCATGCCCTCGATTCGGCGCACGACGACGCCGCCCGCATCCCGCATCACGAACAGCGCGCTGCTCGCGGTCTTTTCCTCCGGGCGGAACGGCTGCACCAGCGGCTGGCAAGATGTCAGCACGCAGCTTGCCACCAGCCCGCAAAAGATCAACGCCACGAAAATGATGAGATGCGGCATGGCTAGTCGGAGAGAACGACCACCGACAGGGCGCGGCCATAATCCTTGCGGCCCTCCAAGGTCGTCCGCCGGTAGCTGAAGAACCGGTCCGGATCGGCGCAGGTATCGGCGTCGATCACATTGACGGTCGCGAGTCCTGCCTCCCGAAGCCTGTGCTCGACATAGCTCGGCAAATCGAACTGGAAACGGTCGCCTTTGCCCTTATCGAAGAACGTGTCATTGCCGGGATCTCGGGCGAGGAACTCGCTACGGAACTCCGGCCCCACCTCGTAGGACGAGCGTGCGATCGTCGGACCGATCGAAGCGACGATATCGCCACGATTCGCCCCAAGCCGCTCCATGGCGGCGATAGTCGCCTCGACCACGCCGGTCAGCGCGCCGCGCCAGCCGGCATGGGCCGCGCCCACGATGCCGGCACCCGGATCGGCAAACAGCACCGGCGCGCAGTCGGCGGTGAGAATGCCGAGAGCGACGCCGCGGGTTCGGGTCACCATGGCATCGGCTCGGGGCGCCTGGCCGGTCGCGAAGGGCCGGTCGACCGCGACGACCTCGGCGCTGTGCACCTGATACAGCGTGGTGAGCGCTTCGGACCCGATACCCAGCCGCGCCGCGACCCGGCGACGGTTCTCCGCCACCTTCTCGAGCACGTCGCCCGAGCCGAAACCGCAGTTGAGCGAAGTGAAATCGCCGGCAGACACGCCGCCTTCGCGCGTAAAAAAGCCGTGGCGGATTTTGCCGAGCCCGGCGAGCGCGTCGTCGGCTATCATGCGTGATCCTCGAAACCGGGCGGGGCGGGACTGTGTTTGCGTGTGATTGCGAGCACCTTGAACAAATTGCCCATTTCGCCGGGATCGATCAAGCGCCGGCAACCGGAACGGATCAATATCGCCTGATCCGGTGCCGCTTTTTCGATCAGTCTCGCGGCGCGCGCTTCGATTCCCAAGCGGGAGAGGAAGTCGCGTTGCGTGATCGGACCCCAACACCGCGCGCCGGCGCCTTCGGCGGCGCGCATAAGGGCGGCAAAATCGACATGCGCCGTGAGATCGGCGCTTCCGGGTTCATCGAGCACGTCGCGGCGGCGATGCCCGCGCAGGGCTTGCAGCGTATCGCCGCCCCCCTGCGCGTAGCCGTAGTCGACGATCAGACTCGCGCCACCATGCGCGACGATACGGCGGGCCATCTCGGCCGTTACAGCTTCCCGCTCGGGCGAGCGCTCGACGAACTCGCCGCCCTGCGCGGGAAGAAAAACCAACTTACCAGCCTCGATACCGACGCGGCGCTCGGCTCCATCGACGAACTGATGGACAGGCAGCGCATCGAAGAACTCGTTGGCGATGAACAGCGCTGGCGTTTCGGGCACCGTCGCAAGCGTGTCGTGCCATGTGGCCGCAAGATCGTTCTGCAGGGCGCGCAGCGCCGGCGAGGTCTCGACCAAATGTAGCTGTGGCCGGAACTTTGGCACGGAAGCGGCGGCGCGCAGCGCGTCGCGCATCAATGTGCCACGACCGGGACCGAGCTCCACCAGTGCGATGCGGTCGGGAGCACCGATCTGGCGCCAGGTCTCGGCACACCAGAGACCGAGCAGCTCTCCGAACACCTGGGAAATTTCGGGCGCGGTGATGAAGTCGCCCCGCACCCCCAGCGGGTCGCCACGCGCATAGTAGCGTTCGACCGTGAGGCGCATGAATTCTGCGACGGTGATCGGCCCGTCGCGCTCGATCAGGGCGCGGATTTCGCCCGCCATATCAAATACACCCCGACGAGCAAGAGCGGCACGGACAGGAGCTGGCCCATCGTGGTGCCGGCAAACAGGAAGCCGAGCTGCGCGTCGGGCTCACGAAACAGCTCGCTGATAATGCGCGCGATCGCGTAGCCGCTGAGAAAGGCGCCCGCGAGGAGGCCGGGTTTCTTCAGCACGTCCAACCGGAACACGAGGAACATCAGCACCGCGAACAGGATGACCCCTTCGAGGCCCGCCTCGTAGAGTTGGCTCGGATGGCGCGGCATGTCGCCACCGCGCGGGAACACCATTGCCCAGGGTACGTCCGATGGGCGCCCCCATAGCTCGCCATTGACGAAGTTGGCGAGCCGCCCGAAGAAAAGCCCGATCGGCACGACGGCGGTGACCAGGTCGCCGACCGATAGAAACGACAGGTTGCTTCTGCGCGCGAACAGCCAGATCGCGGTTACGACGCCGATCAGCCCGCCATGGAATGACATGCCGCCCTGCCAAACGGCGAAGATCTGCCCCGGATGCTCGACGAAGAACAGCGGCTGGTAGAACAACACGTAACCGACGCGCCCGCCGAGAACGATGCCGAGCGTCGCCCAGACGACGAAATCGTCGACCGCCCGGCGCGACATCAGCGCCTCGCCGCGCGGCCCCGGTAAGCGGGCAAGACGCGCCATCACCCACCAGCCGAGCAATATGCCGGCGACGTAGGCGAGCGCGTACCAGCGCACCGCGAGCGGCCCGACCTCGATCGCGACGGGGTCGATGTTCGGAAACGCAATCGCCATCATGCGCACGGGTCCATAGACCTCGGTGTATAAACAGAGACATGAGCCGGAACAATAAAAGTCGGCAAGGGCGCGGGCTGCGCTGGCCGCGCGTCGTGCGCTACCGCCCCCAGGACGCCGTCGGCGCAACGCTGTTCATTTTGCTGCTGCTCGTGCCGCTGCCGATCCCGGCCGATACACGCCTCCTGATCGCGTTCGACGGTGCGGCGCTTGGCTTCCTCGCCACGGTGTGGAGCTTGATGGCGGGGGCAACCGACGAAACCATCAGTCGCCGCAGCAAGGAGTACGACGAAGGCAAGTGGACTTCGCTCGTGATCGGCGTCGGTATCGTCGCCGCGGTGCTGGTCGCGGTTGCGGCCGAGCTGCACGGCGCGAAGGAAGCCTCGCCGTTCCGCATCGCACTCGCCGCCGTGACCATTGTGCTGTCCTGGGCCTTCACCAACACGATGTTCGCGCTGCACTACGCGCACGCCTACTATGGCGACACCAAGCACAGCTCCAAGGGGCTCGATTTCCCCGGCGGGGGGCAGCCCGACTACTGGGATTTCGTCTATTTCGCCTTCGTGGTTGGGACCACGTTCCAGACCTCCGACGTTCGAATCACTGGACGCCACATTCGCCATACCGTCTCGGCGCACGGCGCGATTGCCTATTTCTATACCGTTATCGTGCTCTCGATCACGGTGAACATCGTCGCCAGCGTGGTCTGACCGGTTGCCAGGAGGCGGGGCGAGGCGCTAGAAAAAAGGCCTCACCCAGGGGAGACGACAATGGGAAAGATGATCAAGCTCAAAGCGAAGGACGGGTTCGAGCTCGGCGCATACCGCGCCGATCCGAGCGGCACGCCCAAGGGCGGGCTGGTGGTGATCCAGGAGATCTTCGGGGTCAACCACCACATGAAGAACATCTGCGATCAATACGCCAAGGAAGGCTACGCCTGCGTCGCGCCGGCTGTGTTCGACCGTGCCGAGCGCGACGTCGATCTGGGTTACGACGAGGACGCGCGCAAGAAGGGCTTCGCCCTACGTCAGAAGATCGACTGGCCGCAGATCCTCGCCGACGTGCAAGCGGCCCGCGACGAGCTCAAGGGCGTCGGCAAGGTCGGCATCATCGGCTACTGCTTCGGCGGGTCGGTGGTGTGGAAGGCCTGCGTCGACCTCAACTTCGACGTGGGCGTCAGCTTCTATGGCGGCCAAGTGCCGGAGTTCAAGGACCTCAAAGCGAAGTGCCCGGTGCAGTTCCACTTCGGCGAGGAAGACCAGGGCATCCCGCTCGCCAAGGTCGAAGACTTCAAGAAGGCGCATCCCGAGGCGCCGGTGCACATCTACAAGGGCGCCGGTCACGGCTTCACCTGCGACGAGCGCGGCAGCTTCCACAAGGAGGCCGCCCAGACGTCGATGAAGCGGGCGCTCGATTTCCTGAAGGAGCACCTGACCCCGCCGGCACGCAAGGCGGCGTAGCGTCGATCGGCATCGCTGCAATGCGAAGGGGCGGGTCTTTGACCCGCCCCTTTCGTTATCTGGGTGCCGCCGCGATGTTCCCGCCATCGACCGTGAGCACTGCGGCCGTCGTGGTGCGGGCGAGCGCGAGCTCGACAAAGGCACGCGCGACATCTTCCGCCGTCACCTCGCGACCGAGCAGGTTGCCGGTCATGTAATCGACTTCGCTCACCCCACGCGCCTTGGCGCGGGCGGCGATCATATCGTTGGTGAGAAGCCCGGTGCGGATGCGGTCGGCGTTGACCGCGTTGGCGCGGATGCCGTCGGCGCCGTGGTCGAGCGCGTATTGCCGCATGAGCGCGAGGGTCGCCGCTTTCGGCAAGCCGTAGGGCCCGAAATCCGGTCCCGGATTCACCGCCTGCTTGGAGACGTTGAACAGCAGCGCGCCGCCGGTGCCCTGGGCGCGCATGATCGCCACCGCCTCCTGCGCCACGCGCTGGTGGCCGTAGAAATTGATTTCGAAGCTTTCGCGCAAGACGGCTTCGGAAACGTCCCCGATCCGGCCCTGGAAGGCGCGGCCGGCATTGGAGACGACGATGTCAACGCCGCCATAGCGCGCGACCACCTGCCGGAACGCATCCCGCACGGATTCGGAGCTGGTCACGTCGCAGCGGATCGCTTCCGCGCCGCCCGCGATATCGAGCACCGCCACCTCCGCGCCCTCGGAGCGAAAGGCCTTCACGGTCGCGGCGCCGATGCCCGAAGCCCCGCCGGTCACGGCAACGACGTGGCGGGCGAGGCGCTTCTCGGCCGCCTTGCCGAGCTTCGCCTGCTCGAGCGACCAGTATTCCATGTCGAAGATGTCTTGCTCGGTGATGCTCTCGAATGGGGCCTGGGTCTCGACGGCGCCGATCACCCCCATGGCGGTCTCGGCGAGGTCGGCGGCGATGGTCGCGTCCTTCGCCGAGGCGCCGACGCCGAACATGCCGAGCCCCGGCACCAGCACGACGCGCGGGATCGAATCGAGCGGTTTCTTGTCGCCCTTGTTGTGGCGCGCGAAGTACGCGCCATAGGCCTCGACGTAGCTCGTGAACCCGCGTCGGGCCACCTCGCGGAAAGCCGGTAGCTCACCTTCGCGCGGCGCCGGCAGGATCATCGGCCAGGGCTTGGTGCGGATCACGTGGTCGGGCGTCGTCGGACCGGCCCGGCCGTAGCGCTCGAGCTCGGCTCCGTTGACGTAGCCCATGACCGCCGGCGAGTTGCGGAACACGAGCACCTGCCGCCTCGGTTCGGCGCCGTCGCGCTTTTCGGCCACGAGGCCGCGCAGAACGGGCGCGACTTCGTGCAGCTGCGCGATGTCATTAGGTAACGCCGCAAGGGCTCGTTTTTTCGCTCTACCGCCCGCGAGCCTGCGCTCTGCCGCGGTTACGGCCCGGATGGTGCGCTCGTACGCCTCGCGAGCTGTCTCGCCGAAGGTGAACAGCCCGTGCTTCAGCAGCACCAGCCCTTCGACATCGGGGTTCTTCGCGTAGATTTCGGCGCACAGCTTGGCGAGCGCGAAACCGGGCATGACATACGGCACGAGGCCGAGGCGGCCCTCGAAGACCTCTTCGCAAATCTTGGCGCCGTCGTGCCGGTCGGTCAGCGCCAGCACGGCGTCGGCGTGGGTGTGATCGACGAATTTGTGCGGCAGGAAGGCGTGCAGCAATGTTTCGACGGAAGGGTTGGGCGCCGCGGCGTCGAGCAGGTTGCCGCGCAGATAGTTGACCATGTCCTCGTCGGATAATCGGTCGAGCTTTTCCAGCCGGCGCAGCGGATCGAGGCGAACCGCCGGCAGGCCGGGCGGCTCGATATCCGCCATGTCCCAGCCGCTGCCCTTGACGCACAGCACGTCGATTTTGTCGCCGAGCAGGTCGGTGACCCGCGTCTTGACCGAAGTATTGCCGCCGCCGTGAAGCACGAGCGCACGCTCGCGCCCCAACAGCCGCGAGGTATAGACGCGCAGCGCCAGATCCTCGCCGACGCTCTGGTACTGCGCGACATAATCGCGAGCGTCCGCGTCCGACCAGCGCGAATCCATCAGGCGGTCGCGCGGCTGCGCCGCTCGGGATACAGCGACAGCAGCCCTTCGCGCGAGGCGGGCGCGACGCCGCGCTCCGTGATGAGCCCGGTGACGAGGCGCGCCGGCGTCACGTCGAAGGCCGGGTTGGCGGCCTTCACGCCATCGGGCACGATGGAAACGCCGGCGATGCGCGTGACTTCTTCCGCCGCGCGTTCCTCGATCGGAATCAAGAATCCATCGTCCATCGACCAGTCAATGGTCGGACCGGGTAGCGCGACGTAGAACGGCACGCCGTTATCGTGCGCGGCCAGCGCCTTCAAGTACG
>Ga0184615_10002237_pt1 | contig 10378 bp, 14 predicted proteins | sample PLM4_65_coex_FD_133134 | JGI IMG/M metagenome (GOLD analysis project Ga0184615, IMG submission 133134) | Groundwater sediment microbial communities from an aquifer in East River, Colorado, USA - PLM4_65_coex | ecosystem: Environmental > Terrestrial > Soil > Riparian zone | place: USA: East... | reverse complement strand
TTTCAGGTCTACATTTAATTTTCTTAGAACAAGCGTCAATGAAGATTTTCTATGGGAGAGAAATCACGAAAAGCCGGTTGTTCTCAGGGATTATCAAGTAGATTTGGTCAATAAAGCATTAGTAAATAAAAGAGGAATTATCTACGCTCCCACATCGGCAGGTAAAACTAATTGCTTAATCGGAATTCTTAAATGCACGCCTCCCAAATCTAAGTCTTTAGTGGTGGTAGATAGAAAAGAGTTAGTAGAACAAAATTATGAAGCAATTAAAAGATTCGGGCTTCCTGTAGGTAGATTTTATGGTGATGTAAAAGAGCCTAACATTATCACGGTGGCTTTAATTAATAGCATAGGCCACTTAGAAAAAGAATTCGAAGATATACAAACACTATTCGTAGATGAAATTCATGACGGGGTTTCCGGTAGATGGATTAGATTATATAAAGCTCTTAAGAATGCCAATATAAGAATAGGTTTCTCTGCTACCCCGTTTCGTTATGGTGGCAAAGACAAATGTCAAAAATATAAAGTAAAAGGACACATTGGCGGGGTTTTGACAACCGACACGGTAGAAGGCGGTAAACTAACTACTAAAGTTTTACAAGATAAAGGAATTCTTTCATCGGTAAATGAATGCGTATTCTATAAAATAGATGAACCGGATCGGCAATTTGACCTATATCAAGATGCTCTTACCTACGGCATTGCTCAAAATCAATATTTAAATAAATTTGTTACCAAATTGGTTGGCGACTTAAAGGGTAGAACTTTGATTGTTGTAAGCAGAATTGAGCATGGAGAAATATTAGAAAAAATGATACCTGATTCCGTTTTTATACACGGATCATCTAAAAAAGACATTAGAAAAAATAGTATTCAAGATTTGAAAACGAGCGTTGAAAACAGAGTCGTAATAGCTATTGATACGCTTGTTAATAAAGGTATCGATCTATTTGTGCATTCATTAGTATCACTTTCAGACTCAAAAGCTGATCATAGAGTTATACAATTTATGGGTAGAGGGTTAAGAACAGCAGATGACAAGCAAGGTCTTAATTATTATGATTTTTTCTACACAATCAACCCCTATCTCGAAAAACATTCCGAGGAACGAGTTAAAATATTAGAAAAAGAGGGTCATAAAGTAGAGATTAGAAATATCTATTTATAATCTAAAACGGGATTAACAAAAGTCACTTCTGGATCAACTATATCAAGTTTAATGCTGTCTTCGGGAATATAACCGGGATAACTAATTGCCCGATATGCAATTGGCGGATTACCTTCTTTTATTTTCCTGAATTCTATTCTAATAAACCTTCTATCGTTGTTTCTTCCCTTGAATATCTCTTGGCCGGGAACAACACTCCAATATAAATCACCATCTTGTGGTTTTGTCATATGTCTAATTGAAGCATCGTTAGCGAAATCAAACACAGTTTGCATAGGTATAGTCTTAGGTTTTGGCTCTACCTTCCTCATTTTTATGATAGTTTGATTATTCTCAATAAAGTATTGCCTAAATGACATTAGCTATCCTCTTAAGCGAATTCAAAGCCCTAAATCCCGCACCCGGAATATTAAATTGTTTAATGATTTTTTCACATTCTACGCCTGGGTCGATCATATATTCATATGTTTTGCCATCTATATTGATTCGCAAAACATTAAACCCTTCATACCTTGACACTGATGATAATATAGGGCGAGTAGGGGGCTGCGAATATTTTTGCGGCGGCTTAACCGGATTATCAAATCCAAGTGTAAGCTGCGTCTCTATGAACAATTTGAAATGCACTACATATTTATATGCGTTTTAATAAGTTTCTTACAGAACAAGATGTTTTCGGCTTTGAAAGCCCCGATGCAGATTATGGTGAGCGTAGCCCTAATGTCGATCACCAGACCAAACCCCAAGACTTCTTGCCTATTAAGCCTTTAGATACTGAGTATATTTGCGACTTACTTCAAAAGTCTCACTTAGGCAACAAACGACCCCATAGATTATTCCCAGACTCAGTGCAGTGGGGAGTTGGTCACGGTGCCATTAAATTGAAATTTGGTACTGGGAAGAATGTGATTATCGAAAGAATGTCTCATAGTTTGTATGGCGAACAGACTTGGGTAACAAAGGGAATTTATAATACTAAAAGAGACAGATTGGGAACAACGGAGCATAAAGTCTCAGAAAATATTTGGGGGAGGTTGAAATCTATCAATGAAACTCCTGCGGATAGCCCATCTTCCAAAATAGATAATCTACAACATTTAGTTGTCAAAATAGCCAACAAATTAAAACAAGATGTAAACGATCCTTTGTTTTTCAACAATATAACAAAAATCAATGAAAATAAATTTATAATAACATTCAATGTGAGGGGGCAAGGAGTGCAATCGCCTGGACAACAGCGATTGGAACAAGCCCACATTTTAATAGAATTCGCACAAGATGGGATTATTCATATAAATCAAACAGATATTCACTCGCCAATCAGCGAAAGAAAGTGGGAAGTCAGTCATAGCAATTACATATTAAATTTTATGCCAAATCAAAATGTGAATGAAATTATAGAATCTCTCAATACAATAATGAAATATTACTAAATACAATATGCGAAATACCTTCTTAGAATCGTTAAAAGACCGCCATCGTGAACAAATGTCCAGATTAATGCCGTCCCGACCCAGGTTTGATCCAGAAGAATTTCCTAATCGAGAGGGCGAAGGCTTAGAAGGTCCATTTCATTTTCAGAATGGCAAAGTACTATATTATGACCGCAAAGAAGGCAAATACTACGACTCTAAAACCGATATGTTCTTAGATGACGAAGAACTTAAGACTTTACATTGATTAATATAATATTACGATACAAGAAATAATCAAGCAGACTCATTAAGCATACACCCGCATTCCATAAAATTAATGATACCTCGCTTTCACAAATTATGTGAAGTATAGTGAAAAACAAGAATAGCACAAACATTGATAGTCCAGAATTCCTAAAGAATTGGCTCCAATTCCAATCATAATTATTAATATAATAATCTTTCATTGAGAATGCCCCTAAATCGAGCGAAGTCCCCACAAGCATTAGGCAGCAATGAACCAGAAGAAAATAATCAAAAGGTGTTTTATATTGATTAAAAAATAAACTCAACATAAATATTGGGAATAACAATGATCTTCCCCCAATGTAAATCATATTCCAAAACCGGCCTAAATTCATATTAACACTCAAATTCTTTGTTAAAAAATTCTATCACTTCTTGATTAATTCCTTGTGCATACATTGAAAAATCAATATAAAAAAGCTCTTTGATACTCAAACCCATCTTATCGCAATATTTTTTCAATATTGGACACAAAAGAGCATAGAAAGGGCTAATCTGTTTAGTCGCAATCCACCGCAGCAAACTTCGGTTAATTACAGCTTTTTCAACCTTTTCTCTACTCAATCCTTTTAAATATTCACTCAGTTTCTTTTTATCGGCGAGTAGCGTTTTAAAAATAAAATCATTTTCAAAATTTGAATTCGAAACCGGTGCTTGTAAGCCTTTTTTCTCAAAAAGCCGCTTCCAAACCAGCCAGCGTTTCCAAGCTTTCTCGCCTACTAAGCAATTCGGGGTAAAATTTGGATTAGTAGAGTTACTTCGAATAATATCAATTTGTGAGCGAACATAGAGATGATAATCAGCATCATCTAAATTATGTTGAACATCATGTAGAAGCTTGTAACAACATTTAAATAAAAATCTCTTGCGTGGATCACCAGTTCCGTAAGAATATCTTTTTTCAAGTGGATACAATTTTTTAAGCATATCGATGTAAACACACGATATTTTATATGCTTTTGCTTCCGTGGGGTTCATTTCGTAGCGTAAAATATTCTCAAGGCAAATTATTTCCATTTTGTCATCACTTTTTTTCATGAAAATTAGCTCTATTACCGATAATAGATGATATCGACCACAAAATCACATTCATTGACTTTAAATTTTACTAATGAAAAATCTATTAACAATGACATTCCCCACATCAAAAAGAATGTATACCAGAGCACCCCTCTCTGACACGGTAAGGTTACACAAGAACCTTACGAGTATACACAGCCACTATTCTCTTCCGAGTCTCTTGCTTTAATAAGCGATGGTCAGGGACGGTATTGTTTAGTAGCAATTATTGTTCATTTGTATGAATATACTGATTTTAATTAGCTTTATTGTTATATACTAACTTTAGATAGCTAATTTGTATGAATATATTTAAATACAAATTAGATAGCTTAAGTACTTTGAATAGAATATACAATAAAAACACTTAAGAAGTTTAAATCCTCTTAAGTCATTTAAATTCAAATCTAAAACCTTAAGACCCCTTTGACCAGAAGCACTTGTTGCGCATTTATTATGAATATATCACAAATTGTCGATGGCTACGCTAGAGTAGGCTTAAAACCTATCCCACTTTATCCAAAGTCTAAAATACCAATAGGCAATGATTGGAATAAAAAATGGCACAAATTTAAGGCAAAAGAAGTAATATTCCAAAATCCTGGCTGCAATATTGGCACATTGTTAGGGAATATCATCGATATTGAGGCTGATACTAAGGCTGGAAATGAGTTATTATCTCAACTTCTCGCAGGAACTCCGCATCCAATTTATCGAAGCCATAAATCTGATCATCATTTATTTTGGACATTTATGCCGAGTTTTACAAGGGCTGTTTATCAAGGTATTGAGATTCGTGGTTACAAACACCAATCAGTACTTCCGCCAAGCATACATCCTTGCGGTGAAAAATATACTTGGTTAGAAACTAATAATTTCAATTTTCCACAAGTTCCAGAAGAATTTATTAGATGGGGAAAGAAATATAATATAATATACCAACAGAAAAAAAGTATTAATAAACTAAAAGTATTTTGTGATTCTTGCCATAAGCCTATTATGATGGATGAAAAAAGATTCAATTTAGAGCTGAAAGCGTTTAAAAGCCTTGATATGAAATGGCAATGCGGCTACTGCAAACCAGATTATATTAAAGAATTATGCAAAGATATGAAAAAGTGGTCGTTCGATGCGGCAAACCATGAGCGTGGACAAATGTTCACTAAAATGAAATTTGGGGAAACGGAACTTCTTGAATATTTAAAAGAAACCGGATTAAAATTCGTTCACAAGCGGCCCATTCGTTTTCACAAAGAATTCTTCTTTGTAGATTTTTACAGCAACAAACATAAAGTCGCATTACAGCTCATTAGCGACTCATACACGAGTCCAGAACAAGATATCACTGCCAGAGCCAAAGACATACTCGAACTGCTTAAAATTAATTTAATTGAAATAGAAGAAAAAGAAATTAAGAACGATTTTGGCAAGATTAAAACCAAAATATTAGAAGCAGTCGCATATAATCTAAATACGATATGAATTTTAAGCAATTCATAGCCGAAGCCGTTCTCCAAATAAATGTTGGAAAATTATACGGTTGGCGCCCAAAAGTGGAAGAAGTAATCAAAAATATCAAGGAAGGTAGAGTATCTCAATCTGTTGGTGAGCCGGTTGTAGTTTCGAAGTTAGACAGCAGAGGCGATTATTTTATTATTAATGGCTATCATCGAGTTATCGAAGCGATTATGAGAAAAGAAAATATCATCATAGCCACGGTGGATGAGTTCACGCCGAATATTGAGAGAACGGGCGGAGCACACGCTGGTTTCTTGGCCGACAAGGTAAAAATCGTAGATTTACTTCAAAACAACAATCAGTAGCTCGATATTAGAACGATATGCCAGACACAGAGGAATTATTTAAATACTTAGACAAATCTCCAATCGCCTATTTTTATACCGATCCGCCCATTGATGATTTCACTAAGAAATTTCAAGGTGACTTTTGTTTTTCTAATGGCACATCAGTATTTAGAGTTTCTGCCAAGGACAGCATCTCTTTCAAAAGATTAGATGCTGCTATAAGGAGAGAATTATTTGCCAAGAAGACCGTTTTTACATATGATATCAAAAAATATTGCTCTTATGCTCTCTATCATAACGAAATTCCCTTTGATATTCAAACAATTGACATCAAATATTTAAATCATTATTTTGCTGTAAAATCAAAACCGCTCACGCTGAGAGAAGCCGTAAATGTTGATTTAATAGAAAAATACAAAAAAATCAATGAAGTCTATTCGCCTCTATCAACGAAAGTGATTCCCTTTTTAGAGAACAGAGAGTTCATCGATGATACGCCGCCCGCTAAGTATAAGCATACTACTTATGATATCGAAGCTCAGGCAAACGGGCGCATGAGTTGCCACAAAATCGCAGATAATTATTTAAATATACATACACTATCATCAGCAGAAAAATCTAAAATTAGATTAAAACCAGATGCAGACAAAGATGATGTATTTCTGATTTTAGATTTTATGCAAATGGAAGTTGAGATGTTGTCTTGGCTGACGGGAGATGCGAATCTTAAAGAAATATTAAGGTCTGGAAAGGATTTCTATAGTTCTTTTGGGCTGAATAGGGACATCGGCAAGGCTTTATTTCTTCCAACCGTGTACGGAATGCAGCCATCTACACTGGCTGCAAGATTTAAAATTGAAGTTGGAGTAGCCGAAAAATTAATAAAAACAATTAAAGAACAGTTTAAGACTGCGTTCGATTGGCTAACAGAGAAACAAGAAGCATTGAAAGACAATCCGATAGCGGAAGATTACCACGGAAGACTTAGAGATTTCTCTAATGAGCCGCATTACAAGCGTTTGAATTCTGAGGTTCAAAGCCCGGCATCCTTGTTCTGTCTCATGAAACTCAACTTTTTATTTGATAAATTACAAGAATATTTGTGGTTTAGCCTCCACGACGGCTTTGGCCTGTATTGTAATATAAAAGACCTTAAAAACATTATAAAAGAAGGTAAAGAAGTGTTAGAGAGAGAAGAAGATTTGTTTCCCGGATTAAAAATAAAAGTTTCAGTAAAGGTCGGCCACAACCTTGCCGACACAATATCAATATAAGGACAAAAAATATGCTCGAAATCGTTCCAACTACCGTCAAACTGACAATCCAAGACAAAGATGACATTCTTGAACTACTGAATTCAATTAGAGTTAGATTTGTTGATTTAGTAACAAAAAGCGATGAAGACAACGAATTTGGATATTGGACAAACCAACTAAATTCTGTTTGCTTCGAATTGCGTAGACCCACTACAAATGATATGGCCCGCTTAACTTGTATGTTGGTAAAGGCCAAGCCAGAAATAGTCGATTTTCAGTTTTCGAATAGCGAATCGACGATTGTTTTTTGGGCCAAATGGACCACAGAAAAGGAAAACATTTAATGAACAAATTTATTTTAACTACAATTTTAATTTTAACTACGACGCCAATATTTGCCCAATCTCAAAATATCGGGCTGAACAATATAGCGACCACTTACGAAGAATCGATATTAAAAGGCACGGGACAATACCTAAGAGGCTTGGGTGCGTTTTATGCTAATTTGGGTCAATATCAATACTGGAATTCAATAGCTAAATCTCAAAACATTGAAAACTGGAAAAATTATGTAACGACCAGATGGGATCTTAAAGATGAATGGAAAAACCGCCATCAATCTCCCAATCCATTAGATAGTTTTGAGAAGAAATTAGATAATGCCGAGAGGTGGCATGCACTAAAGACACGAGAACAATCTTTAATTAATAGTGGGATCTTGCCCAAGAAACCTTCTGCTTATATGAATATTCGTGGAAGGCGATATGTAAATCGAAACGATTTCGTGGGAACCTACGATTATTATTTGATGAAGCTTGAGAATCAGGCTAAAGACATCAGAATTAAGGTAAAAGAACTACAAGAAAAAAGAAGAGGCAAGCAAGCAATAGCTTATCTTGCTTGGGATGACAAGCAGTCTTTTTATTCGAGAAGCCAATATTTCACGGACAAACAGATTCGTAAGGATTTAGGTCTACCGGATAATAAGCCTAAATTTCAATTCCCAGAAATAGATACGGAAATAGATTTGTGGCTGGAGCAACTCGCAGAAAACGAAGCGAAACAAGAAGCCTTTAAGAAGGCAATTAAAGAAAAAGGTAATGTTAAATTTTAAGGAGGCTGATGAAATGGTTGAACGAGATAATTTGTGGAGAATGTTCGGAAGTTCTGTCAAAGGTAGACGATGATTATGTAGATATGACTTTATCTTCGCCGCCTTATGATGGTCTGAGAAATTATAAAGGATATGTTTTTGATATTAATAAGATTATATCGCAATTATATCGAATTACAAAAAAGGGCGGAGTAGTTGTTTGGGTGGTGGGAGATGAAGTGAAGAACGGAAGCGAGACAGGAACAAGTTTCAGACAAGCTTTGGCTTTTTTGGACAAAGGTTTTTTGCTTCATGATACGATGATATATGAAAAAAACACATCATCATTTCCAGCAAGAAGAAGCGGAAATAGATATACGCAAATATTTGAATATATGTTCGTGTTCTCAAAAGACAAACCGAAAACTGCAAACTTAATTTGCGATAAAGAAAATCGATGGGTTGGGTATGTCAATTGCGGCAAAAATACAAATAGAAATCAAAAAGGGGAGTTGGTAGAAGTAAACGATATTAAACCAGTGCCTAAATTTTCACCAAGAAATAATATTTGGCGATATGTAGTAGGAGCCGGATATGGGCAAAAAGACAAATCGGCATATAAACATCCTGCCACATTTCCAGAGCAATTGGCTTTAGATAATATTATGAGCTGGTCGAATGAACATGATGTAGTTTTAGATCCCATGAACGGTTCAGGAACTACCTGCGTCGCAGCAAAGAAACTAAATAGAAATTATATAGGCGTCGATATTTCAGAAGAATATTGTGATTTAGCAAGGAGTAGATTAGGATAGAACAATGAGTTACTTCCAACCAGACAAGATTAATAGCGACCGCAATATAAAAAGATTTATTGCGAAAGATAAGATTGGCCGAATTGGCGACTTTGAATATATTGATAGTAAATATTTTGATTTAATAGAAAAAAGATCCGGTATAAAATTTGAGGTTAAGGAGGATTTGCGTCATATAGAGACAGGTAATGCTTATCTTGAGGTAGAGTGTAATAGGAAAAGATCTTGCTTATCTATTACCGATGCATCGTTGTACATTATATTGTTGCACACAAAAAGCAATTTTGGTTGTGTCATAATGCCATATATGGTGCATGTTAATGATTTAAAGAAATTGATATTATCCGGAAAATACAAGATAAAACGGGGTGGCGAAGGAGCCATAGGTTATCCAATTCCTAGCTCAGATATACAAAAATTTTGTCAATTTACGGCGAGGGCAAGATATGAGTTGCAATTGTCTTGCGATTATTCAATGGATAGACATTATCAAAGAAATTATAATAATTTAAGGTGAATCGTGAAAAATAATAATAAGAACGGTCAGTTAGATGAAAAAGAATTTATTAAGTTAAACGAACAAAACGATATTGAATATATAGAATATAAGCGTTTGCAACAATGGTTAGGTATAGATGAAAATAAAGGGAAGAATTACCTTGCATCGCAAGTGGAATATTTAAAAACGCATCAAAGACTATCTTTAAATAGAAATCAGCCAATGGGCGGCAAAATAGGTAGAGGGGATTTTACAATAGGGCTTAACAAAATTAGCGATAATAATGTTATTAAAAATTATTTTCCAAACTGGAATGAACAATTTCCTATCATGATAGCTGTTGAATGTAAAAGTCAGGAAGTAGATGGTAGTGCTAAAGAAAAGATTGCACATTGTATTAGACAATTAAAATTTGGTAGAGATGAAGAATTTGGAATCATAGTATTAACTGGTGAAAAGTTTTCACAACAAGAGATAGAAGAATTTAAATTTTTATGTGATAAACAAGAATTGCCTGAACCATACAAAGCTGAACCAAATAAAGTTTTGTGTATGACGAGGGAAGAGTATAGATTATTTAGAGATGAAGTTATTCCAAAGTAAAAAGGAGAGTTTTATATGAAGAATTTATTTATTTTGTTAGGGTTGATTGGTATTATGTCTTGCGGTTGCATTCAGATCGACAGGACCAAGATTCAGAAGTCGGACAAGAAACTGCTTGATAAGACTCGAATTGATGGGGTCAAGGATTTAGATGAGGCTCTTAAGTCGGCAAAGGAATCAAATAAGAATATATTAATTGTATTCTACGCTGATTGGTGTGATCCTTGTAGGCGAATGGAGCGTGAAACTTTATCTGCTCCGGCTGTCAAAGAAGCAATGAAGAATTATATATTTTTCCATGTTAATGTAGATGCAGAGCATTCCGCTGATAAATATAAAGGAACCTCTATTCCACG
>Ga0184615_10002236_pt1 | contig 10384 bp, 11 predicted proteins | sample PLM4_65_coex_FD_133134 | JGI IMG/M metagenome (GOLD analysis project Ga0184615, IMG submission 133134) | Groundwater sediment microbial communities from an aquifer in East River, Colorado, USA - PLM4_65_coex | ecosystem: Environmental > Terrestrial > Soil > Riparian zone | place: USA: East... | reverse complement strand
TCGAGCGGAGAGAGAAGCCGAGGTGACACCGGGAGGAGGGGGAAGGGGATGGGATGGTGTCACCCTGAACGCAGTGAAGGGGACCATGCATGCATGGTCCCCTTCGACTTCGCTCAGGGTGACAACATTCGCCGGCTATTTGCTCCGCATCTCCGCGTTGATTCTCCGGATCATCGCCCGCAGGCTGTCGGAGGGCAGGGCGCCGGTGATCGCGAGCATCCGGTCGCCCATCTGCATTGCCATCGCCTGATCGGCGGCGGGCGCCGCGTCCGAGATGGTCACCGACAACCCGCCGTCGGACGAGGTGGCGTTGCGGCGGTTGAGGAGCTCGGAGACGTCGCTCGCCGGACCTTCGATGGTCTGGATCACCTGACCCGACGAGAGCTGCTGGGCCACGACCATGAGCGGCCGCTTGCCCTGGTCGTTCGCCTGGACCTGCACCCGGAGCACCGGCAGCCCGTCGATGTGCGGCAGGCTCTGCCCGGCCTCGCTCTGCGCGCCGTCCCACGACACCGTGCGCCACATCCCGTCGAACTGCTCGCCCGCGTCGGGCCGGGGCTCCTCCAGCGGCGCCAGCTCGAGCGCCGGGGCCGGATCGAGCACGGCCAGCTTGGCGGCGCGGATCGAGTCATCGCGGAACGCGCGCTTCACGGCGCGTGCCGGCGCCGGCTCGCGGCGGGCCTCTGACCCGACCGGCATGGGAGCCGCCGGCGGCTTCACCTCGGCCGAACCGGTACGGATCGGAGTCGCCGGAGCCTCGGCGACGGGCGGCATGGTACGCGTCGCGACGCTGGTGGCCAGTCCGGGGCCGACCATCGTGCTCGCGGTCCAGCCGAGCCCGAGCGCCGCCACCAGGCTCGCGGCCCAGGCCGCGACTCGGAGCCGGCGGCGGCGAGAGGTCACGCGCTGGGCCGCCAGGCCGCGGAGGGTTTCGAACGCGGGAGCGAAGCGGCGGGGTGGCGCGAGCTTCGCGAGGAGCGCGGTGGTGCGGTCGCGCAAGGCGGCGATTCCGTCGCGAGTTGCACGGCACGACGAGCACCCGGCCAGGTGGCTCTCGATCTCGACGCACTGAGATCGGCTCAGCCCCTGGTCCAGATAGGCGTGCAACTCGTCTTCAGGAATGTGCCGCATTGTCTCTCGCCTGTTTCTGCTGCCGATCGTGCGCGTTTACCAGCCGGCGTCGCGCCCGTGCCAATGTCGTGCCAACCGCGCCGACGGCGAGCCCGGTCTGCGCCGCGATCTCGGGATAGCTCAACCCCGCATCCCAGAGCAGAAGGATCTCGCGGTCCCTCGGCGTCAGCGTGTTCAGCGCCTCCTGTACCGAGGCCATCTGCTCGTCGTGCTCGACTGCGTCGTCGGCCGCCGGCGACACCGTCGGCTGCGCGATCGGATCGCCCTTGAGGAGGGTGAGGTGCCGCTTGCGCCGCACCGCGGCACGGGCCTCGTCACGAGCCAGGTTGGCGGCCACCGCGAAGACCCACGCCCGCGGCTTGTCCGGCCGGTGAGCCAGCGCCCGGACGAACACCTCCTGGGCCAGATCCTCGGCCCGCTCGGCGTCCCACACCTTGCGGTAGAGGAACCGCACGACGGCGGTATAGGTGCTCTGGTACAGTTTCTCCAGCTCGTCGCTCACGACACCTCAGCGGGAAGGTCGGGTCGCCCATGAGGACGGGCAACTTACGTCGGCTTGCACAGTTGTGGCCTAGTCAATCGCCGGATGGACGTCGCCGTCTGCGACGCGGCCCGAACACGCATCCCGGATGCAGTCCCCGGTTCTTCGGGGGCCATTCGGTGCAGAGGTCAGGCTTGGCGGGTCTGTCGTCCGCCCGGAGGCGGCCATGGAGGGAGCAGGCCACCCCGTCTTCCTTCAGGTACCCGCAGGCGGAGATCATCTCCGCCTCCAGGGAGAAGTCCCCGGCCCGCTCCACCTTACAGAGATACGGCGACCTTCTGGAGCGCACCAGGGCTTCCAGCCGCCGCTCCCCCTTGTTGCACATGATCTCGATCTGGAGATCCCGGCAGCATGCCGCGGCGCGCCTGTTGTCCGCCGTCCGGCAGGGCGCCCCGGCGCAGGGGTTCCCCGCGTCCAGGACCGGCAGGGCGTGGACGGGGGCCGGCGCCGGCGCCAACGATCTTGTCACCATCCGCTTGGCGTCCACCACCCGGAATCGCTGACCGCCGAGCTGGCGCGGTTGCTCGGCGCGCCGCGGCCGCCTGGGAGCGGCGCCGCGATATCCGTACAACTGGCACCCCGACGTCGTTCCATCCTCGCGCAGGTATCGGCACGGCAGGTGGAGGGTCGCCTCCACGTACAGGTCGCCGTTTCCCGCCCACGGCTCACCGAAGGTGATCTGCTCGGTGTGGCCCAGGAGCCAGGTGGCTTCGTGATCGAGCGAGGCGTCGCCGTCCTCCAGCGAGCCGACCCTGAGCGTCACTCGCAGCGCGCGGCACTGCGAGCCCAGGTTCCGGCATGGCGGCGCGGAACGGACGGATTGCCCCGGCCGAGTGGCGTTGCGCAGAGTCATTGGGCTCAATAGTAATCATCCAGGGTTTCCGGACGGGGTGTGGTCATCCCCTCTTCCCTTCGCGAAGGGGACCTGTATCTTTGTGAACGAGTTCACAAAGTCGAGTTCCACCGGTTCTCGGACAATTCATAGCTTCGGAGGCAGATCGGCGATGCGTGTGACTTCCATGCTGGCGGGGCTGGCTTTGGTTCTGGCGGCCTGCGGCGGCGGCGAGCAGAAGGCTGAAGATCAGCAGACGACGGCGACTCCCGATCAGGCGGCTCCGGCCGCTGGTGACGCCGCCCCCGCCGCGGGCGGGACGACGCATGACGTCAACATGGTCCTGGAGGGGAGCAGCTACAAGTACGTCCCCGACCAACTGACCATCAAGTCGGGCGACGTGGTCCGGTTCCACAACGTGAGCGGCGGACCGCACAACGTCTCCTTCTGGGCGGACAGCATTCCCGGAGGCGCGGCCGACGCGCTCAAGACCGGCATGCCGGACCAGATGGCTCCGCTCGAGGGCTCGCTCCTCACCGAGGTGAACGCGACCTACACCGTGAACTTCGCCAACGCCCCGGCGGGCGAGTACAAGTTCTACTGCCTGCCGCATCTGGCGCTCGGCATGAAGGGGAAGCTGACGGTTCAATAGCAGCGAGGAGCCGAAGTGGGTTTGTCACCCTGAGCGAAGCGAAGGGGGCCATCTTTGTGGATGGCCCCCTTCGCTTCGCTCAGGGTGACAAGTGACTCCTCTTCATCCTGTTTTGAATCTCCCCACCCCCGCCGCCACGATTGCCCCGACCAGAAGCCCCGCGATCGCGTCCACGCCGTAATGCATCTGACAATAGACGACGGCGACCGTGAGCAGCGCGGTGGGAAGCGCCAGCGCCCACGCGAGTCCCTTCGAGCCCCGGGCGGCCGACAGCGCGGCAGCGACCGTCGCCGCGACGTGGGAGCTGGGGAACGCGGCACCGAAGGAGCTGCCGATGGCGAGGGTGTCGTACACCATGCGGGCGAAGACGTTGTCGGTGAACCACCCATCGGGCCGCGGGAAGACGTAGTAAGGGCCGGCGATGGGGAAGAAGATGAACACCAGGTAGCAGAGCACGAAGGTCGTCATCACGACGAGAACGTAGTGCCGCAGGGCAGGCAGATCCCGCCGCCACACGAAATAGAACGCCGGCGCTACCACGATGAGGTAGTACGATAGATAGGCGGCGTGCAGTGCCGCCGACCAGAACCGGCTCGGCATGCTGCGCCACCATTCGGTGCTGAGCTGGGCGCCGAAGATCGCCAGCTCCCACCGCTGAGCGGTGGCGTCGTGGACCTGGATGGCGCCCGGACCGTTCAGCACGTCGAGCTCGCTGTAGAGTCCCACGAGCAGGAGCAGGGGGTAGAGCTCGCGGATCGTGCGTCCGACCGGGCCGAGCCCGGGGCGGGTCACCAGATAGAGCAGCACGCCGAAGAGCGCGTGGGCCACGAGGAGCCACCAGCATCCCGGCTGTCCCGGCGCCCTAGCCAGCGCGACGAGCGAGACCACGGCCAGGTATCCGGCCAGCAGCAGGTCCACCGGCCGGAGCTGCGCGCGGCGCGCCGTCGCGGCCCTCTCGCGGGCGGTTTCCGCCGCTACAGCCATCCTGCGTTCCGGTACCACCGGTAGGTGTCGGCGAGTCCCGATTTCAGGTCGTGGACCGCCCGCCATCCCGAGTCCTGTCTGAGCGGACCGGGATCGCCGGTCCAGGCGTCCTGGAAGAACTCGTTGGCCTTGTCCCTGGTGAGAATCGTCGTCTGGCCGGCGATCCTCGCGGACACCTCGGTCACCGCGAGCAGCGCTCGCCCGATGGGCGCCGGGATTGGAACGAGCGAGAGCCGCCGGCCCATCGCGGTCCCGACGGCGCGCACGAACTCAGCGCTCGTCGCGAGTTCCGGATGGCAGGCGTAGTAGACCTTCCCAACCGTGGTGGCCGCCGTACCCGCCGCGACGAGGGCGTTCGCCAGATCGGCGCCATGCACCGCCGAAAGCTGCTGGCTGCCGTCACCGAACACCGGAGCGACGCCCAGTCGCGCCATCCGGAACACCTTGAGCACCTCACGATCGCGCGGGCCGTACACCGTCGGCGGGCGCACGATGACCCAGGGAAGGGTACTCGCGGTGACCGCCGCTTCGGCCGCGAGCTTGCTCCGTCCGTACGCCGTCACCGGGCGCGCCGGCTCCGTACCGGTGAGCGGCCTGCCTGGTTGGGCGGGGCCGCCGGCGGCCATCGAGGACACGAGGACGAAGCGGGATGCGCCCGCCCGGGACGCGGCCGCGACCAGGCTCGCGGTCCCGCCACGGTTGCAACGCATGAACTCATCTTCGCTTTTCGCCGCCACCAGGCCCGCGACGTGGTAGACGACCTCCTGCCCCTCGGCGGCGCGGGCAAGGGAGTCGGCATCGTCCAGGTCCCCCGCCACGACGCGCACGCCCAGCGGTCCGAGCGCCTCCGCCTTCTTCGGAGAGCGGACCAACGCCGTCACCTCATCGCCCCGCCGACGCAGCGCCTCCGCGAGATGACTGCCGACGAAACCGGTGGCTCCCGTGACCAGCGCCTTCATATCGCCCGGTCGTAGAGCCGATAGGTCTTGTAGACCCGGAAGGTCATCTTCTCGAGCCCGGCGTTCATCGCCGCGTTGTCCTCCAGTATCCACCCTGCCTCTCCCCAGCTGAACCCCAGCTTTTCAGCGCGGGTCCAGATCCAGTGGTAGAGCATGGCGTCCACCGCTTTTCCCCGGTACTCCGGAACGACGCCGAGGAGCAGGATTCTGGCGCGCCGGATCTTCCGCATCTTGAGCGCCCACAGCAGGCGGGGCAGCACCGGGAGCAGCCATCCTGAGCGGTTCTTCCGGAAGACCACGTTGAGGTCCGGCAGGGCGATGCCGAATCCGATCACCTTGCCGTCCTTCTCGGCCACGGGGACGAAGTCCGGGATGACGACCGGCCGGAACTGCTCGGCGAGATGATCGATCTCGCGCTCCGTCATGGGGACGAATCCCCAGTTCTGCTCCCACGCCGCGTTGTAGATCTCCTTGACGCGCTCGACCTCCTGATCGAAGTGCTTGAGGTCGAGCGGCCGGATGGTGATTCCCAGGCGCTGCCGGATCAGCTCGGTGCCGCGGGCGAGCCGCTCGGGCACCGGGACGTAGTACTCCTCGCGGCCGCCCTGGTACACCCAGAGATCCTTGGCCTTGGCGAAGCCCCCGCGCTGCACCAGGTCCACGTAGTATCGCGGGTTGTGCGGCATCATGAGGGCGGGAGGGAACTCGAATCCGTCTACCAGAAGGCCGCACTCGTCGTTCACCGAGAACGAGACGGGGCCGCGGAGCACGTCGTGGCCCTTCCCGCGGCACCACTCGGCCGCCGCGGCGAACAGGGCATCGGCGACCGCCTGGTCGTCGGTGCACTCGAAGAACCCGAAGAAGCCCACCCGGTCGCCGTGGGTCTCGTTGTGGAGGCGATTGCTGATGGCGGCGATGCGGCCCACCACGACGCCGTCCCGCTCGGTCAGGAAGTACTCGGCCTCGGCGTGCTCGAAGAAGGGGTTCTTCGACCGTGAGAGGAGGGCAGCGATGTCCCGACGTAACGGCGGGACCCAGATCGGGTCCCGCGCGTGGAGTCGGTAGGGCAGGTCGATGAAGCGCTTGAGGTCCCGTCGGTCCCGCGCCGCGCGGACGCGCAGCGGTGGGGTCAGATGACCCCCAGATCCCGGCCGATACGGGCGAACTGCTCGAGGGCGAAGTCGATCTGATCGAACGTGTGCGTCGCCATGAGGCTGGTGCGCAGCCGGCACTGTGACGCGGGCACCGCGGGCGGGGCCACCGGATTGGTGAAGACGCCGGCGTCGAACAGCCGCCGCCACATGAGGAACGTCTTCTCCAGCGGCCCGATCAGCACCGGCACGATCGGCGTCTGGGTCGGGCCGATGTCGAGCCCGAGGCTGCGGAAACCTTCCTGGAGACGGCGGGTGTTGGCCCACAGCTTGTCGCGCCGCTCCGGCTCGTTCTGGAGCACCTGAAGCGCGGCGAGCACGCCGGCCGTGTTGGCCGGCGGCAGCGAGGCCGTGAAGATGAGCGGCCGGCTGTGATGCTTCAGGTAGTGGATGACATTCTCCGACGCCGTCACGAACCCGCCGATGGACGCCAGCGACTTCGAGAAGGTGCCCGCGATGATGTCCACCTCGTCGGTGAGGCCGAAGTGGGACGCCGTCCCGTCGCCATTGGGCCCGAGCACGCCGAGGGCGTGCGCGTCGTCCAGGGCCAGGGCCGCGCCGTACTTCCGACCCACTCGCAACAGGCCGGGAACATCGGCGATGTTCCCTTCCATGGAGTAGACGCCGTCCACCACGATCATCGCGCCGCGGCCGGAGCCGTTCCGCTCCATGCGCCGCTCGAGGTTGGCCAGATCGCCGTGATTGAAGCGCTCCGTCTCCCCATAGGAGAGCTTGGCGCCGTCCACGATCGAGGCGTGATCCAGCTTGTCGAGGTAGACGGTCTCACCCCGGCCGACCAGGCCCGAGATCAAGCCCAGGTTGGCCGAGTAGCCGGTGGAGAAGACGAGGCAGGCTTCCTTGCCCAGGAACTCCGCGAGCGAGACCTCGAGTTGCTCGTGCAGGTCGAGCGTTCCGTTCAGGAACCGGCTGCCGGTGCAGCCGGAGCCGTAGCGGTGCAGGGCGCGAGACGCCGCCTCGAGAACCTTCGGGTGATGGGTGAGGCCCAGGTAATTGTTGGACCCCAGCATGATCTTCTTGTGCCCGTCAATGACGACGACGGTGTCTTCCGACTCCGAGATCGGTTTGAAGTAGGGATAGAGGCCGGCCGCCTGGATCTCACGGGCCTTGGTGAACTGGCGGCACTTTTCGAAGAGCGCGACCTGTTGAAGCTCTTGGGTATCCACGGTTCCTCGGAGCAGAGAGGAGGTGATGATTGCCCCCACATCGCTTTGCGGCTGAACGATTTAAACTAGTGATCCGGCTCGGGTGACACAAGTTGCAGGGCCGGTCTGGCGCCTTGCCGCAATCCTCGCGCCGTAATGGTGCAAACCTCGTCTCGACCTTGCGTTACGAGGCGAAAGGGTTGCGGAGGTTCAGTTTAAGTCGTTGGTCCACGGTTGCGTTGCCCTGGGGGCATGGAGGGAGTGTCCTCTGGCGGCTCTCGATCGACCGGTTCGTCTGTCCATTCCGGCGGACCCCGGCTCTGGGTCTTCGCGAGCGGAGGATATGCGATTTCTTTGCGCGCGACAGCTTGCGGGAGTTGCTTGACTTGGGTGGAACAGGGGCAGAGCTTTCCTCAATATGCCGCGTCCCGACGAACCCTCCCGCCGCTTCTTCCTCCGGAGCGCCCTGCTGGCCGCCGCGGGGATGATCGGGTCCGGCTCGCTCCTCGAAAGTGAGCGGCTGCTCGCCGCCCATGGCGCCGATCCGAACGATCCGGAGGTGCCGAACGAAGAGGTCGCCCGGATCCTCCAGGAGATCTCCGGCGGGAAGCCCATCCGGCGCGGGCACCTCTCTCTCGATATGCCCCTCGTGGCGGAAGACGGGCGGATCGTTCCGGTGATCATCGAGAGCGATCTCCCGATGACCGCGGAGCGGTACGTCAAGGGAATCCATCTGATCGTGGATCACAACCCCGACGCTCACCTCGCCGCCTTCCAGCTCACCCCTGCCATCGGCTCGGTGTCCATCTCCACCCGGATCAAGATGAAGCGCACGACCTGGGTGCGCGCGATCGCCGCCACCAACACCGGCGAGATCTGGGCCGCGTACGCGCGCGTGCAGGTCACGCTCAACGGGTGCGGGTGATGAATCCGTCGATCGGCGAGGCCCGCATTCGAGTCCCGGACCGGGTGGTCCAGGGCGACCTGATCGTGGTGAACGCGATCATATCGCACCCGATGGACACCGGCTTCTTCCGGAACGCCGACGGCCAGCCGATCCCCGCGTACTTCATCAAGGACGTCGTCGTCACGTACGGTGACCAGGAGATCGCCCGGTTCACCTGGACTTCCGGCATCAGCCGGGACCCCATCATCAGTTTCACGCTCAAGGCCGATCGCGAAGCGCCACTCGGCATGGTCTGGACCGACAACAAGGGCGCCGAGTTCAAGCAGTCGGCCGACATCAAGTTCGCTTCCGCCTGATCCTCGCCTCGCTCGCGCTGGCCGCACCTCTCTTCGCACTCGGACCCGTCGATTCCGGTGGGACGCTTCCCGTGCGCGAGCTCGCGCCCGACGTGTACGCGGTCCTCGGGGACACGGGCCGCGGCGTGGAGGGTCGGCCCAACGCCGGATTCGTCGTGACGACGGACGGGGTGGTGGTGATCGACGCGCTGGCGAGCCCGCGCCAGGGCGAACAGCTCCTCCGGACGATCCGCCGGGTCACCGACCGCCCGATCGTATGGCTGGTGCTCACCCACCACCATCCCGACCACCACTTCGGGGCGGTGGTGCTGCGGAAGGCCGGCGCCCGGGTGATCGCCCATCCGGACAAGCGTGTGCTCGCTTCCGAAGCGGGAGAAAACGCGTTGATCGCGGATTGGGTGCGGGTGGTCGGGCTCGACGCGATGCGCGGATTCGAGTTCGCCGACACGCCGGACCGGCCGGTGACGGCGTCCGACACGTTGCGGCTCGGAGGACAGATCATCGTCATCACCCACCCAGGCCCCGGGCACTCGCCGGGCGACCTGATGGTCTGGCTCCCGGAGGAGCGCGTTCTCTTCGCGGGAGACGTCCTGGTGGAGGACGGGGTGAGCATGGTGGTGGACGGGAACTCGAGCGAGCTGCTTCGCGTCCTCGACATGGTGACCGGAATGGACGCCCGGGTGGTCGTGCCGGGCCATGGCGCGATCCCGGCGCGTCCCGCCGACCTGGTCCGCCGGACTCAGGACTACCTGACCGGATTGCAGACCGAGATGCGAGCCGCGGTGGAGAAGGGCGTGCCGATGCGCCGCGCGATGGCTTCGCTGCCGCCGGCCGACGCGACTCGTCCGGTCTCGCTGAATTCGCGCCGCCGTCGGAACGCGGTGAGGGTCTACGTGGAGGAGGAGCGGAAGTACATGGGGCTGGAGTCGCCGTGACTCGCGGGCTCCGGTCGGGCGCCGCCTTCGCCTGCCTGATCGGAGGCTGCGGGCCGTCGCGCGCGCCACAGCCTCCGGTCGCCCCGGCCCCGGCCGCCGCGCTCCCCGGCATCGTCTCCACCGAAGAGCTCGCGGCTTGGCAGGCCCGGGGCCCGGTGATCCTGGTGGACATCCGGACCGACGTCTTCACCTACCTGCGGGGCCACCTGCCCGGTGCCGTGTACCTCAACACCGAGACGCTGCGCGCGAGCCGAGGGGGCATCCCGACCCAGTTGCTGGATGGCCCCGCGTACGCTGGGCTGTTCTCCCGGATCGGCCTGCCGTTCGACCGTCCAGTGGTCGTCTACAGCGCGGGCGAGACCCGCAACATCGACGCGACTTTTCTCGCCTGGCTCCTCGCCGGGTTCGGCCACCGGCAGGTCTACGTGCTCGACGGGGGCTTCTTCAAGTGGCAGCTGGAGCATCGTCCGGTAGTCCCGGAGTACCCCCGGTTGGCGGAAACCGCGTTTCCGACCGCGCCGTTCCAGCCGGAGCAGGCCTCGCTGGAAGACGTCCGGCGGGCGCTCCGTACCGGCGACGCGATGCTGGTGGATGCCCGTCCCCCCGACCAGTACGCGGGCGAGGCGGGCGCGCAGATGCGGCGCGGGCACATCCCCGGCGCGATCAGCCACTACTGGCAGGACGATCTGACCCGGGAAGGATTCGGCTTCGTGTGGAAGCGGCCGGCGGAGTTGCGGGCGGCGTACCAGGTGCAGGGTATCACGCCCGAGAGG
>Ga0184615_10002235_pt1 | contig 10389 bp, 11 predicted proteins | sample PLM4_65_coex_FD_133134 | JGI IMG/M metagenome (GOLD analysis project Ga0184615, IMG submission 133134) | Groundwater sediment microbial communities from an aquifer in East River, Colorado, USA - PLM4_65_coex | ecosystem: Environmental > Terrestrial > Soil > Riparian zone | place: USA: East... | reverse complement strand
GTCCGGCCGTCCGGCACGGAACCCGCCCTGCGGGTCATGGTCGAAGGGCCGGACGCGGCCCTGGTCGCCGAGCTGGCCGACGCGCTCGCGGCCCTCGCCGGGGAGCGTCTAAACTAGCGCCGGTGCCCACCCAGCGGCGTCACCACGACCCGTCGAGCCCGACCGCCGGGACGACCTACGGAGGGCGCGATTCCAATGTGCGGCATCGTCGGCTACACCGGTCCCCGTGAAGCGGGCCCCATCCTGATCGAAGGGCTCCGGCGCCTGGAGTACCGCGGCTATGACTCGGCCGGCATTGCCCTGGTCGACGAGGCGGGCGACCTGTTCGTGGAGAAGCGGGCCGGCAAGCTGGCCAACCTGACCACGGCCATCGCCGATCGCACGCCCCATGCAGCCATCGGCCTCGCCCACACCCGCTGGGCCACGCACGGGCGCCCGAACGACCTGAACGCCCATCCGCACCAGGACTGCACCGGCGACATCACGGTCATCCACAACGGGATCATCGAGAACTTCCGCGATCTGCGCGATGGCCTCGAGGCACGCGGGCACACGCTCACCTCGGAGACCGACACCGAGGCGATTGCCCACCTGGTCGAGGAGGCGTACCAGGGTGACCTGGCCGATGCCGTCCGGGCGGCCCTCCGCCAGCTGGAGGGGGCGTACGCCCTCGTGGTCATGCACCGCGGCGAGATCAGCCGGCTGGTCGGGGCTCGACAGGACGTGCCCCTGATCGTCGGGCGAAACGACGAGGAGAGCTTCCTGGCCAGCGACGTGGCGGCCATCCTGGCCCACACCAACCGGGTGATCTTCCTCGAGGAGGGCGACGTCGCCGACGTCCTGCCGACCGGGGTCGAGGTGACCGACACATTCGGCAACCGGCGCGAGCGCGCCGAGACGATCATCACCTGGACGCCCGAGGCCGCCGAGAAGGGCGGCTACGAGCACTTCATGCTCAAGGAGATCCACGAGCAGCCCGCATCCCTGCGCCAGTGCATCGCCGGCCGGGTCACCCACACCGACCACATCTGGCTCGAGGAGTTCGAAGGGTTCGAGGAGACCCTGCAGACGATCGACCGAGTGGAGCTGATCGCCTGCGGCACTGCGTTCTACGCCTCGCTCGTCGGCGCGGCGGCGATCCAGGACTGGGTCGGGATCCCGGCCCGGGCGACCGTCGGCTCCGAGTTCCGTTACAACCCGCCGCCCATCGACGAGCGCACCCTGGTCATCGCCGTCACCCAGTCCGGCGAGACGGCCGACACGATCGCGCCGACCCGGTTGGCGCGCCAGCGTGGGGCGCCGGTCATCGCCGTCACCAACACCGTCGGCAGCGCGATCACCCGCGAGGCGAATCGCGTCCTGTTCCTGCAGGCCGGGCCGGAGATCGCGGTCGCCGCATCCAAGACGTTCGTCGCCCAGGTGACCACCCTGGTGATCCTCGCCGCGGCGATCGCCAAGGCGCGGGGCAGCCTCGACGTCGAGCACGAGCAGGAGCTCGGAGCGGCGTTGCGCGCGTTGCCGGAAGCGGCCGCGCGGGCACTCGAGAACGCCGCGGGGATCGGCGAGCTGGCTCGCCGGTATGTCAACTCGCGCGGGTTCATGTTCGTCGGACGCGGCGCCTCGTACCCGACCGCGCTGGAGGGTGCCCTCAAGCTCAAGGAGGTCAGCTACGTCCACGCCGAGGGCTACGCGGCCGGCGAGCTCAAGCACGGGCCTATCTCGCTCCTCGACGCCGAGTGCCCGCTGGTCGCCGTCGCCACCCGGTCGGCGGTCTACGACAAGCTGATCAGCAACGTGATGGAGGGCCGCGCCCGCGACGCCCGGGTGATCGCGGTGGCGACCGAGGGGGACACCGCGATCGAGCGTTACGCGGACGACGTCTGCTGGGTCCCCGACACCCACGAGATGCTCAGCCCCGTGCTCGCGATCATCCCGCTCCAGCTGTTCGCCTACCACATGGCGGTCGCCCGAGGCACGGACGTCGACCAGCCACGCAACCTGGCCAAGTCCGTGACGGTCGAGTAGGGCATGCCGAACCGCTCCGAAGGGCGTTCTGGCGGTGAGCGTTCGGAGGGCCGAGGCGACGCGCCTGCGAGCCGTCGGCCCGAGGATTTCGTGCCGGCCGGCACGACGGAGCTGGGGATCGACATCATCAAGGTGGACCGGATCCGGGCGGCGCTCGAGCGCTTCGGTCCGCGGTTTTCGAAGCGCGTCCTGACCGAAGCCGAACAACGCTACGTGCGCGACCGGCCGGAGACCATGGCCGGCCGATGGGCGGCCAAGGAGGCCGTCTCGAAGGTGCTGGGCCTGGGCGTGCGCGGCATCGGCTGGCGGGACATCGAGATCGAGCGGATGCCGACCGGCCAGCCCGCGGTCCGCCTCCACGGGCGGGCGGCCGCACGAGCGGAGCAGCTCGAGATGGGCCGGATCGCCGTCTCGATCACGCACGAATCCGACTACGCCGTGGCGATCGCCTTCGGGATCCGGACCGCGGGCGGGCGGTACCTCTTCCCACTCGACATCGAGGAGCGTCTCGACGAGCGCGAGCGGCGCATCCTCCGCCGGCTCGAACGGTTGCGCGGTGACGACGGCGCCGCGGCCACCGCTCCCACCGAGCCCTCCCGTGCCTGAGCGGCGTCCGGTGGGCTTCGGGCTCGGGCGGCGGGACGTCGCGGACGCACCGCTCGGCGAGGACGACGCGCCGTTCCCGTCCGGGGCGACCAGGCTCGACGACGACGGGGTGGCGGCCCTCCTGCCGGACCGGCCGAAGCGTGGCCACAAGGGCTCCTTTGGCAAGCTGTTGGTGCTCGCCGGTTCGCTCGACTACGCGGGCGCGGCGCTGCTGGTCTGCCGGGCCGCAGGCCGCACGGGGGCCGGCCTGGTCACCCTGGCCGTCCCCGAGTCGCTCCAGCCACTCTTCGCGGCCAAGGTGGTGGAGGCGACCACCATGGGCCTGCCGGAGGACGACGTCGAGGAGATCGATCCCGAGCCGGCGCTGGCCCGGATCCTCGACCACGAGCACGACGCCGTCGTCGTCGGCCCGGGTCTGCGGCCGGGGCTCGCGACCACGGAGCTCGTCCGGCTGCTCCTCGGTGGCTCGGCCGACGGCGACTCGGCGCCGCTGGTGCTCGACGCTGAAGCCCTCCGCTCGCTGGCCACGCTCGACGGCTGGTGGGAGGGCGAGCACCGGCCCGCGGTCCTGACCCCGCACGCCGGGGAGTTCGCCCGTCTGCGCGCCGGGAGCGGTCGCGAACCGGCCAACGACGGGGACCTCGCCGCCGATGACGATGCGCGGGTCGCCGCGGCCACCGATGCCGCCACGACCTGGAACACGGTGGTGGTGCTCAAGGGCGCCCGCACGGTGATCGCGGCCCCCGACGGCACCGTGGCCGTCGCCCCGTTCGAGAACCCGGCCCTTGCCTCGGGCGGGACGGGTGACGTCCTCGCCGGGGCGATCGGCTCGCTGCTCGCCCAGGGGTTGGAGCCGTTCGCCGCGGCCCGGCTCGGCGTCTACCTCCATGGCGTGGCCGGCGACGCGGTTCGCGAACGATTCGGCGACGCCGGGCTGCTCGCGTCGGACCTGCCCGACGGCCTGGCGATCGCCCGCAAGCGACTGGCCGCCGTGCGCGAACGCAAGGGAGGCGCCAAGCGGGTCGGGTTCGTGACCCGCGAGGGGGGTACGTCGGAGACCGCCGTGACCGCCGGACCCGCCACCGGCGGATCCGCCACCGGTCGGCCCGCCACGACCGGGTCCGATCGCAGCCGTTGAGCCGCACGTGGCGCTCGTGAGCAGCGAGACCTGGCGCCGGCCGTCGATCGAGTCGCGCCTGGCGGCGGCCGGGTTGCCGGCACTGCCCCGCATGGCATGGCTCGAGCTCGATCTCGACGCGCTCCGCGGCAACGTTGCCTGGCTGCGTGGCCTGGCCGGGCCAGGGGTGCCCATCCGGCCGGTGGTCAAGGCCGACGCGTACGGTCACGGCGCCGTACCGATCGCCCGGGCGCTCGCGACCGCCGGCGTCGACGGCCTGTGCGTGGCCGCCTTCGACGAAGCGCTCGAGCTGCGCGAGGCCGGCATCCGGGTGCCGATCCTCGTGCTCTACCCGATCCCGCCGGCCTGGGCCGCCGAGGCGGCTCGCCAGGGGATCGCCACGACGGCCGGCGACCCCGTCCTGCTCGATGCGCTCCTGGCCGCCCTCGACGAGGGCCAACCGACCGCCCCCCTGGAGATCGAGCTCGAGGTCGAGACCGGGCTTGGGCGCGGCGGCTTCGCCCTCGACGCGCTGGTCGACGCCGCCCGGATGATCGACCGTCGATCGGGTGTCCGCCTGATCGGTCTGTGGACGCATCTCCAGGCGGTCGAGGACCCGGAGCTCACGGCCCGGCAGCTCGAGCGATTCGAGCGCGCAAGCGCCGGGGTGGCCGCCGCCGGCGTGTCGCTGCCGATCCGCCACGTCGCCGCCAGCGCCGCGCTGATCGCCGGCGGCGTCGGGACCTACGACGCGATCCGCCCCGGCCTGGCGGTCTACGGTCTCGTCCCCGACGAACTCGCACCCGAGGCGATCCCGGCCGGCATGGTCGACGGGCTTCGACCGGTCATGGCGCTCTACGCCCGGCCGGTCCGGGTCCAGGACCTGCCCGAGGGGTGGGGGATCAGCTACGGCCCGACGTTCCGGACGGCGCGGCCCAGCCGGATCGCGACCCTGCCGTTCGGCTACGGGGACGGCTGGTCCCGGCGCCTGTCGAACCGGGCGGCGGCCATCGTCCGCGGCGTGCGGGTGCCGCTGGTCGGGAACGTGGCGATGGACGCGGTGATGGCCGACGTGACCGAGGTGCCCGGGCCGTCGGTCGATGTCGGGGACGAATTCGTGCTGATCGGCGCGGCCGGCGGCGAGCGCATTGCGGTCGCCGATTTGGCGCACGAGCGCACCACGAACCGCTGGGAGGTGGTCACCGGCATGGCTCGCCGCCTACCCCGGGTGTACCATGCGGCGGCCGGACCGGTCGGTCTGCGAGCGCTCACCGAGCGGAGAACCTAGTGGCGGGCATCGAAATCTGGAACGGCGACATCTGCGATCTCGAGGTCGACGCGATCGTCTCGCCGGCCGTCGGATCGCTCTGGATGTCGACCGGCGTGGCCGGCGCGATCAAGCGGGCCGGCGGTGACGCGATCGAGTTCGCGGCGATCCGCCAGGCGCCGGTCGAGCTCGGCCGGGCGATCGTGACGCCGGCCGGGACGCTGGCCGCCAGGGCCGTCATCCACGCCGTCTCCCTCGACCGCGACCGGCGGACCAGCGCGGAGACGCTCGAGGCCGCAGTTCGCAGTTCGATGGCCCGCGCCCGCGAGATCGGGGCGACGAGCATCGCCTTCCCGGCCCTCGGCTCAGGCGTCGGCGGCTTCCCGCTCGAGGATGGTGCCCGGATCACGGTGGCCACCGTTCGCGACGAGCTCGCGGCCAGCCCGACGATCGCGCACGTTGTGTTCGCGCTGCGCGGGGCGGCGGCCTACCAGGCGTTCAGCCAGGCCCTTCAGGACGTGGCCGCCATCTCCGGGGTGCGGACGTCGTGAGCACGCCGTTCGGCCCCTCGGAGGATCAGCGCGACGAGCTCGTCGAGCAGGTCGCGCGCGAGATCGAGCTGCTTGGCATGACCGGCCCGGCAGTCCACTTCCTCGAAGCGAGCCGGCCGTACCGGGCGCTCGGTGCGAACGCCATGCTCTTCTTCGACCCGGTGCTCCGCGGCGTGTTCGGCGGCGAGCTCGCGTCGGCCAGCGAGATCCTGGCCGACGACACGGGGATCGAGCTGCTGATCGCGAGGCTCGAAGAGCAGGACGACGACGGCGAAACCCACTGGGACGCGTAGTCCGCCGGCGGGGACGTCCGATGCGTGCGTTGCCCGGGGCGCTCGGTCGCTCACGCATCTTGGGATGCGCTCGCTCTCTCCCTTCCCGGGCGCCTTCGCCTCGAACGTCGCCGACGGCGGACGGTTGCGTGGCGGGACCGGGACGCACGGGGCGTAGGTTGGTAGCCTGCTAGCGTGAGTTCCGAGCCGCGGGCATTCCTGGCGGTCGATACCGGCGCCGCGACGATCGCCGCGTCGCTCATCGGTCGCGTCGCCGGGCGGTGGCGGCTGATCGGGGCGCTCTCACTCCCGGCTGGCGCGGATCCCGGCGCATTGGCGGCGTTGCTGGTCGCGCGAGCCAGCGCCGCCGACCCGGGTCTGGCCGCCGCCCTGGGCATCGACCGCACCCCCATCGTCGACCTCCCACGAGTGGAGGTGGCCAGCCATCCGCCACGCCTGCTGGCCGTGGTCGCGGGCTCTGAGCGAGCGCTCGCCCCGCTCGTCGCCGCGGCATCGCGGAGCGGCTGGCGTGTGGTCTCGGCCAGCGCCGAGACGACCGACCCGCTCGAGATGTCGACCCGCCTCCTGGACGCCGGTGTGGACGCGATCCTGGCCGGCGCCGGAGACCCACCGGCCGCCGACGAGCGGCGCGCGCTCGGCGAGCTGGGAGCCCTCGTGGCGGCGGCCGCGCACCGTCGCCCGGAGCTGTCGGTGATCCTCGCCGGCGGGATGGCCGGCCAGTTGCATGCCTTCGGCGACGTCTCGGATCGCCTCGGTCGGGTGCTCGTCGGGACGGCCGCGCAGGCGGGCCGCGACCCTGCAGAGCTATGCGAATTGCTGGTCGACGTGGCCCTCCCGGTCGACGATGCCCGGCGGGCCCTCGGCGCCGCCACGGCCGCCCTGGCCGAGGTGCTCGACCGGCGGGTCGACGTGGTGGAGATCGGCTTTGATGGTGGGACCCGCGTCGGCGCGTGGCCGTCGGGTCAACCCGGAACGCCCGGGCTGGATCTCGCCATCGTCCCGTCCGCGGGGCTCGCCCCGCCCGATCCGGATGACCAGGCAGTGGACCGGATCGCCACCTGGACCACCTGGACGTCGGATCGGCATCGCCTCCGCGACCGGATGCGCGAACTGCGGATCGCCCCATGGGCCGACGCGACCGGTGAGGGGATCGGCGTGCGCCTGGCAGCGGCTCGCGCGGCACTGAGCTGCCTGGTCCGCTGGACGCCCGCCTGGGCCGACCGACCGGCGGCCGACCTCGTGGTGGCATCGGGCGGCGTGTGGGCCGTCGCGCCCGCGTCGGCCGTGGCGCTCGCGCTGGTCGACGTCCTGCGACGGGCCGGGGCGACCCAGTTCGCCATCGACCACGCCCGACTCATGGCGCCGCTCGGGGCGATCCCGGACGCGGGCGAGCGCCGGGCGATGCTGGCCGACCTCGCCGACGACCTGCTCGCCCCGGTCGGGACGGTGGTCATGCCGGCCGGGCTGGGACACGGGCGGAACGCCGGGGCGCTCGAGGTCCACGGGACGTACGGCCGCCACGCCCACGAGCTCAGGCCAGGCGGGATCGAGCGGTTCGACCTGCCGCCGGGCGCGACGGCCATTGCCGAATTCCGATTCCGGGACACGGTGCGGCTCGGCGGCCGCGGTCGCCACTTCGCGATCGACGTGACCGGCGGCCTGGGCGGCCTCCTGGTCGACCTGCGCGACGTCCCGCTGCGCCTCCCCGATCGTGCCGATCTCCGCGGTGAGCTCCTCGAGGCGTGGCAGGCCGCGGTCGTGTTCGGGCGACGCGGATGAACGCGGCAACGGACATCCGGCTCGTCCGCGCCCGCCCGCTGGTGGTCGCGCCGGTCGACGTCCGGTTCGGGTTGGCGCCCGGCGACCGGCCGCTGGTGGCGGCGGGCGAATCCGTCGTCGTCGGTGCACCGATCGCGGAGCGGGTCCGCGACCCCAGCCTCGAGGAGGTGCACGTCCCGGACACGCTCGAACCGCAACCCGGCGGCCGCTGGTCGGGTTCGATCGACGGACGGGTCGGGATGGACGAGGGCGAGCTCGTGTTCGCCTGGCGGAACCGCTGGCGAGTGGCCGGCGGAACGCTGAGCGACCCGATCGAGTCGCCACTGGCCGGGATCGTCCGCGACGTCCGACCCGGGACGTCGATCACGGTCCGAGCGGCGGGTCGCGGACTGCGCGGCGTCGTCGCCCTCGGCGGACCGACGCGCGGCCGGCTCCAGGGCAGTCCGGACAGCGAGCTGCGGGCCGGCGGCCTCGACGTCAACTCGGCCGGCGCGATCCTGGTCGTGGGCTCGCGCGTTGACGCGGAGACGCTCACCCGTGCCCGCGCGATGGGCGTCCGGGGCGTGGTCGTCACCGGGTTGTCGAGCAAGGAGCGGCGCGACTACCTGGCGTCGGAGGCTCGCCAGCGCTCGGCGCTCCACCGCCTGCCGCCGTTCGCCGTGCTCGTCCTCGATGGTGCGGTCCGGCGACCGCTCGCCGGCGCCGTCATGGCGCTGCTGGGCACCCTGAGCGGGCACGAGGTGGCCATCGTGACCGATCCGCCGATGCTGGTCTTCGATCTCCCCGGGCTGGTCGTCCCGACGCCGCCGGTCGACCTGGTCCGGATCCGTGGCGAGGCGTACGCCGGTCGCGAGGGTCGCTTCGTGGAGGCGGTCGGGCCGCGCCGGTTCCCGGGCGGCGTCCACCTCGAGGCCTGCCTGGTGCGCTTCTCCGACGGCTCCACGGCGGCCGTACCGATCGGCGACCTCGAGCGGTTCGTCTAGGCTGGCATCTGGCTCCGCCGCGCCGATCGGACGGCGGGGATCGCCTTCGGCTACGCTCGGACCGGCATGGCGACCAGCACGACGACCCTCGAACGCCGGATCCGGTCGACCGACCCGGTCGCGACGTCCGCGCTCGGCCTGGCCCTCGCCGAAGCCGCGCGTCCCGGGGACCTGGTCTGTCTGTGGGGCGATCTCGGGGCCGGCAAGACCCACCTGGCCAAGGCGTTCGGGGCCGGACTCGGCGTGGTCGACACGATCAGCTCGCCGAGCTTTATCCTGATGGCCGAATACACCGGGCGGGTGCCGCTCTACCACGTCGATCTCTACCGTCTGGCCGACGCGACCGACGTGTTCGCGGGCGGCCTCATCGACGATCGCCAGGCGGCGGGGGTCACGCTGGTCGAGTGGCCCGACCGGATGGCCGCCGTCCTGCCGGAGGAGCGGCTCGACGTCCGGATCGAGGGTGCCGGAGACGAGCCGCGGACGATCACGATCCGGGCAGGGACGCCGGGTCTTCGCCGCTACCTGGACGCCCTCCCGTGACCGGCGCCCACGACGGCCGCCGGCACGCCATCCTGGCGATCGACACGGCCACGACGCGGGTGGTGGTCGCGACCGGCACGGCCGACGGCCAGATCGATGGCGTCACCACGTGGGTCGCCGGGTACCGCCATGGCGAGACGTTGCTGGCGACGATCGGCCGGTTCCTGGGCGAGCAGAACATCCGGCGGTCGCGGCTGGCCGGGATCGTGGTCGGGACCGGTCCGGGCGCCTTCACCGGGCTGCGCGTCGGGCTCGCCACGGCCAAGGGCCTCGCGCACGGCCTCCGCCTGCCGATCGTCGGGGTGTCGACCGCCCAGGCGCTGCTGGCCGGGCTGGGCGACGACGAAGCAGGCGAGCCGGTCCTGCTGCTGCCGGCTGGTCCGGCCGACCGGATCCTCGTGCGGCGCAACGGCCGGCCGGAGCTCCTGCCCGGAGGCCAGGAACCGGTCCTCGCGCCAGGAACACGGCTGGTGGCGGTGGACCTCGAGGGGCGCGCGCCGGTGGCCGCGCTCGAGCGCGGGGAGCTCGCCCGCGCCGCGCTTGGATCGGCGCTGATCGCCATCGGCGCGGCGCGAATTCGCTCCGGCGCCGTCGACGACCTCGCCGAGCTCGTTCCCGAGTACGTCACGCTTCCGCGAGGCGTCACCGGCCAGGGTGGGGAGGTGGCATGGTCGCGCGACCCCCGCTGAAGCTCCAGATCGTGCCGATGCGGGTGACCGACCTGCCAGCCGTCCACGCGATTGAGCGTGCCAGCTTCGACTCGCCGTGGCCGGCCGACGCCTACCGGAGCGAGCTGGAGACGAACCGGCTCGCCCAGTACCTCGTCGTTCGGGCCGGCGACGAAGTCGCGGCCTACGGCGGCATGTGGCTCATGGTCGACGAAGCCCACGTCATCACTTTCGCCGTCGGCCCACGTTGGCGCCGCCAGCGGATCGGGGAGCGCCTGCTCCTCGCGATGCTCGACGTCGCGCTCGACGCGGGCGCTCGCGAGGCGACCCTCGAGGTCCGCCTGTCGAACCTGCCCGCCCGCCGGCTCTACGAGAAGTTCGGCTTCCGACCGGTCGGCATCCGGCCGCGCTACTACAGCGACAACGGCGAGGATGCCCTGATCATGACGACCGATCCGCTCGCGAGTGCCACGATGCGCGAACGGATCCTCGGCTTGCGGGCGGCCGTCGATGCCGCGCCGACGCCGACGCGACCCGAATGAGCGGCGGTCTCATCC
>Ga0184615_10002232_pt1 | contig 10408 bp, 13 predicted proteins | sample PLM4_65_coex_FD_133134 | JGI IMG/M metagenome (GOLD analysis project Ga0184615, IMG submission 133134) | Groundwater sediment microbial communities from an aquifer in East River, Colorado, USA - PLM4_65_coex | ecosystem: Environmental > Terrestrial > Soil > Riparian zone | place: USA: East... | reverse complement strand
GTGGTGGTCCCGTCATTGGCGTTCGCGACCGTGCCGGTATTAAAATCGGTGAAGCTGGTCAGCCCGGCATCGGTCCAACGCATCGGCACCGCGGAAAACGCCGCGTAGGGGCAGCGTGTCGTGGCTGGTGTCGGCAGGGTCGGCGCCGTGCCCCACTTCAACCGGATGTCCTTCTGGAATGATTCCTGTTTTCGATAGGCGAAGAATATCTCCGGCAGGTTGATCCACGCCGTGTCGCCGACTTGGCGGATACGAACCCGAACCGGCGTGATCATTTCATCGGCGGGGTTGTCGGCATCGAACAGGCCCTGCGGCCAACGCAGGTTGATCCATATTTCATCCGGCGAGCCGTCGGCCCGCATCGAGTGCCACTGCGGGATCGAATTTTCTGGCGTCGTCTGATCGTCAAGCCTTGCGGTACTGGTTGGATTGATCTTGTGCTGCGACAGGTTGATGATTGTGGTGTCTGTCCTCGACTGCCGATCGATCAGCGTGATGATGCTATCGCTCGAATGCCCTTCGCGAATCTCGTGCTCCACATCCTCCATCTCATCGAGATCGACGCCGTCGGCGCGGATGTTGGCCAAGTCGTGAGCACCAGAAAGCCCGAACACGGCGGTCGCATATTCATCGTCACCCACCACCTCGATCAGCGGCTTGACCACGACCGGCGGGTAGATTTTGCGGCGGCCACGCACGTGCGGGATCGGCGAACCCGGCCGCAACACGTTCCCCGACAGGCTCGCGGGTGCAATCTGGTTATCGAGCGCACCCGCACCCCCGGACGTCAGCGCTGCGACCGACGGCGGCGGCGTCAATGCCTGGATGGCGAGCGCGCCACCGATCGAGACGGCCACGGCGGCGAGTTGTGCGCCGAAGGTACCGGCCCCCAAGAGGCTACCGATCCCTGGCAGGAACGCGAGTCCACCGCCGGCCGTGAACAATGTCGCAGCAATGATGGCGACGGCCGCAACGATGCCTAGAATGCCTTTGACCCCCGACCCCTGCGGGGGCATCCACAAGTTGACCTCGATCGGGATCGGCCCACCCACCTTGGGCTTGACGTAGCGCCACATCGCGCGCGGCACGACCTCGACGCCCTCACCATCGCGACGATCAATGGTGACGACGCCGCGCTCCCAGAATAGCGGCGGCAGTGTGTCGATCGATTCCACGATCTGCGCGATGGTCAACCCGGCGCGGCGCAGCTCCCGCTTGGGCGTGAACAGGTTCGGCCGATGCACGATCGGCAACGTACCGAAACGGTCGGCGCCGGCGTCACGCGCCAACACGTCCAGCCGTTTCTCGATCGAGAGATCGTCAATCACGTGCATAGATCGCGGTGCCTATAGACCAAGGGGGCGTGTTGAGGTTGGAAGCGATGCACCACAGACGGATGCGAGATATCGAGACACACCGGCCCCGATGCGAATTCGGTATGCAACACGTGCCGATGCGTCACCATGATCCCGACATGGCCATCGTCGACACCGACATCATCGACCATGGGCACCACGTCAAGCGGCCGCGCGCCACCGATCGAGACTGGTGTCCATAGACTACGATCGGCCTTGGCGGCGGCGATCTCGGAACCGATCGAACCTCGATCCCGCACATCGACAAAGCCGTAATTGTGCAGCGTGATCTCGGCCTGCCTCGCCATCACCAGCCGCACTAGGCCGAAGCAATCGACGCCACGTTCCGTGCGACCGCGATCGACGAATGGAATGGCCAGATAGTGCTCAACCCAACGCGGCGGAGAACTCACTGCCGAGTGATCACCGGAGCACTGCCGAGCCGACGGAGGGATCGATCGACCTCTCCGGAGCCGACCGCCCTCTTAATCGTCCGGTCAACAAGCGTAGTGATATCAACAACGGAGACCGGCACGTGGACTGTCGGCACAACAAGCGCGGCCTTCTCAAGCGCGGCGCTCAGTCGATCCATCGACTCGATAAGCCGGTCTGTCTTCGAGTTCGCTTCATCCGTGGTCTTACACATCGCCGTTAGCTCCTATCGATATAAATCCGGACACAGGTTCTTGGTCGCCCGCTTGCCGAGTGGCTCCTGAGTGAAGTCATAGCCACCGATCTCACAACTGATCTCCGTTCCGCCGGCGGCCACATTACGCAGCCATAGCTTGTCGGCCAGATAGACCCGATTGGGCGCGGTCGATGGCGTCCTGGCATTGTCGGCATCGACTGCCGCGGGCCACGCCGATGCCGCATAGAAATCGATCTTGAGCCTCGCCGGATTCTGCATCACCCGAAACCATTCCAGGATCAGGCGATGATAGGCGGGGACTGTCAGGGTCGCCCGCGCCGGCCGATCGTCGTCCGACATCCGCGCCGGCCGGAATGGCAAGCCATAGTACAGGTCACCATCGAGGTAGTAATTGATCGCAAGCCCGTTGGCGAAAGAGATATTGCCGTTTTCTTCGCAGACGACTCGCGCCGGCGTGTCCCGCGTTGGATCGGTCACCGTCAGAAAGCACAGGATGAGCTCCGATCGTCCAGGGCTTTCCAGTTCGGTTTGAACCGCGTCGTCGATGATGCGCGCCATGGATCAGGCCACCGGCGGGAAGTAGCGCAGCACGACCGTGACCTCATGCAGGAGGATTCCGCCAACCTTGCTCAGTTCGAAACTCTCGAACTTGAATTCCTGGGCAGCGACCCCTGTGCGGGGATGTGCGCGCGTGAAGTGTAAGATTCCATCCCGGAGATCATCCTGGTAGAATTCGAGCAGGTCCGTATATTCGGCCGCCGTTCGGCACTGGATCGTCCCCGAGATGACCGTTGTCGGAACTGACGTCGCGCGGTTCTCCAGCGCCGGACCATGATCGACTTGGAACGCATCGACCGTCCGCTCCGGACGCTCCCGGTAATCGGACTGCTTGAGATACAAGGTCACGGTGACAGGCCATGTCGCCAGGGTCATGGACCTATCTCCGGGTCACAGTCGGCGCGCCGCCGACGCGCCTCAGCGACCGATCCGCGGCACCAGAACCGATGGTCTTGTTGACCTTGCGCTCGATGGCAGTTTCGATATCGATGGAGCCGTCCGAATTCTGCCGCTCGCTGGTCTGCACATCGACGCCGGCATTATTGATGATGGTGTGGTTGACCACGACGCCGCCCGAACGGGCGTTATAGGCGCGCGTCTCCGCCGCATTCAGGATTCGCTCACCTGGATGAGCGACAACCGGAACGCCGTCGTCGGTGATGAAGCCACCGCCGCGCATTCGTGGGGCGCTCTCGTAATATGCGGGATGCACGTATTGCATCTGCGGGAGTGAGCCGACCATGCCACCAATGCGGCCGCTGCCAACCGCCAACGGCGCTCCGCTGCCACCAAAGCCGCTGCCGGCAAAACTGCCGAAGGAAAAGAGATTGCCCAGACCGCCGCCCGCCAATCCACCGAGCGCCTTGTTGACAAGGCCATTGATCACCATGTCGCTCAGCTTGTCTGTCAGACGGTTAAGCGCATTAATTCCTGCCTTACCGAAGGCATCCCATGCGTTAGCGCCGTTTTGCAATTCGCTTCGGAAGTCCCGCGCGAACCCGGTGGCAAACTCTTTTGTCAGATCGCGGGTTTCTTTGAGCGCCGCATTAACCCTGAGAACACCAGCCTCCGCACTGGACAGCGACGTCGAAACATTGTCGCCATAGACCGGCCGCAACGTGCGGGCGATATCCGCCTCACCCTCGCCTAAGAACATCGTCGACCGATCGAACCTGGCCTCGCTTGTCACTCTGGCGCGGGCCAGCGCTTCGCCCGCGGCCGCAGCCCGCTCACCCAGGATTCGGTACTGCTCCGCAGCCTGACCGGTGATCGGAATCCCCGCCCGCTGCGCGGCCTCGGTCAGTTCCGCCTCGGTCCGCAGCCTTGCGAGCTGCCCGGCGCCCTGCCCGACCGCGGCCGCCTGCGCTTCCTGGATTGCGATGTTGCGGCTGGTGGTATTGACCGCGCGCGTCCACGCATTGGTCAGTTTTTCAGTGTCATCGGTCGTCTTCTTGGTGCCCTCGCCCAGGGCCCTGATGTTGTCATTCCAGCGTTTCCAGAAACTATCGCCACCCATTGCCGCCGACAGTCGCCCGCGGGCCGCCTGCAGCGCCTCTGCCGGATCTTGCGCTGGGGCCGCCTCCGATGTCCCAGACCAACCGCCACGCGTGAGGACGTTCAGCACGCGGCCGATAAATGAGCCGCCTCCCGGAACAGCATTGCGGCCCACTTGCGTTGCTTTCTCCGCGGCCGATCCGATCAGTTCGACGATCCTCACCCATACCGACTGCAGGCCCAGCGCCACATTCGTGGTATCGATCTGCACCTTCCAGAATTCGGCAATTTTGCGATTCGCCTCGTCCAGGCGAATGCCGAGATTGGTTGCGGTCTGTACCTGCGCGGCATCGATCGTGTCCTGCTGCAGCCGAGTCAGTTTTTTCAGCGTCGCTTCCTCGGCATCGGCGCCGAACAATTCGCGCTGCTGCTTGGCGTATTTCTCGATCAGGTCGGAACCGGTTTTCCAGGTCGACGCCAGCACCTGCACCGCCCCCGCAGCGACCAGGATCAGTCCGCTCGATCGAGCGAGGAAGGTAAGGCCCGGCATCAATCCGCGCGTAACCGCAACGCCAGCGGAAAACGCCGCCGGCGAGATGGCATGGATCGCACCGGGAATCTGGGCGACGCCGGCAATGATCGCCGGGTTCACCATCTGCCGGAAGGCCGGGATGAAGATGTATGCCGCGGCCGCCGCGAGCTTGAGATGGCCCGCCAGCTCCAGCGTACTTTTCGCGAAGTCAGCCACCCCGTTGGAGCTGACAGCGGCGCTCACTTGGCGCTGCGCCTTCTCAAAGTCCTGCTGTGTCCGCAAAGACGAATTGAACCGCCGATCGCTCGCCTCCACTGCCTTGGCGACGCCCTCATGCGAGGTCTTCAGCTTGTCGAGCGCGGCCGCCGATTCCGCCGCACCCTCGGTGGTGGAGCGGATCGTGATCTTCCGGATGACCTCGGTTTGCATGACAATTCAGGTTTTCTTTTCGTTGGCTTTTTGCTGTTCAGCGAGCCACTGCAAATAGATATCGTCCATGCTCCACAATATGCGGGCATAGCGTTCCGTCATCTCAAGATCTCTTGGGAATCTTCTGTCGACGTAACCCGCAATCACCGACCACGGTATCCGGCCGGCGCCGCCCATGGCTCCGAACGGACGATCGGTGCTGAGCCGATGCCATGCGCTCCAGTAGGGCTTGGCCCATTCCGACAACTCGACATCGTCTGGGATATCGACCGCATCTGCGAATGAAACCGCATCCGTCTCTTCCTCTGCGACGTCAGCCAGGAAGTCGTCGGTGCCCTTGCGCTCTAGCTCGTAGCTGAGCGCGCATCGGAGTTTTTTTCCGTCGCATCATCCTCTTCGTCTTTAGACTCGCCGACGATAGATGCGGCATAGATGACCGCATCGCGGAATGCGCGATAGTCAGGATCGGCAATGTATTTCTCGGCGGCCTCTTTGGAGTACGGAACGGCAGTGCCGCCGTCGGTCAGGTTTCTCCAATCATAGAGAACCGTCTCGATCAGGCACTGGTTCTGAATCCTCTCGCGGTCTTCCTTCTGCATGCCGCGCCGCCGGCGTTTGAACGGCACATTCAGAATGAGCTTCTGTTGCAGATTTTCATAGTCGGCATTGTTGAGGCCGCGCACGCGCACCTCAAGATCGTCCATTTCCGGAAGATCCTTGACCCACTCTCCAGCGTCGATCGCCTCGGAGTTCACTTTGACTTTCTTGATATCCATCGGCACTTCCTTGTTTCGGGGAGGTTGCGGCGAGCGGCGCTCGACATGCCAACCGCCACGCATGCGGTAAGATCACTCAGGCTTCAAAGTATTCCACGCGGTCCAGCAGCATCTGCGCATTCGTCAGAGTCGTATCGATGCTCGCCGTGAAGTCGGAATCAAGCATCACAAACTGGTTCTTCCCGCCCGCGGCCGGCACACCGCTACGCAGCGTCACGCGTGGGAACTGGTAGATCAAAGCTTGGCTGTTTTTCGCGACGCGCGCGTTGATCGACGTCGCCGTGCCCGCGTACAGCTTGGCCAAGATCGTGTTGTCACCGAAGTATGTATTGATCTTGCCGGTCACCGCGCATTCAAAACCGACCACAGCAGTTGGCGATGCCTGATCGACCGACTCCGTCGTTTGAAGATTATTGTTGATCTGAAACGTCAGCTCCCGCACGTAGTTCGGCGACGTTACCTGCGCGCCCGCCTCCCCGATCCGGCCGACGTTGGCGTTCGCTGCCATGATCTGGCCCGTCGTCGCAGCATCCGGCGAAGCATCGAGCGCCACCGTCGATTGCGACCCGCCCATGCCCATGAAGCTGGCGGAACCAGTGATCTTCTGCCGCGACGTGATCGAGTGATCGAGTGTGTTCACCACCATGCCGGTGTTGATGATGTAGGTCGGAACGGTCTGCCCCAGAAAACCCTTCTCAATCGAGAGGTTGGTTTGCGTGGTGCCGTTCTTGATCTGGTCGCCGAACCAGAACTTGATCGTCAACGCGGTTCCGGTTTCCGTGGTCCAACCGGAGGGGCGATTGTCGAAGGTCAGCGCGGTGGCGGTGATCGCCGTGATACGCACCCAATCATTGAGCGCAGACGTGACGAAGCGGAACGCGGCGCCGACCCCGCCGATCTTGAGCCACTTGCCGACCGCAATGCCTGGGATGGTCGTGAAGTCGGTCGTGGTCGACGACAGGCCTGTCGCTGTCGCATTGATATCGCCACTATCGCCGATGAAACCCACGCATTTGACGCGCGCGGCCGCCGGCGGCGCCGTTTCGTTGGTGATCCCGGAACCAACAAACCGCGGCACCGTCGCTGAGCCGGTGGTGCAGGCGAACACGCCATTGTTGCCGGCGACGGCGAAGCCGGAGAACTTGTAGAGCTCCTTCGCCACGAAGGCCGCTCCGGTAGTCACCGTCAGAACAGTATTCGTGGTCGCGACGTCAGTGATCACCGAGTCGGCGGCGCCGTCGTTGTCACGCTGGTTGGTGTTGGTCCAAGCATTGAAGAACGCCGAACGGTAGATCTCCGACATCGGATCTTCATCATCGGGATAGGCCAACTCGAAACCGATCGGCCCCTGCGAGGCCTGCATGACCTTGATCGGATCGCCCAGCATACGGTCGGCGCGCAGCTCGTCGGAGTCGATATACTCCGGCGTGAAGCTCAAGCCCTCGCTGGTGATCCGCACCGTGCGCATGCGCGGCGTGACCGGCGTGGTGCCTGCGGTCGCCTCGCGACAAAGTAGGACTTGTGTGCGATTGCTCGACGTCATTGGGGGCTCTCCATCAATTGGGAAAGCGGCGCTTCACAGCGGCGCTTCACAGGGAATGCGGCGTCTCACGACGGCGCGAGCGCGTTGCCCAGGCGCGTTTGTCGTCGCTCCCGCGCGGGCGTCACGCGGGGCGTTTGAAGCTGACTCTGATTTGGCGTCAGACTACCTTGGCCACATGCGGGCCACCGAATGCGCTCACCGGCGCCGCAGGCTCCCCCTTCTCTGTGATGAATCCCCGCGCCTTGAGATCATCGAACGTATGCGGCGACAGGTCGTCGTTTCGCCTGATCGGATCACCGACGCGAAGACGACGCACCCTGGTGTTGATTGGTTTCGCGATCACGTGTTGCATGGTCCTGTCCTCCTACCTGTCAGTTGGCTCGCGCGCATCCGGCGGCCCGCAATTTTGACTGTGCCATCTCGGCGGCGGGTCGCGATGGCCTTACCCGCATCGTCAACAACCGGCCTTCCGCGCGCATCACGCAATTCCACGATCACATATCCCTTGACATCGTCGGCCTCGACAACGTGATCGACGCGATTGCCGTTGAGGCGCACAACAGGACAATCGGCAAAATAATTCCGCCAGCCGTTCGGGTGGTCACGCCCGCCATGAATTTTCATTCTCAGGCTTCCATCCGTCGCCACGCGATCGCCACCTCGAGCTTGTACCAATTACCCTCTTCCGGCGCGGGCTCACCCTCGCCGATGAAGCTGTCCATGAATTCCAGCGAGTCGTTGAGCAGCGTCAGCCCGCGGAAGATGTTCGCCAGCATCTTGCCCAACTGCCGCGCACGCGAGGCTCCGGTTCCGGCCGGGACAAACACCGGCAGCCACAGATGCCCGGTCTCGTCCCAGCGGTTGTCTTCCTGCTGGCCGGCACCGATCGATTCCTGCGAATAAATAACGCCCGTGATGGCCATCGCGATCCACGGCGCCGGCGGCTCCGGCTTGTTGAAATTCTCGTTCTCGAATCGAAACGGCGGGACAATGCCGGTCGATGCGTCGACCAGTACCGCAACATTTGCTGCCGTCTCAAGGTACGCCTTGATCGCGTCATAGACTGCGTCATCTGCCACGATGCTATTTCCGCAAGGTCACGACGATTGCAGGAACGCGGCCGTCCGACTTGTTGCCTTCATGGCCTGTCACAAAGCTTCCGCGATAGGGCTTGCGCCATTCGAAACGACAACGCGCGATATTGCCCATCTGGCGATTGCTCTTCTGTGCCGTGATCTGATAGACGCCGCGCGGCGCCTGGCGCGACTGTGGCTTCCTTCCGGGAACACCCTCGATCTTGATCGAGTATTCAACATCCGAAAGAAAGACATACTCGTCGGCGATCGGGATCGTCTTTCCAATCGGCACTTCTCTTCCGTCAGCGAACAGTGTGTGACTGCGTTGATACCGACCGGACTTGAACGGAGAGACCGCTTGCAGCTCCGTTGCAATATAGACCAGAAGATCGATGACCAATTCCCATTCGGCGACGATGACACCGCGAACACGAACCGTATCGAGTGCCGCACCTTCCCGGCCATCCACAAAGACCCGCCGCGGCGGGATGCGACCCAGGATGCGGCGGTTGATGCCATCGGCCTCTTCGATGAACTCGCGCGCGCCGTCGGCAATCATCCTGGATTGCGCCGCCGGCGACAGCGTCTCGTCGATGATCAGCCGGACGTCACGCTCGATCGGCTCGACCTTGGCGGTGACTGCCATCCGTCAGTCGGTGGCGTTGGTCGTGGTCGTAGCAGCCTTGTCGGACGACTGCGCAGAGTTCTGCGAGTCGCCCGAGGTAGGGTTCTCGCCCTCATCGCCGTTGCTGATCTGGTTGAGCATGTCCTGCGCGCTCGCGGCGGCATCATCGAACATCTTGCCCACGGTCTTTTTGACCGACGCGACCGCGACCAGACAGCCGTCACGTTTCTTGGCGAGTTCGGCACCGGCATCGTCCGCGGCCTTGTCGATTTCAGCGCCGAACGATTCAACCAGATTGGCAAGCCTTTTGATTCCGCGGGACATGCGAGCCTCATAGCCTTTGAGTTGTGGCGCCTCGGGAAGGGGTGATGACAGTAGCTGATCGAGATCGGCCGATTTCTTCAGCGTGAGGACGACCGACGACCGCTCGTGCGGAAAACGCTCGATGGTCATCCGTCATCCGCCCGTCACCTTGAGAATATGAACGAGGACCGTCGGTCCTAGATATTTCGACTCGACGCCGCCGACGACCGTGACCCAGCGGCCATCGATCTGCATACGATCGTTCTGCTGCGGCGGCCCCGGCCATTGGCGATCGGCAATCTCCCGATCGGAGATCACGATCATCCGCTCGCCTTGCGCCAGCGAACCCACCAGCGACTTCGGAACCCAGCCGTCCGCCGTGCCATAGACCTCGACGTCAAGCGGAATTTTCACCCCGCCGGGGGCGAGCGTCTCCCGGCGCAGCGTCATGGGGCGGCCGAAGCGGGTCAACGCTCCCGATATGGAATCGGCGACGCTCACCGCGCGACCATCCGACCAGACAGGACCGTCGATCCGGCGTAAGTGCCGGTTGACACGACCTTTATCCGGACCCGATCACCGAGAATACCATCGATCGCGGTATCGTCCGTCATCGACCCATCGGTTGGATTCACCTGGCTGATCTTGGGTGTAAGAGCCGAGAAGTTGAGAATGGCGGTTTCGGTCGCGGTCGCGAACACGACGCAGGCGATATCGACCCAGGTGTTTCCGCCATCAAGCGATGTCTGGACGTACACCTTCACATTGGTGCCGCCGGACCCGTAATTCAGCTTGAGCCACACCACGCAGGCGAGCATGGCGGCAAGCCCGGTGATGGCATCGCAAACCGTCGTACCGGCGGCCGTCACCGTGAGATCGGACGAGCTGCCATTGGTCGAGAGTCCGAATTGTCCGAGCGCCATGTCAAGCCACCGTGCGATTGATGTATTTGTCGAGACCGGAGACGCCGTCGAGGACCGATGACAGGTTCTCGCCGTTGAAGAGCGTGTAGCTGTAGAGGCCCTCTAAAATATTCTCGGACCGTAGTGCCGGATCGCGCGTGCGCGC
>Ga0184615_10002231_pt1 | contig 10411 bp, 12 predicted proteins | sample PLM4_65_coex_FD_133134 | JGI IMG/M metagenome (GOLD analysis project Ga0184615, IMG submission 133134) | Groundwater sediment microbial communities from an aquifer in East River, Colorado, USA - PLM4_65_coex | ecosystem: Environmental > Terrestrial > Soil > Riparian zone | place: USA: East... | reverse complement strand
TGACCAGGAACTTGACTTTGCTTTCGTATTGGTCCGAGAAGAAGATCTGCAAAGCGGCCCAAGTCCCCAGAGTGCCGGAGAGAAACACCAGCAGAATAATCATCCGGTGCTTGCGGAACAACGCCGACAGTTCGCCCCAGGTGAGGGCATGTTCTTCAAAGGGAGCGGCGGGGAGGATTTTCATGGATAGTCCTTAAAAGACCACACCGGGAACGCTCGTGCCGGCAGTCTTTACGTTGAATAGGTAACTGAAACCCATGGAGAGAACCGCAGGGCTCATCTGGCGAATGGTCTGATCAACCCAGCGGTCGACGCGCGCGGTCTTCGACTCCGGGATCATCACCACGTCGTAGGGCCGCAACAATGTCATAGCCTCCTGGCTGGGCTTACCATCCACCCAAAAAGGGATCTTATGGACCACCGCGTTGCCCTCCTGACCCCGTCGGATCAGGATGAGCGATTTCTTCGATCCAGTGTGCCGGATTCCGCCGGCGTCGCTGACCGCATCGAGCAACGTAAGTTCGCCGACCAGCGCCTGCGTACCGGGACGGTTCACTTCGCCGGTTACGTAGACCTTTTGAGCGGCGTAGCTGCGCACTTGGATCCAAATGCGCGGGTTTTTCAGCTCTTTGGCGTAGAGCTGCTCCAGGGACTTGACCGTTTCCTCTATCGCCTTTCCGACCACCTCGACCTCACCCACGAAAGGCATGGAAATCTTCCCGTCGGGCCGGATCTGAACCGTGTCGTTCAGCTCGGGATTGAAGAAAAACTTGATCTCAATGACATCTCCGCTGGAGAGACGGTAAGGGCCGGTGGGCTTTAGCAGCGGCCGGCCGGAAGTAGCGCCGGCTTGAGGTTTGTCGACGCGGACCAGCGGTTGGCCGGCGCACAGGAGGCTGCCGCACCAGGCCAACAGGACGGTTTCAAACAGACAAAGGGATTTCTTCATGGCACACTCCTTACGGTTTCGAATGCGGGCGAGGATCCCATCGGCGCGTTCGAAGGAAAGCCCGATTGCAGCGTCGACCAGGCGACGAACTGCATGACGGCAGCCTTGAAAATCGCAAACCCGCTGCTCACGACGGCCGCCCCGGCCGCTCCATGTTCCCTTATGGCCCAAGCGTACAGGACGACTAAGAAGGGAAATGCACTTCCGTCAAAGGCCAGCAGAAATCTGGGCCGGGCGAAAAGTAGAAACGGCACTGTCCATGGAAAGCTGTAGAGCGCCGCCAAGGCCGCTGGCAGCAACAGCAGAATGACGCCGGTGGCCCGCTGGAAGCTTGCCGGAAAGAACAACTCCCCGAGCCTGCCGATTCCCAGAAGCGCTCCCAGATAGGCGACGACACATGTCAAGCCAAGTCTCGATTGAAAGCGCAGATAGACCGCTTCGAATCGACCCTCTTTCCACAGCGGCATGATTCGTGGGCTGAACACAACTGCCAAGTACGCTCCGATCAGCAGCGGAACCAAAACCACCGTCTGGGCGGCTGAGAAAATGCCCGCTTCTGCAACCCCGCCCAGAAGGGAGACCAGAAAGAGGTCCATGCGCGTGATCACCGTACCTAGAGCCACAGTCAGTAGGTACCATCGGATCAGGCCCCACAGTTCGCGCAGAGCGGGAAGACCCAGGGGCGCCCCCCGTAACAGGCCTTTTACGGTCCAGGCGGCGGCCACTCCAACGACCAGAGGAGCTAACGCATAAACCGCCAAGACCCTTGCGGGCGAAGGAACCCACAGCAACACAACAGCAGTGATCCCGCCGAACTTCAATAGGCTGTGTAGGAGATCGATTGCGCCGTAGAAGGCAAAAGCCCGGCGCACTTGGAAGTACATCTGAGCTGAACGCAGAGCCAGCAAGCCTAGAAGGGAAACCACCGTCAGAAGGAGAAGGTACTGCTCTCCAGGTTGCTGAAACCACCCTTGAGTCAGTGGGCGGCCCGCCAGAATCACGATGACTAGAATGCATGTGCCGGCCAGCTTGAGCGCCCAAGCCGCCTTCTGGATTTGCAGAGAGCGGAGCGGGTCGTGTTGTTCATAGAGAGGCGCCAGTCGCAGGACCCCCATGTCTGTCCCGGCTCCCAAGACCGCGTCCGCCAGCAGCACGGCTGACAAGCATACCGCCAGCGTGCCATATTCCGAAGGCCCGAGGTATCGAAGCAGAATCAGACCAAACAGGAGTTGCAGACCACCGCCTAGAATCTTCGGTGTAGCGACCCACAGGAATTCGCGGATTTCTTGCTTCACGGTTGAGTCTCTAACGGCCTACGATAGGCCCGCTGCCCACAAGCCGTTGGCTGTAGGGAATGGGATCCAGTGCTCCCGCCTTACAGGGCACAACCCATTCGGGATTGATCGTGACCGCGACCGATCTCTGGAGCATGGTAATGGAAACGATCAATTGGGAAGCCCCCAAATGCTCGACCAAGCCGGTCACATCCCGGAGCGGACCGGAAACGATGCGGACCTGTTCGCCTAGCTGCAAATAGTTGTGCGCACTGGATTGCAGTCCGGAAGCCATCACCCGGCGGATTGTCTCGATCTCCTCCTCCGGAACCGGCCAAGGATCTCGGCCGATTCCAAGCACGAAGAAGACACCCGGCGTGATGAGGATTGGAAGCCGGTTTCGGAAATCAAATCGACAGAACACGTAGCCAGGGAAGAGGGGGAGTTCGATCTCCTGGCGACGCGCCCGATGGGAGCGTAAGGTTCGTCCCAAGGGGAGGAAGACATCGAAAGCCTTGTGGCCCAAGGCCAAGGCCACCTGTTTTTCGTGATGGTGTTTGGTCCTGACTGCGTACCAAGGAAAGCGAGAGGAACCCAAGTCCGTCATCGAGTCAGCACCTCAGCTCGGTTTGTAATTGGAGACGCTACCGCCCTCTCAAGGCCTGCCTTGATAAAGCCAACCATTGGAATGCGGCTCTTCATCTTGCTTTCCCGAAGAAACTCGCAACCAAAGAAACCCCTAACCTACGCCGCCTCACCCCTCACAGAACCCCGCCATCTTACTGCATCACCGAACCTTTTTGCGGAAAAACTGTACCCTAGACCTTTGTGCCCCGCCGGACCCTAAACATGCGCGCCCCCCCGCCTAAAAGCCCCGTCGCCAGCAGGAGCAGGGTACCCGGCTCAGGGACGGCATCAACAGAAGCCAAGTGATAGGAAAAGAACGCTTGGCCGTCGGTCCCAAAGGCGACCGAGTCAAATTCGAATCCATAGACGTTGGTCTTGAGCAATGCCTGAAGCCCAGGATCCGTAATCGGAGTAAGCGGTATTCCGCCCCCCAATATGAACGCATCGGGGCCCGGACCGTCAGCGGGAAGTGTCACTAACGAAGAGAAATCGAAGGTCAAGACAATGAACTCCGAGAAGGCTGGATAGTTGAGCCCCAACATCAGGGAGTTGTTAAACGGCGGTGGTGTTCCACCAAATGGCACCCCATCCGTGATGGTCACATTAGAGATCACCGGGTCGCCAAACGTCAACCCTGCCGTGCCACGGAGGTCGGCCAAAAAACCCGATCCAGTTGGTACCAGAGTGAGCGTGACTTCCGGTGGGCCTGGGACGACTGTGATTGAGCTTCCTGATGCCAGACTCGGCAAGAGGAAGAAGAGGCACAACATCAATACGAGTTTACTTGCTCTTTGCGGCTCTAGGGACATTACATCCTCCTGCGCGCAAGACGAGCAATTTACTGGCCAGCCCTGGGGTAACGCCAACCAGCTGAAAAGAAGACTAGCGTTGGGAGTGCTGATCCCGCGCTATGCAGGACCTTGCACATTAATACCCATTATCACTTACGCGGCTCCTCGCAACTTGAGCCATCCTGATTTGCTCCGACGTGGCGAAGGAGAGGCGAAGACACTCACCTAATGCACACGGGAACGAGTGTGACCGCTACCCAGACAACTGGGGCGCACTAGTCAGGCCACCGCTGGCGGCCTACGGGCGCTCCTGCGCTACTCGGGATGCCGATCAGTGATTCTGTCGCGCTGTCGGATCAAAGGAAACAACGTCTACATGCGCACAAAAAAAACGGGCACTCGTGTGTTCTGTCAGTCGTCCTGCCCGAGCCTTGCAGGCCGATACTTAAACAGCGTGAGCGCAAGCTACCTAGCCTGTACTTCCGGGCGGCTTGCTTTTGAAAAACAGGAAAGAAGTTTGGCGGGGCGCACTCTTGCCTCGGTGGTCACCCAAAACCGGCCAGTCAGGGTCACCTGAAAACCGGCCAGTAATAGATCGTCGCCCAGGACATTGAGACCGGCGCGAAGGATAGCCTTCGGTCGGCATGAGCAATGTCTTGAGCCAGGAGAGCAAGCAGCAAGTCATCGCCCTGGGAAGGCTCGGCTGGTCGCTGCGGCGGATTCAGCGGGTTACGGGTGTCCGCCGGGAAACCGCCTCGGAGTACTTGAAAGCGGCCGGCCTAGCGTTGCGGCCGCCCCGCGGGCGGCAGGTAGTGGCAAAACCGGCCAGTGGGGCCGGGGTGACCACCGACTTTGGCGGGCCTTTGGAGCCGGCGGCCAGGGCTAGGCGCAGCCCCACCGCCAGCCCGTGCGAAGCCTACCGCGAAGCCATTGAACTGGGGCTGTCCCGCGGGCGCAACGCCATGGCCATCTGGCAGGATCTGGTGGATGGCTATGGCTTCCCTGGCGGCTACCAGAGCGTCAAGCGCTTCGCCCGCAAGTTGCGCGGAAGGCCAACGCTGGAAGCGCGTGTGGTCATCGAGACCGCGCCGGGCGAGGAAGCGCAAGTCGATTACGGCTCCGGCCCCATGGTCCGCGACCCCGCCAGCGGCAAGTACCGGCGCACGCGGCTGTTCGTTCTGACACTCGGCTACCGCCGCAAGTCGGTGCGTCTGCTGGTGTGGCGTTCCAGCGCCCAGACCTGGGCCCAACTGCACGAGCAGGCCTTCCGGCGGCTGGGCGGAGTCCCGCGCGTGGTGGTGCTCGATAATCTGCGCGAAGGGGTGCTCCAGCCGGATCTCTACGATCCCGCACTCAATCCTCTGTACCGCGATCTGCTGAAACACTACGGCGCGGTGGCCTTGCCGTGCCGGGTGCGGGACCCGGACCGCAAGGGGAAAGTGGAATCGGCCGTGGGCCACGCCCAGAAGACGCCCCTGAAAGGGCTGCGCTTCGAAAGCCTGGCCGAAGGCCAAGCGTATTTGGACCGCTGGGAAGAGCGCTGGGCCGACACCCGCATTCACGGCACCACCAAACGCCAGGTGGGGACGATGTTCGCCGAAGAGCGGCCGGCCTTGCTCCCTCTGCCGGTCGAACCGTTCCGCTACTACCACTACGGGGAGCGCACCGTGCATCTGGACGGCTGTGTGGAAGTCGAAGCGGCCTACTACAGCGCGCCGCCCGGTTGGGTCAGCCTGGCGCGTGCGCGTGCAGTGGGATGAGGGGTTCGTCCGTCTGCTGGATCCGCGCACCGGGCAACTGCTGCGCGAGCACTTACGGGCCCAGCGCGGCGTGCATCGCATCCCGCCCCAGGACCAACCGAAGCAAACACCGCCAGGAACCCAGCAACTGTTGTGGCGCGCCGAAAAGACCGGTCCGCAGATCGGCGTGCTCTGCCAGCAGAGGCACCGCCGCAACAGCGTCACCGCCGTGCGGCGCATTCAAGGCGTGCTCTCGCTGACCAAAAAGTACGGCTTGGCCGCGGTCGAACAAGCTTGCGCCGTGGCTCTGGAAGTGGGCTTCGCCGACTACCGCCTGGTGCGCCGCTATCTGGAGCGCACATCGCCCCTGGCCGAAACCTTGCGGCAAGTCGATCCGCTCATCCGCCAGCTCACTCTGTACCGCGACTTCATTGAAAACCAAACCAAGGAGCAACCCGCATGAACCTCATCGAACTCGAACGCGCCTTACGCCAACTCCGGCTCGGCGGCATGGCCGCCGTTCTGGAAACACGACTCCGTCAAGCGCAGACCGAGGCCATGGCGCCCATCGACCTGATCTCTTGTCTCGTCGCCGACGAACTGAACCGCCGCAGCCAGCGGCTGCTGGACCGCCGCCGCAAGCAGGCCCAGTTTCGCGATCCCCAGAGAACGCTGGATAACTTCGACTTCACCTTCAATTCCAAGATGAATCGTAGTCTGGTCTTCGACCTGGCTACCTGCGCTTTCATCGGCAAGCGCGAGGACGCCCTGTTTCTCGGCCCCGGCGGCGCCGGCAAGAGTCACCTGGCGCAGGCCATCGGCCAGGCCGCCATTCAACAGGGCTATCGGGTCCTGTACCGGGAAACCCATGTGCTGCTGGAGAACCTGGCGGACGCCATCGTCGACGGTACGCGCAAACAGTTCATGGAGACGCTCACCACGGTACCGCTGCTGATCATCGACGACTTCGGCATGCGCAAGCTGCCGCCGACCGCCGCCGAGGATCTGCTGGAGATCATCAGGCGCCGTTACGAGCGCGCCAGCACCTTGCTGACCTCCAACCGTCCCGTCGAGGATTGGGGCAAACTCCTGGGCGATGTCGCCGCGGTCACTGCTATGCTCGACCGCCTGCTCCATCACGGGCATGTGCTCAAGTGCGGTCCGCGGAGCTGGCGCACGAAAACCGCGGCCACCGCTTGAAGGAAGAAAAGCGTTCTCTCTTTGGGGGCGCTGCCCCCAAACCCCCGGGATTTACCGCTTTCCGGCCAGCCAGAATGACAAGAGGTACAATCGCCGCACTGGAGCGGAGGACAGGGCCACGCAGGGATGCGACCCGAGCGCCGACTCCAGAGCCGGAATGGCGGGGGGTGGTCATGCGCCGCCCCCTGCAACAAGGGCCGTTCTGGGCACGGTCAACTGGCCGGTTTTCAGGTGACCCTGACTGGCCGGTTTTGAGGTGACCACCGAGGTTCTTGTCCTGAAAGGGAACATTCCATGGTGTTTCCCTGGATCCGGTGTCATTATGTATGATACTCAGTAATAATCAAAAGCGTGTTGAACCGCTGTCTTGCCGTCCACAGGAGGTGTTTATGATCGCTCGGCTGTTCCTCGTTCTGGTGGTGGCCGCAACGGCAGCCCCGGGAGCCGATCCTGCTCGATACGATTACCGCGTCTTGGCAACTAACCGTACATCCACGATGGAAAAGGAGATGAACGAGGCCGCCGACGCAGGCTATAGTTTTGCAGGCGTCATGGGCGGCGAAACCGGCTTTGGGGGCAAAGAAGTCGTCGTTGTCATGAGCAAGGACCTCAACGCCAGCCGCGCTAGTCGCAAGAGGTACAAACTATTAGCCACCTCGAAGACGGGAACCATGCAAAAAGAAATCCAGGAAGCTGGCGACGAGAGCTTCGAGTACCTGGGCCAGACTGTCTTCGAGTCCACGTTCGGGGGCCGCGAAGTCAGCGTCATCCTGGAACGGGACTCGGAGAAGGCTGCCAAACGGTTCCAGTACAGACTCCTGGCTACTTCCAAGACATCCACGATGCAGAAGGAGCTACGGCAGGCAGGCGAGGAAGGCTTCGAGTTCCTGGGGATGACGGTCGGCAAGACCGCTTTTGGCGGCGCGGAGACGGTCTGCTTCCTACGGAAGGTCGTGGAATGAACCTGCTAGCTATCCATAGTGGTTCTTCCCGCCTGCTAGGCCCTCTCCGGTCGCGTGCAGGACTACCTAACGATGGATGCCAAGTCAGCCAAAGGTGCTACCGTGAGCATGCGCGTGACGCGGTGAGGTTACGCGGGAATCGAAACTGCCGCCGACTTGTCGGCAAACTGCTCTACGCCACGGCCCAACCTTCGGACAGCACCTCTGCCTGCTCGAGCACTGTCTGTGTAGCTTTCTCCTGCTTGTCTGGTGGATACCCGTACTTGCGCAGAATCCGTTTGACGATCACGCGGAGTTGCGCCCGGACGTTCTCGCGGACCGTCCAGTCTATGGTCACACTGTTCTTCACCGCTACGACGAGTTCGCGGGCGATGGTGCGCAGCGTCTTGTCGCCAAGCACCTTGACCGCACTGTCGTTGACCTCCGGCGCGTCGTAGAACGCTAGCTCGTCCTCAGACAGCTTCAACGCCTCACCTCGGGCGTTGTCCTCCCGAATGTTCTTGCGAGCCCAATAAGTTCGTCGATCACCTGCGCGGTTTCGATCGCACGATTCTGGTACTTTCTGATCGCTTCCGCCAACATCTCCGCGAAGGTGCGCGCCAACACGACGTTCTTGCGACGCCGGCTGCGAATCTCGCCTTCCAGCAGTTTCCGCAGCATCTCCACAGCGAGATTCCGCTGGGGGAGTCCGCGCACTTCAGCCAGAAACTCGTCGGACAGAATCGATATGTCCGGCTTCTTCAGTCCGGCGGCCGCGAAGATGTCAACAACCGCCTCAGACGCCACTGCCTTGGAAACAATCTGGCGGATCGCGAGGTTCAATTCCTCGTCCGTCTTCTTCTCATCGCTCACGCCTTTGGCCAACACGGCGCGGACAGCCTGGAAGAACGCGACATCGTCGCGAATTCGAATCGCCTCTTCGTGCGGCACGGCTAGCGCGAACGCCTGGGATAGGTCCGTGACGGCTCTGAGAAGCCGGGCCTTTCCGTCCTTCAAGGCAAGGATGTGTTCCTGCGCCGCAGGGAGAATTGCCAGCCGTTGGGCAGGCGTCCCGGTGATCCGCTTCGTCCAGTCGAAGGCATGGAATAGGCCCCGGCAAACTTCGTACTTCTCCAGCATCACAGCCACGGCCTCGGCTTGGTCCACGGCGGTCTTTCCAGTCCCACCGCTCTCCGTGTAAGTGGCCAGTGCCTGACGCAGTTCCTCTGTCAACCCCAGGTAGTCGACTACCAGCCCACCGGGCTTGTCGCGGAACACGCGGTTCACGCGGGCGATAGCCTGCATCAGGCCGTGGCTGCGCATGGGCTTATCCACGTACATGGTGTGCAGGCTGGGCGCATCGAATCCGGTCAGCCACATGTCGCGGACGATTACGATGGCGAACGGGTCGTCGGGATCACGAAACCGGTTAGCCAACTCTTCGCGCCGGGACTTGTTTCGGATGGCTGAAGGGAAGGAAGCCGTGGCGGTATGCCAAGGAGTACCCTTCGACGGTGTGGTCTTTTCCACACTTCGGCCGGGGGAGCCGAGAGTCCACCCGACCGAAAAGCCGACGGAGCTGTTCGCGATTCCGATGCGGCAACATACCAAACGCGGAGACGTCTGCTTCGAGCCGTTCTCAGGCAGCGGGACCCAGATCGTAGCCGCTGAGAAGCTGGCTCGCGTCTGCTACGCAATGGAGTTGTGGCCTGCGCTGGAGCGGTTGAGTCTTCTTGGACTGCACCCGGGGTTGTGCAAGTGAGCACCATTCACGCATAGCGTATGGACGAGCCAAGGGACTTCAAGACCAATTACGGGCGTCCATTACCGCCTTTGGAGACGCGCTGGAAGCCAGGACAAAGCGGAAATCCAAGAGGCAGGCCAAAGAAGGGCGAGAGCATTGTCGATCTGCTGCAGGAACTTGTAGACGCAGTCTGCCCCACGGATCCCGAGCGTCGAAGTTATGCCGGGTTGCTCAAGCGATCACTGCTGCAGATGGGATTGAGGGGCAACTTGGGGGCGATCAGGGAGGTTTGCAATCGGCTTGTGGGCCAAGCCCCATTTCTGGTTGAGAGGATCGGAGCAGTGCCCTATGAACCGAATCGACAATCCGGTGGTGGGAGTTCAACGCAATCCGGTTCTCGCGTGAAGCTGACGCTCGAAGAGAAGAACAAGATCCTGGAGATCTTAGAAATGGAACCGATCAGCGACCAGTCAGATGCTCCCGCTGACAACGAGTGAAACCCTCCAGAAGCATCCACGCACATCGACTTAACTTCGCCACCCCGATTTGGCCTTGACTTAGGTGTCGTCTGGCCCTCGGCTGTACTACGCTCCTGGCCTGAATGCCTTGCCTTATCAGTCAGTTAAAGCCATCCTTCCCCCTGACAGACGGGGAGGACCATGAGGCTCAGGACGCCGTACCCAAGAGTACATTTGAATGACAGTCAGGGCGAGCCGTTCTGGTACTTCCACTACTGGCGCGAGGAGCGGCAACCGAACGGGCTGTTGAAGACGACTCGGGAAATCCACCGCCTTGGCCCCGCCAAGGGCGCTACCGCGCTGACTCGCAAAAAGGCCGAGGCGGAGCGCGACCGTTTCCTCGAAGAGCTCGCTGCAACGTGCGAGCGCAAGGCGCCGCTGGTGCTTCCCGCCGACGCCGGTGAGATTCTGTTTGGTACTCTCGCCGAGATCTGGGAGTGGGATTACGTCGAGCGTCTCGTCGGCGGCAAGCCGTTGATCGCGGCATCCACGAAGGGCAAGTATCGGAACCACCTGCACAACCACATTCTGCCGCGTTGGGCGACAACTCCCATCGGACAGTTCCGAGCCAAGACCGTGCTCGACTGGCTCGAGACCGAATCCGGCTCCTGGTTCATGATGGTCGACC
>Ga0184615_10002229_pt1 | contig 10428 bp, 11 predicted proteins | sample PLM4_65_coex_FD_133134 | JGI IMG/M metagenome (GOLD analysis project Ga0184615, IMG submission 133134) | Groundwater sediment microbial communities from an aquifer in East River, Colorado, USA - PLM4_65_coex | ecosystem: Environmental > Terrestrial > Soil > Riparian zone | place: USA: East... | reverse complement strand
TGGTCACGGTGTACGAAACGCTGGAGCGCCCGCTGGTGCCGGTGCTCGCCGCCATGGAGCGCGAGGGCGTCCTGGTCGACCGCAAGGTGCTGCAGGAGCTGTCGTCCGATTTCGCGGTGCGCATGGCGGAGCTCGAAAAGGAGATTCATAAGCTCGCCGGCCATCCGTTCTCGATCGGCTCTCCCAAGCAGCTCGCCGAGGTGCTGTTCGACGAGATGAGCCTGGAGGCGAACCGCCAGGGCAAATCGGGCGCGCGCTCGACCGACGCGAGCGTGCTCGAGGACCTCGCCGCCATGGGGCACGATTTGCCGGCGCGCGTGCTCGATTGGCGTCAATTGCAGAAGCTTAAGAGCACCTACACCGACGCCTTGGTGGAGCAGATTGATCCCGAGACCGGCCGCGTCCACACCGTCTACAGCCAGGCGGTCGCGTCCACCGGGCGGCTCTCGTCGAACGATCCCAATTTGCAGAACATCCCGGTCCGGACCGAGGAAGGCCGCAAGATCCGCCGCGCCTTCGTGGCGGAGAAAGGCTGGCGCTTCGTCTCCTGCGACTATTCGCAGATCGAGCTGCGTTTGCTCGCCCACGTTGCCGATATCCCGGTGCTCAAGGAAGCGTTCCGCACCGGCGCCGACATCCACGCCCTGACCGCGTCGGAGATGTTCGGCATCCCGGTGAAGGGCATGCCGCGCGAGGTGCGCGACCGCGCCAAGGCGATCAACTTCGGCATCATCTACGGCATCTCGCCGTTCGGCCTGTCGCGCCAGCTCCGCATCCCGCAGGCGGAGGCGCGCAAATACATCGAAACCTATTTCCTGCGTTACCCGGGCATCCGCGACTACATGGAGCGGACCAAGGCGCTGGCGAAGAAGCAGGGCTACGTCACCACCATGTTCGGGCGGCGCTGCCACACGCCGGGCATCAACGACAAGAACCGCGCGATGGCGAGCTTCTCGGAACGCGCCGCGATCAACGCGCCGCTGCAGGGCGCCGCCGCCGACATCATCAAGCGCGCCATGGTGCGCATCCCGGCCGCGCTCGCGACGGCGAAGCTGAAGGCGCGGATGCTGCTCCAGGTGCACGACGAATTGGTGTTCGAGGCGCCGGAGGCGGAGGTGGAGAAGACCGCCGCGGTGGCGAAGAAGGTGATGGAAAGCGCGGCGCAACTTTCGGTGCCGCTCGTCGTTTCCACGGCGTCGGCGGCGAATTGGGCCGACGCGCATTGATTTAGGGGATTGAGGAGGCTCCATGCAGGGCGACCGGGACGTCATCCGTCATCTGAATCAGGTGCTGAAGAACGAGCTCACCTCGATCAACCAGTACTTCCTGCACGCGCGCATGTTCCGCAACTGGGGCTACGAGCGGCTGAACAAGAAGGAATACACAGAATCGATCGAGGAGATGCAGCACGCCGACAAGCTGATCGAGCGCATCCTGTTCCTCGAAGGCCTGCCCAATTTGCAGGACCTCGACCGGCTACGCATCGGCGAGAACGTGCCCGAATGCCTCAAGGCGGATCTCGCGCTCGAAACCAAGTCGCGCGAGGATCTGCGCGCCGCGATCGTCCATTGCGAAAGCGTGCGCGATTTCGTCAGCCGTGAATTGTTCGAGGACATCCTCGAAGACGAGGAAGAGCACATCGACTGGCTTGAGACTCAGGTCGGGCTGCTCGACGAGGTCGGGCTGCAGAACTACCTGCAAAGCCAGATGGGCGAGGGGAAGAGCGATTGATTGTCATCCCGGGCGCGGTGCAGCGCGGAGCGGTGCACCGCAGACCCGGGACCTCGTAGGGTGCGCTGCTAACCCGGGATGACAGCTACGCTGTCACTCCGCCGCGCAGGCCGTGGCGGTGAGCGCTTGCTCGATGAAATCCTGCGCCTCTTCCACGCAACAGCCGCAGCACGGGCCGTTGCCGAGGGCGCGATAGGCTTCCTTCACGTTGCGCGCGCCGGCCAGCACCACATCGCGCAGCTCGTGTTCGCGATAACCGTTACAGATGCACACGTACAAGGCGGGGTTCCCTGAGATTTCCTTGATCCGCTTATAATGCTAATGCGAATTGTTCGCAGTTGCAAGCCGGGTCCGCGCCTCTTGGGGGAAAAATAAAGGGGCGGGTCTCGGACCCGCCCCTTCTAGATTCGCATAGGAAAAAGCTAAGCCGCTGCGGCGGCGCGCATTCCGGCCTTCTTAACCTTGTCGTCGACGTGGCTCTCGTATTGCTGGAAATTGGCCTGGAACTGGTTGACCAGATCGCGCGCCACGCTGTCGTAGCCCTGCTTGTCCTTCCAGGTGTCGCGCGGCTTGAGGACCTCCTTCGGCACCTCGGGCACGGCCTGCGGGATCATGACCCCGAAATTCGGATCGGGCGCCATCGGCACGGCGGAGAGCTTGCCGTCCAGGATCGCGCGCACCATCGCCTTGGTGTAGGCGATCTTCATGCGCGACCCGACGCCGTAGGATCCGCCGGACCATCCGGTGTTGACCAGCCAGCACTTGACGCCGTGGCGCGCGATTTTCTCGCCCAGCAGCTTCGCGTAGACGGTCGGATGGCGCGGCAGGAACGGCGCGCCGAAGCAGGTGGAGAACGTCGCCTCGGGCGTGTTCACCCCGCGCTCGGTGCCGGCGACGCGCGCCGTGTAGCCGGACAGGAAATGATACATCGCCTGCTCGGGCGAGAGCTGACTGATCGGCGGCAGCACGCCGAAGGCGTCCGCGGTCAGCATGATGACGTGCTTCGGCTGTCCGCCCATGCCGGACGCGCTCGCGTTCGGGATGTAGCTTAGCGGATAGGACGAGCGCGCGTTCTCGGCGAGCGAGCCGTCGTCGAAGTCGGGCACCCGTGTGAGGGGATCGAGCACGACGTTCTCGAGCAACGTGCCCCAGCGCCGCGAAGCGCTGTAGATCTCGGGCTCGGCCTGCGCCGAGAGATTGATCGTCTTCGCGTAGCAGCCGCCCTCGAAATTGAACACGCCCGAATCCGACCAGCCGTGCTCGTCGTCGCCGATCAGCGTGCGCGAGGAATCGGCCGACAGCGTCGTCTTGCCGGTGCCCGACAGGCCGAAATAGATCGCCACGTCGCCGTTCGGCCCGATATTGGCAGAGGCGTGCATGGGCAGGACGCCCTTTGCCGGCAGCAGGTAGTTCAACAGCGTGAACACCGACTTCTTGATCTCGCCGGTGTAGAGCGAGCCGCCGATCAGCACTTCGCGCTTCTTCAGGTTGATCAACACGCACACCTCGCTGCGGGTGCCGTCGATCTTGGGATCGGACTGCCACTGCGGGCAGTGGATGATGGTGAAGTCGGGAACGAAGCTCTTCAGCTCCTCGTTCGTCGGCAGGATGAACATGTTGCGCGCGAACAGGGAGTGCCAGGCAAGCTCGGTGATCACGCGCACCTTGAGCCGGTGCGCCGGATCGGCGGCGCCGTACACGTCCTGCACGAACACGTCGCGGCCCTTCAGGTAGTCGACCATGCGGGCGCGCACGACGTCGAAGCTCTTTTCCGAGATCGGATTGTTCACCGGCCCCCACCAGATCTGATCGTGGGTACCGGGCTCGTCGACGAAGAATTTGTCCTTCGGCGAACGGCCCGTGTAGATGCCGGTCGTGGTGCAGATGCAGCCGTCGGCGGACAGCTCGCCCTCTTTGCGCTGCAGCGCCTGTTCGTAGAGCGCGGGCGTGATCAGGTTCCAATGCGCCGTGCCGATACCAATAAGGCTGTGCTTGTCCAAACCGTGCGAGCTGATATGCGTTCCTGACTGATTCATGTTTCCTCCCGTCTGTGCGGGCGATCGGTTGAAAGGGGGGGATGAACGATCAGCTTACAAGCCGCGCGGAGCGAATTGCAACGCTGACGACGTGTCAGGATTTATCCGGACCCAGCACCGATGCGGCGTCGAGCCAGCGTATGACGCCGAATCCTGCGACCAGATGCGCGCGCTCGACCGCCATACGGTAAAGATGAAAATCGCGGAACGCGCGATATTGCTCTGCAGCAGGATGGCGCGCGACATAGCGCCACAAGCGCGACTCATCCTCGTCGCGCAGGATCTGCCCCAGAACCGTCACGCGCGGCTGGTCCAGAGGATCGGCTTCGTTCTCCGGCATGGTAAAAACCAGCGCCGCGCGCCCGTCCCGGGCGATATTCTTGGAATGCTCCGCAAGGTCGGACAAATACAGCAGAGGTGCGCCGTCTTCGTCCGCGGCTACGGCGACGAGCGAGCCGTAGGGAGCGCCACCATGGGCGAGTGCAGTGCACAAAACGGCGCGGTCACGGCTGCGCATGAGCGCCCGCGCGGTCTCCGTGGGAGAGGTGTCCTTCACCATTCCGCCCATACTACCGCGATTGGGCCGCAATTCCGCCGGATTCCCTGCGTATCTCAGCGTTTTAGGTAGAGTCGGGAGTGTAGTCATGGCAGAATCTGAGCTTGGCGTTGTCCCGCCGAGCGGTCCGGGACAAGGGGGCCACGAAGTGTCGCATACCATCGCGCTGGTCGACGACGACCGGAATATTCTCACATCCATTTCGATGGCGCTCGAATCCGAGGGCTTCAAGGTGCAGAGCTATACCGATGGCGCCTCGGCGCTGCGCGGCATCGGCACGAAGCCGGTCGATCTCGCCATCCTCGACATCAAGATGCCCCGCATGGACGGGATGGAGCTGCTGCAGCGCCTCCGCCGCCAGAGCGCCTGCCCGGTCATCTTCCTCACCTCCAAGGACGAGGAGGTGGACGAGATCCTGGGGCTGCGCATGGGCGCGGACGACTACATCAAGAAGCCGTTCTCGCAGCGCTTGCTGGTGGAGCGCATCCGCGCGTTGCTGCGCCGCAACGAAGCGGGCGGCGAGCTGGGCGCCGACGGCGAGGCGCAGCCGACCATGGCGCGCGGCGACATGGTGCTCGACCCGGCGCGGCATCTTTGCACCTGGAAGGGCAAGCCCGTTGACCTTACCGTCACCGAATTCCTGATCGTCAAGGCGCTCGCCACGCGGCCGGGCCACGTCAAGAGCCGCGACCAACTCATGGATGCCGCCTACGGCGAACACGTCTATGTCGACGACCGCACCATCGACAGCCACATCAAACGGCTCCGCAAGAAATTCCGCGCGGTCGACAACGAATTCGCCCAAATCGAGACGCTTTACGGGATCGGTTATCGCTACCGGGACGCTTGATCGGGAAAAGGAGCGTTCGCCCGCGCGCGCCGAGGCAAGCCGCTCGGTCCGCCGTCGGCGCGTCTCGACCCTCACATTTCGCATTCTCACGCTGAACGTCGTCGCCCTCGCCATCTTCGTGGCAGGGCTCCTCTACCTCGGGCAATACCGCGAGCAGCTCATCGACGCGGCGGTGAATTCTCTCGCGACCCAGGCCAAGATTTTCGCTGGCGCGCTGGGCGAAGGCGCAGCGACGACCGGTCCCGACGGCACGCCGGAAATCCAGCGCGACGTCGCCCGCGCCCTGCTGCGCCGCCTCGTCCAGCCGACCAATTCGCGCGCCCGCCTCTTCGATTCGACCGGCACGCTGATCGCGGATTCGCGCCAGCTCCTCGGTCCGGGCGGATCGGTGCAGATCGAGATCCTTATGCCGCCCGGCGAAACGGCCGACGCCTTCACCCGCATCCTCGATCTCTACCAGCGCCTCGCCGACCTGCTCGTCGGCGTGCCGCTGCTCGAACCTTACGTGGAGGGCTCGGGCAGCCGCGCGCAGGACTACGACGAAGCGTCGCTCGCGCTGTCCGGCGAGGGGGCGAGCGCGCTCCGCTCGCTGCCCAACGGATTCCAGATGATCAGCGTCGCCGTTCCGGTGCAGCGCTTCAAGCAGGTGCTTGGCGCGGTGATGGTCACGACCACCAGCGCCGAAATCGACTCCGCGATGCGCGAGGTGCGCATCGGCATCCTCAAGGTGTTCGGCGGCGCTCTCGCGATCACGGTGCTGCTGTCGTTCTATCTCGCCGGCACGATCGCCCGTCCGATGCGCCGGCTCGCGGCCGCCGCCGACGGCGTGCGCCGCAGCCTTCGGCGCGAGCAGGAAATTCCGGACTTTACGGCGCGCCACGACGAGATCGGCGACCTGTCGGGCGCGCTGCGCGAAATGACGGAGGCGCTGTGGCTGCGCATGGACGCGGTCGAATCCTTCGCCGCCGACGTCGCGCACGAGATCAAGAACCCGCTCACCTCGCTGCGCAGCGCCGTTGAGACGGCGGCGCGATTGAGCGATCCGGATCAACAGCGGCGGCTCATGGCGATCATCCAGGAAGACGTGCAGCGGCTCGACCGCCTGATCACCGACATCTCGGATGCCTCGCGGCTCGATGCCGAGCTGTCGCGCGAGCATATGGAGCGGGTGGATCTGGGCGCGCTGATTTCGGGGCTGATCGAGGTGCGGCGCGAGACGGGCGCGACGCAATCGGCCGAGCTGCGCTACGAAGGGCCGGCCGACGGCGCGCTCGCCGTGCCCGGCATCGAAACCCGCATCGCGCAGGTCTTCAACAACCTGATCTCGAACGCGCTGTCGTTCAGCCCGCTGGGCGGCGCGGTCGTGGTCCGTGCCGCGCGCGAAGGCCGGCAGGTTCTCGTCACGGTGGAGGACAATGGGCCTGGACTCCCGGAAGGCAGCGAGGAGCGCATCTTCGAGCGCTTCTATTCCGAGCGGCCGGAGTCCGAAAAATTCGGCACCCATTCGGGGCTCGGCCTTTCCATCTCGCGCCAGATCGTCGCCGCCCATGGCGGCACCATTCGCGCCGAGAATCGCCGCGATGCGTCCGGCACGGTATTGGGTGCGCGGTTCGTCGTGCGCCTGCCCGCGCAGTGACGCGCGTCCACGCCACCGCCATCGCGATCGGTCGTCGCGGCGTTCTGATCCGCGGCCGATCGGGCAGAGGCAAATCCGATCTCGCGCTGCGGCTGATCGACGGCGGCGCAAAGCTAATCGCCGACGACGTGGTCGAGATCGTCAAGCGCGGTACAGCGCTCGAACTTCGTCCACCGGGTGAAACGCCACGTCACCTCAAGGGCAAGATGGAGGTGCGCGGGCTCGGTATCGTGGCCATGCCGTCGGTCGCGCGGGCGCGGCTCGCCCTGGTGATCCAGCTGGTCGAGCCCGAGCGTGTCGAGCGTTACCCCGAATCCGCCCGAATGGCCTTTCTTGGGATACGGATTAAGCTATTGAAACTAAGCGCTTTTGAGGCGTCGAGCGCCGCCAAGGTGCGGCTTGCGGTGGCCGGGTTGTAGGAAGATAGTACCGCCCCGCGATGAGTACCGCACGCGCCCACGCCCTGCGCCCCACACGCGTCATCCTTGTCACCGGCATGTCGGGCGCGGGCAAGACGAGCGCACTCAAGGCGCTCGAGGACCTCGGCTACGAGGCCGTCGACAACCTGCCGATCTCCCTGATGACCAGCCTGGTGACCGGCGTGCGCGAGCCGCAACGCCCGCTCGCCATCGGCGTCGACATCCGCACGCGCGATTTCGGCGCCGGATCCTTCGAGGCGGAGCTCGACGAGCTGCTGGGATTGCCCGAGCTCGACGTGCGCGTGCTGTTCGTCGATTGCCAAGACGATGAGCTGCTCCGGCGCTACGAGGAGACGCGGCGGCGTCATCCGCTCGCTTCCGACCGGCCGGTGATGGACGGCATCAAGAGCGAACGCGTGCTGGTTTCGCCGCTGCAGGACCGTGCCGACGTCGTGCTCGACACGACCGAGCTCACCCCCGGCGCGCTGACGCGCAGCCTCAAGGGCCACTTCCAGCTCGAGGAGGCGCCCGGCCTCGCCATCTTCGTCACCTCGTTCTCCTACCGCCGCGGCGTCCCGCGCGACGCCGACCTGGTGTTCGACGTGCGCTTCCTCAAGAACCCGCACTACGAGGAGCGGTTCAAGGGCATGACGGGACTCGACCGCCCGGTCGGCGAGTTCATCGCCACCGATCCCGATTTCGAAACGTTCTTCAGCGGCCTGGTCATGCTGCTGAAACCGCTGCTGCCGCGCTACGCCCAGGAAGGGAAAAGCTACCTGACCATCGCCGTCGGGTGCACCGGGGGCAAGCACCGCTCCGTCTACACCGCGGAGAAGCTCGCCGCCTGGCTCGGGGGCGAGGGTGCGCGCGCCACCGTGTATCATCGCGACATCGCCGGCGGCGCCGCTCCATGACCCACCTTCGCACATATGTGCTTCGGTGGGTTCAAGCCCGCCGTAGCCTTGGCGGAGGCGGACCATGATCGGGATCGTTCTGGTCACGCATGGTCGGCTCGCCGAGGAGTTGGTGGCGGTGCTGGAGCACGTCGTCGGTCCGCAGCGCGCCATCGCCACGGTCTGCATCGGTCCAGATGACGACCTGGAAAAGCGCCGTAAAGAGATCGTCGACGGCATCAAGCGCGTCAACGAGGGCCAGGGCGCGGTCGTGCTGACCGACATGTTCGGCGGTACGCCTTCGAACCTCGCCATCTCGGTCATGGATCAGGCGAAGGTGGAAGTGATCGCGGGCGTCAACCTGCCGATGCTGGTCAAGCTCGCCAGCGTGCGCAACACCATGGCCCTGGCGCAAGCGGTCGAGGCCGCCCAGGCCTCCGGCCGCAAATACATCAACGTCGCCTCGAAGCTGCTCGCCGACCAGAAGAAATGAGCGCACCAGGGTCGGGTGCCGCCTCGGCGCAACGTTCCGTCACCATCGTGAACCAGAAGGGGCTGCACGCGCGCGCGGCGGCTAAGTTCGTGCGGCTGGTGCAGAACTTCGATGCCACGGTCAGCGTCGCCGCCAAGGGACAGACCGTGTCCGGTCATTCGCTCATGGGCCTCATGCTGCTCGCGGCGGGACCCGGCACCAGGCTCGCCATCGCGGCGGAAGGAAAGCAGGCGCGCGCCGCGGTGGCTGCGTTGGTGAAGCTCGTCGAGGACAAGTTCGATGAGGGGATCTAGGCGCATTCGACGGCAAAAAGCGGAACGTCCGCGCGGCCGATCCTGCCTATAAACTGGTCCATGTCTTCCATGTCCGCCTCGCGTCTTCCCGCCGCTTTCAATCGCCTCGCCTGGTCCAACCTCGCCGCCCAGTCGGCGGAGCAGGTCGGGCTCGCGGCCTCGCCCATCGTCGCGGTGCTGGCGCTCGGCGCCGGCGCGGGAGAAACCGGGCTGCTGCAGACCATGCAGACGCTTCCCTTCCTGCTGTTCTCGTTCCCGGCCGGCGTGCTGGCGGACCGTACCTCGCGCCGCCGCCTGATGGTTCTCGCCGAAGCGCTGCGCGCGTCCTCGCTGATCGCGATCCTCGTGCTCGCCGAGCTGCACGCGCTGACCATGCCGCTCCTCGCGCTGCTCGGCTTCGTTGGCGCCGCCGGCACGGTCGCCTACGGCGTGTCGGCGCCGTCGCTGATTCCGGCGCTGGTGAAGCCGAACCAGCTCGCGGCGGCGAACGGAAGGCTCGAGCTCGCGCGCACCGTGGCCTATACCGGCGGGCCCGCGCTCGCCGGCGCGCTGGTGAACTTCCTCGGCGGCTCGCTCGCCTTCGCGGTCGCGACCGCGCTGTCGATCTGCGCCGTTCTCCTGTTCCTCGGGCTGAAGGAGCCGCCGCGGCCCAAGCTTCCTCCGCGCCACTTCCTGCTCGATCTGCGCGAAGGCGCCGGTTTCGTGTGGGGGCACGAGCTGCTGCGCCCGATGCTGATCTGCGCCGTCATCTTCAACTCGTCGCTGTTCCTGCTGATGGCCGTCTACGTGCCCTACGCCGTTCACCATATCGGGCTCGACGCGGGCCAGATCGGCATCACCCTGGCGACCCAGGGCGCCGGCATGATCGTGGGCGCGCTGTCGGCCGCGCGCATCGCGCGCGCCATTCCCTTCGGGGTCATGATCGCGCTCGGTCCGTGCTCCGGCTTCGCCGCGCTGGCGCTGATGTGCCTGACGATCTGGGTGCCGTCCTTCACGCTGGCGGCGCTCGCGTTCTTCTTTCTCGGCATCGGGCCGATCCTGTGGATGATCGGCACCGCCACGCTGCGCCAGACCGTGACGCCGGGTCACCTGCTCGGCCGGGTGTCGGCGACCACCATTACCGCGACGCAGGGCTCGCGGCCGCTCGGCGCGCTGATCGGCGCCGCGGTCGGCTCGGCCTACGGGGCGGAGACCTGCATCGTCGTCGCGACGATCGGGTTCTTCATCCAGGCGGTGATCATTCTCGCCTCGCCGGTGCCCCGCCTGGCGCGCCAGCCGGAGATGGCCGGCTAGCGCGAAGCGGGACGACGCTCGGCGGCAAGCGAGCCGAACGCCTCAGTGCGTGTCGAACACGGCCTGGTACTGCGCCACCGTTTTCTTGATCGCGTCGATCTCGGCTTTGGTCGGCGCGTCCGGATTCTTCGCCGGCGGCAGGCTGCCGAACTTGAGCAGGCACGCCATCAGCAACAGCCGCGCCTTGGTCGAGGTCAGGTTGGTGGCCGCGATCTGGAAGTCGTGCGG
>Ga0184615_10002228_pt1 | contig 10434 bp, 7 predicted proteins | sample PLM4_65_coex_FD_133134 | JGI IMG/M metagenome (GOLD analysis project Ga0184615, IMG submission 133134) | Groundwater sediment microbial communities from an aquifer in East River, Colorado, USA - PLM4_65_coex | ecosystem: Environmental > Terrestrial > Soil > Riparian zone | place: USA: East... | reverse complement strand
CGCGGTGCTCCTGCGCGGCTTCGCGGGCGAGCCGACCGCCGGTCACGAGACGCGGCTCCTGCGCGCGGCCGGCGGCGAGGCGCGCATCGCCGTCAACACCGCGCCCGTCCGGGCGACCTCCGGCGACGTGGAGGACGTGATCGCGATCGGCCAGGACCTGACGCTCGTGCGCTCGCTGCAGGCCGCGGCCGAGCACGCGGAGCGGCTCGCCGGGCTCGGGCGGCTGGTGGCGGGAGTGGTCCACGAGCTCAACAACCCGCTCACCGCCGTGAACATGTACTCGGATGCGCTCGTCGAGAAGCTGTCGCTCGCCGGGCACGACCCGGGCGACGTGGAGAAGCTCCGCGCCATCAACGAGTCCGGGCAGCGCATCCAGCGGCTCGCGCGCGATCTCGTCGCCTACGCGCGTCCCGGCGGAGCGCGCACCGAGCCGGTCGAGCTCGGCGGCGTGGTGGACGAGGCCGTTCGCCTCGCGAAGCCGGCCCTGAAGGAGCACGGCGCGGTCCTCGAGAAGCGCTTCGCCCCCTCGCCCCCGGTCGAGGGAAGCCGGTCGAGCCTCGTCCAGGTGGTGGTGAACCTCGTGACGAACGCCGCTCGGGCGCTCGCGGATGGCGGCCGGATCACCATCTCCCTCGCGCCGGACGGCGAGCGGGTCCGGCTCACCGTCGACGACGACGGGGCGGGGATGCCGCCGGAGGTCGCCGCGCGCGCCTTCGAGCCGTTCTTCACGACGCGCCCTGCGCACGGGATCGGGCTCGGCCTCCCCATCGTGCAGGGGATCGTCGAGCGGCACGGCGGGAGCATCTCGCTCGATACGTCGCCGGGAAAGGGCACGCGGGTGAGCGTGACCTTGCCGGTGGTCCGGGCGCGGTGAGCGCGCCGGGATTCCCTAGACCGCGACCGACAGGACCGCGTACCCGCGGAACGCCGGCAGGACCGTGGAGACGAAGTGGCCCGACGGGTTCATGGGGATCCGCACGTCCTGGCCGTCCGCAGAGACGAACCGCGCGCGGCGCGCGCCGCCCGCCAGGTGGACGCCGAGGAACAGGGTCGCCCCCTGCGCCCGCTCGTCCGGCGCGACGAGGTGCGCGAGGATCGCGCCCGGCGTCCGGTGGAGCACGACGAGCAGCGGAACGCGGGCGGCGACGCTCGCGGCACGCCGGCCCCTGCCGAGCACCGCCGCGAGCGCCTTCTCGAGCAGGGCCGGCTCCGGTGCCGACGTGGTGCCGTCCTTTCCGAGGGCGGGCAGCGCCGCGAACGTGCCCTCGCCGACGCGGGTGCCGCCCGGCTTGCCGGAGGGGAGGAAGTGCGCGCCCGGTCGCCCCATCTCGTCCGCGACCGCGGGCTCGCCGAAGGAGAGGAGCGGCCCCCCGGTCTCGACGCGGCGCCGCACCGCCTTCGCCTCGGCGGAGGAGAGCGCGCCGGCATCGGCGAGCACCAGCGTGGCTCCGGCAGGCGCGTCCTGCACCCGCAGCACGATCGGCGCCTGCACGTGGAGGGCGGCGAGCGTCTCGGCTGCGTGCTCGACCGCGGCCCGGTGACGGCCGCCGGTCCAGAGGTCCGCCTCCGTCGAGAAGAGGATGGCGCACTCGACGACGGGATCGCCGGTCGTGGGCGAGAGCGCGTGGGTCTGGAGGCGCCGCGTGAGCCGCCGGACCGCGGCGAGCTCGCGGCCGAGCCCCCCCGACGGCTCGACGCCGGAGACGTCGATCGCGCAGGTGGCCGCCACGGCGGCGGTGCGGGCGAGCAGCGCGGCGGACGCGCCCGCGGCGGGCGCGATCGCGCAGGGCCGGCGTCCCATCGCGGCGCGGAGCAGCCGCGCCACGCCGAGGCCGGTCGCGCCGGCGGCGTGCTGGGCCGGGAAGATGGCGGCATCGAGGTGGCGTGCGGCCTGGAGCTGCGCGTGCCCCATGGCCTCGAACTGGGCCACGACCTCGAACGGCCGCGCCGACGCGCGCGCCGCGTCGCGTGCGTCGCGCGCGTACTGGGCGACGGCGCGCGGCAGCGCCTCGTGGCGGACCCGCCAGAAGTCGCGGCCGAAGGGGAGCTGCTCGAACGAGATCGCGCCGGAGGCCTGGGCGATGGCGGCGCGCGCGAGGGCGAGATAGTCGAGCGGCTGGAAGTGCTCGCCGTAGTCCCGCGCGAGGTGACGTCCGAGATCGCGCTGGCAGTCGGGGCAGAAGCCCGCGCCGAGCAGCCCGAGCGCGAGCGGCGCGTCGGGTCGGTCGAGGCAGACGCCGGCGAAGCCCGCCGCGAGCGCGGCGCGGGACGCGTCCGCAACTCGCGCGCGGTGCCGCGCGGAGGAGAGACAGGCGCGGGGAGGACCGCCGCCGCCCGCGAGCGAGCCGTCCGTGGCGCGGCAGGCCTCCGCGGGCGAGGCGGCGCGGCCCGCGGCGACCTCCGCGAGCGCGCGGTTCACGAGCGGTCCGGGCAGCGGCTCGGTCGCGCTCGCCACGAGCGGCTCGGCTGCGGCCTCAGTGGCTGCGCGCGACGCCTCCTCGGGGAGAGCGCCCGGGGCGAGGCGATAGGGCGCGAAGGCGTTGTCGAGTGCCATGGCGATCGGCGCTCCCGGCGCCGTGCGCGGGCGCGATCCGCTCGGGTCGACGCCGGGTGAGGTCCGAGCCTACGACGCCGATCCGGCCTCGGGCAATTGCCGCCGGCCGGGCGAAGGCGCAGGATCCCCCCGGACGCCGAGCGGGGGGGTGGGCTCTGGGCCCACCCCGTTACGTTGACCCGCTCCGAAACCCCGTGATAGGGGATCGAGGATTCGGTCGAAAGCGCGCGGGGTTCGACGCGCTCAATCCGCTCCTGGAGGGCGGCTCGCGATGGGCGAAATGTTCGGGACGATGGCCAAGCACTATCACGAGGGTGGATGGATGATGCACCCCATCCTCGTATCGCTGTTCGTGGTGATCGGGCTCGTGATCGACCGCGCGATCGCGCTCTACTTCAAGACGGCGATCGACAAGGAAGCGTTCCTCCGCGAGCTGAAGAAGCACGTCTACGCGGGGGATCTCGACAAGGCGATCAGCTTCACGGCGTCGCAGAAGAAGACGCCGCTCACCTCGGTGATCAAGTCCGGCCTCATCAACGTCCCGAAGGGAGAGGCGGACGTCCAGGCGGCGATGGACGAGGCGACGCTCCGCGAGTCTCCGAAGATCGAGAAGCGGACGGGCTACCTCGCCATGCTCGGGAACGTGGCCACCCTCCTCGGGCTGCTCGGCACCATCGTCGGCCTCATCGGCGCGTTCGGCGCGGTCGCGAACGCGAACCCCGCCGACAAGGCGACCATCCTCGCGTCGTCGATCTCCGAGGCCATGAACTGCACGGCGTTCGGGCTCCTGACCGCCATCCCCGCCCTCGTCTTCTACTCCGTCCTCCAGGGTCGCTCGCAGCACATGATCGAGGACATCAACGAGAGCTCGGTCGCGGTGCTGAACCTCATCGTCGCGAACAAGGACAAGATGAAGATGCCGGCCACCGTGGCGGCGGACGAGTAGCGCGCTGCCGGTCTCATCCACTCCGGATCCGGGAAGGAGATAGACCATGGGCGGCGGCGGGATGCCCGAAGAGGGCGGCGGAGGGAAGAAGAAGAAGAAATCGCTCGACGCCACCATCAACGTCGTTCCGGCGATCGACCTCCTCTCCTGTTGCATCACCTTCCTCCTCTACACCGCGGTCTGGACGCAGATCTCGCGGCTCCAGGTGCAGCAGCTCGGCACCGGCGCCCCCGAGCCGCCGCCCGGCGAGGTGCAGAAGATGCTCCTCGTCACCCTCGCGATGGGGGAGCGCGGCTTCAACCTGTCCACCTCGGCCGGCACCTCGGTCGACATCCCCACGCTCGGTCGGGACGGCGAGGGGCGGCTCCGGTTCGACCTGAAGGCGCTCGGCACCCGGCTGAAGCAGCTCAAGGGCGAGAATCCCGACACAGCCGCGATCACCATCCAGGCGGAGGACACCGTGAGCTACGGCGACCTCGTCCAGGTGATCGACGCATCGGTGGGTGCCGGCCTCGTGGCCGTCACCGTGAGCGGAGCCTGAGCGATGCCCATCGTCACGCCAGGCAAGCGCCCAGCGAAGCGGTTCGAGCGATCCAAGATCCTCGGCGGCAAGATCGTGCGCGGCCACAAGTCGACCAACGCCGAGCTGAACGTCGTGCCGATGGTCGACATGATGACGATGCTCGTGATCTTCCTCCTGCAGCAGTTCTCGTCCACGGGCGAGGTGCTCTACATGCAGAAGGACATCAAGCTGCCGGACGCGCAGCACGGGCAGATGATCGAGATCGCCCCGGTGGTCGCGGTCAGCGCCCAGCAGATCGTCGTGACGGGCGTGAAGGTGGCCGACATCCCCGATCTCGACAGGGATTCCGGGTACCTCAACATCCCGGCCCTCGAGGAGCGCCTCCGGGACGAGAAGAAGCGCTGGGAGTTCATCCACAAGTCCGACCCGAGCTCGAAGTGGGACGGCGTCGTGAACATCCAGGCGGACCGGGCGGTCCCCTTCCGGATCGTGAAGCGGGTGATGTACTCGTGCGGGGTGGCCGGCTACTTCAACCTGAACTTCGCCGCGCTGGACGCGGGTTCCGTGGCGGCGGCCCAGGGAAACCGGCCGGCCGGATAGCAGCCCCTTCCCTCTTCACGGGCCGGCCATGCTGCCCGTTGAGCGGGCAGCCGTCCGCTTGCCAAAAACCCGTCCCGATCTGTAGTATCCGGGCTCCCTTTTTACGGCCGGCAGCGCAAGTTAGCGCAACGGACCGGTTTTCCACGACTTCTCCGCACTCCCGGAGGGAGCCGCCAACCCCATGAACCTGTCTTCCATCGCACAATCCATCGTCCTCGGCGCGGGCGCACACGGCGGAGGCGAGGCGAGCCTCATCCTGCCGGATCTCCGCAGCGAGACGTTCCTCGGCGTCTCCGGGCACACGCTGCTCCTCGCCGGCATCCTCGTGTCGGCGCTCGGGCTCGTCTTCGGCCTCGTCGTCGCGAAGCAGCTCAAGGCGCTCCCGGTGCACCGGTCGATGCTCGAGATCTCCGAGCTGATCTACGAGACCGCGAAGACGTACCTCGTCACGCAGGGCAAGTTCATCGCGGTGCTCTGGGCGTTCATCGCGCTCGTGATCGTCGCGTACTTCGGGTTCCTCACCACCGGTCCGGACGGCAGCCAGGGACTGGGGGCGGCGAAGGTCATCATCATCCTCGTCTTCTCGCTCGTGGGGATCCTCGGCTCCTCCGGCGTCGCCTGGTTCGGCATCCGCGTGAACACGTACGCGAACAGCCGCTCCGCGTTCGCGTCGCTGGGCGGCAAGCCCTTCCCGACCTACGCGATCCCGCTCAAGGCCGGCATGTCGATCGGCACGATGCTCATCAGCGTCGAGCTGATGATCATGCTCTTCATCCTCCTCTTCATCCCGCGCGACCTCGCCGGCCCCTGCTTCATCGGGTTCGCCATCGGCGAGTCGCTCGGCGCGTCCGCGCTCCGCATCGCCGGCGGCATCTTCACGAAGATCGCCGACATCGGCTCGGACCTCATGAAGATCGTCTTCAAGATCAAGGAGGACGACGCGCGCAACCCGGGCGTCATCGCCGACTGCACCGGCGACAACGCCGGCGACTCGGTCGGGCCCTCCGCGGACGGGTTCGAGACCTACGGCGTGACGGGCGTCGCGCTCATCAGCTTCATCCTGCTCGCCATCGTGAGCCCGAGCGTCCAGGTGAAGCTGCTCGTCTGGATCTTCGCGATGCGCATCATGATGGTGATCGCGTCGGTCGTGTCGTACTGGCTGAACGAGGCGTGGGCGTCGGGCAAGTTCAAGGCCGCGGCGCAGATGAACTTCGAGCTGCCGCTCACGACGCTCGTGTGGCTCACCTCGGTCGTCTCGGTCGTCCTCACCTATCTCGTCTCCTACGTCCTCATCCCCGATCTGGGCGACGGCACGATGTGGTGGAAGCTCGCCACCATCATCACCTGCGGCACGCTCGCGGGCGCGATCATCCCCGAGATCGTGAAGGTCTTCACGTCCACCAGCTCGCGGCACGTGAGGGAGATCGTCACCGCGTCGAGGGAGGGCGGGGCGTCGCTGAACGTCCTCGCCGGGCTCACCGCCGGGAACTTCTCCGCGTTCTGGATGGGCCTCGTCATCATCGCCCTCATGGGCACCGCCTACGGCGTGTCGACGCTCGGCCTGCACGACCTCATGCAGGCCGAGGCGGTGTTCGCCTTCGGCCTCGTGGCGTTCGGCTTCCTCGGGATGGGCCCGGTCACCATCGCGGTCGACTCCTACGGCCCGGTCACCGACAACGCCCAGTCGGTCTACGAGCTCTCGCTCATCGAGAACGTGCCGAACGTGAAGGCCGAGGTGAAGCGCGACTTCGGCTTCGAGCCCAACTTCGACAAGGCGAAGCACTTCCTCGAGGAGAACGACGGCGCCGGCAACACGTTCAAGGCGACCGCGAAGCCGGTGCTCATCGGCACCGCCGTCGTCGGCGCCACCACGATGATCTTCTCGATCATCATGATCCTCACCGAGGGGCTGCGGTCCGAGCTCATCGCGAAGCTCTCGATCATGCACCCCCCCTTCCTGCTCGGGCTCGTGATGGGCGGCGCGGTGATCTACTGGTTCACCGGCGCCTCCATCCAGGCCGTCTCCACCGGCGCCTACCGCGCGGTCGAGTTCATCAAGCGCAACATCAAGCTCGAGGGCGTCGAGAGGGCCTCGGTCGAGGACTCGAAGAAGGTCGTCGAGATCTGCACGCAGTACGCGCAGAAGGGGATGTTCAACATCTTCCTCGTGGTCTTCTTCGCCACGCTCTCGTTCGCCTTCGTCGAGAGCTACTTCTTCATCGGCTATCTCGTCTCGATCGCGATCTTCGGCCTGTTCCAGGCGATCTTCATGGCGAACGCCGGCGGCGCCTGGGACAACGCGAAGAAGGTGGTCGAGGTCGAGCTCAAGGCGAAGGGCACCGACCTCCACGCGGCCACGGTGGTCGGCGACACCGTCGGCGACCCGTTCAAGGACACCTCGTCCGTCGCGATGAACCCGATCATCAAGTTCACGACGCTCTTCGGCCTCCTCGCGGTCGAGCTCGCGATCAAGATGGACACCGGGGCTCGCGTCGGGCTCGCGTCGGTCTTCCTCGTCGTCGCCCTGTTCTTCGTCTACCGCTCGTTCTACGGGATGCGGATCGAGGCGAACGTGAAGGCGGAAGAGCGCACCGCGACCCAGAGCGCGGCCTGAGGGCCATGACTCCCCGGGGCGGGCTGCTGCGACGCACGATGCCTGCCTGCGCCGGGCGGGCTCGCCCCCCAGGGGGCCCCGAACGACGAAGCGGCTTCGCCGCGTTGATCGGATCTCGTCGCTGCGCTGCTCGACGTACCTTCCAGGTACGCCTCCGCTGCTCGCTCCTCACGCGCCCGGCTCGGCGACGGCCTCATGCGCCTCACGACGCCCGCCTCGGGGAGTCAGGGCCCTAGCCATGGCGGAGCGGCTCGCGCAGCGCGATCCGAGAGCGGCGCTGCGCAAGGCGGTCGCCGCACTCAAGGTGTTTCCCCTCCACGGCGTCGCGGTCCTGCCCGGGACCCCGGCGCCGTTTCACGTCTTCGAGCCGCGCTACCGCGCGCTCGTCGCGGACGCGCTCGCGGGCGACCGGATCGTGGCGGTGCCGGCGCTGTTCGGTAAGTCCGACGTCCATGCGCTGCGGCCGCCGCTTCGCGCGGTGTGCGGAGCGGGGATCATCGAGGCGGAGGAGCGCTACCCGGACGGCCGGTACGACATCGTGCTGCGCGGCGTCGCGCGCGTGCGGCTCCTCGAGGAGGTCCCGCAGACGAAGCTGTACCGGGAGTTCAGGGCCGAGATCCTGGAGGACCGCCTGCCGGCGGGAGGCGCGGCCGCGCTCGGGGATGAGCTCGAGGGGCTGCGCCAGCTCGTGTACGAGCTCTCGACGAAGCTGCCCTCGGAGTCGGGCGCACCCCAGCTCGCCGAGGCGGTCGCGCAGATGAAGGACCCGTCCTCGATCGTGGACCTCGTCGCCGCCGCCGCGGTGTCGGACTCCGACGCGCGCCAGCGCATCCTCGAGGAGCTGGACGTGTCGCGGCGGATCGAGCTGGTCCTCGGCGAGGTCGCGGGGGTCGTGCTGATGCTTTCCAGGGGGAAGAGCCCGAAGGCGTGAGCGCGCGGCGGCCGGCCGCTCGCCGAGGCCCGCCGCGAGGGAGCCCTCCTCTCTGACGCCCTGTGCGCCGCGCGGTCCCGCGCGCGTCCCCGGGCGTTGATATCGCCCGCCTTTCGAAGGTAGAACTCCGTGATCCAGCTCAGGTACGGAGTACGAATGTCCGGCGTCGTCGCCATCATTCCCGCGCGCGGGGGCTCCAAAGGAGTGCCCAGGAAGAACCTGGCGTCGCTCGCCGGAAAGCCGCTCATCGTCCACTCCATCGAGGACGCGCGGACGGCCAAGCTCGTCGACCGGGTCGTTGTCTCGACCGATGACGCCGAGCTCGCGGCCGTGTCGCTGGCGGCGGGGGCCGAGGTGATCGAGCGCCCGCTCGCGCTCGCCGGCGACACCGCCAGCTCAGAGTCGGCCCTGCAGCACGCGCTGGGAGAGCTCGAACGGACCGGTCCCACCCCGGAGCTGATCGTATTCCTGCAGTGCACCTCGCCGGTCCGGACAGGCGAGGACGTCGATGGTGCCATCCGCCGCCTGCGTGAGGCGGGCGCCGACTCCCTGCTCTCGGTGTCGCCGAATCACCGGTTCCTGTGGGAGGAGCGGGACGGGGCGGCGCGACCGATCAACTACGACTTCTGCAAACGGCCACGCCGGCAGGAGATGCACCAGTACGTCGAGAACGGCTCGATGTACGTGTTCAAGCCTTGGGTGCTGAAGCAGCACGGGAACCGGCTCGGCGGCACGATCGCCCTCTACGTCATGGGCGAGGACGCCTCGTGGGAGATCGATTCCCATCGGGACTTCGAGTTCCTCGAGATGTTGCTCAGCAATTCGAAGGCGCCATGATCATCGACCGGAACATCAGCAAGTACATCGTCTTCTCCGAGGACGGCATCATCAACGCCCTCAAGAAGATCAGCGACAACCGGAGCCGGACCGTCTTCTCGGTGACGGAGACCGGGAAGCTCGAGGGCGTGCTGACCGATGGCGACTTCCGGCGGTGGGTCGTCACCCAGTCGGAGATCGACCTGAACCAGCCGGTGTCCCGGGTCTCGAACAAGAACTTCGCGTTCGCCCGTGTCGCCGACGACCCGCAGAAGATCGAGGCGAGGTTCTCCGACCGCGTCGAGATCGTGCCGCTGATCGACGAGAGCCGGCACCTCGTGGCGGTGGCGAGGCGGCAGATCGACGGCCTCCGGCTCGGGGACCGGCTCATCAACGCCGAGTCCACGGCGTTTCTGATCGCGGAGATCGGAAACAACCACAACGGAAGCCTGGACATGGCGATGCGCCTCGTCGACGAGGCCGCCGCGGCGGGGGCGGACTGCGCCAAGTTCCAGATGCGCGATCTGGGCTCGCTTTACCGCAACAAGGGCGACGCGAACGACGCCCGGGAGGACCTCGGCTCGCAGTACACCCTCGACTTGCTGGCGCGCTTTCAGCTCTCGCCCGAGGAGATGTTCGCCGCGTTCGAGCACTGCCGGAAACGAGGCGTGCTTCCGCTCTGCACGCCGTGGGACGTCGAGAGCCTGCGCCTGCTCGAGCAGTGGGGGGTGCAGGCCTACAAGGTCGCCTCCGCCGATCTCACGAACCACGACCTGCTCATCGCCCTCGCGAGGACCGGCAAGCCGCTCCTCTGCTCGACCGGAATGTCCACCGAGGCCGAGATCCTCGCTGCGGTCGATCTGCTCAAGCGCCAGGGTGCCGCCTACGCGCTCCTGCACTGCAACTCGACGTATCCGGCGCCGTTCAAGGACGTGAACTTGAACTACCTCGATCGCCTTCGCGAGATCGGCGGCTGCCTCGTGGGCTACTCCGGCCACGAGCGCGGCTTCCACATCGCCGTGGCGGCGGTGGCGAAGGGAGCCAAGATCATCGAGAAGCACTTCACCCTCGACAAGTCGCTCGAGGGGAACGACCACAAGGTGAGCCTTCTCCCCCAGGAGTTCAGGGCGATGGTGACCACCATCCGCGAGGTGGAGTACTCGCTCGGGTCCGCCAGCGAACGGAGGATGACCCAGGGCGAGCTCATGAACCGCGAGATCCTCGCGAAGAGCCTCGTCATCAACCGCGACCTGGCGCGCTGCGAGATCATCACGGACGAGATGATCGACGTGAAGGGTCCCGGGCAGGGGCTGCAGCCCAATCGTCGCGCAGAGCTCGTCGGGCAGAAGGCGAAGAGGGCGTTCAAGGCGGGCGACTTCTTCTTCCCGAGCGATCTCGAGCACGAGCCGGTCGAGGCCCGCGAGTACCGGTTCAGCCGGCCCTTCGGCCT
>Ga0184615_10002227_pt1 | contig 10438 bp, 9 predicted proteins | sample PLM4_65_coex_FD_133134 | JGI IMG/M metagenome (GOLD analysis project Ga0184615, IMG submission 133134) | Groundwater sediment microbial communities from an aquifer in East River, Colorado, USA - PLM4_65_coex | ecosystem: Environmental > Terrestrial > Soil > Riparian zone | place: USA: East... | reverse complement strand
GATGCTCATCACCAGGTCGGCGATCAGGATCGTCTTGATGGCGGCGATCATGTTGTCGCTCGCGTTCACGTTCTCCTCGTCCTCTTCCGGCACGAGGAGCTTGATGCCGATCCAGAACAGCAGCAGGCTGCCGATCAGCTTGAGCCAGGGCAGCGTCAGCAGGGCGACGGCGAAGATGGTGAGGATGATGCGCATCACCACCGCCGCGCCGGAACCCCACAGCACCGCGGCCTTCTGCTGCTTCGGCGGCAGCGAGCGCGCCGCCAGCGCGATGACCACCGCGTTGTCGCCCGAAAGGATGATATTCACGCCGATGATCTTCAGCAGCCCGATCCAGAAAACCTGCGTGGCGAATTGCTCGAGCATGCGACGCGGATTCTACTTCACCAGCAATACCGGGACGTGGGAGATGTGCAGGACCTTGGTGGCCGTGGAACCGACCAGCGCTTTGCCGATCTCGGTCATGCCGCGCGTGCCGACATAGATGAGGTCGCAGCGCTTGTCTTTCGCGTGCTGCACGATGCTCTCGGCCACCGCGCCGACGAGCACGCGCGCCTCGTAGGGGATTGCGGCCGCGTCGAGCTTGCGCCTTGCCGCTGCGAGCCGGGCCTGGCCCTCCTCCTCATAGTACTTCTGGATCTGGCTCTTGCCGACCGCGGCCCCCATGCCCGGCAGCTTCGGCACCGGCAGGTGCACGGTCACCAAGTGCAATTCGGGCTTGTCCCGGAACCAGTTGGCGTGATCGATCAGGCATTGCACCGCCTCGAGCGAGCCTTTCGAGCCATCCACCGCAATGAGTATCTTCATGGACGGAATTCTAACCCGCTAGAACAGCCCGACCACCTTCCCGTCCACCAGGTCGATCTTGTTGGCCGACGGCACCTTGGGCAGACCCGGCATGGTCATGATGTCGCCGCAGATCATGACCACGAATTCGGCGCCCGCCGCAAGGCGCACCTCGCGCACGTTGATCGCGTAGCCGCGTGGTGCCGCGCGCAGCTTTGCGTCTGCCGAGAACGAATACTGGGTTTTCGCCACGCACACCGGGTAATGGCCGTAGCCGTCGTCCTGCAGCTTCTTGATCTGCGCGCGCACCTTGACGTCGGCGGTCACTTCGGCGGCCCGGTACACCTTTTTCGCGATCTTGCCGATCTTGTCCCAGAGCGGGTCGGCGTCCTCGTATACGAACGCGGGCTTCGAGGGCTTGTCGCACAGGTCGACAACGATTTTCGCCAGCTCGGCCGCGCCCTTGCCGCCGTCGCCCCAGTGCGTCGCGAGCACGACCGGAACGCCCAATTTTTTCATTCTTGAATTCAACAGCTCGAGTTCAGCCGGCGTGTCGAAATTGAAACGGTTGATCGACACCACGCAGGGGATGCCATACACCGTGGTCATGTTCTCGACGTGCTGCTCGAGATTGACCAGTCCCTTCTCCAGCGCGGCGACATTCTCCGCGTTGACCTCCTTCACCTCCACGCCACCGTGGTACTTGAGCGCGCGGATGGTCGCCACGATCACCGCCGCGTTCGGCCGCATACCGGACTTGCGGCACTTGATGTCGAGGAACTTCTCCGCGCCGAGGTCGGCGCCGAAGCCCGCCTCGGTCACCACGTAGTCGGCGAGCTTGAGCGCGCTTCGCGTGGCGATCACCGAATTGCAGCCGTGCGCGATGTTGGCAAACGGCCCGCCGTGGATGAATGCCGGGTTGTTCTCCAGCGTCTGCACCAGGTTCGGCGCCAGCGCGTCCTTCAGCAGCACGGTCATCGCGCCATGCGCGTTGAGGTCCCGCGCCGTGACCGGCTTCTGCTCGCGCGTATAGCCGACGACGATGTTGCCCAGGCGCTTCTTCAGGTCCTCCAGCGAGGTGGCAAGGCAGAAGATCGCCATGACCTCGGAGGCCACCACGATGTCGAAGCCGTCCTGGCGCGGATAGCCGTTGGCCGTGCCGCCGAGCGAGACCACGATGTCGCGCAGCGCGCGGTCGTTCATGTCGAGCACCCGTTTCCACTGGATGCGCCGCACGTCGATGCCGAGCTCGTTGCCGTGGTGGATGTGGTTGTCGAGCAGCGCCGCCAGCAGGTTGTTGGCGAGCTGGATGGCGCCGAAGTCGCCGGTGAAATGCAGGTTGATGTCCTCCATCGGCACCACCTGCGCATAGCCGCCGCCGGCGGCGCCGCCCTTCATGCCGAACACCGGCCCGAGCGAGGGCTCGCGCAGGCAGATGACGGCCTTCTTGCCGATGTGGTTGAGCGCGTCGCCCAGGCCCACCGTGGTGGTGGTCTTGCCCTCGCCGGCCGGCGTGGGCGTCATCGCGGTCACCAGGACCAGCTTGCCGTCTTTCTTACCCTTCAGGGAATCCAGGTACTTGAGCGAGACCTTGGCCTTGTAGTGGCCGTAGGGTTCGAGGTGCTCTTCGGCAATGCCGAGCTTGTCGAGCGCCACCCTCGAAATGCGCTGCATTTTCGCCGCTTGGGCGATCTCGATATCTGACGGCATGACTTGTCTCCTGCCCTTTTTTTGTCCGCGTCGCGGGACCGCTTCGCGCCGGATGACTATAAGGAACCCCTGCAGCGCCGTGCCTTGACCGCGGTCAAGCGCACCCGATCCGATTCGTGCACCGGTTGCACGCGCGAAAACGCTTCCTATGGCGATCGACTGGCGCGCGCCGCAGGCGCCGCGGCGTTGGCGCTTTGCTTTTCGCAAGACTCGCTGTAGATTGCACCACACGTGCACTCGCCATATCGACGCAACCCGACCCGGTGCGGGCAAATCGAAACCTGACGGCCCTGGATTTCACGGGGCTGTGGGTGGTGCTCGCCTGCGCCGGCGCCGCACTCCTGCTCTCGCTCGGCATCCGGCAGAGTTTCGGTCTGTTCCTGTTGCCGATCAGCATGGCGCACGGCTGGGGCCGCGAGGTCGTCGCGCTTGCGCTCGCGCTGCAGAACCTGGTGTGGGGCTTCGCGCAGCCGTTCGCCGGCGCACTCGCCGACCGCTACGGCGCTGCCCGCGTATTGATCGCGGGAGGCCTCGCCTACGCCGCGGGGCTCGCCATCATGGCGCTCGCGGGTTCGCCGCTCGAATTCGGCCTGGGGGCGGGATTGCTCGTCGGCCTCGGCCAGAGCGGTGCCGGTTTCGGCGTCGTGCTTGGCGTCGTGGGCAAGAGCTTTACTGACAAGAACCGCAGCCTTGCCCTCGGCTGCGTCGGCGCAGCCGGCTCATTCGGACAGTTCGCGATGCTGCCCGGCGCGCAAGCGCTGATCGACACGCTCGGCTGGGCCGGCGCATTGCTCGCATTGGCGGCGCTCGCGCTTGCGATCGTGCCGCTCGGCTGCGCGTTGGGAGCCGCCGCGCGCTGGCGGCCCCAGCCCGAGGCGGCCGGCGCGTCCGATTCGCTGCGCGCCGCACTGTCGCGCGCTGCAGCGCACCCGGGCTTCTGGCTGCTTTCGGCAAGCGTGTTCGTGTGCGGGTTCCAGACCGCCTTCATCATGAACCACCTGCCGGCGTACCTGGTCGATCGCGGGCTGAGCGCGCACGACGGCATGACGGCGCTCGCGTTGATCGGCGCGTTCAACATTGCAGGCAGCTACGCCGCCGGCTGGCTCGGCGGGATCTATCCGAAGCGGCTGGTGCTCGCCGCGATCTACCTGCTGCGCGCGGCCGGGATCATGACGTTCGTCGTGCTCCCGGTTTCGGCGTGGACGCTATGGATCTTTGCCTCCCTGATGGGCGCGGCCTGGCTCGGCACCATACCGCTCAGCAACGCGCTGGTTGCCCAGGTGTTCGGCGTGCGCTATCTCGCGACTCTGTTCTCCCTGGTGTTCCTTGCGCACCAGATCGGCAGTTTCCTCGGCGTCTGGCTGGGCGGGGCCGTGTTCGATGCCGCGGGGTCGTATGCCGCGGTCTGGGCGATTGCCGGGGCCCTTGGCCTGCTGGCCGCGCTGGTGTGCCTGCCCATCGACGAAAGCGCCGCACCGCTCGCGCAGCGCAGGCACGCATGAGCGGCCGCTCGAGGCATCGATCCGCGCTGGCGCGTCGAGCCGTGCCGCCGAAGGGTTCGGCCTCCTTGCGGGCCTACGCGGAGCTCGCCGAAGCCGTGCATTGCCCCGTCATGCTGCTCGGTCCGCAGGGCGAGATCCTCGCCGCGAATCGTGCGATGCGCGAGCGGCTCGGCGGCCGCGTCGCCGCCACCTTGCGCGAGTGCGCGGCGGAGTACGCTGAGGCGCTCGGCGGACGCTATGACCGCCACGCGAGCGTCGCCGTGGCGCGCGATTGCCAGGGCCAGCGGGCGAATGAAACCGTACATCTCGCGCCGTTCGACGGCGGGGCCTGTATCACTGTCGAGGACCGCACGCGGCTCGCGGCGCTCGAATCGGCCCACGCGCAAACCACGCGTCTGGCATCGCTCGGATTCATGGTAGCGGGCGTGTGCCACGAGCTCTCCAATCCGCTGGCCGCCGTCAGTTCGATGCTGCAGATCCTCCAGTCGAGGCGCGGCGTGACGCCGGAAACGCTCGACAGGGGGCTGGCCTCGATCGCGGCGAACATTGCACGCGTACTCGCGATCACGCGCAAACTCGGCGATTTTTCGCGCGTCGGCGCGGAAGGACCGATTCCGGTAGCGATCGATGATGCGATGAGCGAGGCGATCATGTTGCTGCGCCACAGTGCGTGGGGCGGCGCCGTGCGCGTCGATTACCGGGGTGCCGGCGGGTCGCGCGCGCTCGCCTGCCCCGGTCAGCTGCAGCAGGTCCTGTTCAATATCCTGCTCAACGCCGCGCAGGCGATGCAGGGAACGGGCTGCATCGAGGCTGAGGCGCGGGCCGGTCCTGGCGCTCGCCTGAGAATCGAGGTGCGCGATGACGGTCCGGGAATCGCGCCAGAAGCGATGCCGCACGTCTTCGAGCCCTTCTTCACCACCAAGCGGGCGGGCGAAGGCACCGGCCTCGGACTCGCGATCTCGAGCGAAATCGTTCACGAAATGGGCGGACGCATATCGATCGAAAGCGGTCCGCGCGGCGGCGCGTGTGTCATCGTCGAACTGCCCGGACACGAAGCATGAGCAGCGTACCGCGCCGCGAGAGGATCCTCATCGTCGACGACGATCCGGGCATTGCCGAGGTCGTGCAACTGCTGCTGGGGCGCGAAGGCTTCGCGACCGATCACTGCGCGACGATCCTGGCCGCGACCCGGCAGGTCGCGGCCGCCGAGCCCGACCTCGTGATCATGGACCTGAAGCTCCCCGACGGCGTGGGCATCGACGCCATCTCGAGCCTCAGGTCGATGCAACGCGAGCTGCCCATCATCCTGATGACGAGCTATTCGTCGATCGAGAGCGCGGTCGCGGCATTGCGCGCGGGCGCAGTCGATTACATCATCAAGCCATTCGACAACGCCGATTTCGTGCATGCGGTCGAACGCGCGCTCAACGAACGGCGCATCAGCCGGGAGAACACGCTGCTCAAGAAGAGCCTGCGCAGCCTGTACGGCGTGCGGCCGATGATCGGAGAGAGCGCCGGAATACGGCGCGTGCAGTCGCTGATGCGCAAGGTCGCCCTGTCGGAGGCAAGCGTGCTCATCTCGGGGGAGTCCGGCACCGGCAAGGAGCTCGTCGCACTGGGCCTGCACTACACCAGCCCGCGCGCCGATGGGCCGTTCGTGCCGATCAACTGCGCCGCGATCCCGAGCGAGCTGATGGAGTCGGAACTGTTTGGCCACGTCAAGGGCGCGTTCACCGGCGCGGTCGAGCGCAGTGAGGGACTGATCCGCGAGGCGCACGGCGGAACGCTGTTCCTGGACGAGGTGTCCGAACTCGCGTTGCCGCTGCAGGTGAAGCTGCTGCGCGTGTTGCAGGACCGGCTCGTGCGACCGGTCGGCGGCAGGCACGTCTACGACGTCGATGCGCGTTTCGTGGCGGCCACCAACCGCGACCTGCATCAGGCAATGCAGGCCGGGGCGTTCCGCAAGGACATTTTCTACCGGCTGAACGTCATTTCAATCGAAGTGCCGCCGCTGCGCGAGCGCGGGGACGACGTGAAACTGCTCGCGGCGCACTTCATCGAACAGCATGCGCGCAAGCTCGGCAAGCCGGTGCGCCGCATGGACCGCGACTTCGAGCACTTCCTGATGCGCTACCACTGGCCCGGAAACGTCCGCGAACTCGAAAACCTGATCGAACGCGCGGTGATCCTTGCCGACTCCGACACCCTCGACGCCGGCAGTCTGGCCGAGGTTGCGCCACGCGCCGAGCCCGCGCCCGCGCTGCCGGCGACCGGGGCGGAGCCGCTTTCGGTCGAAGAGTACATCCGGTCGGTGGTCGAGCGCTTCCAGGGCACGCGCGGCGAGAGCGAACTCGCGCGGCTGCTCGGCATCGGCCGCAAAGCGATCTGGATGCGCCGCAAGCAGTGGGGACTGCACCGCGAGCGAAAACCGGAGACATGACGGCGATGCAGTTTCCATCGGCGCCTGCGGGGTTTCGTTCTGAAACGCGAACCGGCACGCCGGCTGGCAACATACTGTTATATATTGCGGCCGATGTTCCGTATTGCGGGCACGGGAATTGCACCGGTTTCAAGGTCCTGAGGCGGACAATCCGCCAGAGGCCGTTCAACCCGGAGGAGAGGAGAAGACATGGCTGAGCAAGCCAAGCCCGCAGCGCAGCAAGCGGCGCGCAAGAAGGTCACGATACCGATGCTGGTGGACAAGATGAAAAAGGGCGAGCCGATCGTGCAGCTCGCGGTGTATGACTACGAAACCGCGATCGTCGCAGACCGCGTCGGCATCGACATCCTGTGCGTGTCCGATACGGGCGGCATGGTGCTGTTCGGGCACGAGGACACCACTTCGGTGTCGTTCGAGGAGGTCATGTTCATGGCGCAGGCGGTCAAACGCGGTTCGAGGTACGGGCTGCGCATGGTCGACATGCCCTACATGAGCTTCCACCTGTCCGAAATGCAGGCAGTGGACAACGCGGCGAAGTACGTGTCGCAGGGTGGCGCAGAGGTGATGAAGTGCGAAGGCAACCGCCATCATGCAAGGAACATCGAGGCGATCGTCAAGGCGGGCATCCCGGTGCAGGGTCACATCGGCATTACGCCGATGCGCATGCCCCAGCTCGGGGGGTTTATCGCACAGGGGAAAACCGCCGAGCGCGCGAAGGAGCTCATCGACGACGCCTGCGCGATGGTGGATGCGGGCTGTTTCTCGATCATGTGCGAGGTCACTACCTCGGAGGTCTGTGAGTACCTTGCCGAGACCCTCCCCGTTCCCGTGATCAGCCTCGGCGCCGGCAACCGGGCGCACGGCGTGCACATCATCGGCTCGGACCTTTTTCACCTCTACGAGAAGCACACGCCGCGGCATTCGAAGATCTACTGCGACCTCGTGCCGATCCTCGAGAAGGGGCTGACCGACTATCGCGACGACGTGCGTGCCCGTGGCTATCCCGGGCCCGAGCACACCGTGTTCATGAAGGAAGACGAACTCAAGCGCTTCAAGGAGATGATCGGCTGGAAGAAGATCTAGCCCGCCGGCCGTTCCCGCCGGGCATCCGAGTGGCCATCGCGGCACACCGATCGACGAACGCCGGCAGCGGCGTTCTCGATCAGGCGCGCTTCTTTTCCGGCCTGGCGCCGGCGCAACGCGTTCGTGTCGCGGAAATCGCGGCACTGCGCGTGTTCCCGCAGGACACGCGCATCTATGTGGTCGGCGACCCGGTGGACGACTTCTACGTGCTCGCCGACGGCAACGTGCGGTTCACGCTCGGTCTGGGCAAGCGCGAGACCTCGGCGGGGGAGATCATCCGGCGCGGCGACGTGTTCGGCTGGGCGGCACTGGTCGAGGGGCATTCGCGGCGCATTGCGACCGCGCATTGCCTGACTCCCTGCGAGGTCGTCGCCATCAGCGGCGCCAGGCTGCTCGATCTGATGGAGCGCGACCATTCGCTCGGCTACGCGCTGATGAAGCAGCTCGCGGCGCTGCTCACCAGCGAGCTGGTCGCGTTCGCCGCGGGATAACGCGGGGCTTGGGCCCGGAGCTGATCTCCGATTTCGCGCTCGCCGCCGTTGCGACGGTGGTCGGGTTGTTCATCGGCACGGTCGGTGTGGGTGGCGTGCTGATGGTCTCGTTCCTCGCGCTGTTCGGCGGGCTCGGCATCCACCAAGCCGCAGCGACCTCGCTGTTCAGCTTTCTTTTCACCGGCGTTCTCGGCACGTGGCTGTTCCAGCGCCGCGGCACGATCGCCTGGCGCCTGACGCTGCCGGTGTGCGCTGGGGCGCTGGCGTTCGGCTATGCGGGCGCATTCGCAGCAGCTCGCATCGACGCGCGGCCGCTGGCAATCCTGATTGCGCTGGTGATCGTCGGCGCGGGCGCGTACATCTTCGTGCCGATGCGCCAGGCGCACGGCTACCGCAACGGCCGCGGCTGGCGCGAGCAGTTGATGCTCGCCGGCGTGGGCGCGGCCTCGGGTTTCGGCTCGGGTCTCTCGGGCGCCGGCGGACCGCTGTTTTCGGTGCCGATCATGGTGATCCTGCGCTACACGCCGCTCGCGGCAGTCGGCACCAGTCAGGTGCTGCAGATCATCGCCGCCGCCTCCGGCTCGCTCGGCAACCTGGGGCGCGGATTCATCGACTGGCGCCTCGCGGCGCTGGTCACTGCGTTCGAGCTCGCCGGCGTGATGCTTGGGGTGCGGCTCGCGCACGCGGTGAGCCAACTCGCCCTGCGCAGGCTGGCCGGCGCGCTGTGCCTCGCGGTCGGCGGCCTGATGCTCGCGCGCTCGCTATGAGTCCGCTCGAGCGCAGTTTCCGCGCGCGCGGCCTGGCGCTCGCCGAGATCGAGCCGGGCGCCTGCGTGCCGGAGGCGTTCTCGGATCCGCGCGCGGAGCACCTCGCAACGCGCCGCGCGGCGGGGCTGTTCGACTTTTCATTCATGGGCCTGTCCGAGTTCGCGGGCGAACGCGGATTCGCCGCGCTGCAGCGGCTGCAGACGCGCAACGTCGCGCGCCTCGAGCTGGGGCGGTTGTGCTACACGTTGCTGCTGCGCGAGGACGGCAGCGTCCTCAACGACGCGACGCTCTGGCGTCTCGCCGAGGACCGCTTCTGGCTGTTCACCGGGTGTCGCAGCGACATCCTGTGGATCGGTGGCCACGCGCAGGAAGCCGACCGCTCGGGCGAATCCGCGGTGCTCGCGCTGCAGGGGCCTGCGAGCGGCGCGATCCTCGCGCGGCTCGCCGGGCAACAGGCTGTGCGCAGCCTGCGTTACTTCGGCTTCGCCGAATTGCGCATGGCCGGGCGCGAAGCGCTCGTCGGCCGGCTCGGCTTCAGCGGCGAGCTCGGCTACGAGTTGATCGTCCCGGCGGCCGATGGTCCGGGCCTTTGGCAGGCGATCCTCGACGCGGGGCGAGGCCAGGGCGCATGCGAAAGCGGATTCAATGCCGCGGACAGCCTGCGGACTGAGTCCGGTTTCGTGCTTTTCGGGCGCGAAATCGAAGGCAGCGCGGATCCGTTCGAGCTCGGCCTCGAACGACTCGTCGAGTTCGATGGCCGCGATTTCCGGGGCGCGCGTGCGCTCACACAGCGACGTTTCGCCGAACCCGCGCGCAGGCTCTGCGGGTTCGAGATAGACAAGCGGCCGGCAGCATTGCGCGCGCGGCTGAACCTGCCGCTCGCACGTGTGACGAGCGAGCGGGATTCACCCGTGTTCGGAAAGCGTCTTGCGCTCGGTTTCGTCGGTGCGGAAGCCGCCTGCCCCGGCACCGCGGTCAGGCTCCTCGACGGGCGGCTCGCGCGCGTGGCGCGGCTGCCGTTCTACGACCCTGAAAGACGCTTGCCGCGCGCCAGGCCGCTCTAGCAGCCTGTCGGACCCGGACAGGCTTTTAGAAACAGAGAAGGACGACGTTCCACACCCCGAGCATGAGATCAGGGCGCAAATAGGAGGCAAATACAGCCGCGGTGGCGAACGCAAGCACACCGAGTCCGGTCGCCTTGAGCAGCAGCCTGCGGCGAGCCTGGTCCTTCACGCAGGCACCACTGCCGCGATGCTCGCCTCGTTCCGGCCGGCAGGGTCCGACAGGCCGCCCGCTTCCCCGGGCGGCTGCTGGCCGCGCGACGCGAAGCGCTCGGCGCTGGCGATGGTGTTGCAAAGGAGCATCGTCACCGTCATCGGTCCAACACCGCCCGGCACCGGAGTGATGTAGGACGCTTTCTCCTTCACCGCCTCGAAATCCACGTCGCCGACCAGCTGCCCGCCAGGCAGCCGGTTGATGCCGACATCGATCACCACGGCGCCGGTACGCACCATCGGCGCGGTGATCAGATTCGGCTTGCCGGCGGCCACCACCAGGATGTCGGCAGCGATGGTGAACTGGGCAAGGTCGCGGGTCCTGACATGGCAGATCGACACCGTCGCCTCGCGTTGCAGGAACATCAGGCCCATCGGTTTTCCG
>Ga0184615_10002226_pt1 | contig 10438 bp, 9 predicted proteins | sample PLM4_65_coex_FD_133134 | JGI IMG/M metagenome (GOLD analysis project Ga0184615, IMG submission 133134) | Groundwater sediment microbial communities from an aquifer in East River, Colorado, USA - PLM4_65_coex | ecosystem: Environmental > Terrestrial > Soil > Riparian zone | place: USA: East... | reverse complement strand
GGGTTTCAATCCTTGTTCTTATGGATTTACCCGGAAGACTACCATAGATGGGGAGGATGTAAGCCGGGGTATCCAGTTTCAATCCTTGTTCTTATGGATTTACCCGGAAGACCCGGCGGCGAGCGTGTATGTCGTGTCGGCACGGTCGAGTTTCAATCCTTGTTCTTATGGATTTACCCGGAAGACGGCGCTGACATTGCAATAATCAACCGCGAAACTGAGTTTCAATCCTTGTTCTTATGGATTTACCCGGAAGACACGTGATCCGATAGCGGGCATCAGGTGACGTGAGGTGTTTCAATCCTTGTTCTTATGGATTTACCCGGAAGACCCGGTTGTCTGGATGATCGGCTCCTCTCCATAGGCGTTTCAATCCTTGTTCTTATGGATTTACCCGGAAGACCTGTTCCTGACCATTCGGAGATAGAACCAATGGAGTGTTTCAATCCTTGTTCTTATGGATTTACCCGGAAGACAGCTTCCCCCCCCGTAAAGCCTTACACACCCTGCTTTTAACCCGAATTTTCGCCGGCTCTTTTTCTGGCTTCTCACGCTCATTTACCCCCTTTCCAATGCATTTCTACCGCCGGTTTGCGTGGACTTTTATTCTGCATCACCTTACAATTACTACATTATTTACAGTCACAACACGTATGCCCAATAAAAACAAACCATGCAGCTTACGAACACACATTCCGATAACAGCAATCCAGACATTTTGCCGTATTCTTCGTACCGGCAGGATAATACCCTTTCTGGGTTATTGCAATCATTTCACAGATCATCACTTTCAGTCGATTGAAATCATCTTCCGTTACCGGAACCTCTTTCATTAAACTGTTGCTGCGGGTAAAGCAGACGTATCCCCGGTTCACCTCCTTTCCATAATTTTCCTGAATCAGCAGCGCATAAAACACCACCTGATACCGAGAGGTGGAGAAAATCCGGTCGTTATATTCGGCAAATTTGTAATCCAACGGCGCCATTGTTCCGTCATCCAGCGTCAGAACTTCATCAACGACACCTTTGATATTGGAACGGGGCGACGACAGCCACACTCCCAATTCCTTGCCGACGCAACCGATCTTTTTTCGCAGATAATCAACATTGGTCGTTTCCCTCTGGGTATGCACCTCGCGCCCGATCTGCACCTTGTAACGCCGATCCTCATGCTGGCTGATGCAAAGACAGTTCATGAAATAGATGAAACGCGGACAGAATAGATATTCCAAAAGCTCCGACGCAGTAACTAAAATTCCTTCAGTATCCATCGACTTCATAGGATCAACGCCTGAAGCTTGCCGCTCACAAGCTCTTTATCGAACGAATTGCCCAGCAAGCGGATTTTCCTGAAATCATCCTCGCAGACGGGGAACAAATAGACGGCATCGGTATCCAGATCAATCATCGCTTTGCATCTCAACCCCAGTTCGTCCACCTCGTTTTTATTGAGATCACCCAGGAAGCAGCTCTTCTGCACACGATACAGGCCGTATTCCTTACAGAATTTTGCAACCTTTGTGCGAGACTTGTCTTTGACGATATCGTAAATTACCCAGGTCAACATGGCTTTTCCTCTATAAGGCTGTTGGCGATACGGTGGCACTCCATCTGGATAGTGTTGCGTCTTTGGATGTTTCGTCCCCGAAAACGGATTGATTCGTCAAAATGCTTATTCAGCGCCTCGATCAAAACAACTTTTCCTTCCTTGTTCAATGTCATGCCATTATTGGGCAGCTTGTCGAAATATTCCACCTTTACCTTGCGTCCGGAAAAGAGGAAGACAACCGGTTCCTCGGCATAGATGCGAAACAGCTCAATCAGGTCAAAGACCAGCGACTTTTTATTATAGTTATCAGTGTGAACAAACCCGATATAGGGATCAAGTCCAGCCAGAATGCATCCCTTTTCTACCAATGAATACAGGACTCCATAGCCGTAATTGAGCATGGTGTTGAACTCGTCCTTGGCCGGATTGCGACTGCGACCATCAAAACGAAAACGCTCCGGCATAACATGGCTGAGTAGTTCAAAATATATTCTTCCGGCTGTCCCCTCCAGCCCCATGATGGTTCCTCGCCGCTCATCCAGTGTCCCTGAGAGCGCGCCCAGTTTCCTGCTTAGTTCCTTCAAGCTGTTGGATGATGTTTTCAGCTTTTCGGCCTTGTCCTCTCGCGGATGACTCAGTCGATCCAGAAACTCCGCCTGATTGGAGACTTTCGCAACTACCCATTCCTTTGCCAAGTCGAGCCCCTGCACGGACTCACTTATTTCAAGCTGGCGACGACGAATCAGGGTAGTGCTCCCCAGCTTTGCATGCCACACACGCCCATAGGGGTTGCCATGCTGATCGAGAAAAACAATGTCTATGTTGTTGTCCATTGCCAGCTTTATGGCATCTGTGGAGAGATAGGCACTGGTGGTAATCATGATCGATTCCACCTTGCGCGGCGACACCTCGAACACCTTGTCTTCGTTCTTGATGACAAAGCATTCGCCGCTCTTTTTCAGATATGCGCCATATGTGTTGATGACGAGTTGCATAACTCTACCTCTTGTAATTGAGAATATTCAACCGGCTGATACATACTCCATCAAACCAAATCCTTTAGACACCATCTTGCCAATGCCGACAAAGGCCGGTATGCGGAAGTTGGTACCGAATTGCGACAAACTTCAACACCTCTCGATCCACCCATAACCATGACTTACTGCCCGTCCGATAGCAACACCATCCGGTAAATCAATGTTGCAAAGAAGGTTGCCGTAAAATCCCAGCAGGTTTTGGTTCTTATAACGGCACCCTACGCTTTTACCTGCCTCAACCGTTGCATATAGCCTTTCTTCTACACGTATCCCCAATCCCTTGAGCATCAACAATAAATTTGCAACGGCCATTCGGTCACGCTCGTTGGCCTTTCCTTGTTCGTCCATAGTCAGATATGGTTCATAAGTTTTCTGATTAAACGGCAGCCAGGGAGAAACAAAACGGTATCGAACCAGTTTCGGTGTAATTGAGATCAACTCTTCACGGCAACTGATAAGGACATTTTCAATGCTGACCTGGTCGTTTCCGAGTGCAAGAGGCATATCGTTAAAAGGTACGCGCACAAGGATTTCCGCCCCTTCACCAAATCCGGCAATAACACCTTCCCCATTACACCAACGATACTGAATAAGAGGATAACGGTAAAGAACAGCACCATCTTGATGTTGGTGAAACATAGGTTCTTCGGGAAATTGATCGGCAATCGCGCCACGTAAAAGATGTGGTTTCGGAGGACCATACAGCTTTCTCCGCCATTGCAGCCGGACGAGCGCCATTTTGATAGATGCGGATATCATAGAATCATCGTCCCCCCGCCCATAAAATCAGGCAACACAAGACCTCGTCCATATTCATACAGACCTTCATCAAGAAGCCACTCACTGCCTATTGGTTGGGCAATATCAGCTTGATTGAATTTACCGTTTGCGTAGACCGAAACCGATATGCGAGCGATTCGCCCTACCAAATTACGCAATGCACGTCTCCGCTCCCATCGTTCTGAAATAGCAAGCGCCTCTTCCATTTCACCCTTCAACTCAGGGTCTTGCTCAATGACGATAAAGCGGTATTGCAGATTCTCTTTACCGCGCAGCAACTCTTGCACCGATGGCATTTCCTCCCATCGGGCATATGCCTTGGTAATAGCCTTGCCAGTATCTTTTTTAGCAGCAAGCCCCTCGAAATATCGGTTGCACACCTCAATTACCTCTTCTTCCAGAATTTCTGAGAAGCCCTCAAGAGCGCGGCACGTTTCATTCAGGTGAATCTGATCATATATAAGGTCACTGAATCGCCGCTGCTTGTCATTGGTTATAGAGAACAATTCAACATCGCAGCGATCTTTTAGAGCATTTCGATTACAGCGTCCAGCAACCTGAATAATGCTGTCAAGCGGAGCAAAATCCCGAATAACCAAATCGAGATCAATGTCAACACCAGCTTCAATGCACTGTGTTGAGACAACAATACAGGGGTTGTTCTGTTTAATCTCCGATATCATCTTCAATCGGTCACCGGGCGTAACATCCGCACTCAAGAAATAGAGCGGTGTGGCTCCCGCGTCCTCAAGCGCGTCTCTGACCGTACGTGCCGATTTCCGAGTATTTAGCGTTATGAGCACCCGTCTTTTCTCTTGCTGCCATTTGGACAATCGCTGCACCACGTTATCCGCAAACTCTTTCAAAGAGATAGTTTCAGCATGTTTGAGAACAAGACGGTATCTTCCAAATCGCTTGAAATACCATGTGTAGTCTGGAACCAATTCCAGCGCACCGGACAAAAAACCGGGAAGTGTGGCTGACATGGCAAGTATCCGGCAGTTACCCATATCAGTAAGTTCGCGCAAGAGATGGTCGATTGGATCCCATAACTTGCACGGCAAGGTCTGAATCTCATCCATAATGATGACGCTGTCATAAAGGTTGTGAAAACGCATCTGGTGGCGCGACCGTGGCTCCATCAGCGCCATGAGAAACTGGTCGAATGTTGTGACAATTATCTCGGAACGCCACGTATCAATAAAAAAATCCGCGCTTGATCCATCGACTTCAGAATCATATGAGCGATCAGACAGGGAGTGGCATGGTAGCAGTGTTTTGCCGTGTCCCTTATCGATATCCAGCATTTTGCGGTAGAATTCTTCGGTTTGATCTATAATCGAAAGGAAAGGCAAAACAATGATGATCTTTGGGGTAATACCGGTTTGTCGATAAAGAAAGTCCCTCTGTACCAGCGCCCAATTTGCGGCAACAGCCGTTTTACCCAGTCCTGTCGGCAAGGTAACCGTGGCAATACTTGTATCTGTATTGACCATTAGTGCGGAAATAACACCCCGTCGGGCCTCCTGCCTCAATGGATCAATGGGAGTTGGTTCCCGCCCCAAAAGAACCTTGTCAACAAGCTCCGATTCTAAAGTTATTTTATTAGAGGCTAGATAAAGACTAGGATCGGAGACAGCCAAAAACGCCTTGTCCGCTTCCAACAGAAAGGAAAAAACAAGTTGTACAAAAAGCCGGTAGCGGATAGCTTCCTGTATTGGAAACGCATCGACAGCCTCCCACCCGATATCAGTGATATCCATGGCATCAAGCAGCGCATCCTCGCACAACTCAATCCCATTCAATTCAACCCCTGTCTCTTTTGCAATCTTCGCTAGATCAAGCCCTTTGATTTGCCGACCTATAATCCAGCCGATTTTATCGGAACATAATCGGTCAGTTAATGTTTTTCTATTATCAAGACCATGGTGATGCCCTGAAACAATGAGTGACAGAGCAAGCACCAATAACGGTTCCAATTCTTCTTTAGCGGCATATCCCAGAGTGATGGCCAAAGACAAAGGAGTATGCGTTTTTAAATCTGGACTGCCACGATACTTTTCCGGTGCAGGTATATATACCTGAAAGGCAGCATTCCCTTTGCCCGTATCGTGTAAGCGGGCAACCAAAACAAGCATTGCAAGAAGAGGAAAAAAGGTGCGCTCTTCTGAAAATGAATGCCTCCTCGCCAATGCATCTAATGCCGCCAAGACCTGGTCAACATGTTCGCTCAAGTAGAGGTGCGGGTGCGAACGGAGCCGCATCATAAAAATACCACCGTTTCGTTACCAACTTGCCACGCTGCCGAGGTTTTAAAGGGAACTGGTTTAGCGTCCCGCTCCACATAATATGATGCATGGGTAAACACTCTGTCCTCCGTCACGTCACGCGGCATACGTAACGATTGCAACGCCAAGCCACGGCTGAAAATCGCACCCGTATCAAGTTCACCAGCCTGCTGTGGTATCACTGTCCCGACATCGTGGATGCCGGACGACAGTTTCTCTGCGTCAACTAATCTATCTCCGTAAGGCAGAATGTCCGCCAGCATTTCACTCAAACCCAGAGAAGGAGTGAAATGCCAGCGCCGATCATGGATTCGTGAGGCAAGGTCATCAATATACGGGTCCGGCATGGCTGCATATACCGTGAAATCAGGCTGCCAGAGCCACTCCTGCCGGATAAGCGCAGCTTTTTCCGGTGCAGTTTCTTTTTTATTGGTTTTTGTCTTTGCTGTTACTACCAGGGATAAGGTAGCAGGTGGATCTTTCCTGAGTTTCACACAATGCCAATGTGTTCTGGGAATCACACCTGATACGGCAATGTGCGCATCATTCAATAACTGTTGAGGTTCGTCCTTCTCCATGCCAAGAATGGCACCGATTATCCCGAGCAAAACTGTACGCGGCGGAACCGGGTAGGTCAGCGAACTGCGGTTTGACTCGGCCCGCAGAAAGTGACCTATCTTTCCCTTGTATCTGAAGATTGTGATCTTCATGCGTCTATCCCCAGTCGCTCCCAACCGTCAATTACGTTTTCAGTGGCAAACCTGATGTCGGGGGAAATGTCGAACCTGACTCTGGCAATCTTGCCTTTTACCTCATCAAGGCGTTGTTTGAGCAACGTACAATCAAGACGGTAATCGGCAGGTGATGACCATTCTTTTTCCGATTTTCCATTCTCTGCAACAGGTTTGACATAATCAATCAGGTTACCGAACTGGAATTCGACACCGGGTTTGTACTCGATACTTACGAGCATACGTGGAACCTGGCCGACCTTGGTTCTTGTGTTTGCAGCAGAGCGAACGCCGCACCAAAGAGCTTTCAACAATTCTTCATAGTTCGCGTCAGTCATGCGTGAAAGTTTGGCCGAATGTTCATTGGCGATACCATTAAAGCCTACCAGCGCATACCGTAGCCCGAAGTAGCTGGTAAAAGTGCCTTGGCCCTTACTGTCATCGCTTCCAAACAACGATGTACCAAACATTTCAACATCTTGTGTTTTATGCAGCACTTCACCCATATTGAATTGTACCGCCCCTGTCAATGTTTTGGGTTCTGGTTTGGGTTCCCATTTCTCTGATTTATTTTTTTTGTCTTTCTTTGTTTCTTCGTTTTCTTCTCCATCCTCCTCCTCTTTCTTACCAGCTTTGAATGCCAAAGAACTGCCGAATAGACGGGCATCAATGAAGGCATCAAGGATCACATCAACCAACTCTTTGCCATCAAGCTGTTTTTTGCCTTTCGACAGTAGATAATGTTCCACACGGCCTGTGAGGTTTGTCGTACGCCCTTCTATTGTATCAACAAGAATGTCATTACCCTGTAGCTTTAAAAAATCTCGTACGAATCGCTTCAAACGCACGTCGGACACATAATTAGTGCCGTCTGGAAGTACGCGAGGGCGGTTTTCATCGGGGTCGCCGTTAGGATTTCCCATTTTGATGTCATAGAGAAAGAGAATTTCACGCCGGGAAGAGAGATAATTCGTTTCAGTGCTCATATTTTTTCCTTTCTGGGTTTATCTGTTTTTTTGGGCAGTATTTTACTTGTCATGGACTGGCCGATTAGAATGAAGTAGCAGGTTGTGGTTTGATCAAGTTCGATCATATTGCCGATTTTATTTCCGAGGTTTCCTAACTCCTCTACCAAAGCGCGGACTTCTTCATTTCCTTCAGTTCCATACGTAAGTAGCATTCTACGAACTTTGTTGTACATTTCCGGTAAATCTTTGCCTTCCAATGTCAGACGTTTAAGCCAAGTAAGCGAATTAGCTCCAACGTTCACGCCTCGCGCCGCTTGTACCTGCATAACTTTTCCATAGAGAACACCGAGTATAAAAGCGAAGGCTTTTTCCTTACTGTCAATACCGCTCTCCGGTCCAAAGTATGGTTTTAAAATGTCAACATCAGGTTGATAATGGTCTTCTGTCATCGGTAACACCTCCCTTTGTCTTAAATAGTAATACACTAATGCTAAATGCCTGATCCAACTACACAACGTAAGTACCGGCTCTTTCCCTTCCTTCCATGCAGCTTCGCCAAACAAGTACCATTGTTGCCCTTTTGGTTCCAATTGATGTACTTCATTGAGATACCAGAGAGCGGTCACCATTACTTCACGCCAAAAATGTTGCGGATCAAAGCTTTCGCTTTTATAAAGCGCCGTTATTAATTCGCGTTTGAGATGAAACAAACGATTACTAGCATTAACGTGATTCGCTTTTTTCCCTCCAGGTCGCTTGAAAAAACGTAGTAGCCCATTCATCCCCAAATCAAATTCAAATACGGGACGATCTGGAAATAGCGGGTGCCGCCATTCCTTTGTTTCGACATTGAAACGTGACAATATCCCGAGTCGAGAGGGAAGAATATCTGTTATGATACCTTTTACGTCCTCGATATTTTGACCAAATTTTGCCCAAACAATGGAGAAAGTATTTATCGCAGCAGTGTCTCCAATAATCTTCAAGAGTCGATCCTCTCGGCGGCCAACCCCTTTATCAAGACCACGAAGATACTCATCTTCAACCGAGTTCATGAATTTAATTCGCTTGTGTCCATCAAGATCGGTATATGGAATTAATAGCGCTCTTTCACCTGCAACCAGAGCTTCGAAGCGGTGTGACACATGAAACCTGTATATGTAAAGGAGATCTGCACAATCAAGGCAGAGTGCAAAGGATTTCCAAGCATTAGACGCTGAAAGGTTTTGAAAGGCACCAATCCGGTCTTGGTTGCCAATATTGATACCGGCTCCTTTTACCGCATTGGCATAAATAGAAATATCTTTGGCAGCACATAGAGGACATTCTTTGTGATCTTGTTTACTTGCTACATTACCGGTGCAATATTTCAAAGTTGCAAGTTCACTATTCAAGTACTTGATATACTCGTCACGTTCACCAGGCAGCTTTCCATTTTTATCGGAAATAGTCAGAAATACCGTGGTATTTTGTTTGGTTTCCGGTATCAGGGCGAGCGCTGCTTCATAAAGATTATTGAATTTAGCTCCGCTTCCAACGATCTCAACTTTACTGCCCATAACACACAGTTTTGAACGATTGAGTGTATCGATAATCTCTTTGAAATATGACGACCATTCTGATGAGGCTTTCGACAATTCCTTAAAATATTTGAGTGTCAGGCGTTGCGTCTCGGCCAATGGGCCAAACTCTCCCTTTCCCTTTACAGAGCGCTTGATTACAGGGCCAATTGCTTTTTCCCTGCGTTGTTTGAACGGCAGCTTTATCAGCAGTTCTTCTGTAATGTCCCAGCAATCCATACGCACGAGGTCATCGTCTTCACCATCCGGCTCCAAAATATAGACACGTTCTATCTTTTCGCCGGACTCAACGAGAAAAGGGAAAAGTTTTTTATTTTCATTTTTTCGTAGCCAGATATACCATTCATCCAAATCATCCGGCACAACACCATCAGCAAGTTTCTTAACAAGATAATCAAGCGCCAGACATCGCATTGCTTCAAGCATAAACACCCCCTTCTCCCTGCCGATACGCCTCCGGCAATCCCTGGTTTAACCGCTCCAGCTTAGTTCTCGGTGTTTTCCCCTCGATAATCCTGTTCAGTTCAAGCAGTTTGGTGAACATATCTGTTCCTCCGATAATGACACATCTGTCATATTACCCCGTGCGGGGAGTCTGTACCCATTTATTTCTATTGATTCTGTTTTCCAGAGCAAAGAAAATAAGGTGCAGACCTACGCAATTGACATTTTCTACCCCTTCCGAATTTTCGTCAGCATTTCCTTGAGCCTTTCGTCACGTTCAATCGCCTGTTCAAATCGTTTGCTCGCCCACGACCGCCCCCTGTTTCGGTCAGTCGAAACGGATAACCTATTTCTTTCAGTTTTGCACCGCTACAACGATGTCACACGTAAATGCCAGTCTTTGTCACCTGACGGTCGTTCTCCTGAAAGACTTCCCTGACTGACTTCATTATTTTCGTCTAGCGATGTGGCAAAATCGGATTGAGCACTCAGTCCCTCCGCCACGAAATAATTCAATTATAAATCAAAGCAGCGTCATAAAAAGTCACATCTGTGCAATTAGACAAATAAAAAAGCCGCCAATCAGCATATCCCTGACCCGGCGGCTTCAACAGCACACTATATTTTTGTCACTACTCCAACCATCCCCCGGCTCCCATAACAATACGCATGGAATAAAAGCCCCACCTTTGTACACCCGCCCCCAACAAGGTGTCAAATAATATTAATATTATTTTAATGGTAAAAGAAAGCGGTTCACGAAAGGACCGCTGCAGGTAGAGAGCCAGCCCGGCTGCGCTGGGGGCTGATCCCGCCTGGGCCGATGATCCCGCTGTTACCGCACTCTTGCCAAATTATCAATGTCTCTTGATAATTTATCAATAAACTTATATAATTCCCCCATGAAGAGTCTACGGTTTATTGGATCCAGTCTTGATGATATGCGCGACTTTCCCGCTGATGCCCGCCGTCAGGCTGGCTTTGAGCTGGATTCCGTGCAGCGCGGTCTGGAGCCTTCCGATTGGAAACCGATGACGAGTGTCGGCACGGGAGTGAGGGAG
>Ga0184615_10002223_pt1 | contig 10446 bp, 6 predicted proteins | sample PLM4_65_coex_FD_133134 | JGI IMG/M metagenome (GOLD analysis project Ga0184615, IMG submission 133134) | Groundwater sediment microbial communities from an aquifer in East River, Colorado, USA - PLM4_65_coex | ecosystem: Environmental > Terrestrial > Soil > Riparian zone | place: USA: East... | reverse complement strand
GGAATGCGCTGGTACTCGATCGAGGGAATGAGCCCGACGTCCGCCTCCCCGCTCGCGAGCTTGTCGGCGCAGGCGGAGGGAAGGTCGCGGGAGACGTGGACCCCGGGAGGCGGATTCTCGAGCAGGCCCCAGATCAGTGGCCGGGCGTTCAGGAAATCGACGACGGAGAAGCGAAGCACGCGCCCTCCGTCGGCAGACTGTCCTACCCCTGGCTCATCATGTTCAGAAACTCCCCGTTCGTCTTGGTCTTCTCGAGCTTCTCGGTCAGGAGCTCCATCGCCTCGACGGTCGAGAGGGGGTTCAGGACCTTGCGCAGCACCCACACGCGGTTCAACTCCGCCTTGTCCATGAGGAGCTCTTCCTTGCGGGTGCCCGACTTGTTGAGGTCGATCGCGGGGAAGACGCGCTTGTCGACGAGCTTGCGGTCGAGGTGCGTCTCCATGTTGCCGGTTCCCTTGAACTCCTCGAAGATGACGTCGTCCATCCGGGAGCCGGTGTCGATGAGCGCGGTCGCGATGATCGTGAGCGATCCCCCCTCCTCGACGTTGCGCGCCGCCCCGAAGAACCGCTTCGGGCGCTGCAGCGCGTTCGAGTCCACGCCGCCGGAGAGGACCTTGCCCGACGGGGGCACGATCGCGTTGTAGGCGCGGGCCAGTCGGGTGATCGAGTCGAGGAGGATGACGACGTCCCTCTTGTGCTCGACGAGCCGCTTCGCCTTCTCGATCACCATCTCGGCGACCTGGACGTGGCGCGCCGCCGGCTCGTCGAAGGTCGAGGAGATGACCTCCCCCTTGACCGAGCGCTGCATGTCCGTGACCTCTTCGGGCCGCTCGTCGATCAGGAGAACGATCAAGGTGATCTCGGGGTGGTTCGTCGAAACGGAGTTCGCGATCGCCTGGAGAATCATCGTCTTGCCGGTGCGCGGCGCGGCGACGATCAGCCCGCGCTGCCCCTTGCCGACCGGCGCGACCAGATCGAGTACACGCGCGGACATGTTGTTCGGGACCTCGAGCTTGATCCGGTCCTGCGGGTAGAGCGGCGTCAGGTTGTCGAAGAAAATCTTCTCGCGGGCGACGTCGGGGTGCTCGAAGTTGACCGCCTCGACCTTGATGAGCGCGAAGTAGCGCTCCCCCTCTTTCGGCGGGCGGATCTGCCCGGAAACCGTGTCGCCGGTGCGCAGGTCGAACTTTCGGATCTGCGAGGGCGAGACGTAGATGTCGTCGGGGCCCGGAAGGTAGTTGTACTCGGGCGCCCGCAGGAACCCGAACCCGTCCGGAAGGCACTCGAGGACGCCTTCCGAGAAGATCAGACCCTTCTTCTCGGTCTGCGCCTGCAGGATCTTGAAAATGAGGTCCTGCTTGCGCATGCCGGTCGCGTTCTCGACCTCCAGGTCTTTGGCGATCCTGAGCAGCTGCGGGATCTTGATCTCGTGAAGACCCCGGATGTCGAGCGTGTCGCCCGGCTCAACGGCAACCTCTTCGCCGTTCGTGTCCGGGAGACCCTCGGTCGGAGGCTCGAGGGTCTCGACGTCGGAGTCGTTGTTGGATCTCTTTCTGGCCATGGGCTTCTCCTGCGATCTGGGATGGCGCGCGCGGCGGACACCGGCACGCGGTTTTCAATCGGTGCGGACTAGCGGACCTTTCTAGTGAGCGAGGGCTCCCCCCTCGGCGGGGCGCGTCTCCGCCTCGAGCGTCGCGGCGGTCGGTGGAACGTTTTCGAGAGCGATCTTGATGACCTCGTCCATGTTCGACACGAGGTGGAATTCCATCTTGGACCGGACTTCCTCGGGGAGGTCGTCCAGGTCTTTTTCGTTCTCCGTCGAGAGGATGATCGTCAGGATGCCCGCGCGGTAGGCCGCGAGGACCTTGTCCTTGATCCCGCCGACCGGCAGGACCTTCCCGCGGAGCGTGATCTCGCCGGTCATCGCGACGTCCTTCAGCACCGGGATCTTCGTGACGGCCGAGAAGAGCGACACCGCCATCGTGATTCCGGCCGACGGACCGTCTTTCGGAATCGCCCCCTCGGGAACGTGGATGTGGATGTCGTACTTCTCGTGGAAGTTCGGGTCGGCGTCGTACATCTCGGCGCGGCTCCGGACGTAGGACACCCCGGCGCGCGCCGACTCCTGCATCACGTCGCCGAGCGACCCGGTCAGGAGAAGGTTTCCCTTCCCCTTGAGAAGGCTCGTCTCGGTCGTGAGAATCTCTCCGCCCGCTTCCGTCCACGCGAGACCGGTCGCGATCCCGACCTCGGAGACCTCGCCCTTCCGCCGGTTGCGGAACTTGTGCTTGCCGAGGAAGTCGCGGATGTTGTCGCCGGTGATCCGGACGGGCGTCTCGACCTTCTTCTGCACGATGCGACGCGCGACCTTCCGGCAGACGTTGGCGATCTCGCGCTCCAGGTTCCGGACCCCCGCTTCGCGCGTGTAGTTCGCGATGAGCGACAGGATCGCGTCGTCGTCGAACTCGATCTGGTCGGATCGCAGGCCGTTGGCCTCCTGCTGCTTCTGAACGAGGTACTTCTGGGCGATCGCGAGCTTCTCGTTGGGCGTGTAGCCGGAGAGAGGGATGAGCTCCATCCGGTCTTTCAATGCCGGCGGGATCGGATCCGCGATGTTGGCCGTGGCGATGAACATCACCTTGGAGAGGTCGTACTCGACGTCCAAGTAGTGGTCGACGAACGTGTGGTTCTGCTCGGGGTCGAGGACCTCGAGAAGCGCCGAGGCCGGGTCGCCGCGGAAATCCGATGACGTCTTGTCCACCTCGTCCAGAAGGAAGACCGGGTTCACGGTCCCGGCCTTCTTCATCATCTGGATGATCTGGCCGGGAAACGCACCGATGTAGGTCCGGCGGTGCCCGCGGATCTCGGCTTCGTCCCGCACGCCTCCGAGCGACAGTCGTACGAACTTGCGGTTGAGCGAGCGGGCGATCGACTTCGCGAGAGAGGTCTTGCCGACGCCCGGCGGTCCGACGAAGCAGATGATCGAGCCCTTCGTCTTCTGGACGAGCTGGCGGACCGCGAGGAACTCGAGGATCCGCTCCTTCACCTTTTCGAGGCCGTAGTGGTCGTCGTTCAGGATCTTCTCGGCCCGCGACAGGTCCTTCGACTCGCGTGAGGCCTTCTTCCAGGGGACGCCGACGAGCCACTCGACGTAGTTGCGCGAGACCGTGGCTTCCGCCGAGACGGGCGGCATCGCCTCCAGGCGGCGCAGCTCCTGCTCCGCCTTCTCCTTGACCTCTTTCGGCATGCCCGACGTCGCGACCTTCTTCTTCAGGTCGTCGACCTCGTCGGTCCGGTCGTCCTTCCTTCCGAGCTCCTGATGGATGGCCTTGATCTTCTCGTTGAGGTAGTACTCCTTCTGGGCCTTCTCCATCTGCTTCTTGACTTTGTTGTTGATCCGCCGGTCGATGTTCACCTTCTCGATCTCGACCTCGAGGAGGTCCTGCAGCTTTTGCAGCCTCTCGTGAGGCGAGATCGCCTCGAGGACCGCCTGCTTCTCGGGGGTCGAGACGGCGAGGTGCGCCGCGAGCGTGTCGGCGAAACGGTCCGGATCGTCGATCTTGAGCGACGCGGCCAGGCCCTCGAAGGCGAGGTGGTGCGAGAGCTTCGCGTACTGCTCGAACAGGCCGAGGACCTTGCCCATGTACTCCTTGAGCTCCCCGACGTCCACCGGGCGCGCGGGGATCGGCTCCACCGTCACCGCCAGGAAGCCGGCCCGCTCCTCGAAACCGGAAATCCGGCCGCGGCGCACGCCCTCGACCATGACCTTGATGTGGCCGTTGGGGAGCTTGAGCGACTGGGCGACCGTCGCGACGACACCCACCGTGTGGATGTCGCCGGGTTGCGGCTCGTCCAGCTGGGGGTCCTTCTGCGCGGACAGGAAGAGACACTTCGTCGGGGTCGCCAACGCGGCTTCGAGCGCGTGGATGGACGAGTCCCGTCCGACCACGAAGGGCGCCATCATGTGCGGAAACACCACCATGTCCCGAAGCGGGACGAGCGGGAGAACCTCCCCCGACCGGGTGGTGAGTTCATTCGATCTCATGGAGCTTTTGGTCCTTCCCTGGCCCCGGTGGCGGCGAACCGCGCGGGGCGCGGCGACGAGGGGTCGAGAGGTTCTATCCCGCCTTGCGGAGAATCGTGATGGGGTTCGTGTGGAGCTTGACGACGTCCTTGGTGATGACGCACTCCTCGATGTCCTCGTCCGACGGGATCTGGTACATCACGTCGAGCATGAGGTCTTCGATGATGATCTTCAGACCGCGTGCCCCGACGTTGCGCGACAGAGCCTCCTCGGCGATCGCTTCGATGGCGTCATCCGTAAAACGAAGCTGGACGTTCTCGAATTCCAGCATCGTCTGGTACTGCTTGACGAGGGAGTTCTTGGGCTCCTTCAGGATCTCGACGAGCGTGGCCTGATCGAGCTCGGTCAGCGTCGCGACGACCGGCAGGCGTCCCACGAACTCCGGAATCATCCCGTACTTGATGAGGTCCTCCGGGTGGACCTTCTCCAGGAGGACGCTCGACCGCTTCTCTTTCTTGGTCGCGATCTTCGCACCGAAGCCCATCGTCTTCTCGGTCATCCGCCGGCTGATCAGATCCTCGAGCCCGACGAACGCGCCTCCGCACAGGAAGAGGATGTTCGTCGTGTCGATCTGGATGAACTCCTGGTGCGGATGCTTGCGGCCCCCCTGCGGGGGGACGTTGGCGACCGTTCCCTCCAGGATCTTGAGCAACGCCTGCTGGACCCCCTCTCCCGAGACGTCGCGGGTGATCGAGGGGTTCTCCCCCTTGCGCGCGATCTTGTCCACCTCGTCGATGTAGACGATCCCGCGCTCGGTCTTGTCCTTGTCGTTGCCGGCCGCCTGGTAGAGCTTCAGGATGATGTTCTCGACGTCCTCGCCGACGTATCCCGCCTCGGTCAGGGTCGTCGCGTCCACGATCGTGAACGGAACGGAGAGGAGCTTTGCCAGCGTCTGCGCGAGGAGGGTTTTGCCGGTTCCGGTCGGCCCGATCAGAAGGATGTTGGACTTCTGAAGCTCCACGTCGAGCTTGCGGTTCTTCTCCAGGTAGTCGATGCGTTTGTAGTGGTTGTAGACGGCGACCGCGAGTTTCTTCTTCGCCTGCTCCTGGCCGATGACGTACCCGTCCAGGAACTCCTTGATCTCTTTGGGCTTGGGAAGCTTGGTCTCGGGAGTCTGGGTTTCCAGGACCCGGTCTTCGGCGATGATGTCGAGGCAGATATCGACGCACTCGTCGCAGATGTAGACCGTCGGACCCGCGATGAGCTTCTTGACGTCCCTCTGACTCTTGTTGCAGAAGGAACAGCGAAGGACGTCGCCGTTACCGCCTTTCTTCGACATTCAGCCTCCGGGAAGGGACAGAGGATTCTCGGCACGCAGAAGCGTCCACAACCTGGCCTCCTCCCTTTCGCATCACTGTAGCACAGCCCCCGGGAAGATTAACGCGCGCCCGTTCCGCGTATTCCTTCGTCGTAAGCCGTTGGCCGTAAGACGTTAGCCGAGGTCGTTCGTCCTCGTTCGCGCCTCGTTTTCCGGCTCACGCTTCATGTCCACAGCACGTACCATTCCAGGGCGCGAACGTCCGTCTTATTGACCGGAACTCGGACCTCTTCGCGGCGCCCCGCTTCCGCTTCGACGCGCTGGCGCTCCCCGGCCTCCACCATTTCGAGTTCGGCCGCGAGCGAGTCGCGCTCGGCCGTCCAGTCCGCGATTTTCTGCTCGGACTCCTTGATGTTTTCGGCGGAGCGCTGGATCCGGCCGTACGCCCGCGCTCCCGCTCGACCCGCGGAGCCCATCGAGGACCGCCGGCCTCCGAGAATCGTCGTCAGGATGCTCGCACCGACGTCGATCGCGCTGTACGTCCTCGAGCGCGTCGACTCCGCGCGGTCGCGCTCGAGCTCGCGCGTCTCCTCCGCGATGCGGGAATCGAGCGACTCGAGCTTTCGCGCCAGGGGGCCGCGCGTCTTCGCCGTCCGCTTTTCCACCTCCGCGTCGATGGCCGCGCGGGCGCGGCCGTCGAACGCCTCGGAGGTCTCGGCCGGCGATCGCGTCAGTCCGAGGCCGGGGATCCCGTCGAGCTTCATTCCTTCGGCGGCCACCGCGTCCCGGGCGAGGCGCTCCAGGCCGGAGGTCGCGTTCTGCTTCGTCGCCCACGCCGGAAGCGGGCCGTAGGACGTCCCCGGCGGCGGGGAGGCAGAGGCGTCCGCGATCTCTCCGGGGTCGGCAAGCGCCGCGACGGGAGCCGGACCGGACCCGAACTTCACCAGCACCTGCCGCGCCCCGGACACCTGCGGGCGCTGGCGGAGCACCCGCGCCTCGACGAGCGCGGCGACCTGCCCGGAAAGAGCACGCTCTCCACCCGAGCCAAAGAGGTGGAGGTGCCGGAACGTCGGGTCGAGAGACGGCGGAACGGGGGCTCCGGCGGCGGACGGGCGCGCCGGCGGCTTCGCCGCCGTTGCGCCGCTCCGCCCGGGAGCGAATTTCTCGGCGCCGACGAACGCGCTCAGGTCTCGCAGCTGGCGGGGGGCGAGCGGACCGCGAAGGTACGCGCGGGCCCACCGGGTCTCGAAGACGACCGGCCCGCCCGCGCGGTGCACGTCGTGGAGGAGGAAGCGCCGCTTCTCGAGCCCCGAAATGGTGCGGTCCACCTCGGAGCGCGACATCCCGATCCCCGCGCCCTCGAGTCCGTCCAGAAGCCTCTCCTTGTCCCGTTCCGCCTGGAGACGGCCGACCATCCACGTGCCGGCGTTCGTCAGCGCCTTGTAGTCGACGTCCACCGGGTTCTGCGTGACGAGGAGGGAACCGACGCCGAACGCACGCCCCTGCTTGAGAAGGGAGAGGAGGGGCCGCTTCGAAGGCGGTTCGGCGACGGGGGGCAGGAAGCCCATCACCTCGTCGAAGTAGAGGAGAGCGCGAAGATCGCTCGTGCCCGTCTGCGTCCGCGCCCAGCTCCAGAGTCGATCGAGGAACCGCGAGACGAAGAACATCCGCTCCCGATCGTCCAGGTGGGCGAGATAGAAGAGGTTGCAGGCGGGGCGCCCCGACTCGTCGCGCGCGAGCTTCGCGGGGTCGAGCGTCGTCCCCTCCCGCCAGCTCTCGAAGTCGGCAGACGCGAGAAGGTTGTTCAGGGCGAGAGAAAGCTCGCGCCGCTTGTCGCGTGGCAGGAAGGCATCCAGCAGGACGGCGCCCACGCGCTGGAAAGGAGGGTTTTCGACGAGCGCCACCAGACCGGCCAGGTCGAGCGGCCGGTTCGCTTTCCAGGCGTCTTCCACCACGCGGGCAATCAGGATGGGGCGGGGGTCCGAGACCGGGTCCGCCTCGACCCCCGCGAGGCCGAGCAGCCCCGCGACGAGCCCGCGCACCTCGTCTCGCAGCGTCTCTTCGTCACGGTCCCAGTCGAGCCCCGCCGGCGCGTCGAGGGATCCGAGGACGTCGACGGGCTGCGCGGCGCGCGACCCCGGGGTGAAGACCCGCCACGCCGCGCCTTCGCGCAGCTTTCGGAGCGACTCGACGGGTACGTTCCACTTCGCGAGCCCCTCTTTCCACAGCCTTGCCTGGGCAGCTCCCTCCTCCGCGACGCTCCGCCCGGTGCGGCGCGCCGAGTCCGGGTCCACCCAGGGCGCGAAGTCTTCGCCCCGAAGCTCGGGGAAGAGAAGAAGGAGATTGGTGACATCCCCCTTCGGGTCGAGAAGAAAGAGCGGCACGTCGGCGAGAAGCGCCTCCTCGAGGAGGTCGACGCAGAGCCCGGTCTTGCCGCTGCCGGTCATCCCGACGCACACGCCGTGCGTGACGAGGTCGCGGCTGTCGTAGAGGAGAGGTTTCGAGTCGGCGGTTCGGCCGAGGTAAAGGTCAGCCATGGGAGAAAGCTATCAGCTGCCGGCTACCGGCTGTCAGCCCCTGCGACCCTGGATTCCGGACTCGGAAGCGCTCTATCCGGCTGCTTTCAAAACGACGTCGTCCCGGCGGTGGTAGATCGAGTCGACGAGGCCGTACTTCTTCGCTTCCTCCGCCTCGAGGATGTAGTCGCGATCGGTGTCCTTCGCGATCTTTTCGATTAGCTGCCCGGTGTGGTGCGAGAGAATCCTGTTGATCTGGTCCCGCATCTTCAACATGTCCTTGGCGTGGATCTCGATGTCCGCGGTCTGCCCCTGCAGACCCGTCGTCCAGGGCTGGTGGATCAAGAAACGCGAGTTGGGCAGCGCGAAGCGCTTTCCGGGCGCGCCGGCCGCCATGAGCACGGCCGCCATCGACGCCGCCTGGCCGATGCAGATCGTCGAGACGTCCGCCTTGACGTACTGCATCGTGTCGTAGATCGCGAAGCCCGCGGTCGTCGAGCCTCCCGGCGAGTTGATGTAGAACGAAATGTCCTTCTCCGGATTTTCGGACTCCAGGAAGAGCATCTGCGCGATGATCAGGTTGGCGATCGAGTCGTCGATCGGAGTTCCCAGGAAAATGACGTTGTCCTTGAGGAGCCGCGAGTAGATGTCGTAGGCCCGCTCTCCCCGGCTCGTCTGCTCGATCACCATCGGTACGAGAACCATTCCGCCCCCCTCGTGGTCGTCTTCCATTCTCAACCCCCGGCCCGCCGGGGCCATTCCGTCCGCCCGCCGCTCATGTTCGTTCGATCGGCTCCATCGAGGGTAGCACCCGCGCGGCCGAGATCAACAGGTCGAGCGTCCGGGAAAGCCGCATCTCGTCGCGGAGGGCGTCGAGACCGTCGTTCTGCGCGAGCCGTTCGCGCAGCTCCGAGGTCTCGACCCCCCGGCGCCCCGCGGCGCGCTTGATCTCGGCGTCGAGCTCCGTTTCGGTGATCGCAATCTCTTCGCGCCGGGCCACGGCGTCGAGGACCAGATACTCCCGAACCCGGCGCTCGGCGCCCGGCCGCGCGTCCTCGCGGATCTTGTCCCAGTCGGCGTCCTTCGGGTCCATGCCGTTCGCCGCGAGGTAGCGCGCGTACTCGCGCAGGGACGCTTCGAGCTCCGACTCGACGAGCACCTCGGGAGTCGGGACGTCGGCCCGGGAAAGAATCGTCCCCAGGATGTCGTGGCGGAACTTGCGCCGCCGCGCCGACTCCTTCTCCCCTCGCAGGTTCGAGCGGACCTTCTCCCGGAGCGCCTCCGCGGACTCCGTCTGCGCGACCGCCCGAGCGAACTCGTCATCCACGGGAGGAAGACGCTTTTCCTTGAGCGCGACGAGAGTGACCTCGTAGTCGACCGTCTTTCCCTGGAAGTTCTCGTTGGGAAACTCGTCGGGAAAGGTCTTCCGGAACGTCCTGGTCTCGCCGACCGCAGCGCCGATCAACGCCTCGTTGATCTCGGGCATCGAGTCGGCGTGCCCGACCTCGAGCGTGATTTTCTCGTCCCGGAACGTCCGCGGGTTCTGGCCGGGCTCGAGGATCTCCACGAAGCGCCCCGCGACGTCCGTGACCGTGTAGTCGCCCGCCGCGGCGCCCCTCCCCTCGATGGGGTGGAACTCGGCGTGCGATTCGCGAATTCTTTCGAGGACGCGGTCGACTTCCTCTTCCGACGGCTCGACGGACACGTCTTCGACGGGGATTCCGCGGTACTCGCCCGGATCGACCGCGGGCTTCAGGTCGAGGTGCGCCGAGAAGCGGATCGGGCCGGGGGGGTTCCACTCGAGCTTCTCGACCCGCGGGTGGCCGAGAATCGCGAGGTTCTTCTCCCGGATGGCCGAGGACAGTGCGGCGGGCAGCAGCCTCTCCACCACCTCTTCGCGGATCTCGCCCGAGAAACGCTGCTGGACGAGGTGCTCCGGCACGTGACCCCGGCGGAAACCCGGCATCGTCGCTCGTTTCGCGAAGGCGCGCGAGACCGTGGCGTACGCCTTCTCGACGTCTTCGGTGGGAACCTCGATGTCGAGGGTCGTGCGAGTCTGCGATTCTTCACGCGCAGCGAGGACGACCATGGGAGAGGAAAGCTATCAGCTATCCGTTATCCGCGAGAGCCGCCGGGTTCAGTGTCGCGGCGCGATCGTTTTCGACCCGGGACGGGGCCGGCTCACCCGAAGGCGCGGCGCCGGGGGCGGGGGACCTTGCGAAGCCACCGCCGCGGCGACGGCGGCCGCGACGTCGATCCTCCCCCAGCCGAAGACGGGGTTGGGCACGGCGGAGCCGGGAACGCCGCCGCACTCCTGGTTCGGCGTGAGACGCACCGCGGTCGCGCGCAGAAGCGCCTCGGTCTCGGGAACGCGGTTCGCCAGCGACGGAGCGGCCGACCAGAGGAGCGCGACCGCCCCGGCGACGTGCGGGGTCGCCATGGACGTTCCGGAAAAGCGAGTGTAGGTACCCCCGGGAACGGACGATCGGATCGACACTCCCGGCGCGACGACGTCGGGTTTGATGCGGTTCGAGCCGTCCACCGTCACGGGACCGCGGCTGCTGAAAGCGGCAATCGTGTCGATGAGC
>Ga0184615_10002222_pt1 | contig 10446 bp, 6 predicted proteins | sample PLM4_65_coex_FD_133134 | JGI IMG/M metagenome (GOLD analysis project Ga0184615, IMG submission 133134) | Groundwater sediment microbial communities from an aquifer in East River, Colorado, USA - PLM4_65_coex | ecosystem: Environmental > Terrestrial > Soil > Riparian zone | place: USA: East... | reverse complement strand
GAGGCCGCCGGGGTGCTGTATACGCTCGACCCGGTGACCCTTCGAAGCGAGGAGTTCCTGATCAATTCGGTGTTCGGGCTGGCGGAACCGCTGGTGTCCGGACGGGTCTCCGGCGACCTGTTCCGGGTGGACAGGACCGGTCGCCTGATCGACGAGAAGCTCTCCGACAAGCGTTCCATGCTCACGATGCGCGGTGAGGTGTCGCTCCCTAAAGACCGGAGGGGGCAGCCGAGCCTGACGCCTGAGGAGCTCGGCGCCCTGGTCGAATACGGGAAGGCCATCGAGTCGATCTTTGATTCGCCCCAGGACATAGAATTCGCCATTGGCCCCGACGGGATTGCGCTCCTCCAGGCGAGGCCGATCACGATCGGGAGGGAGAGCCTCGATGTCAAGGTTGAGCGGTACCGGCAGAAAGAAATCGGAATACTCCGGAAGAGGCTCGCGGAGCTAAGAGCGAAGGAAAGGCTCGCCGCCAGCGAGGTCATACTCAGTGGGAGTAACATCTCCGAACTCCTGCCCACCCCCACCCCGATGAGCTTCGGCATCTTCTGCCACATCTTTGCCAACGAGGGAGGGATCCAGCTCGGTCGCAGAGCGTTAGGGTATGTGCTCGGCGACGAGACGTCCGACGGCCTTTTTGAGCTGGTCTGTGGCCAGCCCTACGTCAACCTCGAGGTCGATGCGAAGACGTTCTCCATCGGCATTCCCCTCGACATCCAGGGCTACATCGATGCGGTCAAGGCAAGTCCCCAACGGGCGATCTATCCGGAGTTGGGCCTCTACGAGCAGGAGTGGAGCCTCGACGAGCTGGTTGCCCGGTTCGGGATCGAGGGGGGAGCGAGGCATCACGAGCGATTCCTCGAATTCTTCAAGGGGATGGTCAGGGAAGGGGGGGCGTACCTTGAACAATTCTCCACGGAGGTCGAGCCTCACGTTCAGCAGTACCTGGAGAAGGAGAGAGACACCAGCCTGACGACGCTTTCCGACGCGGAGATTGCCGATAAGATCCACGCCTACCTTGAGCACCTTCGAACCTTCTCCTGTGTCCATTTTGTGATCGCGGCGCGGCTCGGGTTCTTTTTTATGGAGCGGGTGAAGAGTAACATCGTGCGATTCTTGCCCGAGGAAGGGCAGGCTCTGGTGGGAGAGCTGCTGCGTGGCCTGGACGGGAGCAAGATTGCCCGGCAGGCGATCGATCTGAAGCGGATGCTCCAGGGCGCGATCTCTCGCGAGCAGTTCTTGAGGGCGTACGGTCACCTCGCCTCAAATGAGCTGGAGATTTCGCTGCCACGGCTGGCCGACGATCCCAGCGCCCTCGACCGGCTCGTCAGGGACAGCAACGGGTCACTTGCGGATCCCCTCGAGGCCTTTAGGGAGCAAGCGAGGAGAAGGAAGCACGCGGAGTCGCACATCAAGGGGCGATTGGGCCAGGCGGGGATCAGCGAGGGGATTCTTCAGGAGCTGTTTCGAGAGCTCAGGATGGCCCAGCGGTACCTGTCCCTCCGGGAAACCATCAAGTACTATTTCGCCGCCGAGTACGCGTTGATCGGGAGGGCGTTGACCGTCCTTGCTGAACGGCTGAACCTGTGCCAGGCGGATCTGTTCTACCTGTACCCTGCCGAGATCCCGGAATTGCTGAAAGACCAGGATCTCGCGGTGCTGAAGATCGAACAGCGGAAAGAGGATCGTCGGCTGGCCCTTGCCCTGGCGAAACGAAAGGCCATGCCAAAAGTGATCTTCGAGAGTGCGCTGGAAGAAATCGGCAAAGCGCCCAAGATCGAACCATCGCGCGAGTTTCAAGGCATCCCGGTCTCTTCCGGGGATGCCGTGGGAATGGTCAGGATCATGGACCCTGACTTGCTCTTCCCCACGGACCAGCATGAGCTGGGAGCGAACGACGTGATCGTCGTGAGGGCGGCGAATCTCGGCATGTTTCTCACGATATGGAGCGCGGCCGGGCTCATCATGGAAACCGGCGGGATCCTGGCCCACGGAGCCTGCCTGGCCAGGGAGAGCGGGGTCGCGGCCGTGGTCCTCGAAAACGCCACGGCGCTCCTTTCGAACGGCAGCATGGTGCGCGTGAACGGGAATTCCGGGAAGGTCTCGGTGCTGGCCGGTCGGGCAACCTGACATGTTCGAGCAACTGGCCTCCCCTCATCTCAAGAGACTGGTGGCCTATTTCCCACGACCGCCGATCGAGGAGGTCGAGGCGGAACTCGGCATCGTGGGCGTGGCAAAACTCGACTCCAACGAGAACCCGCTGGGTCCTTCACCGCTGGCGATTCGAGCCATCCGCGGTGCCGTTCGAGGGAGCCATCGATACCCGGATGGAGGAGGGCGTGTCCTCAAGCGAGGGCTGGCCGACAAGCTGAATCTGGATCCGCAACATGTCATCCTCGGGAATGGAAGCTGCGAGCTGATCGACCTCTGCGCCAGGTGTTTCCTCGACCCGGAGGACGAGGCGATCGTTGCGCATCCATCGTTCATGGTCTACAGAAGAGCGGCGAAAGCAACCGGAGCCCATCTCCAGCCGGTCCCTCTCAAGGACTACCGGCATGATCTCCCGGAGATGGCCAGGCACATCGGTCCGCGGACCAAGCTGGTCTTCGTCGGCAATCCCAATAATCCTACGGGGACTTGCGTGGAGCCCCTCGAGCTTGACACCTTTATAGAGCAGGTACCACGAAATGTCGTCGTCCTCGTTGACGAAGCCTACTACGAATACATGCCGGAGGGAGAGAGGCCAGACGTCTTGCGCTACGTCAGGGAGGGCCGCCCGGTGCTCGTCTTGCGCAGCTTCTCCAAGATTTATGGTCTGGCGGGCTTGAGGATCGGATACGGTATGGCCCCGCCCGGCGTCATCGGGATCCTCGACCGGGTGCGGCAGCCGTTCAACGTGAACGCGCTTGCCCAGGCGGCGGCCTCAGCCGCCCTCAACGACATGAAGCATCTTTCGAAATCTCAGCGGTTGAATGAGGCGGCAAAAGAGTATCTCTATGAGCGGTTTCAGGCTCTCGGGCTGGCCTTCATCCCGACCGTCGCGAACTTCATTCTTGTGGACGTCGGAAGAGAAGGTGGAGCGGTGGCGGAGAATCTCGTGAAGAAGGGGGTGATGGTGCAGCCGATGGGGAGGTATGGCTTCAGAACCCACATCAGGGTCACCACTGGGACTCCCTGGGAGAATGAACGGTTTATTTCCGCCCTGAGAGAAGTTCTTGAGCCATTGGAGGCGCTTCCCGAACCACCGCGTTTTGCCTCTCCGAAACTCTTCTAGAAGGCGGCCAGGGATGTTCATCGACGGCCGGTGGGTCAAATCGGACTCGGGCAGGACCTTCGAGGTCCGAAATCCTGCAACTGGCGATCTCCTCGCCTCCGTTCCGGCAGGGGGTCGGGCCGAGGCGAGGCGGGCTATTGAGGCTGCAGGCCGGGCTTTCCCGATGTGGTCTCGCCTCCCGGCGCAGGAGAGGGCGGCACTCCTCGTCAAAGTTCGGGAACTGATCCTTCAAAGAAAGGAGCATCTAGCCCGACTTCTTGCCATGGAGGGGGGAAAGCCAATCGTCGAGGCCAGGGGCGAGGTTCATTACGCCGCCGACTTTTTCGGCTTCTTTGCCGAGGAGGGGAAAAGAGTTTACGGTGAGCTCATCCCCACCCACGCCCTGGAGAAGCGCCTCATGGTTCTCAAGCAACCGGTGGGGGTGGCAGGGATTGTCACCATCTGGAACTTCCCTCTCGCTGGCCTCGCCAGGCCCATCGCCCCAGCCCTGGCCGTCGGGTGCCCCGTGGTCGTCAAGCCGGCGGAACAGACCCCCTTAACTGCTGTCGCCCTCTTCGAGCTGTTCGAAGAGGCGGGGATGCCGCCCGGCGTAGCGAACCTCATCACGGCCTTCGAACCGGAGGAGGTCGGGGGCGAGCTTTTGGAGAACCCCCTGGTGAGGAAGCTTAATTTTACCGGCTCCGTCGAGGTGGGCAAGCTCCTCATGCGAGGGGCGGCCGATCAGGTGAAGAGGATCACTCTGGAGTTGGGCGGCCACGCTCCTTTCATCATCTTCGAGGAAGCCGATCTGGACGCGGCCGCTAAGGGCGCTCTCCTTTCCAAATTCCGGAACGGTGGCCAGACTTGTATCTGTGCGAATCGAATCTACGTCCAGGAGCCGATCTTCGAACCCTTCGCCACCCGCTTCGTCGAGCTGGTGAAGGGGTTAAAAATGGGGAACCCTTTAGACGAGGCGATTCACGTCGGTCCCTTGATCGACGAGCAGGCCTTTCTCAAGGTAAAAGGCCACGTCGATGACGCCTTGGCTGGGGGAGCACACCTGCTTGTAGGGGGAAGCAGGCGGGAAGAAGGGGATTTCTCCAGAGGGCTCTTCTTCGAGCCGACCGTCCTCACAAACGTCCTCCACAGCATGCGCATCATGAAGGAGGAGACCTTCGGCCCCGTGGCGCCCCTCATCCCGTTCGGGACAGAAGAAGAGGTCCTACGCTTCGCGAATGAGACCCCTTATGGGCTCGCGGCATTCTTCTACACGAAGGATCTCTCCCGGGCCGTCCGCTTTGCAGAGAAGCTCGAGTATGGGATCGTCGGGGTCAACGACCCGCTCCCTGGGGCCGTCCAGGCACCCTTCGGAGGCATCAAGCAGAGCGGGATTGGCAGGGAAGGGGGTCGGTCAGGGCTGGAGGAGTTTCTCGAAACCAAGTTCATCTCCTTCGGTCTCTGAAGGGTTTCCGCTGTTTCTGTTCAGGAAGCGGTCCCTGGGCAAGGATATCTGCCCGCCAGAACACGGGATGAATCGGCGAATTCACATCGGTTTCCTTTCCCTGTCCGAAGACAACCTCCTCGGGGGCAGGAATCGCGCTACCGATGTCTGCGGCGCTGGCGATCGGAACGCGACCCAAGCTCAAAGCGGTCAGGACTCCCAGCGCGAACCCAACGAAAATTACCCTTCGTTCTCTGCTCATCGGCTTTCTCCTTTCAGGGCCAATGGGACGGCTGCGGCGCATAAGAACTCCTAGAGCACGGGTAACGAATATAGCTCCTTTATGGGTGATAGGAATTTGCTTTTGGGCCGGCCGCGGCGGGAGGTTGTAGACAACCCCTCGGCGGAGCAGCACGGGGTCAGCGGCCGCTCCTTTTTGCTCGGGATCGGCGCGGCGGTATCCTCATTGGTTCCCCAGGTTGTGTCAATGGAAAAGTCGGGGTGTTGTACCGTGCTCGTGCGGATCGCAGTGTACATTACAATCACAAGTCTGCACTTCCGATGACTCCACATTACGGGGGTGTAATCTGCACTCTGAAGTAGAGCGCGCGGTACGGAAGCTGCGCTCAGTTCGGCTCCCCGCTTCCGTTCACGGATGGGATCGTCCTCAACGAATGAGCGCGGCGTATTTGTCGAGCAGGGGGAGCAAGGTCTCCTTGTCGGCTGATGGCAGCCCGAAGATCACGCGCTCGACTGTCGCCTTCTCCAACTCATCGACGCTCCGCTGGTCGGGCTCGGCGCCGAAGATGGAGACCGAGATGTGCTGTGGGTCTCGCCCCGCCGCTTCGGCGCGCTGACGCAGCGTCGCGATTTTTTCCTGGAGGCCGGGCGCCCTGGCGCCAATCGGGATCCAGCCATTACAAAACTCGATAACGCGGTCAAAGGTCGTTGGCCCATCCCCGCCCATGAGGATCGGGGGATGGGGTTTCTGGGCGGGTTTGGGCTGCGACCATAGCTTGTCGAAGTTCACGAATTCGCCGTGAAACTCCGCTTCCTCTTGGGTCCAAATCGCTTTCATCGCGAGCACGCGCTCGCGGAGCACGCGCCACCGCTTCTTGAACTCGGTGCCATGATGTGCCATTTCCTCCGCGTTCCAGCCTCCCCCAATGCCGAAGAGAAACCGGCCGCCCGACAACTGGTCGAGGCTGGCGACCTCTTTCGCGGTAATGATCGGGTCGCGCTCGATGATCAAACAGATGCCCGTGGCGATCCGGAGCCGGTTCGTGGCCATGGCGGCCGCGGTGAGCGCAATGAACGGGTCGTAGGTGTGCCAGTATTCTTTCGGCAGGTCTCCCCCGCCAGGCCAGGGGCTGCGGCGGCTCGCCGGAATATGCGTGTGTTCGGGTAACCAGAGCGATTCAAAGCCGCGCTGTTCGAGGGCGCGCGCCAGATCGGCAGGGGGCATCGCGTAGGCGGTTGCAAAGATCGACGCTCCAAATAACATCGTGACCTCCTTCGAACGATCCGAGCACCCATCCCCCGGTTGAGCGGATCCACATCCCGGGGAAGGTCGCGGAACTGGGCGAGCGGGCATCCATGGTCGCCAGAGAAGGCCGGCTGCGCTGTGCCTAGTCTCGGCAACCGATGATGAGCGGCGAGTGGGAGCCGATGTCGGCCGTTTTTACGCGGGCGAAGCCAGCTTCCTGCAGCCACAGGGTGTACTCGGCCAGCGTGTAGGTGTCGCCCTCCTCGGTGTTGACCAGCATGTTCAGCGCGAACAAGACCGGGAAGGGCGGGCCAGTGCGGTCGTTGCTCGGGACCATGTCGATGATGGCGACGCGTCCGCCGGGCCGGAGCGCGCGGTACAGCCGCCGCAGCACGTCGCGCGAGGCGCGCTCTCCCTCGGAATGGACGATGTTGCCAAGCAGCGCCAAATCGTAGCGGTTCTCTCCGAAGTTCACCTCTTTGAGGTCCCCCGGCAGGAACTCGTAGCGATCCTCAACCCCGTGGCGCTTCACATATTCGCGAGTCAGGGAGAGGAGGGCCGGGAAATCCTGCGCCGTGAGGCGGGCTTCTGGGTCGGCTTCGGCAATCGCGATTCCCCAGACGCCCGAGCCGCAGGCAATGTCAATCGCCCGCAGGCCCCGGCGAGGATGTCCAGCACCAAGCGCGCGGGCTGCGCGCCGCGCCGGTTCGCGGTTGGTGATATGGAGCGTCCGCACGAGATGGGGGAAGAAGGTCTCCGCGCGCTCCCGCTCCTCGACCCGGTGGAAGGGCGTGCCGGTCCGAACGACCTTGGTCAGGTGTCCCCATCCCTCCCACAAGGGGTCGTACTCCAGCATCGAGCCCATGTAGTCGGGGCGCCCGCGCACCAAGTACCGGGCGGCCAGCGGTGTCAAGCCGTACCGGCCGTTCACCTTGATCAGCAGTTGGCAGGCCACGAGCGCGTCCAGCAGCATGCGCATGCCGCGCTCGGAGGCCTCGGCCGCCCGCGCGATCTCTTGTGCCGTCGTGTTCCCGTCCGCGATGTGGGCAAACACGCCCAGTTGCACGCCAGCGCACAGCACGCGCGACGGCACAAAGGAAAAGCTCATCTGTTGCAGTGTGTCCGGACTGCCTGGGGCGTTGCCTTCCTGTGCTGAGTCCGCCATTTGTTTTTTCCCGTTCCTGATGCCTTTCTGGTTTCTTCCAGAAATTCCGGTGTCATCTTTCACTGACCCCACGATTCTACGCCAGCCGCCCTCTCCCTTCAAGCTCAGCTCGCCAAGGCTCTTCTGGATGGGATCGCGGCTGGCTTTGGCCATTCCGCTGACTTGCCTGGTCTGTTGCTCGCCTCCAACCTGCCTCACTGCTACCATCACTCCCCACTAGATGACGTTTGAGCGGCCGATTGAGGGAATCTCCCGGTTCGCTCCCCGTGCGGCAGGGCCAGCGCCGCGATCATTCTCAGCATGCTGCCAATGAGTCGTCTCGGGAGGCAGCCAGCAAGCTCTCCACTTTGGGAAAAGCGATTATGTTGTTCGCCTTTATTTTAAAGGAATAACTCGTTTTCCTCTCGGAGGATCCGCATTACCGGTCAGGTAAAACAGGTGTGGATTGCGGGGTGTAATCTACACCCCACTCGTTGGCAGAAGCCGTTCCTGCGAGCACCACCAACCTACCCTCTGGCACCTCACGCCCTGCTCCCAGAGGGCCTTAACATGATCGCTTCGAGCAGGGGGGCCAAGCTCAACAGGTCCTGACCCACTTTCTTGACGTGGCGATGATTCGAATCACATACGAAGCGGCCTACTGCGGTCTAACGTCGCGCGTAACCGGCGCCCTGCAAGCGGCGATGGTTTTGCGGCGCTTGCAGGGTGTCCGTGTTGACGCGCATGTTAGGCCTGGCTGCGTTTATTGCCGCGCCAAGTACGCCTTTGCCTGCGTTAGCTCAGGACGTTCAGCGTCGCGATCGGCGGCCAGCGCCTGCAACTTCCTGTAGTAATCTGCGGCGGCTTTGCGGTTGCCGGAGGCCTCCGCAGCACGGGCGGCGCCATAAACGCCGCGGAAGCGGTTGGGATCGCGCTTGAGCGAACGCTCGAACTCGGGCAGCGCCTGCGCCGGCTGGTTGAGGATGAGGAGCATCTCTCCCAGGAGCTCGCGCGAGGGCACGACATTCCCTGGAGTGACGGGGTGCTTGTCGCTCGCCTCCTCGGCTTCCGCAGCGGCGCGCATCAACGGCACTGCAACCTCGTTGCGCTTCTCCGCGAGAGCGATCCAGGCGTTCACCGTCTTGATCTGAAAATCTGTCTGGCCCGCCCAATAGGTGTTCTTCGCCGCCGTCAGCGTTTCCTTGAGCGCCTCCAAGCGCTTGACATCCTCGCGCGCGGCACCGACGTCTCCGATGCGCGCCCCGCCCAAACCACGAGCGAAGATCAGAATGGCTTCCGACTGCGGGAACTTGTTCCAGGCGAGTTCGCTGGGCGTGAGCTTGAGCGCCGCCGCCTGCATCCAGTCGCCCCGTTCGAGCGCGAAGCGGGCGGGGATCGCGGCAAACGCGTAGGCGGCGACGAAGTTCTCCACGTTCACCTTGCGGATCGCTGCCGCTTCGTCCATCAGCACCTTCGCTGCCGTGTCCTGCACCTGCTGGAGATGGCCGAACACCATGTAGTCCATCGCGTGCAGGGCATCGTAAGCGCCGATGCCGAGCGTCGTCTCCTTGAGTTCGGCCTTTGCCGCGAGGTACGAGGCCCGGTTGCCTTCGACCATTTCCCGCCACAGGCCGACGCGCGAGAGGATGTGGGAAGGCATGTGCAGCGCGTGCGGCACGGAGGGCGCAATAGCGCCGTAGGCGCGAGCGAAGGGCAGACCCTTCTCGGCAAGTTCGGCATAGTCGTAAGTGTGGATCAGGTAGTGCGCGACGCCTGGGTGGTTGGGGTATTTCTTGAATAACGGCTCCAGGATGGCTGCTGCCTTGAGCTGGTTGGCGAAGGTCTTGTCGGTGGGAAGCGCGGTGATGTTGAGCGCCAGCGCGTACGAAATCTGGGCTTCCTCGTCCTTGGGATATTTCGTGGCCACGCTCTCCATCGCCTTTTCGAAGGCAAGCGCACGCGGGCGGAATTCCGTGGTCTGCCAATCCTTGAAGAACGTGGAAAGCGCGGCGATATAGTCGCGTTCCCGTTCGCTCTTGGCGCCAATGCGCTGGGCTTCCGCCGCGGCCGGCGCGCCCGCCTTTGCGGCGGTTGGATTCGACGGCCAGGTGAACGGGTTTCCCATCGACATGATGGCAATGCCCCAGTGCGCCATGCCACACTCCGGATCGTGCTCCAGCACCTTGGCAAAGGAATTCTTCGCCGGATCGAACCAGAACGAATGGAACAGCGCCATCGCCCGGTTGAATTCTTTTTGCGCGGCGGCGTTGCACGAGACGGGGAAATTCACCTCGCCGAGCTTCTCGGGCGTCTTTCCTTGCGGCTGGTCGTCCTCGCCGTGCGCCCACGCCGGGCGCGCCAAGCTGAGTACCATCGTCAGTGCGAATGCAATCCGTTTTGCCGTCTTCATCGTTGCCTCCACTGGTTGGTTGCCAAGCTAAAGTTTGGTGGGATATGGCCTAACGATTGAGTATACTGGTCAGCCTAGTTCTGGGCTTTGTCAGCCTATCACCGATGGGCACCTGTCTACACTCTCGGCAATCCCATCGTGTTTTCCACACCTTATGAAAACCATAGCAGATACCGCAACCAGGACAAACGCTGCGGCTCTTGTCAGTCTAGTCCGCCTTGCATGTCAACGGAGGCTCCGGACCCAGTGACAGGGTGTCGGCCGGGCTGCGGACCTCCCTGCCGCCAGCGATCGCTGACCACCTGCGTTTCTCAGAGCGTGCAGAAGAGTACCTCGTTGCGAGCCGCTCGACCGGCGTATACGCGCTGGGCGATCGCCCCGGAGCCCGCCACGGCGAAGAGAATGGTCCCAAAGATCGTGCGCGACGGTCCCAAGAAACACGAACGCCCCCTCAGGCCGAGTTCCACCCAAGAGGGCGTTGCTGTCGAATCGTGCGGCACCACATTGCGAGAGGCGGCTGAAGTTCTATGGCCACCTGGGACCATCGCGATCACCTTCGTGGGCGATAGGCTGTCACCTGCTATCTGGAATGTCAAGCTCTTCCTGTGACTCTAGTCACTGAGACCTACTGAGGCCACCTTACATCCTCCTCCTCGGAGGAGTGTAGATTTCAACCACTAACCTACACTCCCACGCGACGCCCGTGAGGACG
>Ga0184615_10002221_pt1 | contig 10447 bp, 24 predicted proteins | sample PLM4_65_coex_FD_133134 | JGI IMG/M metagenome (GOLD analysis project Ga0184615, IMG submission 133134) | Groundwater sediment microbial communities from an aquifer in East River, Colorado, USA - PLM4_65_coex | ecosystem: Environmental > Terrestrial > Soil > Riparian zone | place: USA: East... | reverse complement strand
AGCATGTAGAGGAGTGCCTCGGTGGTCCGCCTACTTGGGTCTTCGATGGAGAAGAGATGCTCGACACTCTCCCCGAGGATCCCGGGCTCTACTTGTGTGGGAACCGAGGGACGGGTCGTATCACTAGGCTTGCGGGTACCGACAAGCTCTGCATCTACGTGGACAGCAGGTTCTCAGTTGTGGTTAAGGTCGTGAACCATGACTGAGGAAACCACTGAGCCATCACCTCAGAAGAGTCGCGCGAACTACCTACCATCCCCTCAGTCACTCCTATTGAGCCAGGCTTGTTTGTTCGTGTCCCAGGCCTTCGACAGCCACCCCTACCTAGTGGGTTCGTGCTTGTACAAGCGTGACTACCGGGACGTGGACATCAGGCTCATCCTGGACGATGAGCGGTACGACAAGATGTTTGGACCCAAAGCTGAGTGTGGGTACCTGAATGCTTACTGGTCGCTTCTGTGCACTTCGATCTCGATGTACCTCTCGGAGGCTTCTGGGCTCCCCGTAGACTTCCAGATCCAACGCATGACCCAAGCCAACGCGAAGCATAGTGGGCCTCGTCACGCGCTTGGGATCTTCCTCGACTACCCCGGTGAACGTCCGAGCGACAACAAGCCTCCTGAGGGTTAAAAGGGAACGGCCCCGAGGTGCCGGGGCCGCTCTACCTTATGCCGAAGACCAACGAAAGGAAACCCAATGCCGAATCAAACCCACAACCGAAACTGAGCAACTACTCTCCAAGCTTACACCGGGGAGGGCTGGTGGGTCAAGCCCTAATCCCAAATATCTCTTCTCCAGTTACCCCTGCTGGTTTTCCATCGCCCGAGCTTGCGATCCATCTTCGCCTCTTTGCCGGAGCAGATAGCGCACTTGATCCGATAGGGGAGCCCTGGGTGCTTCGCTTTCCAGGCATTCCACTTGGCCACCCAGAACCGGTAGTGCTTGTGGGCCTTTGAGTATCCAACCCCAATGACCGAGGACAGGAACTCGTCAAGGGTACGATAAGAACGTAGTGAGTGGGATGGCATGGTTCGCCCTAGCGGGGCTTCTTAGCACGAGCCCTGCGGGTTGGCATCCCAACCTTCCAGCCACTGGCGGGTTGAGGTTGACCCTCGCCGCGAGTCTTCAAGGTACGAGCGACGGAGCGCGCCAAGCGCTTACCAGGGTCAGTGCCCAAGTTGATAGTTGGGTTCCTCAGGTGCTGAGTCTCGTCGAAGGAGCATGGGCGATGGCCACGCCACCAGGCAAGAGCTGCTTTCTCAAGTGGGGATGCGTTCTTGATTCTCATCGGGTTAACCTCTTGCTGACTTCAGAAATTTCCCATGGGGTGAGTCTCCCGTCTACTACCTTGAGGTACCAGGCCCAGACATAGGGTCCGTACATGGCTTCGAGAACGTTCTCAAATATGTAGTGCTGAAAGTCTGGGGGTACTCGACCTTGTTCTATCTCCTCGCACACCCAGGCCACGTACTCGATAACAGTCATCCAATTGATGTCACTATTCAACTTGGGGCGTTTCTGCTTATCGGACTTCCGCTGGGAAAGCTCGGATAATAGTTCTGAGGTAGTGTAGTCTTTCAGAGCTTTCGGTTCACTCATGGGGTCCTCTCAGCTATGACTCGTTCGATCTCGGTGATGACCGCTTGATGGCTCTTGGTGAGTCGGCGTTGCTTCTTCAGGTGGGCGAGGATCAACGGGGTGTCCATCAGCATCGAGGCCGATGGGTTGTCCATCAGGTTTCCCAAGCGGTCGCAGAGCTTCAAGAACAGGGCATAGCTTGAGATCCCCGTCATCTTGATCTTGAGGTACTCCAGCTTGCCCAGCTTCTTGAGAGCCACGGGGTCCGAGGTCAGCTCGAACACGAGGGTGGCGACGAAGATCCCAAAGAGTCGAAGGATCTCCTCGTAGGTCGCCCCGGTGTCCTCGACCACGTCGTGGAGGATGGCCGCACAGACCAGGACCTCCAAAGCCTTCGAGCGCTTGAAGTTGGCCGCCAGGTAGGAAACCAGGATTGGGTGCGTGATGTACTCGGCTCCCGAGGCCTTCCGCTTCTGCCCCCGGTGCTTCCGAGTAGCATACTTGAGGGCTTTGAGGATGAGTTCGCTCATGATCCTCTATTACGCGCGAGTATGGCGGATCTCAACTACTTTCTGGGGTACAACGTCCAATCATCGATTGATACGGAAACCCTAGGTGTAGGTCCGTGGTGTACGGCCAACTCGGAGGTTTCTCGATGCGCAAGCAACTCAGTATTCTACTCGCCAGTTTGATGATGGTCTTCACGGTAGCCGGTTGTGGCTCTGCTTGGTGGCAGAACTTCAAGTCGGACCCAGTGGCCCAGACGAACTCGGTCATTCAATCCACCCAAATCGTTCTTGCCCTTGCTGACGTCGTGTTCCAGCAGGTCAAGGTCAACATCCCAGCCGCCAAGCAAGAGCTGGCTCAGCAGAAGTACGATAGTGCTGTAGTCATTGCCTCGAAGGCTCTTACCGCGGTTCGCGACTTCATTGTGACGGCTGCTGACGCGAAGCAAGACAAGCCGGACATGACGAAGGTGATTGCCGACTTGAAGGCCGCTGTTGAAGGAGTCCAAGCGGTCATCAACGAGGTCCGAAGCATGGTCTCGGTACCGGTAGCGGTGCCCCCGCCGGCTGGCGTTGCTGGTGCTCCTGCGGTCGCTGTTGCCGCTCCGGCCCCTGCTGCCCCAATTGGGTTCGACGAGTTCACTGCTCAGGCTGATCGCCTGAAGGCGACGTTGAAGTAGTCCCCAAGGTAGGGTAAGCTTCAAGTCCTAGGGGGGTGCCTAGCTTCGGCGGGCACCCCCTTCTGTTTAATCCAAGATCATCGATAATGGCTCGGTCGAGGTTACGAAGTCTACCCGCTGCTGATAGTTCACCGGGAACTTGAGGAATGGACCATCGAGGTAGAGAACCCCGTCACTGATCTTGGAGATGAGCTTGAAGCGCCTCCTCTCAAAGAATCGAACTGGGCTGTCCCCAGGAGCCCGGTAGGGCTCTCGGATGATGGCTTGGAGGTCCTTGCATTCGGGTGGGTAGCTGATACCTCCAGCGGATCTTATAGCTCCCGTCGATCCAGCGCCAGTCCCAATCCAAATCCCAGAGCAACCGTAGCGGTCTTTTCCCAAGAGGAACTTGGTCATAGCCGCTGGACAAGCATGGGAGAAGAGGGCCTCATTGAGCACTCGACTGGACAGGACTCGACCATCGAGTACCACTTCAAGGCGAGTGACCCTCTTGATAGAATTCTTGAAGTTCTTGGCAAGTAGGATACCTTTGACGTCACCCGCGTGAGCTGCACAGAGGTACCCTACAGAGGTCTTGGGGTCCGAGTTGACACCAAGGATGGGAATGCCTGCTGGTACCTTGTGAGAGGCTGACAGGAGGGTCCCGTCACCGCCGACGGTGATGACCATCTTCGTGGTCATCGGGACCTTGAAGTCCTTCTCAGGCCCCTCGATGAGAGTGATCTTGAAACCCTCGGTCTGTAGGGTGGCGAGTACGGTGTTGACCGACTTCAAGTGTCGGAGGTGGACGGCCCGAGCACGACGGACTGCCGACGGGGACTGTCCCTCGAACCCTCCCGAGAGGCGGAGTTGATCCCAGGTACTACGCTTGAGAATGACGATGACCTTTTCTCTCACTGTGAATCCTTTGCGTTAGCCTTGAGGACCGCTTCCACAATCTCCAAGGGAGCAACCCCGGTGGAGATTCTAACGCTTGGCCCATCAACTTCCACATAGCAATCAACGTCGGGGGTGAAGAGACAGGCGGCCCAAAAGCCCTCTACTCGAACATGCCACTCCCAAGGGTCTGGAAGGTCGGGGAGTACTTTCTTAGTGAGTTTCGTAAGCCCACGCGGGTTGAAAACCCCTAGCCCAGGAGTCCATTGGTTCGGAACATCAGGGTTCTCAGGCATGGTGGGCTCCAATGTACCGTTGGGCGCAGAGGATTGAGCAAGCGAAGACAAGCCCCTCATCCTGGATAGAGAGACCAGTGACTAACCAGCCTGCAGGGATCTGGCTCCGGAGAAACCACTCCTGGCCGCCGATGAGACAGACCGAGGGGATCTTCTCCACTCTTTTGCAGTGACAGCAGACGATGCTGGTGTGGTCCTTTTCAACGTTCGTAGGCATGATTTCAGATACACCTATCCATGCTGTTCTCTGTGGATCTCATCAGGCGGATCAGCTCTACCAGTATGGGTTGATTGATGTCCGTCCGAGGGGATCCTCGTCGATACTCGAATGGCAGATGAATGTGTGGGTCAATCAGTTGAACCTGGGGTATCCTCCCTGGGACATAGACGTCGAGAATTTTCGGGAGAGGACTGAGCGGCTCACGGGGGCTCAACCAGATCCAACTATGCTCGACCATCCCGTAGTAGCCATCCTCGAAAGTCAATTTCAGTAGTTCTGCTACAGCTCGGGCCAGTTCATGGCACCGTACCTCAGTTCCAAGCCATCGGTACGGGGCTTTGGCCACCATCTGACAAGCCAAGTTGAACTTCTCCAGTTCCCGTGGATGGAAGGCCCCTTGGTAGGCTTCGCCTTGATACTCTTGTTGGTTCATACTGCGCATTTACAGATGTACCCGCAATTGAAGCACTCTGTCCACCAGATTTCTTCGCCCTCGGCCGTTTTACCGCGCTGATGCTGAGCCCACTCGTAGCTGATTGGGGCTGGACGGTCGCAACAAGAATCGTGATTGCAGACGACTCGTTTGGGATCCCCCCTTGGGTGCCAACCTAGGACCCATGGTGGTAACCATTGGGGAGGAACAAGGTGTCCCGTCTCTCCAGGCACCACCAGGGTTCAGCCATCTTCTCCACACCTCGCAGGTGCTTGCGGGCTCTCCGGAGCACCAAGAGGGACCCGCACAAGACGAGGAACGATAGTCCAAGGAGGACATAGGACAGTTTGGTGGCTAGTTCTAGGGTCATGGGTCGAGTATTTTGATGTTGGTGTGCTTGGCCTTGACGTCTTCGAGCTGGGATTGGTGCACGGACACGCAGACGAGATCGCTGGTGGTGGCCTGAAAACCAACCTTACCGGAGTCTACACAGGCGGCTGACTCAGCGCGCCACTTGTCGGGAGTGAGGTAGAGTCCGATCCACCTCTCGTTCTTGAAGGTCTGGTGGGTGAGGTAGTGGGCGCACTGGTAGCCCACGATGGGGTCTGACTCAGACGTAAGTTGGGCCAGCAGTTCCCTCTCCTGTTCGAGCTGAGCCCGTAGGGTGGCCAGCTTGGCCTCCAATCGAGCAACCCTGGCAGCTTGGCGTTCAGCGGTCATAGGCTTGCGTTGGGGTTTTTGGACTAGGGAGAGCATTGGGTCCTTGTTTTACCCTCGGCAACGGTCACTAGGGCGAGTGACAGCCCTAGTGACCGAGGCACGGGAGTTCTGTGCCTTACCGGCCGATGAGTCTTGGGGACCACCGGTTATGCCAGAGCCTTTCGTTGGGTTCGAAGTTTCTTCCTCAGGGCAGATCGCGCCCGTTTTGCGGTCCACTCGATTAACGCAATGGTTGTAGAGTCCTTTCGGTTCGCCCTATCATAAGATCGACAGCAAGCTGAGCACATGTTACCAGGCTTGATGGTAGGACTTTCACAAACGAGGCAGGGGTACATGATTAGGGGCTAGGATCTTCCGGACCCCTCGGGGTGTCGAGTATGATGACGGTTCGATGCCATTGAGCTACCCAACGGACACTACCAGAGGGTAAGAGGATGTATCTAACCTTAACCAGGGTCCATTCCGCACCGTCGGTGTCCGGTGGGTTGAACTCACCCACGGATGAACCCTTTCCATCCTCTAGAATAAGGCCACTGGTGTACTTGTGTCTCTTTATTTTGGTCACAGTTCGCCCCTTTCTCTTGCGAGCATGATGCGAACCCGGTCAAGCTCCTCTTGGGTGTGCGGGGTTCCGCCGGCATTGATGTTGAGGTAGAGCTGGAGGATCTCCTCTCGGGTATTGAGAGAGCAGACGCGCCACTTGAAGCCCATGTGAAGCCTCATTCGATCTGTGAAATCAGACCTGAAGTATCCATGAGCCTTGAACTCATCCCGGAGCCAAGCTCGAACAGCTTCAAGGCGTTGTTTGCCGTCGATGATCTCGTAGGAACCGATCACCAGGTCATAACCCCAACCTACCGCGTTGAAGGTGATGTTCTTGCCGACCTCACCACCTTGCATGACGTACTCGACGTAGGCCACCTGTTGTTCGCGGGTCCACACGTGAGCGCGCTGGAAGTCAGGGTCTAGGTTCAGACCGTCGTGTTCGATGGCTGATTGGATGAATCTCTCAAGGCCATGCCAATCCACGTCAACCTCGTAAGGGGCGCGGGGAAGCAGGGGTATGTCTCTGAAGAGGGCCATTAGAGTAGGTACTTTCCGGTTTCAATCGCTACAGTCAACTCATGGGCCAGTTTGGGGGAGATGGGTCGGACCATCTCACGCAAGGAAGCCAGCGAGAAAGACTGGGCTTCCTTGACCGTCCAACCGAGGGCTGCTGCGATTCGTTCGTGCATAGGTCCTATTACGCGCGAGGGTACTTGATTCTCAACCAGTATTTCAGACTTCCTCTGCACATTTGGCCGTGCAGTCTGAACAGCAGTTGCACAACTCCTCTGGGTCTCCGATCTCGTTTCGGTAGGGGCAATGGTGAGGCTCGGTCCCTGGGGCTCCGCACTTGCACGTCTTGGGCTTCTTACGTGGCTTCGGGTTTGGGTTGGTCGCTCTTGTCACACCACACTACTCCTAACTCGGTGATTTTGATGATCTCCCGTAGGCGTTCCTCGGACAAGCCGGTGAGGGTTAGGCTGAAGGTACAGTCCTGCTGTGAGTGCACCAGGATACCTCGCGCGTGCTGAGGGTAGTCTCCTCGAAGCCGATTGAGGGCATCATCTGACAACTGGGCCTTACGATGGATCTCCGAATGGCGTTCGATCCTTCGTTTGGCCCAGTCGTTCTGACGCTTGGCTTCCTCAACCATCCCGTCGATAGCTTCTGGACTTTCCTCGATGTTGACCCCCCGGTAGAGGATCTCGCCGTCGGTACCCAACCGGATAGTCTCGAAGCAGACCACTAGACAGCCCTTGTCGACTGTCTGGTGGATGGAGGCAGCCCGGTAGATCTCCGGATCCTCGACCATCAAGGTATAGTGGTACCAGTTGGTAGATACCTCAGACTTGATCCCTACTCCGGCGAGTTTTGCTTGTAGTAGGCTCGCGAGATTCTTGGCTCGGGCGTCTAGTTCTTGGTTTCCGTAATGGGGCATTCGGGCATTCCTTTACTGGGGCTGGTGGGTAGTTCCGGTCGTGTCCTCGGGCGACCTCGCCAAGGGTTGGACGGTGGGCAATCTTCTCGCGCCGGCACCAGACGTCCTTCGTCGGGACCTCTGAGGGCTCTCCGCGGGACGCGCAATGGGGGCAGCACGCGACCTGTTGACCAGGCTTGCGGTCGTCGAGCGACGTCCACCAAGGGGTGGGCTCTCGACAGAAGCAGCATGACTCACGGTCGGTATTCCGAGTCAGTTCGTCGTCAGGTTCACGGTGAATGGGAATAGGCATGGCTACTCGACGATGAGAGGCGGGATGATCTTGGTTACGGGTTTGGTCATCGAGCGGTCAGGGAGCTTGGTTCCTGGCTCAAGTTCCGCCTCTTTGATCAGCTTCAAGAGAGACAGGCTCGCTGGGGTGTTATGGGCCTCAAGGCTCTCCATGAGCGCTAAGGACTGGGCACCCGAGATTGCTCCAAGGTTGAAAGTCCAGACTATTCCAGTACTAACGTAGTTCCTCGAATATACTTTGCAGAGTGCCATGCCGAGTATTACGCGCCAGGAGCCAGAACCTCAACCAGTTAGTTGGGTAAGTAGATACCTTGGCCCTGTGGCCTAGATCACCGGGTCCCGCTTGTACCGGCTCTTCCGAACCATCCCGGGTAGATCGGGTACTTCCAGACTCGTCCACCCGAGGTAGGCTGGGACTTTGCGTGACCTGGACCAGTCGAAGACGGCGGTAGAGACCATCAGGGCTACGTCGAAGCTGGACGTGCCTGTTTGAGCATTGCTCTCACCATAGAGATCAATCAGGTAGAGGGTGCCATCAGGGTAGCGCCCAGTGCTTCCGAGGCTGAAACCTATCAGCTTTCCCGCGTAGAACTCAATCTGCTCAATGATGTCCTTGTCGGTCCCTATCACGTTGATACGCGGTAGGGTGATGTGCCTTGGTTTCGGTTCCTTGAAGGTGCTCAACAGGCTCCCGCCTGAGTACCACTTCGTGACATCGTTGTGGTTGTACCCAAAGTGACCGTCCTTGTTGACGGTCAGAACCTCGATACCAGAGCGGAACTGGATCTCTGGCTCTAAGGGTCTCTTCGTGGTCTTGACCCAGATCTCGGTCTTGAATCTCATGCTGAACCGAACTTGGTGGACACCCAAGCTCCGTAGTGATCAGACCAGTAGAACCCCAAGTCCTGGACCATGTTGGAGTCCTCTTCAGTCATGCCCTTGGGGACCCCAACGATGATGAGGACATCGTGCTCACAGACGGTGGGGTAGTCCTCGTTCTTGTACTTGAGGAAGATGGTCAACGCTTGGATGAGTTCACCCATTGCGGCCCTCTACGAGATGAAGTTCCCTGAGCAAGGTCTCCGCTCGTTCGCGTTGACCACGTCGACGAGCTTGGTTGATCTTACGCAACAAAGTCAGGCAAAGACCCAACCTAGCTGAGTACTCCCGTTCAAACTTCTCTGGTACCATCATTGCCTCCTCCACATGGAATCGCTTCGAGTGGGTACTTCGTCAGAGGCCAGGCCATCAATCGAGCCAAGTACCCGAGCTTGCTTCCTAGATCCATGTAGGCTTGGGCATACTTGGGTCGGCCTTTGGGGAATACCCAGATGGACCAGGTCGGCTCCTCTTTCAGAGTGAGGACCGGAGTAGGCGCCCCTTCAAAAGGTATGCCTCGTAGGATCGTGAAATCGAGTGTCCCCCCAAACAGGTCAGAGGCTAGGTACACGAACTCCTGGGCCTTGTCGAAGTCCTCGACTAGCGCGAATAGGCCACCGTGCTCTCGAACATCGAATTCTACTACTGGCATAGGTCACACCTCGAAGTTACTGAGTAGCTTCTTGGCCTTTCGTAGGTTGGTGATCAGGTCCTCTCGTGCGGCCCTTTCAGTCTTACCCGTGCCTCCAATAGTTGGACTTCCGAGGGGTAGTTGCACTGTGAAGCTCCAAGAGGTCTCCCTAAACTTGTTCAAGGTGATCAGGACATCACTTCGATTGTACACGTTGGTCCACATGTCAACCGCAGGATCCTTCTCAAGAGTCCACCCTAGTACGCTCTTGGTCTTTGGCTCCTTAGGCATGACAGCACTCCCCCGGCGCTAAGCTCAGGTCACTACAGCTCATCGTGACCTGAGCTAGGCTAGGAAGACTGAAGGGACCCCTTCCTGGGGTGATGCACAGAAACCACGGTAACATGGGGCTCGAAGGTACATTGGTTCGAGCCCCATGTCAATCAGGCCGATTGTTCCAACGCAAACCCGCCGCAGGCCGGGCAATGGCACTCGTTCTGGCTAGAATGGTACTTGACCCACTCGTCCGGGTAAGGAATGAGGAACGACCAGAGGATGACCTCGGTGAGACCGGCGCGGCTTGGGTGCGGGTCCCAGAGTAGCTCCCCATAGCGTGCAACCACGACGTGATTCTGTCGGCTCTGCTTGGTTCGAACGGTCTGCCCCGACATGAAGTGGATTCCCGGGGGCTTGATCTGCAAGTGGTGAAGCATGAAAGGCTGGAGACTGATGTAAGCCAACCCGTGATGCTTGCGCAAGTAAGTCCCCAACTCGTTCTGGTAGAACGGCTCCTTGCGGGTCCACGTCCCACTTTCTTCTGGGTTCGGCTTGTGCCAGAGGTCGCAAACGTTCTGGTCAGGGAGCGTTTCGGGGGGGATCTCCAAGACGCACGCTACGGCGGTTTGCCAACAATTTCCAGGAACTAGGTTGGTTTGCGTGTACTCGATCACTTGAGGCCGTGCTCCCGCATGAACTTGTGATGCTCTTCACCATCCCATTGACCAGTAGCACCACCGCGGATGACGTGGCCAAGCTCATGTTCGAAGGCAGTAAGCTCCAAGGGGTCGGTCGTGGTATCGAAGTCAACGCCCATAGTGTGGCTGAAGGGTATCGCGTAGCCCTTACAGAGGCGACCCACGAAGTCCCGAACCTTAGTATTGAGGTCCTTCTCGAACCAAACCCAATTGACCTCAGATCGAACGATGGCTTCAGCGTTCGGGTGGTAGGGGGTCCAAGCGTCAATGGTCTTCTTGGTGAGGCGCGCGACTTCCTCCGGAGTAGCTAACTTGTAGGTCTCGCTTCGGACCATGAAACCATACTCAGGGTACCACACGAAGTTGTCGAGCCACTTCT
>Ga0184615_10002220_pt1 | contig 10454 bp, 8 predicted proteins | sample PLM4_65_coex_FD_133134 | JGI IMG/M metagenome (GOLD analysis project Ga0184615, IMG submission 133134) | Groundwater sediment microbial communities from an aquifer in East River, Colorado, USA - PLM4_65_coex | ecosystem: Environmental > Terrestrial > Soil > Riparian zone | place: USA: East... | reverse complement strand
TTCATCCTCGGTCAGGCCCTCGCCCTGGCTCTCCAGGTAGGCACGCAGGCTGAGACCGATCTTCCGCTCCTCGGGATCCAGCTTGATCACTTTGAGGGTCAGCTCTTGCCCCACCTGGACCACATCCTCGGGCTTGTTGACGCGGTCGTGGGACAACTCGGACACGTGCAGGAGCCCCTCAACGCCGTCCTCCAGCTCCACGAAGGCACCGAAGTCGGTGGTCCGGACCACCTTGCCCCGGACGTCCATGCCCACCCGATACTTCTCCGGCACGGCCGACTGCCAGGGGTCTTGCTGGACCTGCTTGAGGCCCAGGGAGATCCGATGATTGGCCTTGTCCACGTGCAGGACGATGGCCTCCACCTTCTCTCCTTTTTTCAGGATCTCGGACGGATGGCGGATCCGCTTGGTCCAGGACATGTCGGAGATGTGGATGAGTCCGTCGATCCCCTCCTCCAGCTCCACGAAGGCCCCAAAGTCGGCCAGGTTTCGGACCCGGCCCTCGACCCGGGTGCCGACAGGGTACCGCTCCTCGATGAAGTTCCAGGGGTTGGGTTCAGCCTGGCGCATGCCCAGCGAGATGCGCTTGTTCCCCCGGTCAACATCCAGCACGACCACGTCCACGCTATCCCCGATGGCCACCACCTTGGAGGGGTGCTTGACCCGCTGGGTCCAGGACATCTCGGAGATGTGCACCAGGCCCTCGATCCCCTCCTCCAGCTCCACGAAGGCCCCGTAGTCGGTCAGGCTGACCACCTTCCCCTTCAACCTGGCCCCCACGGGATACCGCTGCTCCACCGCCTCCCACGGGTCAGGCAGCCGCTGCTTGTAGCCCAACGACACCCGTTCGTTGGTGCGGTCAAACTTGAGGACCACCACCTCCGCCTCGTCACCTACCTGGAAGAGCTCGGACGGATGGCCCACGCGCCCCCAGGACATGTCGGTGATGTGCAACAGGCCGTCCAGCCCGCCCAGATCCACGAAGGCGCCGTACTCGGTGATGTTCTTGATCTTCCCCTTGATGCGCTTGCCCTCTACGAGGCCTGCCAGGGTCGCCTCCTTGAGCTGCTTGCGCTCCTCCTCGAGGAGCTCCCGCCGCGAGAGGACGATATTCCCCCGCTTCTGGTTCAGCTTGATGATCTTCATCGGGAAGGCCTTCCCGATCAGCTTGTCCAGGTCTCGTACCGGCCGCAGATCCACCTGCGAGCCCGGCAGGAAGGCCCGCACCCCGATGTCCACGATCAGCCCGCCCTTGGTGCGGCCCAGGATCGTGCCGGTGATGCCGCCACCCTGTTCATACACCCGGGACAGCTCGTCCCAGATCTTGATCTTCTCGGCCTTCTCCCGGGAGAGGACGATGAGGCCCTCGCTGTCCTCCTTCTGCTCCAGGTACACGTCCACCACGTCGCCGACCTTGATCATGATCTCGCCGGACGGCGTCCGGAACTCCCGGAGCGGGATCAATCCCTCCGACTTGTAGCCGATGTCCACCAGGACGGCATCCCCTCTGACCTCCAGGATGGTCCCTTTGACGATGTCTCCCTCCACAATATCCCTGATGCTTTGCTCGTAGATCTCCCGCATCTCCGCCGAGGGGCCCGAGCTGTCCGCCTCTTCGGGATTCGTGGAAAATGGGGCCTCCGATTGAACCGAGTGTGATGTCATGCGAACCCACACCTCCTGCGCACGGCAGTGAATTGTGATGCCTTTCCCGTCCCCGGTCCCGGGGTGGAATGTCGGCACCTTGCGAGGCGACCATGCCGCCTCAGCGGACAACGCGAATCGGCTGCTCGTCGGTTGGGCGGAGCGCGGCAATCGCCATCATGAGCTGACCGCTAAACGCTTCCACGGCCTCGCGGTCGCCCCGGGCGTCTCCGGAAAATCGCAACGGCGGACCGAACCGGACCCACAGGGGTGCGCGCCGAATTCGGCGGCTCCCCGGGGGGAGGATCCGCTCCGCTCCCCAGTGAAACACCGGCACAACCGTCGCCCCGGAGCGTGCCGCAATCGCTGCGATCCCAGACTTAGCCGGACCCAGGGTTCGTCCGTCCCCTCGCCTACCTTCAGGAAACATCATGACCACCTGCCCGGCCGCCAGCAGAGAAAGGGTGCGCTTGAGCGTGGAGGGATCAACGCGCTCCCGCGTGACGGGGTAGGCCTGAAGTCCGCGGAGAAGCCACCCCACGAGGGGGTTTCGGAACAGCTCCTTTTTGGCCATGAAGTGGACCGGGCGCCGGATGGAGACCCCGACCACCACCGGATCCAGACAACTCACATGATTGGGCGCCGGGATGACCGGCCCACTCTCCGGAACATGCGCCGCTCCTTCGACATGCAGCGCGAAGAGACGAAGAGAGTGCGGGCGATCCACCGGCTGAGGCCACACCCGACCGTGTATATCATCCCGTGCGGTCACCCGAGAGGGGGCCGCGATGAGGTGCGATCATACACAGCCGCTCCCATCGAGGCAAGGAAAAAATTCCGTATCCCCACAGAAATTCAGGACTTATCCGGTTTCAGGAACTTCCGGACTTCCGCCAGCATGCGGCGCAGGACCCCGTCCGCATCCAGCAAAGTGGAATCGATCCGGATGGCATCAGGCGCGGGGGTGAGCGGCGAGGCCTGACGCCCTCGGTCCCGTTCATCCCGGCGAGCCACCTCGGCCCGGACCGCCTCGAGGTCGGCGGATGTTGCGCCCTGTCGCAATTCCTGCAGGCGACGTGCGGCCCGCACGCTCAGGTCGGCGTCCAGGTAGAATTTCAGGTCGGCGTCGGGAAACACCACGGTCCCGATGTCGCGCCCATCCATGACGATCCCGCCCGCGTCCGCCGTGGCTCGTTGGAGTGCCACGAGCCGTCGGCGGACCTCGGGATAGGTGGACACCACGGAGGAGGCCTCATCCATCGCCCGCGTCCGCAGCCGGGGCGTGACATCCGTGCCATCCACCAGGATCCGGGGACCCGCTGTTCCGGAGACCACCCGGACGTCCGTCGCAGCGGCCAGTGCCGCGATGCGCTCGCGATCCCGGATGTCCACGCCGGCCTGGACCGCCTTCCACCCCATCGCCCGGTACATCGCCCCGCTGTCGATGTACACGTACCCGAGGGCCTCGGCCAGCCGACGCGCCGCCGTACTCTTGCCGGCGCCGACGGGCCCGTCAATCGCGATCACGAGGCGCCGTTTCTGCTCAGCCATTGAGTGCGCATAGGAATGCAAGACCGACTCTGATTGATCCGCAGATTACGCAGATTGCGCAAAGTTCACGAGGGAAAACTCCGGAAAAAATCTGTGTATTCTGCGTAATCTGTGAATTCCTTCGGGTCCGCCCGTCGTCAGGCGGCCTCCTCGATCTCTCGAATGCCGCAGCCGGGCGCCACTTCGGCCAGCAACCGGGCAAACCCTGGGAACGAGGTCTCGACGCAGGTCACGTCTTGAATCCGGGTCTCCCCTTCCGCAAAGAGGCCGGCGATAGCCAGGCTCATGGCCATCCGGTGGTCCCCACGGCTGGAGACGACGGCGCCTTGCAGGCGCTGCCCACCCAGGATGCGCAGGCCGTCCCGCTCCTCTGTGACCCGTGCCCCGAGCTTCCCCAGTTCCCCGGCCAGGGCGGACAGCCTGTCCACCTCCTTCACCCGGAGCTCAGCCGCGCCCGAGATAATGGTCTCGCCCTCGGCCAGGACCCCGGCCACCGCCAGGACCGGAATCTCGTCGATCAGCCGAGGGATCAGCTCGGATCCGATCGTCGTCCCATGGAGGCGCCCGCCCCGCACACAAAGGTCCGCCACCGGCTCGCCCCCCTCGGTCCGATCGCGCGCGCGGCTCACCTTTGCCCCCATCCTTGCCAACACCTCCAGGATGCCGCCACGTGTGGGGTTCACCCCCACGTTCTGGACGATCACCTCGCCACCCGGGCGCGCCGCGGCCGCGATGAGAAAGAAGGCGGCCGAGGACAGATCTCCCGGAACGGCGATCCGCGTCGCGCGCAAGCGGGCCCCTCCAGACACCGCGACGGTGGTCCCCTGGTATCGAGGGGAGACCCCGAAGGCCTCCAGCATCCGCTCGGTGTGATCTCGCGAGGGTATCGGCTCCGTCACACTGGTCTCACCCTCGGCCTGGAGGCCGGCCAGCAGGATGGCCGATTTGACTTGGGCGCTGGCCACGGGAGACGCCCAGGCGATACCGGAGAGCTCACGCCCCTGGATCGCCAGGGGCGGGTATTGTCCGCGGGCACGTCCCAGCAGTGTAGCACCCATGGCGCTCAGCGGTTCCACAACGCGCCGCATGGGCCGATTCCGGAGGGAGGCATCGCCCGCCAGGACGCTGAAGAACGGGCGGGCGGCCAGCAGGCCGGCCAGGAGCCGGAGGGTCGTCCCGGAGTTCCCCGCATCCAGGATCGTGTCGGGCTCCCGGAGCGCCTCGGGTCCCCGTCCCGCAATCCGGACGCATCCATCGGCGGACTCCTCGATCGTTACCCCCAGGGCGCGCAGGCTGCGAAGGGTGGCGAGACAGTCTTCGCCGTGCAGGAACCCGTGGACCTCCGTCGTCCCATGGGCCATCGCCCCCAGGAGGAGGCACCGATGCGAGATGGACTTATCGCCGGGGACGCTCGTGGCGCCCTGGATCCCGTCGGTGGCGTGCAGCACCCAGGATCGCACCGGCTTTCCTGGCACCGTCATTCCCTGGAACTCCCTGGCTCCGCATCCCGCCTGCCAGATCCGGAAGAGATCAGCGTGCCTTTCAGCCGAGCGACGAGCTCCTCCGCCAGCGGCTCCACCCAGTCCCAGCCACGAACCGTCATCCATTCGGCGGCCGGTTCCCGCCGGAACCAGACCAGTTGGCGACGGGCGTACTGGCGGGTGGCCCGCTGCATAGTCGCCAGCGCCTCCGCCTCCGTGAGGCGGCCTTCCAGGTGCAGGACGGCCTGGCGGTAACCCAGCGACCTCAGGGCTGGCAAGTGTGGCCCGTACCCTCGCGCCATCAGCCCTCGCACCTCTTCCACCAGGCCCGCCTCCCACATGCCGCGGGCGCGCTCGTCGATCACCCGGTCGAGTTCTTGGCGGTCGCGATTGAGAACCAGCATGACCGACACGTGGACGCGCGGCGCATCCCACAGCTCCGGCCGGAGCTCGGAGGGCCGTCGGCCCGTCACCTCGAGAAGCTCCAGTGCCCGGACCACTCGGAACACATCTCTCGGGTGCACCCGTCCGGCCGTGGCCGGATCCAGCGCGCGAAGACGCTCGTGCAGGACGTGGGGGCCGAGGGTCTCCGCCTCGCGCTGAAGGCGCGCCCGGATCGTCGGGTCACCACCCGTCCCGGCCAGCCGTCCTTTCAGGAAGGCGCGCAGGTACAGGCCCGTCCCCCCGACCAGGATCGGCAGATGACCGCACCCGTGGATGTGCCTGACCAGGACGTGCGCCCTGGCGGCGAACTCCGAGGCGGAGAAGGTCTCCGCCGGGTCGCAGATGTCCACCAGGTGATGCGGCACGAGCGTCCGCTCCGCCGGCGAAGCCTTGCCCGTACCGATATCCATCCCCCGGTAGACCTGCATGGAGTCGGCGACGATGACCTCCCCCCGGACGCGCTGGGCCACGGCCAGACCCAGGGCCGATTTCCCCACGGCCGTGGGACCGGCAATGATGAGGAGGGGATCTGTCGGGATGGCGACGGCTCCTGCCGTGGAGGTTCAGCGCAGGCGGACGCGTTCCTCGACCAGGAAGGGGATCGTGTAGCGATATCTTGGCAACTCCACGGACGCCACCCAGGTGACCCGGAGCATCAGCATGGGCCCTTCCCTGCGGAACTCGATGTTGTCCTCGGACAGGATGAGGCCCTGCTCCTGCGCTCGCCTGATGAGGTCGGCCCGCGCCCTGCCCTCGCCGGCCGCCGTGACGGCGGCCATGGCCGCTTCCTTTACCGGGTCCTGCATGCTCAGGTAGGTCCAGTAGGGCGGGATGAACTTGGAGGCCAGGTAGACTCCCGCAGCCACCACCAGGATGAACAGCAAGACCCCGAGGCGAATCCTCCCCGGGGCCTTCCCGTTCACCGTGCGTCCCGGAGGCCGCGGGCAGGCGGCCCGGTGCTGGTCTTTCAGCGCAGCCCTCCGAGTGACGGCGCCGACTATCGGCGCCCCTTCAGCCAGCTCATCATTCCACGCAATTCCTTCCCGACGACCTCGATGGGATGGTCGGCGTCTTTCTTGCGCATGGCGTTGAAGCCGGGGCGACCCGCTTGATTCTCCAGGATCCACTCCCGGGCAAACTGGCCGTTCTGGATCTCGTCCAGGATCTTCCGCATCTCGGCCTTGACGCTGTCATTGATGACTCGTGGGCCCCGGCTGTAGTCCCCGTACTCGGCCGTATCGCTCACCGAGTAGCGCATATAGGCCAGCCCGCCCTGATACATGAGGTCCACGATCAGCTTCAGCTCGTGGAGCACCTCGAAGTAGGCCAGCTCGGGCTGGTATCCGGCCGCCACCAAGGTCTCGAACCCCGCCTTGCAGAGCGCCGACACGCCGCCGCAGAGCACCGTCTGCTCGCCGAACAGGTCGGTCTCGGTCTCTTCCTTGAAAGTGGTTTCCAGGACGCCCGCCCGCGTGCAGCCGATCCCCCTGGCGTAGGCCAGGGCAATCTCCTTGGCCTTGCCTGAGGGATTCTGGTGCACCGCCAGCAGGGCCGGCACACCCGAGCCCTCGGTGTACACCTGGCGCATCATGTGGCCCGGCGCCTTGGGGGCAATCATGGAGACATCCGCCTCGGGTGGCGGCACAATCTGGTTAAAGTGGATATTGAACCCGTGGGCGAACATCAGGGTCTTGCCGGCCGTCAGGGCCTTGGCGATCGACTCCTCGTACACCTGCTTGTGCGTCTGGTCGGGGAGCACGATCATGAGCACCTGGGAGGCTTCGGCGGTCTCCTGGACCGTCCCCACTCGCAACCCCTCGCCCTTCGCCTTGTCCCAGGACTTGCTTCCCTTGTACAGGCCCACCATGACCTCCAGGCCGCTGTCCCGGTGGTTCAGGGCGTGGGCATGCCCCTGGCTCCCGTAGCCGATGATCCCGATGGTCTTGCCCTTCAGCAGCCCGAGGTCCGCATCCTTGTCGTAGTAGAGCTTGGCCATGAGTCTCCTCGTCTCACTCCGCCAGTCCCTGTTTCCGGCTGGCCAGGCGGAGTCTGCTCTCGTCCCGTTTCGTGATGCTCTTGCTCCCTCGCGCGATGGCCAGCGTCCCACTCCGCACGATTTCCTGAATGCCGAAGGGCTGCAGGAGTTCCAGCATCGCTTCGATCTTGCCCGACTCGCCGGTGATCTCGAGGGTGTAGGTCGTGGGCGTGACATCCACGATCCGGCCGCGGAAGATCTCGGTGATGCGCAGGATCTCGGCCCGGTTGACGGGCTCGGCGTTGACGCGGACAAACACCATCTCGCGACCGACGTGTGGTTCGTCCGTCAGGTCCACGACCTTGATCACGTCGATGATCCGGTGGAACTGCTTGACGACCTGCTCCATCACCCACTCGTCTCCGCGGACCGACATCGTCATCCGGGAGACCGTGGGGTCCAGCGTCTCTGCCACGGAGAGGCTGTCGATGTTATAGCCCTTGGCCGCGATCAAGGATGCGATCTTGGCCAGGACCCCCTGATGGTTCTCCACCATGAGGGACAAGGTGTGCTTGCGGTAGTGTTTGGGATCGGTCATCGCCAGCCCTGAAAGAGCTTGTCCGGGATCGGCTCCCCGGCGTCGATGATGTCCCTGATGGCACTCCCGGCGGGGATCATGGGGAAGCAGTTCTCTTCCCGCTCACACACCACGTCCACCAGCACCGGCCCCGGCGTGCTGATCGCCTTCTCGATGATGGGCTTCACGTCCCCGGGTCCCTCCGCCCGCAGCCCCACGGCACCGAACGCCTCGGCCAGCTTGACGAAATCCGGCTGATTCTCGAGGTCCACCTGGGAGTAGCGCTTGCCGTAGAAAAGCTCCTGCCACTGCCGGACCATCCCCAGGTACCGGTTGTTCATGATGAAGATCTTGACCGGGAGGTTGTACTGGACGCAGGTGATGAGGTCCTGCATGGTCATCTGGAAGCTGCCGTCCCCGTCGATGTCGATGACCAGCTTGTCCGGGAAGGCCGCCTGGGCGCCCAGGGCCGCGGGGAACCCGAAGCCCATGGTCCCCAGTCCGCCGGAGGTGATCCAGCGACGCGGGTTGTGCGACCGGTAGTACTGGGCGGCCCACATCTGGTGCTGGCCCACCCCCGTCGAGACGATGGGATCGTGCTCCTCGGTCAGCGTGTAGATTTGCTCGATCGCATGCTGCGGCTTGATGGCCCCGTCAGGCGCCTGCTGGTAGGTCAGCGGGTGGGTCCGCTGCCACTCGGCGATCTGGCCGTACCATTCTTCCAGGTCCGCGCGCCAGTCGCGCTGGATTTTCTTGAGCTCGGCGTTCAGTTGGGCCAGGACTCGCTTGACGTCGCCGACGATGGGCACGTCCACGTGGACGTTCTTCCGGATGGAGGTGGGGTCAATGTCCACGTGGATAATCTTGGCGTTCTTGCCGAATTCGGACAGCTTGCCGGTCACCCGGTCGTCGAAGCGCGCCCCGATGGCGATCATGAGGTCCGTGTGGACCATGCCCATGTTGGCCGTGTAGGTTCCGTGCATCCCCAGCATGCCCAGCCAGAGCGGGTGGGAGGTATCCAGGGCCCCCAAGCCCATGAGGGTCAGGGTGGTGGGAATCTGCGTGATGTTGACCAGTTCGGTCAACTCGGCCGAGGCGTCCGCATGGATGATCCCGCCGCCGCCATAGATCACCGGCCGCTTGGCCGAGGCGATGAGTTCGGCGGCCTTCCGGATCTGTCCCAGATGCCCATTCACCGAAGGGTTGTACCCTCGGATCGACACCTCTTCGGGATAGCCCTTGAACTCGGCGCGGCCCATGATGATGTCCTTGGGCAGATCCACCAGGACCGGCCCCGGGCGCCCGCTCCGCGCGATGTAGTAGGCCTCTTTGACGATGCGGGGCAGCTCTTCCGTCTTCAGGGCCAGGAAGTTGTGCTTGGTGCAGGTCCGGGTGGTCCCAACCACATCGGCTTCCTGGAACGCGTCACAGCCCATCACGGCCGTGGGGACCTGGCCGGTGAAGACCACGATGGCCATGGAATCCATGAGCGCGTCCGTCAGGCCGGTGATCGTATTGGTGGCGCCGGGGCCCGAGGTCACGATGGCCGTCCCGGTTTTTCCGCTGGCCTTGTAGTAGCCTTCGACGGCGTGAATGGCAACCTGCTCGTGGCGGACCAGGATGTGCCGGAGCGGGTAGTCCCGCAGCACGTCATAGCCGTGGAGGATGGCCCCGCCCGGGTGACCGAAGACGGTGGGCACCCCCTCGGCCTCGAGACACTTCATGAAGATTTCGGAACCGGTGAGTCGCATGTCCATACCCCTCCCGCCGCGCACGAGGATCGCTCGTGCCGGCCACGTGTAAACAAATGCCCGCCCGGCCGTCCAACCGGTAGGACCTAGGGGCAGGCTTGGGAAGCAGTTTTAATACCATACGGCACATTTTTCGTCAACTAAAAACTCGCTTGAGAGCTGGCCTCCTTGGATCGGCGCCGCCGGAGGAGCGCCAGCGCCCAACCCAACTCATCGCAGCGCAGAGCCGCCGCGGCGGCGGCGAACAGGGCCACCGCCACGGCCATCTCTCCGCACAGGAGAGCCACCTTGGGAGCGGTCCGCGGGATGGCCAGGACATCCCACCACACCTGCGAGAACACTCCCCACGCGGCCATCGGCAGACACGCCACACCCACCCGCGCCCCTGCAAAGAGCAGCTCTCTGCCCCCCAGCCGCCCGATCTGCCGGCGCAGGCGCGTGAACAAGAGGACGAAGTTGCTCACCGAGGACACCGCGGTCGCCAGGGCGAGGCCCGCGACCCCCAAGTGGCGCATGAAGATGATGCTCGCTGCGATGTTCACCCCGATCGACATCATCCCCGTCGTCACCGGCGTCCAGGTATCGTGCATCGCATAGAAGGCGGGGGCGAGGATCCGGTTGCTGATGTAGAACACCAAGCCCAACGTGTAGGCAAGGAGGATCTCGGCCGTGAGAACCGTCGCCGGGCGAAGGAAGGCGCCGTGCTCAAATACGACATGCACAATCGGCAGCCGAAACACGATGAGGCCCACCATAGCCGGCAGGGTCAGGAAGATCGCCAGACGCAGACTCCCCTGCAAGGCCGCCTTCATCTCTCCCACAGCATTCTTGGCGAAAGAGGTTGCCATGACCGGCAACGCGCCCGTGGCGATGGCCACTCCGATCACGCCGATGGGAAACTGCACCAAGCGGAAGGCATAGGTGAGGGTCGCCACGCTCCCCTGAGCCAGAAAAGAGGCCAAGGACAATCCCACGAAGACGTTGATCTGCGTGACCGATAATCCAGCCACCCCAGGCGCCATCAGGCGCGC
>Ga0184615_10002219_pt1 | contig 10457 bp, 5 predicted proteins | sample PLM4_65_coex_FD_133134 | JGI IMG/M metagenome (GOLD analysis project Ga0184615, IMG submission 133134) | Groundwater sediment microbial communities from an aquifer in East River, Colorado, USA - PLM4_65_coex | ecosystem: Environmental > Terrestrial > Soil > Riparian zone | place: USA: East... | reverse complement strand
GAGGCGGGCAGCGGCTGGCGGCGGGCCGGCTGGCGCGAGCTGCAGAACGGGCGCTTGTGATTCTGGAGGCTCAGGTGGACGGACGCAGCGTGCGCGTCGACGTGCGCGAACAGGCCGACGGCCGCTATTGCGTGGCGCTCGACGGTCGCGTGCTGCTGGTCGACGCCCAGGGCGCCGGACGCGATTTCCAGAGCCTGCTGATCGAGAACCGCAGCTATCCGGTAGCACTCGCGCGCCGGGGCGAGGGCTACGTCGTGGTGATCGCAGCGGACAGCTTCGCGATCGAGTTCGGCGAGGCCCTGGCCGGAGCCGTGAGCGCGCCCCGCGAGAAGAGCGGGCCCGTGCGCCTCAAGGCGCCCATGCCCGGCAAGATCGTGCGTGTGCTGGTGGCGGCCGGCTCGGCAGTCGAGGCGGGCCAGGGGCTCGTGGTCATGGAGGCCATGAAGATGGAGAACGAGCTCAAGTCGCCCCGCGCGGGACAGCTACGCGAGCTGCACGTCCAAGAGGGCCAGACCGTGGAGTCCGGCCACTTGATCGCCGTCGTGGAGTAGCGCCGGCCTTCGGCAAGCGTGAAACATGGCCGAGAACGAGGCGAGCACGAGCGCCGCCCCGCAGCAGGCCCCGCCGCCTGCGCCCGCCCGGCGCAGCCCGCACCCGCGGCGCCGGCGCCTGACGCTGGCGCTGCTGGCGCTGCTGGCGCTGTACGTCTGGGTCCAGCTGCCGGCCTGGTCGGCCCAGGCGCTTCAGGGCCAGCTTGGGCGCTTCTTCCACCGCCCGGTCAGCGTCGGCGCCGTGCGCTACCGGATCTTCCCATTCGAGGCCGAGATTCTCGATCTGCGCGTCGGCGGCGCCTCGCCCAAGGAGGCGCCCTTCCTGGAAGTGCCCCGCGTGCGCCTGGTGCCCAGCCTGCAGTCGCTGTTCTCGCGCCAGGTGGTGCTGCGGTTGCTGCGCCTCGAGCGCCCGCGCGTGCGCGTCCACGCCTACAAGCAGGGCGGTGACGACATCCCCAAGATGGGCGGCGAGGGCAAAGGCGGCCTCGACCTGCGCATCCGCCGCCTGGTCGTCGAGCAAGGCGAGTTCCTGCTCGACCACGAGCGCGTGCCGCTACAGATCGACGTACCCGACTTCCAGGGGCGCCTGGCGAACCAGGGCGGCAAGCTGCTCAGCGGGCGTGTCAGCTTCGGCCCCGGCACGCTGCAGTTCGGCCAGAACCCCGTGCTAGGGGTCAGCTCCGACCTGCAGATGACCCTGGACGGCTCGCTCTTGAGCGTAAGCGACGGCCACCTGCGCGCTCGCGGTACCGACCTGGCCTACACCGGCCAGCTGCGGCTCAGGGGACGCCCCACGGGCGAGTTCCAGCTGCGCGGTCGGGTGGACCTGCAGATGCTGGACCAGCACATGATGCGCACCGGCTTCCGAATCGAGGGGGACGGCTTCTACGACGGCAGTATGCAGGTGGAGGGCTCGCGGCTGAATCTCAACGGGCGCCTGTACGGCACGGCCGGCAGGTTCGACGGCGTGCCCGTCCCGCGCTACGACGGCCGCATCTCGTGGGACCAGCGCGGCGTGATCCTGAGCGGCCTGCAGGTCGAGACGCTCGAGGGCAGCGGCACGCTCGACCTCGAGCTTCCGCCGAGGCCCAAGCCTGCGCGCCTGCGCGCCACGCTCGCGGGCATAGACGCCGAGAGCCTGTGGCGCGCCGTGTTCGACTGGGGCGAGACCGGCCTCGGCGGCGCGGCCAGCGGCCAACTGGCGCTCGAATGGCCGCGCGGCCACATCCGCCAACTCTCGGGACGCATCGACCTGGAGGTACAAGCCAGGGCCGACGGAAGGCGCCCGCTTTCGGGCCGCTTGGCCTGGCGGGCTGAGAGCGGGCGCCAGTTCGTGGAGTTGGCCGACCTCAAGACCACCGGCACGCACCTGCGCATCGAGGGCCGTGTCGAGCCCGACGACCGCACCGACCTGGCGCTCGAGGCCGACAGCAGCGACCTGGCCGACAGCGACGAGCTGTTCCGCCGCCTGCGTCTCGCGCTTGGCAACGGCGAGGCGCAGAGGGCCGGTTTCAGCGGTGCCGGCAGCTTCCGCGGGCGCTGGCTGGGCAGCTTGAAGGAGCCGGTCTATGCGGGCCGCGCCAGCGCCAGCGAACTATCCTACCTGGGCGTCTCGTGGGGCCGGGCCGAGTGGGCCGGCGTGGCCGACTCGTACCGCGTGCGCTCGCACTCGCTGGTGCTGCACAGTCCCGGCGGCGAGTTGTGGCTGGACGGCATGGTCGAGACCGGCGAGTATGGCCGCGCGGACGGCCTCGACCTGAGCGTGCGTCTGCGCGACTGGCCCGCCGCCGACTTCGTGCGCGCCTACCAGTGGGACCTCGACTTGACCGGGCTGATCTCGGGCTCGGCTCGGCTGCAGGGCCGCCGCAGCCGGCCCACCGGCGAGCTGCGCATGAGCGTGGGCGAAGGTCGCTACTACGGCGTGCCTTTCAGCGAAGCGGCGCTCGAGGCGCGGCTCAAGGGCACCTGGACCGAGCTGCCTTCAGGACGCGCCAAGCTGGGCGGCGGCGAGATCGCCTTCCGCGGCTCGGCCACGCTGGACGGCATCTACGATGGGCACGTCGAGCTGAAGGCCGTCGACATCGCCCAGTTGCTGCCGCCACTCGCGCCCGACGTGCGCTGGGGCGGGCGCGTGTCGGGCGAGGTCACGCTGGCCGGCCCGCTGGAGCTCGCCCGGCTGCAGGCGCGCATCAGTTCGCCGCGTCTGTTCCTCGGCGACGAAGGCCTGGGGGCGCTCGAGGCGAGCCTGCGAGGCCTGGGCGACGGCAACGTCAGCGTGGACGCGCGCGTGCGCTCGGCGCGCGTCGAGGCCACGCTCCTGGGCACGCTTCAGGCCGCCCCACCCTACACGGCGGCGCTGCGGCTGAGCCTGGTGCGCACCAGCGTGGATCCGTTCCTGCGCGCGCTGGTGCCCGAGCTGCCCGGCACGCTCGGCCTGGTAACGAGCGGCGAGCTGCAGATCGACGGGCCGCTCGAGCAACCGCGTGAGCTGAAGCTCAGCGCCACAGTGCCCGAGTTCGCCGTGCTGCTGCCCGAGCACGCGCTACATAACACGCGCGCGCTGCGCGTCACGGTCGAGGGTGGCCGCCTGGTGGCCCGCGACGTGGAACTCGGCGGCGACGGCACCGACCTGCGCCTGGAGGGCAGCGGGGCGCTGTTCGGCGAGGGCCCGCTCGAGTTCGAGCTGCAGGGCGCCGCCGATCTCAAGACGCTCTCGGCTGTGACCCGCAGGCTGCGCGGCCAGGGCGCCGCGCGGCTGAGCGTGAAGTTCCAGGGCACGCGCCAGGCGCCCCACGTGGCCGGCCGGCTCGAGCTGGAGGGCGGCGGCCTGCGCGTGCGCGGCTTCCCGCACGGCGTCGAGGACGTGCACGGCACGGTCGAGTTCAGCGAGCACGCCGCGTCCTTCTCGGACCTGCGCGGCAGCGTGGGTGGCGGGCCGCTCGAGCTGCGCGGGCAACTGGCCTACGGCGGCGGGCGCTTGCGCTCCTTCGACGTGCAGGCCGTCGGACGCAGCCTGGCGCTGCGCTATCCCGAGGGCCTGCGCAGCGTGCTCGACGGCGAGCTGCGCATCTTCGGTGACGCCCAGAACCAATGGGTCACCGGCAGCGTGGACGTGCGCCAGGCGCTCTGGAACAAGCGCTACGAGCTGGCCAGCGAGCTGCTTTCGAGCGGCCGCGCGGCGGCTCGGCCCGAGTCGGCCCTGGGTGGCGGCCTGCGCTACGACGTGAAGCTGCGCGTGCCCGGCACGCTGCGCGTGGACAACAACCTGGCGGCGCTCGTGGCCCGGGCGGAACTGCAGCTCTCCGGCAGCTACGACCAACCCGTCGTGCTGGGCCGCGCCGAGATCGAGCGCGGGCGCATCTACTTCCAGGGCAACACCTACGTGATCCGGCGCGGCACGCTGGATTTCGCCGACGCGCGCAAGATCGACCCGCTGTTCGACATCGAGGCCGAGACGCGCGTGCGCTCGTACCGCGTGACCCTGCGCGTGAGCGGCACGCTCGAGCGCGTCTATCCCACGCTCACCTCCGACACGCCGCTCTCGGCGGTGCAGATCCTGAACCTGCTGGCCGGAGCCGACGAGGCCACCGTCAATAGCCTGACGCTCTCGCAGACCGACCAGGCGCGCCTGGCGGCCGCCGGCGCGGCCACGCTCGCGGCGGGCAAGCTCTCCGAGGACCTCGGCCTCGAGCGCGGCGCCGAGCGCTTGTTCGGTCTGTCGCGCTTCTCGATCGACCCCTCGGTCGTGCGTGGCGGGCTGGCCAACCCCACTGCGCGGCTCAGCGTGGGCAAGCGCATCACGCCCGATCTCTCGGTGCTCTACTCGCTGGATCTCAGGAGCGCCGAGGACCGCGTGCTCACGATCGAGTACACGCTCTCCGACCGGCTCTCGCTGCTGCTCACGCAGGCCCAGCCCGGCGGCCTGGGCTTCGACGTGCGCCTCAGGCAGACGCGCTGATGCTGGCCAGCCTGGCCGTGCTGTTGCTCAGCGCGCCGCCGCTGGTCGAGCTGCGCCTGGAGCCGCAGAGCCAGCAGGCCAACGCGCTCGTGGCGGCTGCCGGGCTCGAGCTGGGCGCGCCCTGCGAGGCCGAGGCGGTGCGCGAAGCCGTCGAGCTGCTGTTCGCCACGGGCCGCTACGAGGACGTGCGCGTGGCCGCCACGGAGACGGAGAGCGGCACGGCGCTCGTGATCAGGACCGTACCCGCGCCGCTGCTGCAGGACGTGCTGCTGGAGGGCCGCGAGCGCCCGCTCAGCCCCGCGCGCATCCGCAGCCTCACGCGCCTGCGCGCCGGCGAGGCGCTGTGGCCCGAGCGGCTGGAGCGCGCGGCCCAGGACGTGGCCCTGTTCCTGGCTGGGGGAGGTTGGCTCGAGGCCCGCGCGCAGGCCCACGCCAGGCGTCTTCCCACGGCCGGCGCGCAGGCGGTCTTCACGCTGTCGCCAGGCCCGCGCGCCCGCGTGGGGCGCGCCGAGGTGCACGTGGCCACGGCGGGCTTAGCGCCCCTAGCTCTGCAGGCCCTCGTGGCACCCGCCTCGGGACAGCCATTCAAGCGCGAGCGGGCCAAGGCCGCGGCCGAGCGCATGCGCCGGCAGCTCGTGACGCTCGGGAGCTGGCGCGCCCAGGTGCAGGTACGCGAAACCTACGACCCCGCCTCAGCCAGGGTGGACCTGGACTTCGACGTACGCGGCGGCCCGGCCGTGCGCGTCGAGTACCGCGGGCTCGCGCCGCCGGCCGGCCTGCGGCGCGGCATCGAGCGGCTGCTGCGCGAGGGCGCGCTCTCCGCGGACGTGGTGGCCGAAGGCGCCGAGCGCATCGAGAGCGCCTTGCGAGCGATGGGCCATCGTGAGGCCCGGGCGGCCGCACGGGAGGAAGCGCAGCCCTGGGGCCTGAAACTGATCTACGAGATCCAGCCTGGGCCGCAGGCCCGCGTGGCCTCGGTCGCGCTGCCCGGGAGCGAGGACGTGCAGCCGCCGCTGCGGGTCGCGCTCCAGACGCAGCCCGATCGGCCGTTCCAGGAGGACCTGCTCGAGCGGGACGCGCGCGCGCTACGCGACGCCCTGCTCGAGCGTGGCTACACGCGGGCCACGGTCGAGCCCGAGGTGGCCTTCGGCGCCGGCCGCCTCCCGGTGGCCTTCCGCGTGCGTCCGGGGACACGCACGCTGGTCGCCGACGCCGGCGTGGCGCTGCGGAACGCGGTCACGCTGTCCGCCGACCAGGCTCCGCCAGCGTTGCGCTTGCGCGCCGGCACGCCCTACCGCGAGCGCGAGCTGGCCCTCGATCGCAACGCGCTGCTTGCGGCCTATCGCAACGCTGGCTACCGCCAGGTGCAGGTCGTGCCGCAGGTCGGCTTCTCGGAGGATCGCAGCGAGGCCAGCGTGAGGTTACTGGTTGACCCGGGCGAGCGCACGCTGCTCGGCTCGCTGGTGGTGGCCGGCCTCCAGGACACGCGCCCGGCCGTGGTGCAGCGCGAGCTGCTGATCCGCCCGGGCCAGCCGCTCGGCACGCAGCGCCTGCTCGACAGCCAGCGCCGGCTGTCGGCGCTGGGCCTGTTCCAGCGCGTCAGCCTGCGCGAGCTCGAGCCCGACTCGGGCGAGCGCCGCAACGTGCTCGTGACGGTCGAGGAGGGCCCGCGCACGACGCTGGCGTACGGGCTGGGCTTCGCCGAGCGCGAAGGCGCCCGTGCCAGCCTGGAGCTGACCCGCCGCAACCTGTTCGGCCTGGACCGCACGCTGACGCTGTTCGGCCGCTACGGCACGCGGGCCAACCGCGCCTTCGCGAGCTTCCGCGAGCCCTACCTGTTCGGCCGCCGGCAGGAGCTGTTCCTGACCGGCTTCCGCGAGGAAGAGAACCGCGAGCCCTTCAGCTTCATCCGCCTGGGGGGCCTCGTGCAGACCGCGCGGGCACTGGGCCCGCGCACCAGCCTGATCCTGCGCTACGCCTTTCAGCGTTCCAACCTGTTCCGGCTGGCCGTGCCGCTCGACGAGATCGACCGGCAGTTCCAGTCCTCGACCAACTCCGGCCCGTCGCTCTCCGTGCTCCACGACACCCGCGACGATCCCATCGACCCGCGCCGCGGCCGTTTCCTGGGCGCCGACCTGCAGCTCTCGCTGCGGCTCCTGCGGGGCGACCGCTTCGTCAAGAGCTACCTGCAGGGCGCTACCTACGTGCCGCTGGGCCCCCGGCTGCTCCTGGCGCTCAACGCGCGGCTGGGGCTGGGCGCCACGTATGGGCACGACTCGCCCGGGCGGCTGCCGCTGCCCGACCGTTTCTTCGCGGGCGGCGACTTCAGTGTGCGCGGCTTCGCCACCGACTTCGTCGGCCCGCTCGCGGCGACCCCCGCCGGCCGGCTGGTGCCGACAGGGGGCAACGCCCTGCTGCTGGGCAGCGCAGAGCTGCGCGTGGACTGCACGCGCGCGGTCGCGTTGGCCGCCTTCGCGGACACCGGCAACGTCTTTCCCGAGGTCCGCGACCTGGACCTCGCCGAGCTGCGCCTGAGCGCCGGTCTGGGCCTGCGCTACAAGAGCGCGCTCGGACCGCTGCGGCTGGATTACGGCTGGAAACTCGACCGGCGCTCGGGCGAATCGCCAGGCCATCTGCACGTGACGATCGGCCATGCTTTCTGAGCGGCGCGCCGTGGCCCTCGGGCTCCTGCTGGCAACGCTGCTGACCACCCGGCTGAACGCCGCCGAGGCCCAGCTCGTCGAGCGCGTGCTGGCCGTGGTCAACGATGCAGCGGTGCTGATGTCCGATGTGCGCTTGCTGACGGAGCTGCGCGGCGTCTCGGAGGCGCAGGCGCTCGAGGCCGCGATCGACGAGCGCTTGATGCTCCAGGAGGCTGAGCGCCTCAGCCAGGCCACGCTCCCGAAGGCGGAACTCGAGGCCGCCTACGAGAGCCTGAAGGCCGGCCTGCCGCCCGGTACGCGGCTTCCCGAAGCCGCGCTGCGCCGGCTGGCCCGGCGCCAGGCCACGATCGTGAAGTACGTCGACTTTCGCTTCCTCCCGCAGGTGCGTGTCGACGACGAGGCCGTGCGCGCAGCCTACGACCAGGAGCCGCAGGGAGTGCCGGAGCCGTCCAGCTCCGAAGCGCGCGCGCCTGCGCTGCGCGAGCGACTGGAGCGCCGGGCACTCGACGAGTACATCGAGGCCTGGGTGCGCGAACTGCGCGCGGGCGCCCGCATCCGGCGCAACGCGCTCGACGAGCCAACCCAGTAGCAGCTAGGAACGTAACCTCAGGCGCACGACGTCCAGGAAGGCACGCGCGCCCTTCAGGGTGCTCACGCGCGTAGCGGCGTCGTTACGCCAGGTCACCGGCACCTCGGCGATGCGCAGCCCGGCCCGGCGGGCCAGGAACAGCGCCTCCACGTCGAAGGCGAACCCGTCCAGCCGCGCGGGACCGAAAGCCGACTTCACGGCTTCGGCTGCGAAGAGTTTGAAGCCGCACTGCGTGTCCCTGAGATCGGGCAGGACCATCAGGCGCACGAGCAGGTTGAAGGCCCAGCCGGCGCCCTCGCGGAGGACGCCCTGGTGCACCTCCACGCGCGCCCCGCTGACCGCTCGCGAGCCGATCGCCACCGCGTAGCCCTGGTCCAGGCAGGCCTCGAGCAAGGGCAGCTCTTCGATCGGCGTCGAGAGGTCGGCATCCGTCATCAGGCGCCGCTGCCCGCGGGCCGCGAGCATGCCGCGCCGCACCGAGTAACCCTTGCCGCGGTTGCCCTCGTTGCGCAGCACGGTCGCGTGCGGCCCGCCGGACTCCAGGGCGCGCTCGGCGGTTCGGTCTTGCGAGCCGTCGTCCACGACCACGACTTCGTAAGGTGTGCCGCGCGCGTCCAGGTAGGCGCGCACGCGCCCGAGCGTGCGGGGCAGGCGCTCGGCCTCGTTGAAGGCCGGGATCACCACCGACAGAGCAGGCGTGCTCATGGCCGTTCTGGGCACAAAGGGGCGAGCAGCGCAGCCAGGCCCAGGCTCGTGCCCTGAAGACCGAGCTCGCGCGCGCTCGAGCGCAACTCGTCCAGCAGGTACTGACGCAAGCTGCCCTCGGGTGCGTGGGTCTCGAGCAGCCGCTCTTCGAGCGCCGGGCGCGAGCGCTGCACTTGCTCGAGGAAGCACACCAGCCGCGCAACCGTGGCCTCGAGGGCGTGCTCGCGGCGCACATGCTCCTCGGCCAGGCGGCCCATGCGCTCGCGCAGGCCCCTGGACGCCAGCAGCTGTCCCAGCAGCGCCTCGAGCACGGCCTCCTCGCGCACGCCGGGATCCACGTGCGCCACGAGCCCCTCGGGAAACTCGTCGGCCACCGGCGTGCCGGCCGTGACCAACACCGGGCGGCCCACACCCAGGGCCCGCACCAGCGCGCCCGACATTTCGCCGTGCGAGGGGAAGCGCAGCGCCAGCACCACGTCGGCGGCCGCCAGGTGACGCACGAAGTCCTCGAGCGTGAGGCGTCCCGTCACGATCAAGCCCGCGCCCAGATTCGCGGCGCGCGACCACGCGTCCAGCGGCAGGCCGGGCTCAACCGCGCCCGCCACGACCAGCCGCAGGCCCGCATGGTGCGTGCGCAGCCGTGCGATCACACGCATCGCCACGTCGAGGCGCTTGGACGACGTGGCCAGGCCCGGCGCTGTGACGAGCAGCGCGTCTGGAGCCAGCCCGAGCGCGCGCCGGGCCTCGTCGCGCGTCGGCGGGGGATCGAAGGGCAACGACAGATGGTGCGGCAGGTGCAGCACGGGCCGTCCCGGCAAGGCGCGTGTGGCCAGCTCGGTGAGCGCGCGCGACAAGCCGACCACCGCCAGACTGGCGTCGAGCACGTGCTCGTTGAGCGGGAAGAGCGCCGGCAACAGGCGACCGCCCAGGCCCAGCGCGATCTGGCGGCCCAGGTGCACGCCCGTCTCGCGATAGGCGCGCCGCATCAAGCGCAGGTAGCTGTCGCGCTTCCCGCGCTCGACCGTCTCCTGCAACACCAGGTGGTGCAGGCTCCAGTCGTGCAGGAGCAGCACGCCGGGGCGCCGCAGGGCCGCGCGGTAGACGAAGGCGTGGGCCGGCGAGTTGCCGAGCTGGTAGAGATCCAGGTCCGCGGCCGGCGCCGGGCCGTCCTCACTGACGACACGCAGCTCGACGCGCCGAGCGAGCGCGTCGAGCTGCTCGTGGAGATAGTCGGCGATGCCCGAAGGCGAGGGCGGCAGCGGCCCCCAGACGTTGAGCCTCAGCATCGCGCAGTGAGGCTCACCGGACGCTCTCGGTGAGACGGTCGATCACGTGGTCCCAGTCGATGCCCGCGACCCGCGCGTGGGCGCTCGCACCTGCCTCGCGCAGACGGGCCAGCGGCCATTCCCAGAGCCGATCGATGCTCTCGGCCAGCGCGCCGGCCTCGGGGGCGGCCACCAGGCCCGTCTCTCCGTCGGTCACGAACTCGAGCGGCCCGCCTGCGTCGCTGGTGGTGATCACCGGCTTGCGGGAAAGGAAGGCCTCGACGGTCACGTAGCCGTAGTCCTCGTTGACCGGCGCGTAGAGCGCGGCGCGGCAGTTTGCGTAGAGCGCGATCAGGTCGTCAGCCGGCACGAAGCCCAGCAGCTCCACGCGCTCGTGCAGGTTCAGGCGTTCGATCTGCCGTTGCAGCTCGCCCAGCAGCGCGCCGCGCCCGGCGATCTTCAGCCGCGCGCCGGAGCGCACCCGCGCCATCGCATCCACCAGCAGGTCCAGGCGCTTGAGCGTCTCGAGGCGTCCCGCGTAGAGCAGATAGTCGCCGTAGCTGTCGCAGCGCAGGCGTTCGGCGGCCTGCGGCGGGGGATAGAGCGGCGTGCTCTCGAGCTGGTTGTAGCGCTGCAGGCGCGCCGACACGTTCTTCGAGATCGTGAAGCGCGCCTGGCACTCCGCGAGCGAGGCGTCGTCCATGGCCTGGATGGCCGCGCGGATCT
>Ga0184615_10002218_pt1 | contig 10461 bp, 10 predicted proteins | sample PLM4_65_coex_FD_133134 | JGI IMG/M metagenome (GOLD analysis project Ga0184615, IMG submission 133134) | Groundwater sediment microbial communities from an aquifer in East River, Colorado, USA - PLM4_65_coex | ecosystem: Environmental > Terrestrial > Soil > Riparian zone | place: USA: East... | reverse complement strand
GGGATGAACACGACCGTCCTGGTGAACCGTCGCAGCGGCGAGTTGTCCGACACGAGGAGCGCGATCAGATAGCCGCCGATCATCAGGATCGGCGTGATGATCAGGGTGTACTTGAGGGTGAACCCGAGCGACACCCAGAACTGCTTGTCGGCAAAGGCCCTGTTGAAGTTGTCCAGGCCGACGTAGCGGGGCGGCGTGATCAGCGTCCAGCTGTTGAGCGACACCCAGAGCATCTGGATGAATGGGTAGAGCGTGAACGCGAGGACGAACAGGAGCGCCGGCGTCAGGTACAGGAAGCCGATCATCTTGGAGCGCCGGTTGGCGTGCATCGACAGGTCTCTCCAGAGAACGACGGCGCCGACGGGCGCCGCCCGGTGGACTCCTCGCGACGAAAGCGGGCCGCGGCGCTTCGGCAGGCGCCGCGGCCCGTGGAGGAGGAGTGAGCGATCCTACTGGTTCGCGATGGCCTTCATCGCGTCCTTGGCGTCGTTGATGACCGTATCGAGGTCATCGTCGGTGTAGTAGGCCCTTTGGAGCATCTGCAGCCAGGGACCCTGCGGGGAGTTGATCTGCTCGAAGAAGGTCAGGGTGTACGGCGTCCGGCCGACGCCGAGGGCCTTGGCCACGTCCTGGACGAGCGGCTCGGCCTGGAAGTACTCGTTGTCGGTCATGTCACTGCGGGTGGTCAGGTTCAGGGCCTTGGCGTAGACCTCGACCTGGACCTCGTCCGACAGCAGGAACTTCATGAAGTTGACGGCATCGTCGACCCGGGTGCTGCCCTTGGGGATGACCACCAGGTCTCCGCCGATGAACGAGGCGGACGAACCCGGCTCGACGCCCGGCAGCAACGAGATACCGAACTCGAACGGATGGTCGACCATCTGGTCACGGGCGAGGGTGATATTGAAGTTGCCGGTGCCCATCATGCCGACCTTGCCGGATCCGAACTGGAGGTGGAAGGTCTCGCCGTTCTCGGCGCGGTCGCCCTCGTGGACGTTGCCGGCCTTGACCATGTCGCGAGCCCACTGGAGGACCTGCTTGACGCCGTCGCCGGTGAGCGGCTCGTCGCCCGTGTCGGCGGCTTCGATCTTGGCCCCCGATGCCCACATCAACGGGCCGACCGTGAAGATGTTGCAGCCGGCGCAGTTGCCCGGCAGGTAGTAGCCCGTGATGTCGTTCCCCAGGGCGGTGATCTTGTCGGCGTATTCGCGAACCTCGGCCAGGCTGGTCGGCGGCTTGTTGGGATCGAGGCCGGCCTGCTCGAAGAGCGTCTTGTTGTAGAAGAGCGCGGAGACGTCGGCGTAGAGCGGGACGCCATACAGGCGGTCCTTGTACGTGGCGACCGTCAGGTGGCCAGGGCTTGCCGTCTTGAGCTGGGGGATCCCGCCGATCTGGTCGGTGATGTCGACGAGCTGGTCTGCATCCTCGAACTGTGGTGCGTAGATCAGGTCCATGCCCATCAGGTCGGGCACCTCGCCCGAGGCGATGCCCTGGGCGATCTTGCTGACCATCTCCGTGTGCGGGATGTAGGTCAGGTTGATCTTGCAGTCCGGGTAAGCGGCGTTCCAGGCGGCGACGAGAGCGTCGACCATCCCGGCGTTGCCGCCCGAGCGCTCCCACATCTCGAGGTCGCCGGACTGGGCGCAGCCGGTGGTCGCCTCACTCGGGGGCGCCTCGGTCGGGGCCGCTTCAGTGGCGGCGGGCGCCTCGGTCGGTGCCGCAGTCGGCTCCGCCGACGGGCTCGATCCCGAGTTGCTACAGGCCGCGAAGAGAAAGACCGCCATCATCCCGAGGGCGGTCAACCTGGCCCGGTACCTCATCCCATGCTCCTCTCATGTTCTGAGCCGAGGGGTCATCCACCTCGGGCACGCGTCACATTACCATCCGAAATCGAGTGCGTACATACGATTTCACGAATTTGCGTCTGGTTGCCTGACAAGGTGTCCGGCCATCGCGCGATGCGCCGCGGGATGGGGCTTGACAGGCCGGCAGGCGTGTGTATTATCCCGATAGGTTAATTAACCGATGGGAGAACTGCAAACGCAACCCGATCCCCTGAGCATCACTTTCGCGGCCCTGGCCGACCCCACTCGACGAGCCATCCTGGCGCGACTCTCCAAGGGCGAGGCCACGGTCACGGAGCTGGCCGCTCCCTTCGACCTCAGCCTCCCGGCGATCTCGAAGCACCTCAAGGTGCTCCGGCGGGCTGGCCTCGTCGAGCAGGGACGCCAGGCGCAGTGGCGGCCGTGCCGGCTCAAGCCGGAACGGTTGCGCGACGTGGCCGATTGGATCGGCGATTACCGCCGCCTCTGGGAGGCGAGCTTCGATCGCCTCGACGAATACCTACGAGAACTGCAGCAGACGGAGCCGACCGATGACCACGGAACTGATTGACCCGATGACCCAGGAAGGAGCGAACGCCATGGCTGTACAGGAGCTCGGCAACGAGCGGACCAGGGCCTACACGGACGGCCCGTACCTCGTGATGGAGCGGATCTTCGATGCGCCTCGCGAGCTCGTGTGGGCGGTCCTCCACGATGCCGACCGGATCCCGCATTGGTGGGGTCCGCGCAACACGACGATGACCGTCGTGGAGAACGATGTCCGGGTGGGTGGGCGATGGCGCTGGGTCGCCCACACGAAGGGCGGTGAGGATGCCCCGTTCAAGGGCGAGTACCTCGAGGTCGTGCCACCGGAGCGGATGGTCCGAACCGAGATCTTCGACGTCCCACCGTTCAACGAAGGCCCGGACAACGCGGCCATCGAGACGATGACCCTCGAAGACCTGGGCGGCCGGACGAAGCTCGTCTCGCGCAGCAAGTTCCCGTCGGTCGAAACGCTCGAGGGCGCCCTTGCGACCGGAATGATCGGCGGTGCGCTCGAGAGCTACGACCGGATGGCCGAGGAGATCGCGAAGGGCTGATCGGCGCCGGCGCTCGTCAACGGCGATCCTGCGGCCCGCCGGGCACTGCGCCCGGCGGGCCGTTGTGCGCCCGGCGGGCCGGTCCGCGAGATCTTCGAGACCAAACCCGCGCCAGCCGCCCACGCTCAAGGAGCAGCTCGGCGACCGGCGCAGCCCGACCCAGTTCGGACGGGCCCTCGCCGAATTCGGGATCGTCTCGATCGCCGCCCAGAGCGCGCAGGCGAAGGGCCGGATCGAACGTGCCTGGGGGACGTTCAGGACCGACTCGTCATCGAGCTGCGGCTGGCCGGTGCTGCCGACATCGAAGCCGCGGAGCGGGTCCTCGCCCGGTTCGTGCCGCGCTTCAACCGGCGCTTCGCCGTCCCGGCCGCCAACCCGGAGCCTGCCTGGCGGCCGCTGCCGGCCGACATCACGCTCGACCAGGTCTGCTGTCTCAAGTACCGCCGGGTCGTCGCGCACGACAACACCGTCCGGGCCGGGGCGACGATCCTCCAGCTGCCGGCCCGCTCGGGCCGAAGGACCAATGCCGGTCGACGGGTCGAGCTCCAGCTCCGGCTCGACGGCCGGCTCGTCGTCTGGGACGGCCAGCGAACGGTCCTTGTCCACCCGGCGCCGGCCGACCCGGTCCAGCTCCGGGCACTCCAGCACGCCCGCGCCGAGCTCGGCTCAACTGGACCGAGCGTCGGTTCGGCGGCCGTCCCGGCCGCCAGCCATCCCTCCAGGCAATCGTCCACGTAGGCCAGGCGAGCCATTTCGGGTTGGAAGGCTTCGACGAGCCGGGTGAAGGCTGCCTCTTCTCCCGCCGCAGCGAGAGGGACGAGCGCGACGATGACCGGGTCGACGGGTGTTCGCAACTCGGCCGTGGCGCCGGCCTGCCGCGCGATCACCGCGCGACCCGCCGGAACCGAGACGCGGGGACCGCTGATCGAGGCAACCCGGACGTTCGCCACCACGGACGCCTCGCCGATCGCCGCGCTGAAGCGGTGCCATGCGAGGGCCGGGGCGGGACGAGCTCTAGCCGCACAGGCGCGCTCCCATGGCGTGGATCGTCCCATGCGTGCCGTCACGGCAATAGAGGCTTCCGGCCTATTCATCGCGGAGCCGCGATCCTCGAAATCTCGGCCGACTACGATCACGCGACGCCCTCCGACGGAAGGCTCGCATGGAACAGATGCGGCTGGACCTCGAGCTGTCCCGGCCCGCTGCCCGTGTGGGGCAGTCGGCACGAGCAGGGCCGCCGCCCGGGCCGGCCGCCGCCGCCAACCTCAAAGGTGTCGACCGCCCGCCAGACACCAGGGAACGCGGGCCTCGCCCGGGTTCCACGTTTCGGATCGCTGGAGCCGACACTCGGACTTGAACCGAGGACCTGCTGTTTACGAAGTGGATCGGCCCAAGCGTTGTGGCATGAGCGTGAACGGCGAGCGTGGGCTGCCCAGTCAGTAGGTCTTCGTGTCGGACGCAACCGGCCTCCGCATCGCGAGCCATGCGCGCGATATCCGAGCGCCGCAGGGTGTCCTTGCCAGACCCGAGGTCGAGGCAGCAATCGCATGCGACCTGGTCGGAGCTTGAACCCCGGCCGGCCGCATGCACATCTGGCGAACCCCTGGAACGCCTGCTACTTGAAGGTCACCTCGATCCAACCCAGGTTCGAACTCTGGGCATGCCCGTCGTCCTCCCAGCCCGCTGCGGTCTGGTCGGGATCCCAGTACGCGAGGGCCAGCCAGGCAGGGCTCCCCACCGCGAACTGCGCGTCCCCCTCGTCACCGGTCTGCAGCGGGCGTCGGATCTCGAAGACCCACGTGCCGGCAGCATTCTCGGTGGGGTTGGTGTGGCTCCAGACGCCGAGCAGGCTGTTCTGACCGCCCGTTCCGTTGTCGTCCTCACGGTCGTCGGGGCTCGTGGCCCACTCGTCGTCGAAGTTGCAGCCTTCGTCGTTGCCGGGGTCGGCGCTCGCGCCGGGACCCGAAACCTCACCGCCGGTCTGCTTCCCGGCCGCGCACTCGAGCTCCCAGTGCCAGATGTCGACCTTCCCCAGGCTCGGGCCCTTGCCCTGGCGATCCTCCGGGCCCATGTGTGGCCCGGCCGCCGGGACCACGGCCCACATCACCGCCGGAGCGGCGGTCAGATGCGCGTCCGTGTCCGTCCAGTTGTAGTCGTCCTGCACCTCGAACAGCACGTAGACGAACTGATCGTTGTGGGCCACCCGGATCGTGGCCTGCTTCGACTCGACCGGGGTCTCGACCCCCTCGATCCCCTCGAGGGTGAGATCGAGACCGGCGATGCCCGTCCAGTCCGCCGGGCTCCCGTCGACCGTGATCGCCGTCGCCGGAGCACTGATCGTGCGCAGCGCAGATCCGCTTGCTGCAGGCTCGGACGCTGCCGACGGGGTGCTTGCTGCCGGGGGTGTGGTGGTCGCGGCTCCGCAGGCGCTGACCACCAGCGCCAGCACGGAAAAGGCGCCAACCCAGCGTGATCTGAACATGGTCTGTCTCCTTCTGAATTCCCAGGGGCCGGCGTGGACGCCGACCCGCCCATGGGCCGTCATGAGCGCGACGGTCGTCCAGTAGCCCACGGCACGGCTGCCGAGAGCGACGTCCTGACCGTGGCGCAGGACTGCGTGATCAATGTCTTGTCGCCTCGCGCGAGCAGCGCCTCCCATTTCCGCGTCCGGCCGAGCACGCCTACCTCAGGCTCTTCAGGAACGTCACCAGGTCGCTGAGCTGCTGCGGCGAGAGGCCGTCGAAGGCCGGCATCTCATCGTTCTTGGGGGTGACGATCTGCCGGCGCATGTCCGCTTCCTCCAATTGACGCCCGGCCCGCGAAAGGTCGGGCCCCGCCTGGCCTCCGACGCCACGGATCTGATGACAGGCGCTGCAGCCCTGCTCGTTGAAGACCTGCAGGCCGGCGAGCACCTCACTCGACATCCCCTCGGTCGGCGGAACCCGGACGGCTCCGGGCTGGCTCGCAGTCGCCCCAAGGAACGTGAGCCCGACGACACCCACCACGACCGCCGCCGTCAGGCTCATCGCGATCGGCCGTTGGCGCGGGTGCCGATAGCGACCCCGGTCAAGAAACGGGACGAGGATGAATACGATCGAGGCGAGCGTGAAGGTCAGGAAGATCAGCAGCGGCTCGAGACTGCCGGTGAAGTACCAGAGGATCTGGAAGAGGTCGAGGAAGTACCACTCGGGGCGGGGGACGTAGTTCGTTACGTTCGGGTCGGCCTGCGGCTCGAGCGGTGCCCCGAGACCGAGGGCCAGGGCCACGAGGGCGACTGTCAGGACGGCAGCGACGATCGCGTCCTTGAGGATCGCTTCCCAGAACGGCTTGCCGACCCGCTTCTCGGCCGCGTACTCCCGCTCGTAGATCTGGCGGCGTGACAGGCCCGGCTCAGGTTCCACGAGCGGCCGGCGGCGCGGAGAGGCGGCGATCCCCTGGCGGACGACCGCGAAGAGGTGGATGCCCACGAGCAGGAGGAGCGCGGCCGGCAGCACCCAGATGTGAATGCCGTAGAAGCGGGCGAGCGTGACGGCACCCAGTTGCTCGCCTCCGCGCAGCAGTTCGAGCATCGCCCCGCCGATGAACGGCGCCGAGCCGGCGATGTTCGTGCCCACGACGGTCGCCCAGTAGGCCTTCTGGTCCCATGGCAATAGATAGCCAGTGAAGGCGAAGCCGAGGACGACGAAGAACAGACCGGCCCCGATCAGCCAGGTGATCTCACGCGGGTAGCGGTGGGCGCCCCAGATGAAGACGCGCAGGATGTGCAGCCCGATGAACAGGACCAGTAGCCCGGCTGCCCAATGGTGGATGCCGCGGACGGCAGCGCCGAATGGCGTCTGGTCGATGTAGAGGACGCTCTGATACGCGTGGTCCGGGCTGGGCACATAAGACATCGAGAGCGCGATGCCGGTGACGAACTGGACGACTAGGAGGAACAGCGTCGCGCTGCCGAGGGTATGGAACCAGCCGATGTTCCCCGGCATCCGCCGATCGACGAAGGCCCGGACGAGCGGCGAGACATTGAGCCGCTCGTCGATCCAGCGTACGACCCGTCCCATCACTCAAGCCTCATCCTGCAGCGCGCCGACGAACACCTCGCCGTCCTGGATCCGGGTCTCGTAGCGGATCATCGGCCGTGGTGGCGGACCGGCGACCACCTCGCCGTCGCGGTTGAACGACCCGCCGTGGCACGGGCAGGCGAAGCTCTTCGAGCCGGTCGACCAGGCGAGTGGACAGCCGAGATGTGTGCAGTGGGGGTCGAATGCCGTGACGTCGGTCTCGCTCGTGCGCACGACGTGGACCCCGACCGGCGCGTTCTCCTCGACCCAGCCGTCCACGACGGGTCTATCGACCTTGACGTACTGCGGGACACCGACCTCGAAGGCGGCCAACTTGCCGACCGACGTCAGGGTACTCGAGCGGAGCGTCGGCACGATCGAGGTGGACAGGAGCCGGACGGGCGATCTGGCCTGCCAGCCCGGTGCCGAGGCGAACCCGACGATGGGGATACCCAGGACCGCGACGATCGCGCCGCCGATCACGCCCAGCGCACGGACGACGAAGTTCCGGCGCGAGAGCGCGGCTTTCTCCTCAGGCGTTTCGTCGGGTGCCGCATCCGCGCCAGCTGGGCCGGACTCCGTGGCGCCCGCCTCGACCGGGCCGCTCGACGTTCGGCCGACGGCTTCGTGCTCGTCCATGCCGCGATGCCTCCCTGGGTCCGTGAGGGTGACGCACAACCCGGTTCACGGTCACCACCGTGGTCAGGAGCACCGTCACCCACCTGATGAAACTAGCCTGCGGACCGTCGCAGCCCAGTCCGCGACGTGTCCGGATTGCGTCAATACCCGGGCGGCGGGGGTGCGCCCGGCGGACCCGTGTGCTAGACCTGATCCGGAGCCACTGGCTCGTGCCTCTGATCCAGACGCGAGGGCGTCCGTCCATCGTGGAGATCGTCCGGAACGTGAGCCTGAGGAAACCACTCCCGCCGCCGCCGGCGGCTACGCGCCTGCTCGGGGTGGTGAGCTGGGTGCTGCCGCTGGGCTTGGCGGCAATCGCCTTCTACTTCGAGTGGAGCGAGCACTTCGTGGAGCGTGATGAGGCGGTCACGCCCGGGTTCATCGGCGAGATCGCCCTTTTCGGCGTCGCCGGTCCGGTCGCCGTGGCACTCACGCTCCACTGGGTGACACGCCTGGTCGCCGCGTACCAGGCGACCTCGGCGGCTCTCGAGGCGACGAACCGCGGCCTCGAGGCGAGCGTCGCGGAACGCACGAGCCATCTCCGCGCCGCCACCGACCAGCTCGCAGCGGCGAACGACGAGCTGGCCCGTGCCAACGCCATGCTCCGCCAGCTCGATCGGCTGAAATCCGAGTTCGTGTCGCTCGTCTCGCACCAGCTGCGCGCCCCGCTGACGAACATCAACGGTGCCCTTGAGATCGTGGCCCAGGACGCGAGCCTCCTGCCGCCGGCGAGCCAGCGCACGCTCCAGATACTGGCCATCGAGGGCCAGCGGCTCTCCCGCCTGATCCAGACGATCCTCGACGTCTCGCGCCTCGAGGCCGGGCGGCTCACGATGCGGCTCGGGCCCGTCGCGATCGAGCCGCTCCTCGCCCGGACGTGCGCCTCTACGCTCGAGGTGGAGCCCGGCCAACCACTGACCCTCTCGGTGCCGCCCGCCCTGCCCCCCGCGTGGGCCGACGAGATGCTGCTCGAGGAGGTCGTTCGCAACCTGCTCGAGAACGCCATCCACTACTCGCCGCCGGGCACCCCGATCCGGGTCTCGGCACGGGCGCGCGACGGCATGATCGCGATCGAGGTGCTGGATCACGGACCGGGCGTGCCGCCCGAGGAGCAGGACAAGATCTTTCACTCGTTCCACCGGGTCGGCGACGACGAGACAACGGTCAAGGGTTACGGTCTGGGGCTGTACTTCGCGGACAAGCTGGTGCGCGCGCAGCTCGGCACGATCCTCGTTCAGAGCCCGGTCTGGGACGACGGGAGCGCGCCGGGCGCGCGGTTCGTCTTCACCCTGCCGATCGCCGGCGACGAACCTGACGACGCGAACGAGGCCGACCCGATCGAGCGAGACCCTGGCGAGCGCGCGCCGGGCGAGCTCGAACCCGGAGTGGACTGATGTCGCGGATCCTCATCGTCGACGACGATCGATCGCTGCTCGAGCTGCTGACCGACTACCTCGGTCGGCTCGGCCACGAGGTCCGCGGCGTGCCGGACGGGCAGCAGGCGCTCGCCAGCCTCGACGACTCGCCTCCAGAGCTCGTCCTGCTCGACGTCACGATGCCGGGTCTCGATGGCTGGCAGGTTCTTGCCCGGATCCGCGCCACATCGCAGGTCCCGGTGATCATGCTCACGGCGCGTGGCGACGAACCCGAGGTGCTCCGCGGGTTCGCCGCTGGTGCCGATGACTACGTGACGAAGCCGTTCAGCTTCGCCCAGCTGGCGGCCCGGATCAAGGCGGTCCTCGACCGCGCGTCGCTCGACCGCCACGAGGGAGCGAACGTCCTGCGCGGGGCGGACCTCGTGGTCGACATCGACCGGCATCGGGTGCTCCGCAGTGGTGAGTCGCTGGACCTGACACCGACCGAGTTCAGGATTCTCGAGACACTCCTACGCCAGCCGGGGCACGTACTCTCGGCCCGCCAGATCGTGAGCGCCGTCTGGGGCGCGGAGTACGCCGAGGAGACCGGGTACATACGGCGCTACGTCTGGCACCTGCGGCGCAAGCTCGAGCGCGACCCGCGCGACCCGCGCTATATCGTCAACGAGCGGAGCGTCGGCTACGTGTTCCCGGCCGATCCGTGACCGGCGGCGACGCTCCAGCCGCACCGGTCGCTTCGCCGGCGGCGGGCGGGAACTGACGTCATGGATACTGGCGTCGGCATCCTCATCGCATTCCTCGGTGGCATGGTTTCGTTCGCTTCGCCGTGCTGCCTGCCGCTCGTCCCGGCGTACGTCGGGTACATGGTCGGGAGCCAGCCGGAGGACGGCACCGTTCTGCGAAGGGCCGCGTTCAGCCAGGCCCTCGCGTTCGTGCTCGGCTTCTCGGCCGTGTTCATCGTGCTGTGGGCGTCGGTCGGCCTGATCGGCTACGTGCTCCGCGACTACGTCGGGATATTCCGCCAGGTCGGCGGCGCGATCCTCGTCTTCATGGGCCTCCACGTGGCCGGCGTGATCAACGTCACCGCCCTCTACCGCGAGGTCCACCTGCCCATCGGTCCCATCGGTGGGGTCTCGATCGGCTTCGGCCACGCTGCTCCGTCGACGCCGAGCTACCAGCGCTCAGCGCTTCTCGGGGTCGTCTTCGCGGCCGGCTGGACGCCTTGCATCGGCCCGATCCTTGGCGGGATCATCGGCCTCTCCTCGGTCAGCGCAAGCGTCGCGGAGGGAACCCTGCTCCTCATCGCCTACGCGACCGGCCTGGCGATCCCGTTCATCCTCGTTGCCGTCGGTGCCGCGTCGGTCAGCGATCGGCTCGGCTGGCTGCGCGTCCATCACACGGCCGTCTCGGCGGTGACCGGGGCGAT